>ENA-UOWE01000257-UOWE01000257.1-activated-sludge-metagenome-genome-assembly--contig:-NODE-257-length-79971-cov-29.773437_pt1 | contig 79971 bp, 70 predicted proteins | sample MGYA00249841_ERZ761562 | MGnify/ENA primary metagenome ERZ761562 (study PRJEB28883, sample SAMN05720200) | activated sludge metagenome | isolation source: Anaerobic digester | place: Japan... | reverse complement strand
AGGATCATTGAGGATAGCGGGGCCAGGGTCTATTGCGACACCTGCATGGTGGTCTCTCCCGCCTCGGAAAAACTGGGCAAGATCATGGTCAACTCGGGAAAGGCTCTGGCCTACCTGCCCGGCTTGGCCGGGGTAAAGGCGGGGCTGGGGAGCCTGGAAGAGTGCATCGATACGGCACTGGGGAGGCGATAGCATTGCAGATCAAGTGCCACAGGGTGGCCTCGGGCCGGGCCAGCGGTCCGGCCCTGGTGACCGGGCAGGCCATATCCTTTCTGGGCAATGTCAATCCCGAGACGGGAGTGGTGGTCGATCCGGCTCATGAGCTTTTCGGAGAGAGCATAGCCGGAAAGGTGCTCATATTTCCAGGCGGCAAGGGCTCCACCGTGGGCTCGTATGTTATTTACCAGCTCCAGAAGAGGGGCTTGGCCCCGGCGGCCATGATCAACCTCGTCTCCGAGCCCATTGTAGCTGTGGGCGCTGTCATCAGCGGTATTCCTCTGGTGGACCGGGTGCCGGAGGAGGTCCTGCAAATAGAGAGCGGCAGAATGGTGGAGGTCGACGCCGACAGAAGATGGATCAGGATTTCCTCTGCTGCACGTGACTGACTGATAATCCGATCTCTGCCTTTTCATCCTGATTGAACCAATAGGCATTATGCAAAATGTTTATATTCAATATAGACATATAAAGCTCGGGGCGATAAACGGTGCAGCTGCGATCACACTACATACTCAAGGCCTTTCTTGCCTCCGGGCTGCTCTCATTGCTGATGATCGCCCTGGCCCAGGGGCTGATTCAATTCTTCCACCACGGCCCACCTCTGCCCCTCTCCATAATCCTCATCCTGGCTGCGGTATGCTTCGTCCTCTCCGCCTCCTTTTTCGAGCGCTATGAGGTGGGCTCAGTCATCTGGTCCATGCTGGTCTCGGTCATAGCCACGGCCATGCTCACACTGCTCGCCGGGGGCATAATCCGGGTCGTAACCAGGCCCGGCCAGTCCTGGGAGGAGATGCTCTCCGCTCTGGCCATCTGCATGATCGTGGCCATGATCCTCCTCTCCCACCTCAAGAAGAGCCTGGGAGAGATAGAATATTGAGGGCGGCCATGCAGTACGTCTCCCTTCTCGTCTAATTCTCATCTGTTCTCTTCCGTTTGGGCGGCCGGTCCTGGCCTTTGTCCCGGCCAGCATTCGACTGATTGAGTTCTAATACTAGCAGAGACACTAGCTGCATCCTGATGCCGGGCATAATGGTTGACTCCTATGGCCGCAAGGTCGCCGGCCTGCGTATAGCACTCACCTCTCGCTGCAACCTGCGCTGTCTCTACTGCCACCATGAGGGCGAGGTGGAGCCCAACGGCGAGATCTCGGATGAGATGGTGATTGGGGTAGCCCAAGCCGCTGCGGCGTTAGGTGTGCGCTCCCTCAAGCTCACCGGAGGCGAGCCGCTGCTGCGCCGGGGCCTGGCAGGCCTGATCGCCCGTATGCCGCCGCAGATGAAGATCTCCCTGACCACCAACGGCATATATCTGGCCGAGCAGGCGGCAAGCCTGGCCCGGGTCGGCCTGGACCGGGTCAATGTCAGCCTAGACTCGCTGCGATCGGATACTTACCGGGCCATCACCGGTGGCCGCGAGAAAGATCTGGTGCGGGTCCTGCAGGGATTGGATGCCGCTGCCGAGGCGGGACTGCTGCCCATCAAGCTCAATGTGGTGGTTCTCAAGCAGAATGAGGCAGAGATCCCGGCCATAATCGACTTCTGCCGGGAAAGGGGGCTGATTGCCCAGCTCATCCAGCTCCTGGACCTCTCCGGGCGGGGGCTGTCCGGTGACATAGACACCATCGAGGCCCGGCTGGAGGCCCAGGCGGACCATATCCACACTCGCGAGATGCACCGGCGAAAGAAGTACCTCCTGGACGGAGCGGAGGTGGAGATAGTGCGGCCGATGGACAACACCGAGTTCTGCGCCAACTGCAACCGGCTCCGGATCACATCAGACGGAAAGATCAAGCCCTGTTTGTTGCGAAGCGACAATTTAGTGCAGATCGACTCCTGTGATTGCGGCAGGATAGAAGAGCTGCTGCGAGAGGCAAATGCCAGAAGGGAGCCTTACTTTAAGGAGATGTCGGCGTATTAGCTCTAAAGTCATTCCGCCGAGATGAAGGTTAGCCTCCGAAAAGTAAATCGCATTTGGAGTTCCTGGATGAAAAAACAAGAAGCCATAGGCGCCAAAGAAATCGGGCTGTCCAAAGAAAATGCTTAGCGAATCGGATACTTGCCTATTTTTAAAATCTACAAGAGCAATATTGTGGAGCAAGACGCCTGGAAAAGATAATCGAGCACTAATACGGCAGGCATATACCGCACAACTCAATCCACCAGGTCCTTCTTGATAATGATAATGGCTTATCCAGTGAGAACAAGAGAGAGAAGAAACGCAGAAAGCCCTGGATCAGATATGAACAAAAAAATAGCCTAACTGCGGTTCATCATGCCTACGAGAAGAGCAGAAAATTATTTAACGATTTTGACAAATTCCCGGATTGGTACAACTCAATAGGCTATCATGAGAGTCTGATGAAAAGCAATATCTACAGACGCCAGAAGACGCATTTTGGGCGAGATTGCCTGAGGGCTACAAGCTAAACTTGTTCCTAGAATGGAGGACAATTTTAATTATCTATAATGTATATACATAAAATTTTTAAGCTTTGCCATTAATAACTAAAATATTAATTTGATATAATTTTATATCATGAGACTCCGGAGTATCAGCGCTCGCTTTTGATGATCAAGGGACAGACATCGACAATCCCACCAGTGGCCTGGCGGCAGAGACAGCTTCACCCACGACCTGAACCTGGCTTGGGGCAAAGGAATAGCCGGGATGCTGGGCATTGACGGCATAAAGTCCCGCCGCCACGTCTAAGCCATAGTAGCCGCCATCATCCGTGCTGGTGGAAAATCTTCCGCCGTCGCTGTTGGTCAATGTCACCCCAGCCCCTGACAGACCATTGCCGCTTTCATCCACCACCCTTCCCACGAGGCTGTACGCCGCAGGATAGCTTCCCGAAGATATCGTCACCGCCAGATCATTGCTGGAGAGCCCAGCAACTTGAAATCGATAGAGATGACCACCTAAAAAATCACCATAAGCCCCGCTTATCCTGTACCAGCCCGGCTGGACGGAAGGCTGGCTGAATAGTAGGCCGTTATAGTCGAAAAGCTGCAAGTCGCCTCTGGCGCGGATCCTGGCCCAGAGTACATATTCTTCCCCCAGCATGGCAGTGCCCTCGGTCAAAATCCGATTGCCCATCTGGATATAGAGCTGATTGGCCTGGCTCTTATTCTCCTCAAACAGCAGCCCCTCTCCATCCGGATCGGCCGGTTCCATCATCAGTCTGACAGGATTGGCACTGCCCTGATAGCCCTGCGGCATGGCTGAATCATAAGGGCTGATATAATCAGGCATGACCATCACTGGCTGGTCCGTGCCATAAGCAGGGGTGCCCATGCCCTGTGAGGCCGCCAATCCCAGCCAGGCCAGGCATATTAGCAGCATAATTGATGCGGATCTGATCTTCCTCATATGCATATTCCTGTGCATTAGCAAGCTGCTCCGGAAGTTAAAGATTATGGCCTTTCCACTGAGGGTGAAGATCAGGTTCGGCTGCCTCTCGCCCATCTTGCCTGCTCATACTCAGATTTATAAATGAAAAGTGCATCCATGCCTTGAATGGTTACATAAGACAAGAAAAAATAAAAATAATTCAAAAGCAACAAAAAATATAAATAAGAATGATATGAGTTAATTGCCTATATCAGAGGTATTGGAGGAGATTCATGCACAATATCAGGGTCGGTGGAGTCTGCCTGCTTTTGCTGCTGCTAGCTGCGGCTCTGCCATTTATTGCAATGGCGCAAGAGCCTCAGACAGGAAGCAGTTCAGCATCGCAGAGCGATAATGCCGGAAACGACGCAGCCTCGATCATAAGCAAGAGCCTGGCGGCCAAGACCAGCCAGGAAGAGGGTCTATCAGTGGAAAAGCCCGCCAGCTCCAGGAGGGGGCTCAAGCCCCTGGGATCGACTGCACAGACGGGCACATCTCAATCAGTGGCATCAACTGCGCCCTCAACCACCCCGGCTTCTGCCGCGCCTGATACGGCAGATACAACTACCGAAAATGCAGCGACTGCCGAGGATGCCGCCTCATCCCAGGCTGCCGCCGCAGATGTTCCAGCGACCACGGCAACCGAGGATACGGTCACCCCTGATGAGATTGAGACCGTTGAGGCTGTCACTGGCGAGCCGGAGATGGCGCAGGCGGTAACAGAGCCGATAGAGGAGAACGCTGTGACTCCCGATGAAATCGATGCTGGGCTAGAAGATGCTGCAGTTGATGAGCCAGCGACAGCGCAGGTTGAGGCTCAGCCCGCAGCTGAACCTGAGGCGGTTCAGGCGGAAGATGCTGCTTTGGCTGCCAGCACCACTCCGATAGAGAATGTATCTTCGGGGACAGAGGTTTCCGCCGATGCCAATGCCACCCAGACTGATGAATCCCTGAATGCCTCCATAAATGAGTCTGATAACGCCACAGAAGAAGAAGTGGCGGATGAAGAAGAAGACAAAGCCGTCAACCGCATCTGGCGGGAGGGAGATCCCACAGACTACACCTGGAATTGGAAGAGCTTCTCTGGATTCTTCTATGATATGGAGAACGACGTGGGAACAGAATCACTTACTGTCAATCTCGAATCAGGTAGATCTATCGATTCCGGCAATTTGCAGTACAAGACAGAGCCGAAAGATCTGGACTTCAAATACGGAGAATGGGGCGATTATCAGGTTATAGGCTTCATGGCTGAGAAGTATTTCGCCGGATACCTGGCCAGCGATCTCATCGACAACGACTACAGCTTCCTGGATGATGGACAGCTACGACAGGTCCTGGTGGACAGCGATGACAGCCAAACCCTGGCCGGAGGATCAACTCTCACCCTGGAAGAGGGATATGAGCTGCAGATCAAGCAGGTGGACATCGATGGAGAGAAGGTCTACCTGGGACTGGTCAAGGACGGCGAGGAGATAGACAGCAAGGTGGTCTCACCCGAGGGCAGCCTGGAGAGTTCCACATATGAGTATGAGGTGGAGGTGTCTGGGGAGGATGTGCCCATAATTATGGCCCACGTAGAGAGCGTCTTTGCCAGCACCGAGTCCGACCTGGTCACTGTGGACGGCCTCTTCCAGCTCTCCGATACCTATGCCTCGGTGGAAGACGGCGATGAGTACGGCAAGATGGAGGTCAAATCGGTAGGCCAGGATGGGGTGGAGATGTCTAATGAGGACTCCATAAACCTCAAGGAAGGCGGCAAGATAAACATATTCGGCGAGGTGGGATTCATTGTGGCAGATGACGACATACTCCGCTTCGCTCCCATAGTGGACCGCACCGGACCCCAGGAGGTGCGAGGCTCGGTCATAGATCCCTCCGAGCAGGAGGAGTTCACCTGGGATGTCTACAACTTTGAAGGCTTCTATTACGACATCGATGAGGATGTGGGCACCGAGACTCTCACCGCCCGGATAACGGACAAGAAATCAATCGAGGAAGGAGATCTGGTCTATGAAACCCGCCCCCAGGCAGTTGATTTCGAGTTCGACCGCTGGGGCAAGTACGATGTCATAGGCTTCATGGCCGACAAATACTTCGCCGCATACAACAACCGGACCGAGTTCACCGATGACTTCAGCGTCATCGGCGAGGGCGAGCTAAGGAGAGTTCTGGTGGACAACGACGACAGCCAGACCCTGGCCAGCGGATCGGTCCTATCCCTGGAGGAAGGATATGAGCTGCGCATCAAGTCCGTGGACCTGAACGGAAACAAGGTCTACCTGGCCCTGAGCCGGGACGGAGAAGAGGTGGACAGCAAGGTAGTGACTCCATCCTCCGATCCGGGAGACGGCTCCTCCAACTATCTCTATAAGGTGGACATGGGCTCGGAAGATGTCCCCATAGTTGCAGTTCATATCGAGAGCGTCTTCCGCAGCACCGAGTCGGATCTTGCTACAGTGGACGGCATATTCCAGATCTCTGACAGCCCTGAGTCCGTTGAGAACGGAGAGGTCCACGGCAAGATGGAGGTCAAGGACACCAGCGAAGACGGCATCACCATGGAAAACGACGGCTCCTTCAGCCTGGCCCGGGACAAGACCATAGAGATCATGGAGAACCTGAAGTTCGTGGTTGCTGACAGCGATAAGCGATTGTTTGCGCCTGTGGCCTTCAAGCCCGGTGAGGGCATGGATATGACCGTCATTGCCTCTGATGCTGTGGTCAACAGCCCTGCGTCCATAAGCGTCAAGTCCGACTCCAAGCCTCTGGCCGGGGTTCAGATCCAGTTGAATGGCAGCTCCATCGGGACCACAGATGCAACCGGCTCGGTCACCTATACCCCCAGCAGCATAGGCACCTATCAGGTAGTGGCCAAGAAGAAGGACTACAATGACGGCAAAGCCAGCCTGGTGGTTCGAACCGCTTCCGATGCAGCCAGCGTTACCGCTTATGAAAAAGCCAATGCCACACTGAGCAGTCAACTGACTATCAATGCTCCGGCGGACGTGGTCAAGGGAGAGAACTTCCTCATTGCCGTAGTCCAGGGAATCAACCAGACTCCGGTGGAGGGAGCAGAGGTATCTCTGGATGACATCCGCATCGGACTGACCGGCAGCCAAGGAACTGTAACCTATGCGGCCAACCTCACCGGCGAGCAGACGCTGACCGCAATGAAGGAGGGCTTCAATTCCGCAACCAAGAGCATCACCATTGCCTCGTCCATAGGAGTTGTGGAATTGAAGCTGCCCGAACAGGCCTATGCCGGCAAGGAGATGAAGATATCCGCTGTGGTGAGAAATCAGGGCAGCAACGAGGACACCCTGCCACTGGATCTGCTGGCCAATGGAACCGTGGTAGAGTCCAAGAATGCCACAGTCAAGGGCGGAGAGAACTCCACTGTAGCCTTCACCTACAAGCCCGAGGAAGCGGGATTGACGGAATTCAGGCTATCGGACCAGAGCCAGAGCATCAATGTGGAGCCGGCAAAGAGCAATAACTGGCTCATTGCATTGATCCTGGTGCTGATGATAGCCGTGGGAGCGGGAATATATCTCTACTCCACGGGAGAGCTGGAAGGCCTGAAGCGGCAGATAAAAAGGATTACGCAAGGGCGATAGAATCCTCGCCCTTCTATCTATTTTTTATATTTTAACAGTTTGGCTTATGCCAATCCTTAAATAGCTGCTGATGCTTCAAGCAAGCCAATGCGGGCTGCAAATACGATTCTCATTGCACTCATCTTTATCCTCTCCACCATCATTGCCACCACTGGCATGCCCGACTCGTTCTACAAGGCCATGAGCAATATGAGAACTGAGAATACCATCTGCGTGAAGAACTATGATGCTGGGGCAAGCTTTACCGAGTCCTACCGGGATTTCGAGCACCTGGAAAGGGAGACGGAGATCGAAAGCAGATCTTATAACACCTCCAGCAACCAGAGCGATTTAACCCCAGGCAATGCTTCCCTGGAGGTCCGGATGAGGTCCAATGTGCAGGGAAAGGCCCATATCGCCTGGCAGTCGAGAGACATCCTGCCGGATAGGATGGGCCGCCATGCCACCTACAGCCGGGCCAGCGAGGATCTGACCGGCGTCTTCAACATCGAGAAGTTCATCCAGCTCTGGTCCAACAGCACCCTCGGCGCCATGAGCACAGACTGGCTGCCCTGCAGCTAGTCCGTTGGGTCTTTTTGCATCTGCCCGGGCATCTGCGGGCCTGTGATCCATTTCCCTGCCCTGATCCGAGATCTGCCTTTTCTCTCGAAACAATCAAATCCTATTACATCTTTGACCGTGGGGAAGGAATGATCATGAAGGTTCTTGTCAGTGATTCATTGGCTGAGGAAGGCGTGAAGAGGCTTCAATCGGGAGCAGAGGTTGATGTCATAACCAATCTATCTCCGGAGGAGCTCATTGAAAAGATAAAGGATTACGATGCACTGGTTATACGCAGCGGGACCAAGGTCACCGCCGATGTGATCCGGGCCGCAGATCGGCTGAAGGTCATTGGCAGGGCGGGAGTGGGCATAGACAACGTCGATGTGGAGGCGGCCACCAAAAAGGGAATAATAGTCCTCAACACTCCGGGCGGAAACACCATCTCCGCCGCAGAGCACACCATTGCCATGATGCTGGCCCTGGCCAGGAATATCCCCCAGGCCAACTCTGCTCTGCATAAAGGGGAGTGGAACCGAAAGAAGTACACCGGAGTCGAGTTCTTCAACAAAACCCTGGGCGTGGTGGGACTGGGCCGGGTGGGAGCCGAGGTTGCGGCACGCATGAAGTCTTTTGGCATGCAGATCTTGGCTTATGATCCCTTTGTAACCGAGGAGAGGGCCCAGCAGATGGGCATCACCCTGGCCGATCTGGAGACTGTCCTTCGGGGAGGCGACTTTATCACTGTGCATACGCCCCTGACCAATGAGACCAGAAATCTCATCGATGAAGATGAGTTCAAGATCATGAGGCCCGGTGTCCGGATCGTCAACTGCGCCCGGGGAGGGATCATCAATGAGGCGGCTCTGGCAAAAGCCGTGGCAGAGGGAAAGGTGGCCGGGGCAGCAGTGGATGTCTTTACCAAGGAGCCTCCCACCGACAATCCCCTCCTGGAGCAGGATAAGATTGTAGTTACACCCCACCTGGGCGCATCAACCGCCGAGGCCCAGGTCAATGTGGCTCTGGCTGTGGCGGACCAGATACTGGCCATAGCCAGGGGAGGTCTGCCCACCAATGCCATCAACATGCCTGCCATCTCGCCGGAAACCTTGGCAGTGATGGAGCCCTTCATGAGCCTGGCGGAGAAGATGGGCTCATTGGCCGGACAGCTGGTGGGCTCTGGCTTTGAGAGCCTGGAGCTGACCTACAGCGGCAGCCTGGCGGAGAAGGATACCAGGCCGGTGAGCATCTCCGCTATAATCGGCCTGCTCGGCTGCGTAATGGGCGACGGCAGCGTCAACTTCGTCAATGCCCAGAGGACCCTAAAGGAGATGGGAGTCAAGCTCATGGAAAGCAAGACCGAGTCGGCCAACGGATACAGCAATTCCATCACCCTCAGGCTGACCAAGGGGAACAAGAGCACCATGCTCCAGGGCACGGTCTCGGGCAAGGAGAAGCGCATCATCCAGCTCAACGAGTATCATACCTATATCCCATCGGAGGGCGATATGGTGGTGGCCATCATCGAGGACCGGCCCAATATCATCGGCCCCTGCTGCGTGGTTTTGGGCGAGGGAAAGATCAACATCGGCGGCATGCATGTGGGCCGAATAGCAGAAGGCAAGCCTCAACTCATGGTTTTGAGCGTGGATCACACGGCCTCTGATGAGATCATGAAAAAGCTGAAAGAGGTGCCGGGCGTGGTCAGCGCCAAGATGGTGGAGCTTTAGAAAAGGAATGTCCGGATCCGCTGATCCTAGAGGAGGGATGGTTATCCCTCCAATTTTGCTTTTTTCAAAGGTTTTGGACCTACTGGCCTATCCTCTTCCCAAAGCAGATATTCCCCTGAACCTCTCCACAGCCTCAGCGATGCAGTCCGCCACATAGTCCACATCCTCCCGGCTGTTGGAGCGGCCCATGGTGATGCGAAGAGAGCCGTGGCACTCTTCCGGCCTCAGGCCCAGGGCCAGCAGCACATGGGATGGCTCCAGCTTATGGGAGGAGCAGGCCGATCCCGTTGACACGGCAACGCCCTTGGAGTCGAGGTAGAGCAGAAGCGACTCGCCCTCCACATAGGAGAATCCGAAATTCAGGCTGCCGGGAAGCCGCTTTTTCATGCTTCCATTTATCCAGGCATCTTTGACCTGCCCCAGCACCAGAGAAGCCAGCCGGTCTCTCAACTCTACCAGCCTCTGACCTTCTGCCGCCATCTCCTCTCCGGCCAGATCCGCTGCCCGGGCCAGGCCTACAATTCCCGCCACATTCTCCGTTCCGGAGCGGCGGCTCCTCTCGTGCCCGCCGCCTGTGGCCAGGCTCTCGATCTTGGTGCCACGGCGGATGTACAACGCTCCCACTCCCTTGGGCCCGTAGAGCTTATGGGCTGATAGGGAGAGAAGATCCGTCCCCATGGCTTCAACATCTACAGGGATCTTTCCCACCGTCTGAACGGCATCGGTATGCAGGTAAATGTCCCTCTCCGCTGCCAGCTTGCTCACCTCTTCCAGGGGCTGAATGGTTCCGATCTCATTGTTGGCATGCATTATGGATATGAGAATAGTGTCGGGGCGGATGGCCCTCTCCAGCTCGGACAGCTCGATCAGGCCCTCATGGTTTACGGGCAGGTAGGTCACAGAGAATCCCTCCTGCTCCAGGCTGCGGCAGGTCTCCAGAATGGCCGGATGCTCGATCTGGCTGGTGATGATATGCCGTCCAAAGTTGCGGTTTTTGTAGGCTATGCCCCGCAGAGCTAAATTGTCCGACTCAGTCCCTCCCGAGGTGAAGACTATTTCCTCCGCATCGGCATTGAGCAGCCGGGCCACCCTCTGCCGTGACTCTTCCAGAGCCTCTTTTGCCTCCCGTCCGAAGGCATGCAGGCTGGAGGCATTGCCGAACTTATCTGAAAAGAAGGGAAGCATAGCCTCCAAGACCTCGGCAGCCACGGGGGTGGTGGCAGAGTGGTCCATGTAAATGGGTTTCATCGGCCTTAATTTAGATATGCTAGGGTAAATAGCTGGCGAAATCGATCAACAGGCTATGTCCAGAGGGCGGTTTTAGGAACAAGGACACAAGGACAAGAAACTATAAGTAAGGGAGCAGGTGGACGGATGGGCATGGAAATATCCATCCCCCTGTTCTCCATTCCCCTTCTGATCTCAGCCGCTTTGATCGGCCTTGGATTTCTGGCATATCTTTATTCTGCCAGGGCCGGGGTGGTGCTCATGGGGGCAGGCAGCGTGATCATGGGGGCCGTGGTCATCCTCGATCTCCCCCAGGGCATGGGCCTGCAAAGCCTGATTTTATTCGGAATGACCGTGCTGGTGGGAGGATGGATGGTTTATATTGGCATCAGGAATGGTTAGAGAGCAGATCCAAGGGCTGTAATTCTAATTTGACTGTTTAGATAAGAAAATTTTATATCTTTGCCTTGACCATTGGCTTCGAAGCCATCTCAATTGCACAATGAACGAAAAGAAATCATTGAGGCCTTTGACTGGCAATAGGAGGGTTCTGACTATGAATCGAATAGCATACAAATTGGCGATTGCTTCTGTTTTTTTCTTGATCCCAATCGCCATTTGCAGCCTCGATTCAGGCAACACCGGACTGTCGCCCATACCTCACGACCTGAAGGGGTATGGTGCTGACCAGGCCGCGCCTGAAAACAGCGGGGCGGAGGTATTAACCAACCGCAGAAATGCACTGTCCAATAATTCGAGCCTGGCCGATGTCCTCAATGAGGATGTCATGCCCGAGCCGCCCAGGCCGAATATAATCATCATCCTGGCCGACAATATGGGATACATGGATCCCGGCTGCTATGGCGGCGGGGCAGTTCTGGGCGCGCCTACTCCCAGAATGGACCAGATGGCGGCGGAGGGATTGAAGCTGACATCCTTCTATTCTGAGACTCAATGCACCCCCACCAGGGCGGCGATCATGACCGGAAGGCTGCCCATAAGAACTGGCATGTCCCTGGCATCGGCAGCTGGCTCTCTGGCAGGCATGTCTCCCCAGGAGACCACCCTGGCCGAGGTGCTTTCCGATGCCGGATACAGGACGGCAATGTTCGGCAAGTGGCATCTGGGAGATGTTGAGGAGAGCATGCCTCAGAATATGGGCTTTGATCAATGGTTCGGGATACTGTACCACCTCAACACCTACAGCCTGAAGGACCGCATCGGCTATGATCCCAAATGGGCTGAGGGCTTGAATGAGAACTACGGTCTGGTCCAGGCCAAGAAGGGCGAGAGCCTGGAGATGGTGATGCCGCTGAACACCAGTTCTCTGGGAATTGTGGATGAGCAGTGCATGGACAGGGCCATTGCCTACATTCAGGATCAGGCCAACTCCACAGAGCCCTTCTTCATCTACCTTCCCCTGGCCCGGACTCACTTCCCCAGCGTTCCCAATGACAAATTCGCCGGAAAGTCCAGCCGGGGACCCTACGGAGATGGGGTGATGGAGACGGACTACCATGTCGGTATGGTCTTGGATGCTCTGCGAGATATAGGCAAGGACAACAACACCATAGTGGTCTTCACCAGCGACAACGGGCCGACCCTTGACCAGTGGCCCGATGCAGGTTACTCTCCTTTCCGGGGAGGGATAGGAACTGTCTATGAGGGTGGTGTGCGGGTTCCCTGCATTTTCAGATGGCCGGGTGAGATCGAGCCGGGAAGGGTATCCAATGAGATAATGTCCACTCTGGATCTGTTCAACACCTTTGCCGTTCTTGGCGGCGGGGAGATTCCATCGGACCGGCCCATCGACGGAATAGACCAATCCGACTTCCTGCTGGGCTACAATGACAGCTCCAACCGGGAATGGGTGGTCTGGTATACCGGAACGGACAGCTCCCCCACCACTCTTCCCGCTGCCATGCGCTGGCATCAGTTCAAGGTTGTCCGGAAGGGGTATGACTCTTTCCAGGGACCGGAAAGCGACTATTCCCAGATTCCCGCTGTCTATAACATCGAGATGGACCCGGGAGAAGAGCACAATATCGCTGGAGAGCATGACTTCGCTGTGGAAGCCTTCCAGAAGGTCTACCGAGGGCTGGTGGCCAGCATGAAGGAGTATCCCAATACGCCTTCCCGGGCTTATCCCATAGTGGGTGGAGCAAGCTGAGCATGATGGAGATATTTTACTGATTTGAAGGAGAAGCAGCTCAATCCTGCTGCTCATATATTTTTATTATTCCATTGCATGCGGTTCCTCGTTTAAATCTATTAGTATTTTCTCCGCCAAGTTTAGAGTGATGAATCATTGGGCAAGACTCCGACGACCCAATTTCTTCTATTAAGTTTTTATCAATCCGTTCCAACTCCGTTGGCCATTCTGATCTTCTTTCGGTGCTCTTTTGGGAACGCCCATTATTCCAAATGTCCTAACTGAACCGATCTATTTTATCCGCTGACTTTGAACACTTTTTCTTCTAAGATCTGCCGCTAATCCATTCATCTTTTCTGGATCTTCAAATCTTTGTCTGAGTTTCTATGCTACTGCTTCAGAGGTATTTGAATGAGATAGAAATAATTGATTATATGGTTGCCCCTAAATACATTCTGCTTTTGGCAGGGCTGCCCCATCATAGATTGATTCTTGGATGGCCTCATTTCGAGACATTTCTCCCTAGCCTATTCATCCTCAAATACCATTCTGCGAAATGAGATTGGTGATTTTGTTCCTATCATATTTGCTGCCTTTCTCATGCTGATTGGTCTCATTTGTTCAAATGTGTATCCGACTGGTGGGCCTCTAATTGATTCCGGGATAATGTAAAATAGATCTCTTAAGGATGGAAGAACTACGTATTTATTCCACTCCGGTGGTAGCTTAAAAGTACCCATATCTGTAGGCATATTTAGAGCGAAGCAATGCTGCAAAATAATATTTCTGATATTTTGAAGGCCCAGCTCTTGGGACATTTTCCTTGCCATTTTTAATGTTCGAAGTCTATGCATTAGAACGAACTTATCATATAAATCCCAAAGCTTTGGATCGATAACCGGTCGAGTATATGTTGGATCTATTTCATCAGCTACTATGCTGATAAAGGCAGCGCCTTGAATAAGCTCCTCAGTTGGCCAATTAGCTGTACAGGCCACCCCCGTAAACTTCTCTACTAATCCGTATATGTTATCGGACTTTCCCCAATTACTAAATTTATCTTTACTATTTGCTTCCATGCAAGCCCTTGCATACCATCCCTTGTCAGGTGGTTCTAACGGTTGGAAACCTTCTTTTAAAATTTTATTTATAGATCCTTGAATTCTTTCAAGAATACCTATCACATCATTTCTATGTAAATCTCTGAATGAATTTCCTGCAGCTAATAAACAGATGCTCCAATCGCCAATTGCCTTTAGGGTAGCTGGCAGAGCTAGCCTATAATCCCAAACATATTTTCCATCGACCTCTAATGGTGGATCAAGTGGTCCACTCCAAACATCGCTATATGTTCCTGGATAAGGGTCATTGACATTTGGATCTTTGGTCCTCCCAACATAAATACGTCTCCAATAGTCTGGATTATATGCTAGTTGCATTAATTTTGGCTCTGATTCAGCTAGTTGTTCCTCAAATTGATTTTTATTTATTTCGCCTTCAGGTTTATCCTTATTGGGATCGGTGATATATCTATATCCATTTCTAGCCGTAGTTTCTATATAGTTGTTAATATTATAGATATCACTTCGATCCGTCTTCTCTTCCCAACTCATGAGTCTTTTTTGAATGTTTTCTACCCCACAGTAAATATCATTAAGAGAATCAGATATGTCTCCTAACGCCTGTGTCAATTCATAGAATGGGCTAGGTAAATTGGTCGGTTCACCAAAAATACCTAAGTGGTCTTTTATATCCTTTCCAGTAATCGCTTTAATTCCCCAATTAGCATAGTTATAATATGGCAAAGCATTCTCCGCAGCTTCAATTGCCTTTTTGAATACTGGTGAGATCTCTTTGGCTTCATCTACTAGGCTCATTCATATCACCTCTCCTTTCTACATACAATTTTTATTTTTAATTAATGTCAATCTCCACATGGTTCTTCATCAATACATTCTATATTAATATATAAAACTATAAATACTTTATATACGCTCTAACCACTCATAGCATAACGAATTTTAAGAATCATTTGGACCGTGCGCCTAGAGTCATCTCCTCCGTTTCATTACTTGTGATTAAATTTATAAGATATATTACACCCTTAGTAGCTAACCTACCATTATGTCATGTTGATTGCCGTTTGTGGTATGTTATAAATCAGTGAATAAATAATTCTACTGTTATAGCATATTCTCCATTATCTCCCGTAATGAGCAAAACGACCTTTGCTTTTAAATCCCTGAAGAGAGGATAAGCTTCACGAAGGATGCGCTTTCGAGTCGGGCCTAAGGTGACACATCCCGTCTCAATTCCCAATCCCTCATCTACCTCATATCCGACAACTTCAATATCCAGATAGTCTCCTGGGTCCCCTTTGAATTCTAGGGCTGAGGCAACTTCAAAGTAATGAATATCGCCGCTGCCAATGCTTGAGTAACCATTTTTTTTCGGGTTAATATCGACTTCTCCGGAAGCCCCGTTAGCAGTGAAGTACCTAAGTTTAAATTCAATATCGTCAGAATCTACTGCACTAGAAACTGCCACTATTGACCCCATTGTTTCATTTAAGCAGTGGAACTGGCGAAATGCAGCATCGACCAAGCCGATTCCGAAGGGGCTCGGAGCGAAGGCGCGTCTCATAAGGTATTGCTGCTGAACCAGAAGACCGTAATGGTCCGAGATCTCCCTGCCGGGATCAGACGTCCAGACCACGACCTCAGCGTCCCTCCAGACTGGCTGCAAAAGACATTCTTCATGCCAGCAGAAGATATAATCCAGGCGTTGGCCAGTTTTATGGCGCTTTGATTCGTCAGTCACAGGCGAATGTTCACGGCTAAAACCGTCCGCACCGCTATCCCAAGTGATTCCGATTCCATTCGTACTGGCTGAGCCCCATACATCAACAGGGTACTCAAACCGGCTTACCATATCGTTATACAGTTCGGTATCGAATCCGTTTACATTCAAATCGCCCATAAGCAATGCCGGACAGTATGGGCTCCGGCAAGCTTGAATAAAGCTATTTAGGTGAGTTAGCTGCTCTTTTAGTGTTTCTTTGGCATCGCCACCAGCATCTGGATCTTGCGTATGGGCTAGGAAGATATCGTATCCAATAGGATGTCCCTGCAATTCTATGTGAGCGTGAAGGACTCCTTTATTGCTAAGCATGTCCCAACCACTGCTTTGTCGGAATATAGTTTGATGAGAGTCCAAGATGGGATGTCGGCTAAGGAGCAAGAGACCCCCGTCTTGCTCTATATCTATTTCATCAGGGCCTTCTCTGGTGTAAGGATATATGGTAGATAAATCTTCCTTAATTTTCTTTTTTTCACTATCTATAAAGATCTCTGTTAGACCTACTACATTAGGCTGTATTATCCGGAGGTTGTCGATGATACTTTGGATAGCACCATCGCGGTTGACTCCCTTATATTTTAATGTTACCGGGGGCAGAAGTGCCGTATTTTGTACAAAGATCGTAAAAGGCTCATAAAGGACTTCTTCGTAACGTTCACCACTATTGAGGAGCTGTCTTAGAGATATGGCTGGCAATGGACCGGCTGCTACAGCTCGATTCGAGACTAAACCGAATATCCGCGCATACTCTCTACAGCCAAGTGATTCATTAGATGGAACGAATTTCTCCTTCAAGCCAAGCAAAGTCGTCATTCAAAGACCTCCTTTCACATGGATTTTAGTATATATTTATTCTTCAAAATCTATTTGCTCATTCTTGCATAAGTGCCACCAGTATCGGGATTGTGCTTCGACTCGCCTCAAATTGTAGCAGAGCCCTCTCAATAGCCGAATCAACAAAACTAATAGGATCACTTTTATTCATGTCGCACACTACCGATATTATCAAATTGGACAACATAAATGGGAGCCTATGCAAATCTGCTTTATCTCTAAATCTGAACCTTGCACTATCCGGTTTTTTTACGAATAATACTATTGGATTCCACATTGTTTTTTGCTTTCATTTGCAATTATTTAAATATAAAAATCATTTTAGCTTTGTTTCAAGTACTTTTATATTTGCCTTCAGATCTTCTATGCTCTTTTTAAGTTTTCCGATCTCATCCCACAGATCGAAATAAGAATAAATATTCTTCCGTCCACCTGAAAATGACACTTCAGAACTCACCATTTCGATGAGGATTTTTTTGCTGGTGAGAATTATAGAACTAATATGCGGAGTTGATGACGGCATATATGCAAAACCATCCGATATACGTAGCCCTTTTTGCTTATTTCCATCTCCAAACTCACAGGGTACTATCGCGAAATTGCCAATTTTTAAGGCTCCCGGTTTTGCGGAATTTCCCGTTAACTCTAAACCACCCTGAATTTCCACATTACCCTTAAAATAGCCATCTTTGTTAATTATGAGTTTATCATTTTTAGGTTCGTGTGAAAGAGCAATTCCATTTCCTTCCATGTATTTGCCGTTACCTCCATGCACAGTGAATGGCATACCTTCACAGACTAATGCATCAAATTGGGGATAATCTGGACCCCTCGTATATATGGAAAGGTTTTTCCCATTTTTAGACCCTAGTCTGCCAAAAATTTCAGATGCATACAAGCGGTCAATCACCGTGGGACCTAATATTTGTACTCCGCCTTTATAATCTGCGTTATAGTTGATGGTCAATTTATCATTGTCGTCGTGAACAAGGGCTCTTCGATCTTCTGTTTCTTTAGTACCAGGGCGTCTAGAAAATGAATCTAAATATAAATATGACCCCCTGATTTTTAATTGGTTATTTTTTGGACTAACCTCATTAACATTTAGTACAGAAGTGCTAATTGTTCCTGAGTTCTCTATGCTTGCAGTTTTGAGATTTCCTATATTTTCTATGCTTGCAGTTTTGAGATTTCCTATATTTTCTATGCTTGTAACCTTAAGATTCCCTGTGACTTCAAGAGTTCCTGTATTAGGACTAATTTTTCCTTCAATTTTAATGCTTTCGCCATCTAATACAATATCGCTGTCCATGTTTCATCCCTTCCAATCCTGTTTAGCTTGTTGTATTTTTACTATTTAAATTTTCTGTAGAGTTCCGAAATATTTCCCCTCCCATCTAAGCTTGGACACATAGTCCAGGATATGAAATTGAACAAGACAAAGGTCGGTTTTATCCTTCGTCAATATCGCAAGCATGCAAAAACAAAAGAGATCTCGCGGGACGTCAAGTGTCTCAGCGCAGAGTTCAACAGATCATCAAGCAGTATAAAGAAACAGGTCTGGACCCTGTCTTGGGTGAAAAAATTGGTCGCCCCTTTGAGCCCTATGATTAAAAAGAATCAGAATTAGTCCAGGAAGCCCATGCCCGCTATCGCTTCGGTGCGGATGCTTGAGGTGGTCATCAGGAAGCAATATAATATCTGCATATCACACAATCGCATACACATGACCTGAAGCATCAAGGACTGGCTCAGGATGATGAAAAGAAGCAGAAACGCAGGAAGTTGGTTCGCTATGATCGAAAGCATAACCTTTCCGCTGGCCATATCGACTGTCATTAAAGGGATGGGACCAATATCAAGGTCTGCGTGATTCTGGATGACGCATCCAGGATGGTGCTGGCAGGAGAGGACTTCTTTGAGATCAATACCGAAAACAGCAAGCTTGTCATCGATCAGATGGTTGAGAGGTATTGGTGGCTCTGTTCGCTGAGGGAACTGATAATGGATCATGGGAGTGAGTTCGGAGCCCACAGAATTCACGATGACGGTAGTTGGAGCAGCGAATTTAAAGATCATTTGGAAAAATAGGTATCAAGCCAATATTGGCAAGAATAAGGATCCTCAGACAAACGGAATGCTAAAACGGTTTTTCGGAGAATTTATAAGTCATAAGTCTGCTTTTCCTTGATTCGAGGAGTCTATCAACTAGTGTAACAATAGACCTCTTGGAAGCTTGAATTTCCAGAGCCTGGATACTCCTGCGAAGGCTTTTAGGCAAAAAATTCCCATTGAAGCCTATACTATCGGTCATAGACTGTTTGGGTTATGATGAATATATGAATAAATTAAGCTATATTAAAATTAAACGTGCGCGAAATATATAATTTCAGGAATCTACAGCCCATTGGAATTTAAGAAAGATTAATAACCGCCAGAGGCCATCTTGGATCAGATGAGCAAGTCAGCCGAACTGCCCGGATTTCATCTGCTGGCCAAGCCCACGGGAGCAGCCTGCAATTTAGGCTGCAAGTACTGCTTCTTTCTCTCCAAGAAAAGCCTCTATCCCGGCAGCTGCTTCAGGATGACGGATGAAGTTCTGGAGAGCTATATCCGCCAGTACATCGAAGCTCAGAAGGCTCCCCTGGCCACCATAGCCTGGCAGGGAGGCGAGCCGACACTCATGGGCCTGGACTTTTTCCAGCGATCGGTTCGGTATGAGCAGAAGTACAGGCGTCCGGGAATGACCATCCAGAACACCATGCAGACCAATGGCACCCTGCTGGACGACGAATGGTGCGAGTTCTTCCAAGAGAACAACTTTCTCATAGGACTGTCCCTGGACGGGCCGAGAGAGCTTCATGATGCCTACAGGGTGGACAAGACCGGAAAGCCCACCTTCGACCGGGTGATGAAGGCGGCAAAGCTTCTGCGTCGCCATAAAGTGGACTGTAATATCCTGACCACAGTTCATGCCGCCAATGCCGATCATCCTCTGGAGGTCTACCGCTTCTTAAGAGACGAGGTGAAGGCTGATTTCATCCAGTTCATTCCCATAGTGGAGAGGGATAATGAGACCGGCTTTCAGGAGGGGGACACTGTTACAGACCGCTCGGTCAAGGCGGAGCAGTATGGCCGCTTTCTGATATCCGTCTTCAATGAATGGGTGCAAAGGGATGTAGGTAGGGTCTTTGTTCAGATCTTCGATGTGGCTTTGGCCGCCTGGGCGGGAGCACCTCCCGGCATATGTGCATTCTCCGAGACCTGCGGATCGGCCTTGGCCATGGAGCATAATGGAGACATGTATTCCTGCGACCATTTTGTGGAGCCGAGATACTTTCTGGGCAATATCAAAGAGAAGAGCATGGCCGGGATAGCCGCTTCGGCAAAGCAGAAGAAGTTCGGGCGAAACAAGCTCGAGGGCCTTCCGGAGTACTGTCGCCTCTGTGCCGTCAGGTTCGTCTGCAATGGCGAGTGCCCCAAGAACCGATTTATCAAGACCCCGGACGGACAGCCGGGGCTGAATTATCTCTGCGCCGGCTACAGGGAGTTCTTCAGGCACATCGACGGTCCCATGCGCTTCATGGCCCATGAGCTGCGCTGCGGCCGTGCTCCGGCTGAAATCATGAAATACACCAAAAATGGCCAGATCCCCCAGGTGATCTTCAAGCCGGGAAGAAATGATCCCTGCCCCTGCGGCAGCGGACTGAAGTACAAGAAATGTCATGGGAAGGGTGGATAGAGGCAAATCTCGGAGATGATTGAGATCGCTTCTCTTAAAAAAGAATTATATTTAAAATATTTGATCTTATCTTATTGCGGTTCAGATTCTCCTTCCAAGCGATATGAATGCCAGGCTCAGGATTCCCAGCGCTGCAGCCACAAAACCGAATCCCGGTGTTGATGCCGGCAGCTTCTCAGCAGCTTCTGCAGCTTTCTTGGCCGCCTCTTCTGCCTTGGCAGCGGTCTCTCCTGCTGCCTCGGCCTTCTCTTCCACTGTCTTGGCCGCCTCAGCTATCTTCTCCGCTCCGGGAGTGGCATTGGTTAAATTCTTTACCTGCTGGGCTGCGGCCTCAACCTGCGCTGTAGCCTCACTGGCTTGCTTTGCGGTCTGTTCCGCATGCTGCGCTATCTCTGAGACATTGCCAGAGACGTCCTCTGCACTTGCAGAGTTCATGGCCAGCAGCAACATCATTGCTGCGGCAAAGATTACTCCTACGTACTTCATATTATTCCTCCCAACCAGGCAATGATGGAATGTGGATATATATCTGATGGACAATAGCCGATGGACTGTTATTGGAAAGAGGCCTGATTCAGAGGCGCATCCAATCCTCGCCGATCTCTCGATATATGCCTGTTACCACTCCCATCATTGCCGGCGCCAGGAAAAATCCCGATACTTCTGCCACCAGGCCGCAGCCCAGAAAAGCCAGCAGCACCAGCAATGGGTGTAGAGTGGACTTGGCATAGACTATGTAAGCCCGGATGAAGAAATCCGCCACATGGACCAGGATGGATGCGACCAGGGAAGGAGAGAGCTGCATCCAGGGGACCTGATTCGATGTAGCGGCTCACAGCCGTGGGAATGAAAATCAGCCAGGTGAGAAATCGAGCCAATTCCGCCAGGAAGACTATGCTGGCCATAGCCAGGGGCCGGGGAATGGAGATGTGGTAGAATATGGCCTCCGAAGTGATCCCTCCCGCAATGGCGGTATAGATGCTGCCGATGTAGATCCCGCATAAAATGCTATCTATTCTGCTCAGGCAGCGCATCTCGAAGCTTTCCTCCTTGAGAATCAACATCTCTCTGGCCACTTGCACCAGCCGGTCGCCATCCAGCAGCAAAAAAAACAGCAGACAACGAAAGCAATCATGATGTTGATCATCCCCAAGGGAACGAGCCGAGCTGGAAGAAGGGCAGGCCGGCCAGGAGATTGATTCCCATCCCCATCAGATCAGCCATGCTGCGGGAGATCTCGTCCAGAAGGAGATCTGGGATGCGAATCCAGTGGATGAACTCAATGAGCAGAGATTATCTTCTTCCGATGGCCCTGCAGCCAGTGGATAAGCCTCAGTCAATCCCGTGGCAAATATGGCGGATAAGGGCACCATAATGCATACCACGGCAGCGAGAGATCCCATACGGCTTCTGCGGCGGAATTGGTCCCGAACCGGACGACTCACTAGACGAAAACAAATCCAAGGACCAGGCCGTCCACAAGAGGCCAGATAAATAGCACCGCAAGAGGATGAGGACCAGATCAAAGGCCTTTAGCCAATCTCTCCTGTCCGGGGAAAAAACCGATGGTTGGGCATGGACACGCTCGCCATTGCCGAGGGGAGAATATCAAACTTTGAGAGAGGCTGGGAGAGCCAGAAGAAGGCGCTCAAATGCCAAGAAAAGATGGAGCAGGGACCTCTAGGGCATAGCCATAGATCTTGCCTGCTTTTGTGCTCTCAAGGGAGCTGCCCCTAAAACGGATCAGATTGGATCGCCCGCTGGGACATCCGACATAAAGCCCTGATCAAGGCTGTCGATCAGTATTGTCGGCGGCTCATTGGCCGACGAGGCATCTCCTTCCATCCATTTATACCGGTATTGTACGGCATGCCAATCCTGGTACAGCCAGCAGTATATCAGTAACGCATAATAGGGCGGGTCAGCCGGCTGGTGATCTGCAGGATAAATCGCCGCTGTATTGTTGCCCGCCAATCCCGCCCCGGCTCCAAAATGCACTCGCGGACCATCGGCCACCCCGGACATGTTCATGTAATTCAGGTCATGGATATTATGGAGCCGTCCCGGATATATCACAATGCTGCTGCCGCCATAATTATTTTCTAATTGATCCAGGAATACGGTCAAATCATATCCTTCTCCAGGCTCCATCACTGTCGGGATGCCGCTCCAGGCAAATCTGGACACAAGTACTGCCGGCTGATCCATTGAGGGCCATTTCCAGGCTGACTGTCCCATAAGGGCAGTATCAGAAGCATTATCCCATGTAGTTGATACATCATCCCTGCCTCCATAGCCTCTTGAAACGCCATCAAGCATCCAGTACCCATCTGCAACTGCAAGGCTTTGTATCAGCAGAAAAAGGGCTGCGGACAGCGACAATCCAGCAGATCTTCCACAAAGTTTCATCTCTCTTCTCACCCGCTTCTATTGGATCATGAACTAAGGAAATCCCCTATCTATCTTATCCGTCCATTGAATAAATGAGTTATCATCCATTCCGAGAACGAGCCAGGAAGATGATGTAATGCAAAAGAAGTGGAGAGAATTTTTTTGAACTTGCGGGAGTAGATAATGGATAAGATCGAGGCCATGAGCGAAATGAATAGTCTGAGATAACCGCCAATCAACCAATCCCAGATGCACTCGTCCTTGGTCCATCTCTTCAAATGGCTCAGATGGAGTCAGGGCGTTAGGAACGGATGAGTGCTCCATCTATATTAATTTATAATATATTTCAAGGCCCGGATTAATATTTCTTTAAACAATTATATATCGATTTATAGGACCAATGCATCGAGCCATAAGATTTATATACTTTCACAGTAATTAAAGATTGTCTGGCATTTAACTTGTTGGGAATTTAGCCTTATATATAGAGCTCTTTCCCAGAAGGGAGAAGATGCGAATCAGACAGCAGCAAAGCAATGGTCTTCTCCGGTCATAGATCACCCCCCCATACATCCGTGCCGGAGGAGACTGTTGTCCTGATCTAATCTAATAGCTAGAAGCAGCAGACGGCTCAGCAATGAAGGGATAGCTGAGGGGATAGCTCCTGAGCCGCCACTAGGCATGATATTGCCTGATAGAAGCCTGGTATTCGTAGTAGTATATAACTCTTTCTGCATTCAACTGATGTTATATGAACTAGGCCATCAAAGATCCTCTCAGAAAAGCAGGATGAAAGTTGGGGTGGCTGTGCTTCTCAATGAGATCGCTCTGCTCGACGCATGGCAATGCTGGACCTCGGTTGCCTTCTGTCTCGAATCGCTACCATGCTGCCAGAAAAACTAGAGGCTTATCCCTGCCCCCCCGTGGTTGAACTCTCAAAGATCTCCCTCAACCTTCCCCCAGTCTCTCTGGAAAGCCTTTTCTCCACTGCGCTGAGAAAGGTCTCAGCACATTGCGGCGCCATGCACAGCAGGCACTCCGAGCCGTCCATAGCTCTCTCTGCCAGGTACTTCAGCTCTTTGTCCGACAGCTTCTCCAGCCGGGACTGAAAGTCCTCCCTGTCTGTTATGTAGTAGCTGGAGATGGATGCGAGAAGGCTGCTGGAGTCCTCCGGCTCCTGGCAAGGCGCGAGCTTTCTCAGGATCTTGACATCCTTTCGGTTCAGCTTTTTCATCGATATCACCTAAAGGATATCTCTTGTTTATTCCTGAAGTATCTTTCCTTCTGGGGGTGGACAGGTTGTCCTTTTTCGAGGAGAGAAAAGCCGCAGCTATACTGATTCATCCGATTATCCCGCATCATCTGGACAAAATAATCGAAAGATAGGAAAGATCAAAATTCTGCCAAGCAGCACGATGCAATCGGAACGAGCCATATCCTGAAGCCGGTTTGCTCCTTCCATTCTCCTCAACTTGGCCTTCAAGCTCCATTTTAGCAGCAGCCAAAAGGTTTTTCGCGTCAGAGAGGATCGAATCCGTTAGAGGGCGTATGCATTGGTCGAAGGGCTTTGCCGGTTGGGGCGGGAGACGAATCTTATTGAGGAGCATTAAGCGATGAGCGGCGAAGATTGCCACAGGATTAAAAGCCTGCCGAAAAATAGACCGAAAGCTCTTCCTTCTGCAAACGAGGGCAAGACCTGTTCAAGGGACAATGAGATCTATGGACCGAATAGCCACTGCCCATTCAAGAGCATTGAGAACGCGGAGCGGGGAAAGATCTTATTAAAAATAATTGATGGATTTAGTAATAAAATTATAAAAAATATATATGTGCATTTAGAGGTTCCAGAGCTGAATTTTAAAAGCCACTCTCTTGAGGGGGCGTTCTCTGCGGATGGTGCCCGTCCTCTGACACATTATACATTAAAGTGCTCCGCAGACGGCTATGCCTCCGCTCTGGATGGCTATGGCGATGGCAGAGGCATAGCGAAAATTGCCACGGATGAATATGGAAATTGGCATGGAAGGATTTCCCTGTTTCCCTATAGCGAAGGACGCAGGATCCGATTTTCGGGCCTCGAATGGCATGTAAGAGATTCAATAGGCAGGGCAGAAGGGCCAGATGACAATTATTGGAGCAAAAGCATTAGAAATGTCTGGGTGGATGAACTCGGAAGACTCCATCTGAGGATCACCAGAGATGAAAGGGACAATAAATGGTATTGCCCTGAGGTTGTCGCCGTCAATCCCTTGGGATACGGAGATTATACCTTTTTGGTTACTGGTCGTCTCAGGGATATTCTGATAGAGAATGAGGTCTTGGGGCTCTTTAATTATCTGGATGCCAATCACGAGATTGATATCGAATACGGCAAGGGGGCCTGGTCGGATGGCAGAGGCTTCTTCGGCCAGTTTGCCCTTCAGCCGGCGGGGATCTGCGAGAGGCATGAGTTTGCATTGGACCGCATTGCAGATGGCATGGACGAAACAGAGAGCAATTTTAGCTGGCAGAAAGGCGTTGTCAGGTTCAGGAGCTCTTACTATGATGCAATAAATGCCGGTGGATGGACCGGCGATAGATGCATACCAGAAGAGGATGTCGATGGGGATGGCAGCCTGGACCTGCAAACCCATATCAATTTATGGCTATATGGATCGAAGAGCAAAATAAAAGAGGAGCTAAGAGATATTATAATAAATAAATTTATATATACCTGCGCTTGCAGAAGCATCGAGCAAGGGGAGGCTTTAGGAAACCGCCTTTAGTCGGCACTAATAAGCCCATGAGATCAATGCGAAGATCGTCTTGAAGTAAGACTCAATAGCTTCAAATGGAGAATGGATCTAAAGGACGCCTGGAGATTCTTCCTTGATCCATTTTCCCGTATGGTTTCGCTACCACCCCAAGAACTCCTACAGCATAGCCGCCCTTCTGCCTCTGGTGGAGGCAGACCTCGCCCGCCAGCCCAAAGACGGCATCATGCTCTACAGCTTTGCCACGGCCCAGGCAAAAGAGGTCTATGCTGAGGTGGACCGAGCCCGGGCCTTTGGAGCGGCCCAAGCGGTCTATATAGCCGGCGGCCCTCATCCCTCCGCCCTGCCAGAGGAGGCCCTGCAGCACTTCGACTTCGTGGTCATAGGAGAGGGTGAAGAGTGCCTTCCCCAGCTGATCCGGGCCCTGGAGAGCGGCAGCGATCCTGCCGCAGTCAAGGGCATAGCCTTCAAGAGACAGGGCCGGGTGCTCTTCACTGGCAGCAGGGAGCCGGTTGACCTGGACCTCTATCCACCCTTCTCCCGCATCCTGGCACCAATCGAGATATCCCGCGGCTGCCCCTGGGGCTGCACCTACTGCCAGACCCCTCGCCTCTTCGGCTTTTGCATGCGCCATCGCTCCATTGAGGTCATAGAGAGGTATGCCCGCCGCCACAAGGACATCCGCTTCACCTCTCCCAATGCCCTGGCTTACGGCTCCGATGGCCGTCGGCCCCGGATGGAGAAGGTCGAGGCGCTGCTGCTAGCCCTCTGGAAGCAGAAAAAGCCCATTTACTTCGGCACATTTCCCTCCGAGGTGCGGCCGGATTTCCTGACGGAAAAAGCGCTTGAACTCATTACCAGGTATTGCGCCAATAAGAGTCTAAGTTTGGGGGGGCAGTCCGGAAGCCCGACTGTGCTTTGCCGCATAGGCCGGGGCCACGGGCGGGAGGAGATCGAGGCGGCATGCGATCTGGCCCTGGAGTTCGGCTTGACGCCACAGGTGGACTTCATCTTCGGCCTGCCGCAGGAGTCGGAGGAAGAACAGCGCCAGACTCTGGATCTGGTTCGATGGATAGTGGCAAAAAAGGGAAAGGTGCGGGCGCATCGCTTTACCCCCTTGCCAGGAACGCCCTTATGGGGCGAACTGCCCGCCCCCCTGGCCGGGGAGGTGGAGGCCTGCCTGGGAAGGCTCGCTCTGGAGGGAAGAGTCACGGGAAGCTGGTCGGCATCTAAAGATAAAACTGCTTGAAGGGCTTTCTGTACTCGTCCTTGAGCTCGTACTTTATCATTACCCTGTCCGGCATAACTGAAATCTCTCTTACCGACTGGGAGAAGAGATACCAGATGAATCCCCGGTCCGGCAGCTTGTATCTGTCCGGCAGGGTGGCTGTGAAGTCGGACTGCCCCAGGATATAGGTTCTGAGCATCTCGCTTCCCGAAGCAAAGAGAAAGGGAAAGCTGACGTCTTCAATCTCACGCTGGCATGAGCCCTTCAGGCGCAGACGCTGGGAGAGGAACGCCAGATAGTCTTCTTTATTTACAACCAATTCTCTTAACTCACTCAATTGCATTCACCAGCCCATTACCAGATATGGATGGGGAGATAAAAGTTGTCGTCGCTCTGGCAATGCGAGGGACTTTGCAGGCGGAATAGAGAGAGGTGCAGTCTTGGATGCCGGCCCAGGAAAAGGTCAACTAATCACTTTGCTGGCATATCCTCATTTCAGGAGTCTGATGGCCTGACAGAGATCGTCTAAGCTCATCTGTCCCGGGGCGGTGCTCTCCGAGACATAACCATATGTCAGCGCCGAGCCGTAAAAAGGAGCCAGGACGCGCATATGCCTTCCCAGATGGCCCATGGCGATAATGCACAGAGGCAGATCTGCATCCAGAAGAAACTGCAGAATCCTCAGGTTATCTCTATTTTCCTGCGGGGTTACGGCGATCTTGGATATGGCCGCCCCTGCCTGCTTCATCCGGCTGAAGATCCGGGACAGCTCCGAGTCATCCGGCATTGCCTCGAAGTTGTGATAGGATAGGATGGTCGGCTTTCTTATTCCGGATATAACCTCCTCTCTTATCTCTGCCTGCAGCTCTACGTCCACATAATCGGCATAGTCGGCGGCTTTGATCAGCAGATCCGCTCTCTCCTCTTCCCCTTTATGAAATAAGCCCCCTTCGCTTCTGTGGCGGGCCGTGGCAATTATGGGCTTGGCCGTGGCCTTTCGCAATGCTATCAGAGCATCCAGGGGATCCGAAGAGGTGATATGATCCAGGCGCAGCTCAATCAGGTCTGCTTTATCCGCCAGAGGAATCAGTCTTGCTGCATCCTCTCCCAGCACCGCCACCACCGCGGATCGGCCAATCATCCCCATGAAGCCTCCGGCCTTATGCTCTCCCGACCATCCTTGCGCTCACTTTTCCACAATGCTCTCCTCGATCTTCATCCCGAAGTGCCGGGCTCCCTCCTCCAGATGGACCAGCACCTCATCTCCCACCTTCAGGTCAGTCACCGCCCGGGGCTGTCCCTCTGGGGAGACCAGCTTGATGGTCTCGGCGTTTTGCAGCAGGGTGCTCAATCTCTGGCCGGATGCCTCGGCCTCGATGAGCATCATAGGCCTCTTTTCGATCTTGGCCCTGCCCACTATAGCCGGCCTGGCCAGCCCCTCCTTGCTCACTATGGTCACCTCGTCTCCCGACTTCAGCTCGGAGAGGTATCGGGTCTTCTCTCCTACCCGGATGTAGGCATGGACTGCCCCGGCATTGACCCGGAAGGGGCGGGAGGCCACATAGGGGCTGTCCTCAGACTCGCTGTGAACCAAGAAGAATCCTTTGGCCTGAGAGCCGATTAGCATTCCCTCGCCGAAGCTCATCATGCTGGCCGTGTCCACACATACCCGGTCCCCCATGCCCACAGGCTTGACTGCTGTGACCTTGGCGGCCAACAGCTCCATCCGGCCCTTCTCCGACTGCTCCACCGCAGCCATGACCCTCTTGATCTCCGATGGATCGGTGCTGTCCAGAAGCACCCCGGCGGAGCCCTTTTCCAGGGTGGTCAGAGCCAGCGCCGCCTCCTCCGCCGTCCTGACACCGCTGATGATCTTGACCGAGCTGCCCTGCAGCCCGGCGATCATATTCTCCAGGGGAATGACCTTCCAGTCCGTTCCAATGACCAAAAGATAGTCCACCATACGGCCCATCTCCACGGCGAACTCCTCGTATTTCTTGCCGGATATGACCACATAAGCGGCCTTGGTGCCTGAAATGGACCGGGCCAAAGCCCCGTCCAGGGAGCTCTTAGGATCTTTAGGCAGGGCTACAGTTCCGTCTCCCTCCCCGCCACTTCCCACCACCAGTATGTCCTCGCTCCCTCTCTCACCGCCAAAGCAGGCCACCTTGATCCGGCCCAGTTCACGCACTCTATCTATGTTCTCTCTTTCCACCAGCACGCAGTCGAAGCCGGATTCGAGAGCGGTGGTGATCCTGGGCTTGATCTCCTCCCATCCTCCCAGGGCCATGAGCCACTTCTCTTTCATGTGGCATAATTTATCATACCATTACAAATCTCTTTTGAGCAGAAGTCAGCTCATCTTCTGCTCACATGTTTTTCATCTCATAATGTTCCGGCTGATGGAAAGGAGAAGTCATCCATTAAAATCGCGCCAAAGAAATGGATTTTTCTTCATCGAGGGGAGAGTGCCGGTCTCCCCCCCATCAAGGCTCGAAGACGGTTGGATGGATGCCATCTAAAGCTATTTTGGATCGGCTGCAGCTCCTAGGAGCCCTGAACCCCCGGCCCGGGCAAGGACGGGGGATCGCCGCGTGGAGGGATGGGGACTTTGTGACGGATGAGGATCACTACGCTCTGCAATCACCTGTACATCATAAAGACAGCTACTTCACCGCGCTGATCAGTCTTTAGAGGCACGCCGACGGCCAGGTCGTAGCGTCCATTATTGTCGAAGTCACCTGATGCAACCGCCATCCCGAACCGGTCATTGTATTCAGGTTTACCTTTAGTTTGGTATAGATGCTCAGCTTTTGTCCTATTGAACCGATCTTTTGATCCATAAAGAATGTCTACGGCGCCTGCTTTGTTATCTTTTATAGCCACATCCTCATGAGGGACTCCAATGGCCAGGTCGTCGTATTTATCGCCATTGAAGTTGCCTGAAGCTAGCGAGTATCCAAATAAGTCATCCCCTTCGAATTTTTCAAGGATAGGATATTCCTGAATTAATTGAATGTGTTTCCCTTCCAGGAATCCGAAATTGGATCCATAAAGGATATTCGCAGCTCCGGCGTCATTTTTATTTTTAATATCCTCACGGGGCACTCCGACCGCCAGATCGTCATACTCATCGCCGTTGAAGTCGCCTGACGCGAGCGAGTACCCATACTGGTCCCCTTTCTCGGAATTGCCGCCGCGTCTTTCTTGGTACCAGCCGCCGTCATTTTTTTTCCGGAGCCCATCTTTATATCCAAAGAGGACGTTTACATAACCAGCGTCCTTTACATAACCAGTGTCCTTTTCCTCTACATCCTCATTAGGGACTCCAATAGCCAGATCCTCGTATTCATCGCCATCGAAGTTGCCCGATGCTAAGGAATACCCGAAATTGTCACCCTTCTCAGATTTACCCTTCCCTATCGTATCCTGGTACAGGAACTGGTAGCTGTTGTTAGTGAGACCCTGAGATGAGCCCCTAACGATGTATATTGCGCCAGCTTTGTTTTCGCCCTTTACTTTCTCATATGGCACACCGACCGCCAGGTCGTCGAATTTATCGCCGGTGAAGTCTCCTGACGCGAGTGAGAAGCCAAAGAAGTCCCCCCCTTCTGATTGACCGGGGATGAGCATGTCCTGGTGCCATAGCTGGGAGCTGTTGTTCGTGAGCCCACGCGGTGAGCCGTAGATAACATAGACCGCACCTGCATTTCTTTTGCTCCCAAATTTCTTCCCAGGCACTCCCACCGCCAGGTCGTCATATTCATCGCCATTGAAGTTGCCTGACGCGAGCGAGGACCCAAAGGATGCCCCCTCTTCCGATTGACCGGGGATGAGCATGTCCTGGTGCCAGAGCTGCGAGCCATCTCCCTTGAGTCCGCTTTTTGTTCTGGCCTGGCCAGATTGGTGGGATCTGCCGTATACAACATTCACGGCACCTGCTGACGAAATATTGCTTAAACCCTCTCCGGGCACTCCAACGGCCAGGTCATCAGCTTTATCGCCATTGAAGTCGCCTGACGCGAGAGAGAACCCAAACCGATCCCCTCTCTCTGAACCGCCATCCACGAGATTATCATGTTTGATCATATCCTGGTTCCATGACTGTGCATCTATCTCAATCCCTTCAGCCATGCAAGTAAAAGTGGCAATCAGGATGAAGAAGCTTAATGGAAACCTAATATCCTCTGATAACAATGACTTATCTCCCCTTGAACCGGTCAATCCCCTTTTTATGCTCTTGCCTGACATAGCCCTCTCCTGCGAATCACGAGTATCTATCGTTAATATGCTTTCATATATTCATAATAATTATAATTATATTCTTTGACATTCTCGCGGGGTGTGGATCTTGGCATTATCTTGACATTATATCTCCATGAGAAAAATATGTTATTGGTACATCATCTCGTCATGTTCAATGTCTCAGTGTGTGTGATATAATAGTAGTCTCTTGTTTGTATATCCCACGAGTCCACTATGCTCTCGTCCATCCTCAAGAGGGTGTAGCGGTCGACAAGCGTATAAAGGGCCTCAATGACGTTATCTCCTTTGAGATAGCTCCTCTCCTCGGTGAAGGTCCTTTCCTCGGATATGTCCTTTGAGGTGACGTTCTTTGATGTTTCCTGTAAGTCCTGGCTCTGCCTATATATCCGTGAATTGGCTCTCTTATATCCTCCAGAAAATCCACCGGACCTCTCTACACCGAATCCTTCAAATTCTGCCTTGACTGTGGGCTCCTGGTAGCTCACACTGAATTCCTGGGATTTCTGGACCTCTTTAGAGATCGACTTTCCAAGAGTCCTTGTCATCTCCGATAGCTGGCTCTCGCTAATGCCTGTCTTGTACCAGAAAGTGACCTTCCTGTCGCTTGTCCCAGGGTTCATATCGACATTGGTCTTTTTCCAGAATTGCTCTAGCTTTAAGATATAGTACGGGCTCTCATTAATCTTGGACTTTGGCGATGATAGATAGCTATCGTTGACGTATATGAAGGGGACGTAGATCTCTGAAACCAGTCTTGGCTCAGTGGACGGGGGCAGATAGTCCCTATGGCCTTTCAGCTCCGGTAGGTCCCTGGTGATATTTCCGTAGCTTGTATAGGACTCATTGGTTCCTTTGAGGGGGGGGAGGAGGATCTGTTCTCCATCTACTTCAGTGATATTCCATGCCTGGTGCTGTTCATCTGGTTGTGAGTAGTCCAATGAATCTATGCCTACTTCATTTCCGTCAGTTAAAGAAATGCACTTGACCTCATTCTCCCCACTCAGCTTGGAAATGACGAAATATCTGCTATCATTAATGTCCCCAACGGGCTTCAGCCTCCATTTTTGGCCATTATCGTCATCTGTATATTTCTTATGAATTATCTCAAAGCTACCAGCTTTTTTGGGGATGGCGCTGAAACATAGTCCATTCTCCCTCGAGATGATTGCATAATGCCCCGAATCGTCAAGGGAGACAATCAGAAACTTCTGAAAATATTGATCTGATGGTTCCCCGTATAGCTGTATATCATTGCTGGACATGGATATCCCAAGGTAATCACCGCTTTCCGAGGCCAATCTGTAATATGGGATAATGTCATCGGCTGCAGAGCATCCTGCAGATGTTATCATCAATATATAAACGATTAGATGGTAAATTAGATTATCTTTGCTTATCATGACCCAACTCTCCCTGATGATATGATAATAATGGTTCTCCATCGATGGATAGAGCACCAACTTCATGTCATTTAAATGATCATTCATGATAAATAAACTTATCGACTGCATGCCTTCTCCCGGATTCTATTAAAACGGTGGCACTGACATCTTACCGAGGGATTCCGAGAATCATTGGCCAGCAATGTTCGGGGGCCAGACCGCCCAGGATGTCGTTACCCTCGAATTCTACATCTGCGAGGTGAATCGTGGTCCTCTCCTCTCAGGCGTCTAAGTCAGTGGATATGATGGGAACGGCAAATTCTTCAGCCAGTACACGGACTGGGACTGGCTCGTGATTATCCGCGGAGAGAGGGGCACCTGGATATATATCATCTCAATGGAAGGCTACGATCAGGAATCCGGCACCTTCGATATGAGCTATCCCACTCGTCTGGACTTTTATCTCGTACCTCTGCGCCAGCAGTCATATTATGAAAAACCAGAGCTGAAGGCTTTATGAGGACACTCAAGTCAGAGATGAACTTGAACTTCATGGACCATAGCTTTTGCAGAGGCTATGGATCCCTGAAACAGACTGATTGCTCAGGCAATATCGTGACTCGCACTTCTGCTGGATATCTCAGCTTAACTAATTGAAATCATGATCAAATAAGTACACAATATTAAAAAATATAAAATTACGAATTTTTAAATCCCACCCAGATAGTCCGCTCCCATGACCCTTCCCTGCTCTGAGGCGGCATATTTGGCTATGGCCGCATCGGACATGAGATTGACATCATTGGTGGTATACTCCGCCCGGCTGTCCATCTGATGGGCTATGGTGCTGGCGGTGGTATTGTTTCCCGCTGCAATATAGGGCTTTTGCAGACTGAGCGGCATCGCCATCTTCTCCATGATCAAGGAGGCATCATTTCCAAAGATTCCCATCACCCAGGCATTCCATTGATCTGCCAGGGCATTGAAGGCAGCAACATCTCCTCCCTGGGAGGCCTTCTCGTAGGCCTGGCCCAGCTTGAAGGAAAGCTCCAGGCCGGTTTTGGTGTTGCTCAGCTCTTCCTGGGTATAGGCAGCAGCTACAGAGGCAGCCGCTATCAGGCTTAATAGAACCAATATCGTCTTCATCGTCCTGAGGTATGTATTTGGGATTATTAATACCTCCTGGTCTGGGCTGAATATATAGCCCCGTTTGGATCAGGCGCATTTCCCAGATCTCCCTCCCCTACCGCATAAAGCAATTGTGATATACCTAGCATCCAATCCCAGCTCATGCGCGCCGCCATAGTTGTCACCGATCCATCCGACTGGACTGCCCAGTCCCTGCTGGCCTCCTTTTATAGAATGGGAATTGTTGCCGATCTTCTCAATTTCGAGGATCTCATGGCCTTTATCAACGGTCCTGCAAAATTCCGATGTGCCGGACTGGATCTGGAGGAGCTTGATGCCATCCTCGTCCGCGACCTGGGTCGAAGTGGTACCAGCGATGTGGCCTTCCGCTTCGAGACGCTGATGGCCTTGCAGGAGAGGGGAGTTGACGTGATCAATCCCCCTCCGGCCATCGCCCGGGCTGCCAACAAATTCGCCACCTCCCTGGCCCTTCAGAGGGCAGGAGTACCCACTCCCAGGACTGCCGTAACCACCAGCATGGAGGAGGCGCAGGCCGTGCTGCAAAATCTGGGCAGAGCCGTATCCAAGCCCCTCTTCGGATTCAAGGGCCGGGAGATATTCCTGCTCCAGGATGGAGTCCAGGCCGACCTGGCCCGCCTGGAGAGCATCTTGAATATGGAGGGCATGGTCTACCTCCAGGAGTTCATTGCTCTGGAGAGCCCCCGCGACATCAGGGCTTTTGTAGTGGACGGCGCTGTCCTGGGCGCTATCTACAGGCTGGCTCCACCCGGCCAGTGGATCAGCAACCTGGCCCGCGGCGGCCATCCCGCTGCCTGCCCCCTTGCACCGGAGCTCGTAGATCTGGCCGGCCGGGCGGCAGAGGCGGTAGGAGCAGTCTACTGCGGTGTGGACCTGCTGGAAACGGACGCTGGGCTGTCGGTGATCGAGGTCAATGGCACCCCCTCAGCAAAGGGCATCTTCCAGGCTTTGGGCCTGGATGCCACGGAAGCCATAGCCGAGCATGTCTATCAAAATTGTTATCTACGTGGTCGCTAACCTGAGGAGCATGTTTACGATACTCACCGGTGCACAGTTTGGTGATGAGGGAAAGGGCAAGGTAATCGATCTGCTGGCCGAGAATTACGATGTGGTGGTACGCTTCCAGGGCGGCGACAATGCCGGGCACACTGTGGTGGTGGGCGGCAAGAAATATAAGCTGCATCTGGTCCCCAGCGGAGCCATCTTCGGTCGCAGGCTTCTAATAGGCCCGGGAGTAGTCCTCAATCCCCGCGTGCTCTGGAATGAGATCCAGGCCCTGGAGTCGGAGGGAATCGAGCTTGATATCGGCGTAGATGCCAAGACCACCATAATCATGCCCTACCACATCGAGCTGGACGGCCTGAGGGAGAAGGCCAGGACGGAGAAGATAGGCACCACCAACCGGGGCATAGGATTCGCCTATGTGGACAAGACCGCCAGGGAGGAGGTCCAGATGGGAGACCTGACCGATCCGGCCCGCCTGGAGGCCAAGCTCCAGGAGATCGGCCCGGCCAAGGAGAAGGCCATAGCCGATATGGGCGGCGATCCCACTGTGGTCAGATATGCTCCTTTCATCGATGAGTATCTGGAGATCGGAAGAAGGCTCAAGGACAGGGTGACGGATGTCTCCCGGGAGATAAACATCGCCCTCATCGAGGAGAAGAATGTCCTGGCCGAGGGGGCCCAAGGAGCTTTTCTGGATGTGATCCACGGCACCCAGAAGTTCGTGACCTCCAGCTTCACCACCGCCGGCTCAGCCTGTGCCAACCTGGGGGTGGGACCGGTGATGGTGGACAATGTGGTAGGCGTGATCAAGGCCTATATCACCCGCGTCGGCGAGGGGCCCATGCCCACCGAGCTGAAGGACGATCTGGGGCTTCGGATGAGAGAGAAGGGCGGCGAGTACGGCACCACCACCGGCAGAGCCAGGCGCTGCGGATGGTTTGATGCCGTTTTGGGTCTCAAGTCTGTCTATCTCAACGGCTATACCGAGCTGGCTTTGACCAAGCTGGATGTGCTCACAGGCATAGATCCCATCAAAATTTGCATAGGTTACGATCTGGATGGCGAGACACTGGGCTATCCACCTGAGGCCACAGATGATCTGGCCCGCTGCCAGCCTATTTATGAGGATATGCCCGGCTGGACCGGGGATATATCGGAGATAAAGGAGTATGACGATCTGCCGGCCAATGCCAGAGCCTATGTGGAGCGGCTGGAGGATCTTCTCGGCGTGAGCATATCCGCCGTCTCCGTTGGGCCGGGCAGAGAGCAGACCATCTTTAGAGATGAGCCGGAAGAGTGAATGAGAAGCCCCCAGGAAAGCTATCTGCTCCGGGGGCAGCAGGCATTTTTAGCATTGCTTTAATGGGAAATTAACAGAGAATATTGACATATTGCAGGTTAAGAGCACCAGCGCAGCATGGATAAAAGCGGATGGAAAAATCCTTTAGAACGGAATCTCAGCCGTTGGCCCGCCTCACCTTGCGCTCATTTCTCTCCAGGTATTCCTTTATAGCCTCGACTATCACATCTGAGCGCTGCACATAAAGGCTACCCCTGCTTCTCACCACATAGTTCATCAGCCGCTCGTTTAAGTCCGGACTGATATCCACCTCGATCTTGGGCATGCTTCTCTCTACTCCCCATGTAGTATTAAAACTTAGTTTCAGGGCTTGAGCCTCTTGATCTCCAGATAGCTCACCTTTCGGTTCTCTCCCTCCTGGGGATAGGCGAAGATCATGGACTTTCGCACCGAATGAGCCAATCGTACTGCCCGGGAGAGCACGGGGGGCAGAAAGATGTGATCTGCGGGAAGAGTGTGCACCAGGTAGTCGGAGTGTGGCACCTTTTCCGGGCCATGCACCTGCTTGTAGACCCGGAAGTGGCTTCCGAACTTAAAGCCGGTCTTGACCACCATCCTCTTCTCCCTCAGGTCGCTGTAGACTCTATATTTCAAATCAAAGTCTGCCTCTATCTGCCTGGCTCTGGCGGCAAAGCTCTCCCGGTCAAGCTCTCTTCCCGATCGGTCCACCAGGGATAGCAGGCCCTTGTCCAGTAGATAGGCTGACTCGACCAGAGAGAGCTGCAGCCGCTCTCCCACCGACTTGCCATAGAAGCCTATCTCATGCAGCCTCTGGGATGCCTCCCTCTCCCAGAGCACCACCCGGTCCTCGAGCAGGGTGGCCCGGCCTCCGGCCTCCTCCTCCGTCATCAGTCCGACCATGCTCTTCTCTCTGGCCTCATAGAAGGTGATATCGCTCTCCTCGTCCACTATAGCCAGCATCAGCCTCTTTCTCATCTGCCCTGCCATCCTCACCGGCTGCATGATATCCTGCAGGGGCAGAGGCATGCGCTCGGATATGACCAGGACGTAGAATTCGGCCGGGCTTTTTCCTGGCCTGCCCCCCCGGGGGTAGACCCTGAAGTCCGGACGGCCCGGCTGGACGTAGTAGCCCCGCTCCCGCAGGTCTTTGTAGACCACATATCGGAACTCAAAGCCCTTCTCCAGAGACGATGCCCTCTGAAATAGAGCCGGAAAGTCCAGCTCGCCTCCTTCTGAGAGAATCCTGATTCGGGAGCGGTCCAGAAGATAGGCTGCCTCTACCAGCGAGAGTTCCAGGCCCTTGCCCCTGGGCCGACCGAAGTAGCCCTGATCGTATAGCTCGGAAAGAGCAGCTGGGCTCAGGCTGACTCTGCTCTCAACCAGCCTACCCTCTAGCTCTCCGGACATGGAAAAAAGGAAAAAAGACCTTACCAGGCCTAGCAGGAGAGCTTGTTAGGCCAGATGCCGTGCATGACGCCGAGCGTCCTGTCCACCAGGCTATGCACATCCGCAGATGGGTATCCCGCCGAGAGGAGATAGGATTCCACGTGGTTGGGAACGGCTATGGACATCTGCTCCACCATGGAGACGGTTTGCAGGATGGTGTAGCCCTCCAGCTTGAATGGAATTATGGCATCGGATACGATCAACTCGAAGATCTCCGGGCTGATGGGCCTCTCCACGGCAGAGAGGTAAGCCTCCAGGATCTCACTGGTCCACTCATGCTTCTTGCCCTCATCCTGGTAGGGCATGACCACCACCTCCCGGGTCTTGGCCAGGCTGTCCACCAGTTGGGAGGGCGTTATATCACCCTTGAAGACCAGGCTGAGGAAGTTGGTGTGGGGCACCGTGGTGGGAACCTTGCTGGCCCGAATGGAGAAGTTGACCTCCTCGAAGACCGTTCCGGCGTCGGTGCCCTGGTGGCCGGCTCCCTTGCCGAACTGGATGGCGGAAGGCGAGGCCCGTACCACGGTATGAGGGTCGCCGTGCCGCCGGTCGATGTTCCCAAGGACTGCGGTGAGGCCCAGGGGCCTTGCTGCCAACGCCAGGCGAGAGAGGCCTGTGGTGTTGCAGCTGGTGCATTGAACCAGCCCGGGCTTGGCTTGGGCGAACATCTCATAGTTCTCCAGGCCGAAGAAGAACTCCCGGGCGAAGTCGGCCTTAAGCTCGTCGGTTATCTTGACCTTTCCGCCCTCGGTGAGGCCCTTCAAGAGCTCCGGTCGGTCTGCGCCACCCATAAGGGAGACAAAGCAGCCATTGGCCAGGCCTGCCTCGACGTAGGGGAGCTCCTGGTCTCCGGGGGTGCCCACCATCAAGAAATCGGATGCCTTGAAGAAGTCGTCATAGCCGCCCTCAATCTTGACTCCCAGGCTCTCCCACTTCTCTTTAGTGGCATTGTCGCTGACATAGGCACGGACTCCGAAGAGGCGGTTGAATTTAGCTACAATGGACAAGGCCCTGCCGTGGGGCTTGCGGAGAAGGACATTGAGATCACCCTCGATTCCCGCCGCCTTCTTGACCTGGGCCAAGGCCAGAAGAGTTCGCTTATTCTCTGTACCATCAAAACCCACAAAACCAGCATTGGACTTCAAGCATCTTCACTTCCTGATTGAAAGTCTAAGTGACCATATTTTAACCTTTCCGGGATATGGATTCTGCTCTCGATTTATGCCTCTGCAAATTGCATCTCAGCGGCCTGATAAAATAAGGATTGTCATGGGCGAGCTGCTGATGCATCAAGATCAGGTAGCCGGCCTGGAGCCATCTGCTGGTTTCACATAGCGGAGAGCAGGCGGATGATCGTGGTCGGAAGGAGATGCTGGACCGCGGCCAGATTAATCGGGGACTGTTCTCTCTGCCTATTCGGTGCGAAGATTGCTCTATAAAATCTTTATATAAAATATATAATTATATCTATTTGTCTCTATACTTTTATCCAAATCAGTCAAATCCGCATCAGAACAGGGATGGATTTGGGTAATGCAGTTCGTTCTTATTCCAGCATAGGAAATATGTGAGGAATAAATATTAATATTGTAACAAAAAATTTATATACTCTTAGGTAATTATTATAATTTAACTGAATATCAAAAATTGGGATGAGGTTTTGCAATTGAGGTTGAGCCTGGAAGTGAGCGAATGAGAGGGAGACCGAGGAAGAATAAAGAGTTGCAGATAGGCAGAGCAGGACGAAATGCCATTGAGCGTGAGGATATTGCCAGAGACTCCATCCGATGGGATCGCCGCAGGCAGACCATAGAGAAGTTCAGGGACAGCTAAAGGCATAAAGGCGGTAGAATAGGAGATAAACGGCTCAGTTATAAAGCGCATGCGATTGAGGGTAGTATTCCGAGCCGTTTATTTGAATAGTGAATATCTTCTAAAGTATTTAAACGTTGCTGATATTTAGTTTATCTCTCCGCAGCCATCATATATTTAGTTAAGGGTAAGTCTTATGAGGGAACTCAAATCCAGAAGCAGGGATTATTTAACCGGTGCATAGTCCTCCATATGCCGGACCATATCCGCCATCTCCCGGACCAGCTCGGGACTGAGATCCGCAAGGTCAATCCTCCGCAGGAGATTGGGGGCATCTATTTTGCCCATGACTATCTTGGCCAGATCGCTGTGCTTGAATCCCTCCACCACCACATAGTCCATGCCCTCCGCCTCCATCTCCTTCAGGGCTGAATCCAGATCGCCTCTCTCTCGCCTGACCCTGAGATGAGCCTGGCCCAGGCCCACCACCACATCTGCTCCGGCATCAAAGTGGCGCCTGGTGTCCCCCCGGTCCACGGGATGGGTGGCCATGTTCTTGACCGTTCCCACCCGGCCGTGTCTGGCCAGCTCCGAGACCAGGGCACAGACCAGAGTGGTCTTGCCCGTCTTCTTGGTCCCCACCACAGATATCACCTTCAAGCCTCGCACCGCCCCGGCCTGTGTCCTATGCTTCTTATGCTACCATTCCGTCCTCCGGCCTCAGGCTTGCAGCAGCTCGATCAGGAACCTGGCGAATCCCATCAGATCGGAGACACGGACGTTCTCGTTCAGGCCATGGATGTTGCTCTCCAGCTGCCGGCCTACTCCGAAGACACAGGTGGGGATTCCGGTCTTCTCCGTGGCATAGGCCTGATCCAGGCTGCCTTGGGCCCCGGAGAGGCGGGGGTAGAAGCCCATGCTCCTCTGCACTGCTTCTCTCACCTCAGAGACCCAGGGATGATCTGGATTGACGCTCATGGGCGGATACCCGGGATAGAACTTCAGGTCCAGCTGGACATCCAGAGGCTTGAGGACGCTCTCCAGCTCTTGCATCGCCCCGTCCATGCTTTCCTCCGGTATGACCCTCCGATCGCCTCTCAGAATGCAGCGGTCGGGCACAATGTTCTCTTTCACCCCGCCTTTGATCATGGTTATATTGAGCATGGGCTTGAGGCTCTTCATGCCCAGGGCCTCCAGGGCGGAGCTGGAGGGAACAGCCGACCTCCGGCTCTGCACATCTTTCTTCAGAGCCATGAGTGCCTCCATGACCGGGATGGACCTCTCCACTGCATTTACTCCCAAAAAGCTGGAGCCGCTATGGGCCGACCGGCCATGAACCGTCGCCTCCCAGGTTATGATGCCATTGCTTCCTATGACCACATCATCGCAAAAGCCGTCCATGCAGAGCATCATATCCCCCCGGACCTGCCCCAGATCGGTGAGGTAGCACAGCCCGGAGTAGCCGCCCACCTCCTCGTCTGTGGTCAGGAGGATGGAGAGGTTGTATTTGGGCCGGCTCGTCTTCAGAACCGACCGCAGAGCTGCGATCAGAGCGGCAATGGAGCCTTTGCAGTCCGAGACGCCCCGGCCATAGATTCGACCCTCCTTCTGAACCGCCTGGAAGGGATCGGTATCCCAATCTCCCTCCGCCGGAACCACATCCAGATGGGCATATATGACCAGGGTCTTCTCTCTGCCCAGTTCCAGATCAGCCTTGAGATTGAAGCGGTCCCCCCTCAGCCGGCTGTCCTGGCACCGGGAGGCAAAGACCTCCTGGGGCATGGCCATCTTTCGGGTGGAAAAGCCCATCTCCTGAAAGAGGGGGACCAGCCAGTCCACAATCTCCTCATAATTGCTTCCTGGAGGGGCTACTGTCTTGAAGCTGATGATCTTCTTTAGTAGATCCAGTAGATCGAGATCCATTATATGCTCTTCATGGAGGGAGAGAGTCTCTTCCGGCATCGTCATCACATCTTTATCCTGGACTTTGTTTTTCCGGGCAGCATATTAAATGCTTTCCAAGGGCTTAATCCTAAATAATTCCGGGTGTTATCCGCTTCTTCAGCTTCACGGCAGCAAAGCCGGCAGAGCAGATCTGCTGGCGGACTATAGCTTCGCTTCATACCGGAGCGAAGGAAAGAGAGGCCTGTCGGTGGTCTCAAACTCCGCCCAGGAGGTGAATAAGCCCAGGAAGTACTCTAGAGCCTTTAGCAAGGGATCAGAGCAGACGGTGACGAGAAGAGACGAGATGGCCTATGTGGAGATTCAGTATCTAGCATCATCCATGTGCTGATGCAGGAGTCGCATCTGGCTGATGCTAGGATAAAGACTATTTATATTTACCACTGATTGGGGCAGCCTCTTTCTATAGCTTTATGGTCCCTTTAGAATAGCAGTTTCCATCTTGGAGAGATAATTATTAACGAGTGAGGAGAGTAAGCCCCCTTCTGTTCTTTGGCGGCATTCAGCTTAGCGCCATACCCGAGCTCGGCTGGACGGCCGCGTTCTCAGCTCTATTTTGGCTTGCACCCACAGGGTTTCGCCGTTTCATCCGCCTCCCGCGCGACCTCAGCCTTGCGGCATCATCGCTTTGACGCGGTGCGGTCTCGTTTCTGTGCCAGAGCCAGAGCTCTCGCCCTACATCCCTAGGGAATGTCTGTGTGTCCAGTGGTGGGGGGACTTTCCACACCGGCCATATCCGGCCAGCGGCAGCCGCCCTTCCTCTCTCGCTGGATGAGACTCTCCTGCCGCAGCTTATAATCTCTTCGGCCTGGCCTCGCGGGCAAGTCTTTATGCCAGAACAGGACAAACCTTCTCTTGCAATGGCCCGAGATCAAAAAGACCACTACTATCGCAAAGCCAAGGAGGAGGGCTACAGGGCCCGCTCCGCCTACAAGCTGCTGCAGATAAATGAAAAGTTCCATGTCATCAAGCGGGGCGACAGCGTGGTGGATCTGGGAGCAGCACCGGGAGGCTGGCTTCAGGTGGCAGCCAAGCTCTCGGGCGGCAAGATTGTGGGAGTGGACCTGGAGGGGATAGCTCCCATACCCGGAGCAATCACATTTCAGGCAGATATCACCCATGATAGCACCATCGAAAGGGTGAAAGAGGCCCTGGGCGGGGAGGCAGATGTGGTATTATGCGACGCCGCTCCCAACCTCACCGGGGCCTGGGACATGGACCACGCTGTCTCCGTGGACCTGGCCCGCTCAGCCCTGCGGGCAGCTAAAAAGCTCCTCCGGCCACGGGGCAACTTCGTGGTCAAGGTCTTCCAGGGCGATCTCTTCCAGGACTTCTTGAATGAGGTCCGGCGGGAGTTCTCCTCCGTCCAGGCCCACTCGCCGCCCGCCTCCAGAAAGGAGAGTGCTGAGACCTATATCGTGGCCAAGAAGCTGCTCACCGCACCGGTCCGAAAGGGGGACATGCTGGATGTGACAATCGAGTCCACCGGCAGGTCGGGAGACGGGGTGGCCATGGTGGAGGGCTTTGCCGTTATTGTGCGAGGCTCGCGCGAAGGGGAGCGTCTGCGGGTGAAGGTCGATGCAGTCAAGCCCAACTTTGCCTTTGCCGATATCCTGGAGAGAAAGAATTAATAACCTGCCCAAGAAAAGTGAAAGGAAGGGCGATTCTATGGAAGACAATGCAGTGATTTTCATCGGCGACAAGCCGGTCATGAACTATGTTCTCGCCGTGATGACCCAGTTCAATAAGCCTGTTTCTACAGTGACGCTCAAGGCCAGGGGGCGGGCTATCTCCCGGGCGGTGGATGCGGCAGAGATCACCAGAAACAGATTCATGCCCAATGTCACAGTCAAGAACATCACCATTGGCACGGAGTCCATAGAGAGCGAGGACGGAAAGGCGGTCAATGTTTCCTCCATGGAGATACTTCTGGCCAAGGAATGAATTTAAAATATCATCTGCATTTAAATCAATAATTTTTTATTATATCCTCTCCTTTCATCCAGACGGTTTATTTTCTCTCCGCCTGGCAGACATATTAATAGACGGCGGCTCTATTGCTCTGCCAATGGCGGAAGAGTCCTCAGGTTTGCGGGTCCGGAGAGAATACGGGGAGCGGATGCGAAAGGCTCTGGTCGAGAGCGGTCTTTTGGATCGCAGCCGGAAGATCCGGGCAGATGAAACCCATGTCTATTTGCCGATCCTTGAAATGGACGCCGCCAGCAGGACTAAACTTGAACAGATCGCCGCCTTTGAGCCGGTACAGATCGATTTTCCGCCAGAGGAGAGGCCGGCCACGCCAGAGGACATCCTGGGCTATCGACCCAGCTTTGAGGTGGTGGGAGATATCGCCCTGGTGGAGGAGGTCGATGCTGAAGCAGTGGCCGCGGCCATAATGGCCACCAGCAAGGGGATCAAAGCGGTCATAGCTCCCATCTCCGATGTGGAGGGAGAGTTCCGCACCCGGCGCTTCCGTCATGTGGGAGGAGAGGAGCGCACCAGCACCATTCACAAGGAGCACGGCCTCTACTATAAGGTGGACCTGGAGGGGGCCTACTTCACCGAGCGGCTGGGCACGGAGAGGCTGCGTGTCGCCAGGCTGGTCCGGCCGGGCGAATTCGTCCTGGATATGTTTGCCGGGGTGGGGCCCTTCGCTCTGCTTTTGGCCAAAAAGGGGGCTCGGGTGGTGGCCATGGACAAGAATCCCGTTGCAGTGAAATGCCTGAGGGAGAATGTCCTTCTCAATAGGATCCAGAACATTGAGATCCTGGAGGGAGATGCCTCCGAGCTGGCGCCTCTCTACGAAGGCCAGGCCGATCATGTGATCATGAACCTTCCCCACAACGCCTCATCCTTCCTCGTCCCGGCCATGCGGGCGGCGAAATCGGGGGGAGTGGTGCATTACTATAGCATCGCCCCGGAGGACGATCTCTACAGGGACGAGGCTTTGATAATGAAAGCGGCGAAGGAGATGGGGGCAGAGGTGGAGGCGCTCTACCGAGGCATAGTGAGAAGCTATGCGCCGCGGCGGCACAATGTGGTCATGGACATTCAGGTGAGAGGGCAGATTTGAGGTTTGTAGGATGGGAGAAGAGAGACGCTTGTCAATGGTTGCTGAACTGATCCGCGATCATATACACCTGGAGGGAATCGATCAGTATTTGAAGAGCACCGGCATCAAGGAGAGCGACTTCGTCCCGATAAAGCCTGCTGATTTTTCCGGAGAGATCTTTGCCGTGGACGGCTCCAATGCCGCCCTCTGTGGCTGGACGACGGCAAGGGTGAACCTCATCCGGGCCGGCTATGCTGTATACAAGGGCAGAGAATGGCAGAGGACAGCCATCACCTTTGACGACCTCTTTCTGGCCGACCCGCTGCTATGCCAAAGCAATTTCGATCCCTATCTGGAGCACTACTTCGGCCTGACGGGAATCGACCTTCAGGAGTCGGATCTGGACCGGCTCTCCAGTTACTACCGGGAGATGCAAGAGTATCTGGCCATAAATGATGCGCTGGATCATGCCCGTCCGGGAGACATCATCCTTTACGACGGCAGCTTCGAGGTATTCGAGCCCTTGCGCGCGGTCTTGTCCGTGATCTTCCACCGTGCCAGTGAAAGAGAGGTGGCCCTTCTGGCCGTATCCAAGTCTAGCTCCCTCTCCTGGGGCCAGGAGATTACATTACCCTTTGTCCAGCATACCGCCTTGGCCGGCAGCCAGCTTTACCCCGGCCAGGCCTGGTGCCTCAGCCTGAAGGACAAGAATTTGGCCGCCGGGCAGGGAGGCTGGGGTGGCCAGAGCTATGTGGTTTGCTTCTGCGGCCAGACAAGTCTGGCCTTCCGGGTGGACGCTCCCGCCTATCTCAGCCAAGATATGGTAGCCATCCTGGGCAATCTGGCTGAGCATTCCTGTTCCGCTGAGTGCATGGGCTATCCTCATGCCCTCTTCCGAGCCCACCGGGATATCAGGATCACCGAGCAGGAGGCAGCCGGGGCTCGGGAGCGGCTGCTGGCCAGGCTTATGGAGACGGGAATGACCCTGGGGCAGATCAGAATGCTCATGCTTGACTATCATGACATTCTGGAGATGAAATCGAGATTCTAAGGGAGGGAGAGCAGAGTGGATGGGGAAGAGACAAGAGATCCGCCCTCAGAGCGGGCCGGACTGCTGGAGAGAAGAGTAATGGAAAAGGGTGAGACCACCTATCGCATAGTCTCCAAGAATGTATCCGAGTATCATTTCATAGTGCCTTATGACTTATCCGAAGAGGAACGGGCGGAGGTGGGGCAGATCTTCTCTGTCAGGGACGGCAGCCTGACCTATCTGGCCAGGGTGCTTGACATAGAGCACAGCTCCAATTACGACGGTCACTGGGATACCACCATCAAGGGGACAAACTTCTTCGATTCCGATCAGATCTTCAACCGGGTTGTAGCCGAGCCCCTGGGATGCGTGAATGAGGCAGGAGGATTCAGAAAGTCCCGCACCCTTCCCACCAAATTCTCACCGGTAAAGAGGGCGGAGAAGGAACAATTCCGTTTCCTGAGCCAGGTCATGGGAGACATCGAGGTGGGATATCTCAGAAATGGAAGCCGTCTAGTGGAAGAGATCCCTGTGGCTTTGCATAGCCAGGCAATGGACCACCATATGGGCGTCTTCGCCACCACCGGCATGGGCAAATCCAATTTCATGAAGGTCTTTGCCGCCTCTTGCATGCGCCTTTACGTTAGGGGCGACTCCAACTTCGGCCTGCTCATAGTCGATCCCCACGGGGAATACCTCAAGGGCAAGGGCCAGATCAAGGGCCTCACTCATCTGCAAAAATACCGCAGTGGCCTGGCTTGCTACTCCACAGACCGGCAGAACGCCTCCGATCCTGGGGTAGAGGAGCTGGCCATCTCCGAGGAGGAGATCTTCCCGGAGGACATAGCTCTCCTCTATGAGTGGTCTCCGCCCCAGAGGGATGCTTTGGATGCCATTTCCAGGATCTTTGATTCCAGAAGCTGGCTGGAGGATATCAAGACCGCCGAGGGCATGGCACGCATGATGCAGGAGGGCTTCAAGGACAGCACCGTCAGCGTACTGGTGCGCCGGATCAAGAATGAGCTGGAGAGAAACCAGTATATCAAGAAGAGATCCAGCCTGGCCAATATCCTGGCTAATTTAAAGAAAGGAAAGGTGGTCCTGGTGGATATACCCAGGATGGCCGATCGCTCCGAGCTGTTCCTGCTATCGGTAATATCCCGCTATATCCTGGATGAATACAAGAAAGACCCGAACGAGGGGGAGAGCCGCAAGAACTGCCTCATCACCATAGAGGAGGCTCAGAGGGTCCTAGGGGCAGGCAGCAACACCTCCCGCTTCGAGAGCATCGCCCGGGAGGGGCGCAAGTTCGGTGTGGGGCTGTGCGCCATCACCCAGCAGCCCAAGCTGATCGACAAGCAGCTTCTATCCCAGTTCAACACCCTGGTGGTCATGGGCCTGGGAGACAGAAACGACCGCCGGCAGCTGGAGGAGTCGGCCAAGCAGGATCTCTCCTCCCTGGACATAGAGATCCAGACACTGGAGAAGGGAGAGGCGGTGGTCTCCACTCTGGGCATTCCCTTCCCTGTGCCCGCCCGCATCCACCGCTACGAGGACTACCTGAGCCGCCTGGAAAGGGAGGCGCCGGAGAGGACGGCCAGAAAGGGAGGATTCAAACCTTTCCTGGAATAGGATTTTGCAGATGGCAATGGATGATATCATATGAAGATCGTTCACCTGGCCGATTCCCATCTGGGGTTTTCCAGCTACAGCCGGCTGGATGAATACGGGCGAAACCGCATAGAAGAGATGGTTTATTCCGGATTTGATCGCGCCATTGAAAAGATCATAGAGCTGAAGCCTGATGCCGTGATTCATGCCGGGGATGTATTCCATCATGTCCGGCCCAGGATAAGGCCCCTGGTGGTCTTTCAGAGGGGACTCTTGCGGCTGACGGAGGCGGGCATTCCGGTGGTCGTAATCAGCGGCAATCATGATGCCCCCAAGAGCTTCTCCCAGACCAGCCCTTTCCGGCTCTTTGAGGGTCTCAGGGATGTGCATATCGCCCAGAGGTACAGATACGAAAGATTCGAGGTGGGGGACCGCAGCTTTCATTGCATACCATTCTGCCTGGAGCCGGGCGACTATGTGGCCGAGTTTCAGAAGATGGAGAAGCGCGGAAGAGATGTTCTGGTCATGCACGGGCTGGCTGAATCGCTCTCCAATCGCAAGATGAGGAGTGTGGGAGAGCATGAGCTGCCGGACAGCCTCCTTAAAAGCGATTTTGATTACATTGCTCTGGGCCATTTCCACAGCCAGGCCCGGATCTCGGACAATGCCTGGTACAGCGGCTCGGTGGATTACTTCAACTTCGGCGAGGCTCGGGACCGCAAGGGAATGCTGCTGGTGGATCTGGAGAAGGGCCATGTCGAGAGCATCCCAGTCCAGCCTGAATATATGAAAGATCATCCGGCCATTGATTGCAGCGGCATGGAATCCCAGGAGGTTGCCGAGTGCCTGATCGATCTCTGCCGGGAGGATGATATCAGGGATATGATGGTGCGCATCACATTGAAGAACGTCAACCGGGCGGCCTACAGAAGCCTTGATCCAGTCAGGCTCAGCCGTCTGGGCTCTGCCGCCCTTTATTTCAAGATCCGGCCTGAGTTTGAGGATGAAAAGGAGCACTTAGGTAGGCAGGTGGACCGGAGGACTCTGGAAGAGGAGTTCTCCTTATATCTGGAGCAGCAGTCCGGAGGGGGCAGAATTGCCGAGGCGATCAAGGGCGAGGTCTGCTCTTACGGATCACAGATAATCAAGCGGGCGGTCTCCGCCAGGCGCAGGGAGATGCTGGATGCATCTTAATCGGCTGGTCATGAGGAATTTCAAAAAGTTCCGCCGGGCGGATCTGGAGTTCTCCGACGGTCTTACCGGAATCGTTGGCAGCAACGGAGCCGGAAAGAGCACCATAGTGGAAGCCATAGCCTGGGCTCTTTACGGCAACCGTGCCTCTGCCATCAAGAGGGACTTCATCCGCAATTGCCGTGCCAGAGAATCAGACGCCGTGAATGTGGCCCTCACCATCTCATTGGGCAAGCAGGAGCTGGTCATCTACAGGGGGATGAAGGGAAAGGCCAACACCCCGGAGGCATATCTGGAGCTGGATGGGCAGAGGATTGCCCTGGGAAGCCGGGAGGTGGACAGCAAGCTGGAAGAGATCCTCAAGATCGGCTACCAAGATTTCATGAAGACCTTTTACGCCCGACAAAAGGACCTGGACAGCCTGCTCAAAGAGGGAGCTATGGGCAAGAGAGAGTATCTGCTCAAGCTCCTGGGCCTGGAGGACATCAAGGAGCATGCTCTGGATCTGATCAAGGCTGATAGAGCGGCAGCCCAGGAGGAGATGGCCAGGCTCTCAGGAGCCCTTGGGGAGATTGGGGATGTCTCCTGCAAGTTGGAGCAGGCTGCTCTGGATATCCAGGCCGAGGAAAAAGGGCTGGAGGAGGCTGATAGGAAGCGAACCGGCCTGGCTCGAAGTCTGGAAGAGAGGCAGAAGGATCTGGATCTTCAGGGAGAGAGGATGCGCAGCCATGAGATGCTCCAAGAGAGGAAAGCCAGCCTGGAGAAAGGGCAGGCAGAACTGGATGAGAGGGCCGAGGCAGAGGAGAGGCGTCTTGCTGCCATAGACCTCTCCCGAAGGAGGCTCCAGGAGATCCAGCCCCGTCTGGAGAGGCTAGCCGAGGTAAGGCTCAGGCTGGACACTCTGGAGCCCAAGAGAGCAGCATTTGAGGACCTTGCCCGGAGCATAGCCTCCCGCCGGACCGCTTTAGAGGGAGAGAGAAAGGCTCTGGCGGAGGGCCAGAGCAGTCTGAAGCATCTGGAAGAAGACGCAGCAGAAAGAGATGCACTGCTCTCCAAGGAGGAGGAGTATATCCTGCTGCAGGACAGGCTTGCCGCCTTGGAGAAGTCCAGGGACAGGCACAGGGATCTGCAATCCGATATCAGGCAAGCCCAGTCTCAGGAGCAGTCTTTGGAGCAGAGGCTGAACCGGGCGGTCAGGCTGCACGGCGATCTGCTCCGCGATAAAGCCCGGCTGGCGGAGATCCGCAGCTGCCGGGAGGAAGAGATCCGTTGCAGGGATGAGCTGGCAGATCTGCTCCGGAAAAGGGAGAAGCAGAAAGAGATAGATGATCTTCAGGTCAAAAAGAGCGGCCTGGAGCAGCGTCTGGCTTTGCGCAAGAGCGAGGCGGAAGGGGCGCGAGCGGAGATGGAGGCGCTGAAAGACATCGAGGCCAGAGAGAAGCTTCTCCTGCGCCAGGATCGGGATCTAGATCAGTTGAACAGTGAGCTGTCCCGGATTTTGGCGGAGACGAGAGGAAGCCGCAAAGCGGCGGAGAAGGCTCTGGCCGAGGCAGAAAGGTCTCTCCAGAGGGTCAAAGCCCTGGGAGAGGAGGGGCTTTGTCCTACCTGCGAGAGGCCGCTACAGGGCCAGCGTGATCTTCTGGTCGGCAAATATGAACGCAGCCTGATCCAGGCCAGAGTGGAGATAAAGAGGCTGGATGAGGATATAGCAACTCAGAAGGAGAAGCTGGAGGGTGTGGCTAGGTCGCGGAGCAATCTAAGATCTGCTTTCGACCAAATAAATGCAGAGAAGAGCAGAAATGCCGCCTTGCAGGCCTCAATCGCTGGCCTGGCCCGGCAGATGGATGAGCTCCAGGCGGAGCGAAATGCTATCGCCGCCAGGATAAAGGAATTAGGCCAGGCGAAATTTGATCGGGCCAGGCTGGAGGAGGTCGAGGCCCGGCTTCAGGCCCTTAACCTTCTGGTGCAGGAGCATGCCGCTTTATCTCTGCGCTTGCAGGAGCTGCCTGGACAGGAGAAGGAGATTGCTGATGCAGAAAAAGAGCTGGCGGAGCTAAAGGGTAAAATAAGCCTGTTCCGGGGGCAGGCAGAGGCCCTGGGATTTCATGAAGCCGATTTTTTGGAGGCAAGAGGTCAGGCCCTATCCCTCAAGCCGGTGCACGACCGATTCCTTGCCCTTAGCGGGAGGGCGGCACAGATCCCGCCGCTCCGGCAGCGGTGCGAAAAGCTAAAACAAGATGTCTCTGAGCTGGAAAAGGCTCTGCAGGCCTTCTATGAGTCCCAGGAAGCCCTGGGTTACGATCCCGCTTTGTATGAGTCCCTCTTTAAGGAGAAGAGGGAGCTTGCCAGTGCAGAAAGCGAGAGACAGAGGATTGCCCTGCTCATGGCCGGGGAGGGCGAAGCCAGAGAGAGGCTGAATGGCATTCTGGCGGCAACGGAAAGGCTGAAGGCAGAGATGGAGAGCTGTCAACAGCAGATCTCATCCCTCTCCTACTGCCCGGAGGAGCATGAGAAGGCCAGAGCCGCCCTGGCAGAGGCAAGGGCGGAGCTGGAGAGTGCAGGCAAGATCCTCTCTGAGAGGCAGGTGCAGATAAGAGTGCTACTGGCGGAGAGAGATCGGCTGGTCCGGGAAGGGGAGAGGAAGGTGGAGCTGGAGAAGAGCGCTGCTCTGGCGGCCCGGAAAGGAGAGGTGGTGGATGCCACCAGGCTTTTGATCAACAGCTTCATGGACCAGGTCCTGATTCGGGTCAAAAATGAGATCGCCCGCACGGCGGGAGAGATCCTGGAGGAGGTCTCCGGCAAGTACAGCCTGATCAAGATTGATGAGGACTTCAACATCCAGGTGGAGGACGGGGGAACATTCTATCCCATATCCCGCTACTCTGGCGGGGAGATTGATATGATAGCAGTCTCCGTTCGGGTGGCCATTAGCGAGTATCTCATGCGCTTCGGACCGGACGGGAGCAGCTATTCGTTTCTCATTTTGGACGAGGTCTTCGGCAGCCAGGACCAGGAGCACCGGGAGAAGATGATCCAGATGCTCCGGAGCCTGGAGGAGCGCTTTCCCCAGATCATCGCCATCAGCCATATCTCCGACGTGCAGGGGCAGTTCGACAACACCTTCCTGGTGGCAGAGGATGAGGTGGGCAACAGCAGGGTGGAGTCCCTGAGCTGAAATCAATAGAATAGAACATTAGCCCAGAGCATATCCCAGCAGCCTGGCCAGGCGGATGGCATCCCAGCTCAGGTATGGCAGCATTCGGGCCATGAGCTTGCTGGGGCGGTCGATGTCTCCGTAATCTTCTATGGTTTTGATCAAGCCTGGCCGGCTGGCGATATAGCCTATCAGTTCATCCTTTTCTGCCAAGCTCATCTTGTTCATCATGCGGTAGAGCCTCATGCCTATCTCCAGCTCGCTTCCAACCGCCTGCCGCCAGAGCCGGTCGTACTCCGAGAGCCGCGCCGCAGATGCATCTGCTTCTAGGGCAGCCGCTGCCGCCACGCCGCCTGCTATTTTAGCCGCCACGAGTCCGGGATAGATCCCGCCCCCTGAGGTGGGCTTGACCTGGCCGGCAGCGTCGCCCACTGCTATGAGTCCCTCTACCGCCGTAGCTGGGGGCGGGCCCAGGGGCAGTCCTCCCACATTGAGGGCCAGGGGGCTTCCCCTCAGCCGCTCTCGGATCAGATCGGTTTTCAGAAAGGCGCGCAGCCTCTCGCAGCCGCTGTCGATGGCGCACAGGCCGATGCGGCCCCGGTCTTCGCCCAGGGGAATGACCCAGGCGAATAAGCCCGGCGCTGCCCCCAGATGCACCTCCACCTTCTCCCGGTCCTCTACAGAAAAGGCTGCCTCCACCTGGGCTCCGGAGAGGATGATCTGAGGGGCGGCTATGCCCGCCCGGCGGGCCAGGAGAGCCGAGACCCCCTCAGCTGATATCACCACTCCTGCCGAGATCTCCTCACCGGCAGCCAGAGAAAGAATGCTCCTCTCCCGACCGAGCCTGATCTCCTGCACCCTGGAGCAGGGCCGGAATACGACCTCCTCCTCCAGAGCCTGCTCCACCAGAGCCCGGTCGAAGAGCCTGCGGTCCACCACCCAGGCCCGGCGGTCCTGAGCCTTGAAGTCCAGGCGGACTCCGTCAGGAGAGAAGATGGCCGCTCCCTTCATCCCTCTCAGGATGAAGGAGCCGGCCGCCAGCTCCGATTCGGCCAGGGCTTGGCTGCCCAGCAGCCCGGCGCACTGCACCGGCCAGCCCGCTCCTGCGTGCTCCTCCAGAAGAATCGTGGAAGCTCCCGCCTTGGCCGCATACTTGGCAGCCATGGAGCCCGCCGGGCCGGCGCCTATGACCGCTACATCGAAGTGGTCCATGTTATATGAGGGTGGGCGGGCATTGGTGTTAACTTTTTCCTGAGCCAAGTCCATCTTCCGGAAAAACGCTGTCGCCGGATCCTGCTGCCTGAGATCTCCCTCAACTGAGTGCAAAAGCATTAGTAGATTCGTCGCCTATTATTTACCATGCCCGAGGTCGTGCAGATCGCTGAAGAACAGAGGGATGATGAAAAGGCATCAGAAGGATCGCCTCCATCAGCTCTGCCCCGCACCACCTGGTCCGGTAGCCTTAGAATCGGCCTGGTCAACATACCGGTAAAGGCTCTTTCACTCATCCGCGACAGGCGCATCAGCTTCCGCATGCTTCACAAGAGCTGCAAGACCCCCATCTCCTTCAAGCGCATCTGTCAGGAAGGAGAAGAGGTCTCCCTGGCGGACATAATCTACGGCTATCCTCTGGACAAGAGCCGATATGTCCTCCTGGAGAAAAAGGAGATCGACTCCGCCCGGCCAGACTCCAAGAACACCATCCTCCTGGACCGGTTCGTGAACTTCTTTGAGATCGATCCCCATTACTTCGATACCACCTACCTGCTTTTGCCGGACCGCTCCGAGGAGGCCTATTCCCTGATGCAGGCGGTCATGGAGAAGACAGGCAAGGCGGGCCTGGGCAAGATCACCTTCCGCTCCAAAGAGAGACTGGTCTTGGTCCACTACTACCGGGGCGCGATAGTGGCCACCACCCTGCGCTATGATGGCGAGATCATGGATCCCCAAATCTTTCCCGCCCTGCGGGATCTTGCCCCGCCGGGAGAAAAAGAGCTGGATCTGGCGGTTCAGATCATAGAAAGCCTGAGCGGAGAGCTGGACCTTACCGGATATACAGATCAGTATCGGGAGAAGATCGAGGCCCTGGTCAAATCCAAGATGGAAGGGACGGTCATCATTCCGGAAAAGAAAAGGGCGAGGCCACCGGCCAAGAGCCTGATGGAGGCCCTGCGCCAGACGGCAGAGTCGCTGAAACAATGAGCCTCAATCCCCTCTCCCCCCCAAGGCCCATGCTCGCCGTATCCGGCCAGCCCTTCGACTCCCCTGACTGGATATTCGAGCCCAAGATCGACGGGACACGCTCTATAGCTCTGATCTCCTCAGGCACGGTGCACCTCTACAACCGCAGGGGCCTTGATATCACCTACCGCTATCCTGAGCTGGAAAGAGCCCTGGCCGGCAGCTGCTGCAGCTGTATCCTGGACGGTGAGATCGCCGTTTTTGCCGACGGCAAGCCCAGCTTTCATTCCCTAGCCCAGAGGGACCACCAGAGCGAAAAGTTGCGCATAGACTACCTCTCCCAGGCTCTGCCCGCCAGCTATGTGGTCTTTGACATGCTTTATGCCGGGGGCAAAAGCCTTCTGGACCTGACCCTCCGGGAGAGAAAGCAGATCCTCCCGCAGGAGCTCCAGGAGAGTGACAATGTGAGCATAATCGACTTCTATCCCGCCAGAGGAAAAGACTACTTCTCCGCCGCTTTGAAGATGGGAATTGAGGGAGTAATGGCCAAAAGGGAGGCTTCCCCATACCAGCCGGGAAAGAGAAGCCAGGACTGGATCAAGATCAAGAAGAGCCTCAAGCTGGACCTGGTGGTGGGCGGCTACATCTCCGGAAAGGGGGAACGCTCTCCCTATTTTGGCGGCCTGCTTTTAGGAGCCTATGAACGGGGATTGCTTTATTACGTCGGAAGGGTAGGCTCGGGATTCACTGAGGCGGAGCTGGCAGAGATTACCAGCTCTCTTGTCCACAGGGACAGCCCCCTTTTCACCAATCCCCCGGCCACGCCGGAGGTGAGATGGACCGAGCCCCAGATGGTGGTGCAGGTCAGTGCCCTGGAGATAACCCCGGACAGCCACCTTCGCGCTCCCGTCTTCTTGCGCCGGCGGGAGGACAAGGAGCCGGAGGAGTGCGAGCTAAGCCAGCTCGGCTAATTGATATCAATACAAGAAGTGATGGCTGGCTTAAGTCCCACTATCATATTTCTTCTGTCTCTGCAACTCTCTTCTTTTCTAAGCCATCACCTGCTCCTTTAAGATATAGCGGATGAGATCCTCGGAGAGCTTTGTCTCCCTCTGCAGCTTCTTTACCGTGTCTTCGATGCTGTTTCCGTCGGCCATGAGGCTGTTTATCCTGCCCACAACCTTTTCCCCTATGGCATAATACTCATCAATGTCTTTACGGTGGCCCCAGACATCTCCCTTCAAGAGCTGCACCCCCTGGATCTCCAGGAACTGTTGGGCGGCCTTGGACATGGTCTCATGGTAAGACGGCGGAATCTGCACCGCACGGAGACGGGGACAGGACTGAACCAGGTTCATCACATCCATATTGGAGGCCCGGAAGGCCAGATGAACCAGTTGCTCATTCCTGTTCAGGTCTGTGATCTCCTTTTTAGAACTAACTACCCTCAGCTTCATAGGCTAAACAATGCTCTTAAAATATTTATAGATAATGGTAATCATAGTAATCCTTAATTAGATATACTGAGATTGGTAACTCAATTGCGGAATATTTGCGAATAGGTGATATCAGCGAGAGATATCTTTGGAGTTATGGTAGGGAGTTGAATATGTTTATTCCATACTCTGATATTTATATTTGAAATGCCGAACCAAAATGCACAACCGTCAAAAGGAGTTCTCAGAGGCGTTGTCGCCTCAGTCCCTCAACTCCATCCTTTTTCGCTTCGAAAGTCCCGAACCGCAGAGGCGCAATTCTCCAGCAGCCTCCTCGCCAGATCCTGGCTGGGCCAGGAGCCCAGGCCGCAGTCGGGGCCGGTGGACCGCAGCCTTTCACCAAAAAGGCCATAGGCCTTCTCCAACCTCTTTTTCATAACCGCGGGCGACTCCATCTCCATTATCTCCTTCTCCAGTCTGGGCATATCCTGCCAGAGATTGACCCCTAGCCTCTCATTGAGCTGGGCGGACATGGACAGGATATCGGTTCGGGCGATCCCCGCCCGGATAAAGCTGTCCGTCTCTTCCAGCATCTTTTTGTCTATAAGCTCCAGGTAGTCGGGATGTGAGGCGGACTCGATGCCTACTATGTTTATGCCTGAGACCCGGGCGCAGCTCTCGGCATAGAGGGGCGAGTGCAGATGAACCTCGCAGTCCATATCCCGGCAGGGCCGGCTGGCTATCTCCAGAGCTTCTATGATCTCCTCCTCGGAGAAGACTATATTGGAGTTCATCCCCAGGCTCGGTTCGTCTAGAGAGGCCACCGACATCTTTCCCATATCCCCGGCCTTCTCCAGGAAGCGTGCCACGCTTTCCGCCAGGCTGCAAAGTATATCCGAATATGCCGTTGCTCCGAATGCGGAGAGATAAAGCTCCAGGGGGCCGGTGACGCAGACCCTTACATTCTCTCCGGGAGAGACCGCCTCCAGCTCTTGAATCAGGGCGTGCTCGGTTTTAATCAGATAGGGGCTATCCGCCTGATTAGGATTCTCGATCTCGTCCATGAACATGCGGATCATATCCCGCATCTGGGGATAGGTTGGGCACTCCACGCCCGCACCCCTCTTAATGGCCAGAACGCTGCCCACCAGGTCCAGATACCCTTCGCGAGAGAGGCCGGCTATCTTTACCCCGCTGGGCAGGGGAAAGCTGCCTATATCATCATAGAATATGCCCTCGGCCAGTCGAGACACTCTTTCACCTCAGCAATTGCATTTTTATGGCCATTGTCAACTCTGACGAAATCGCTTTAATAAGGCCTTCAATGAGGCATACTCTCCGTCAATCCTCTCAAAGCTCTCTTCGAGCTCATCCAATCGGGCCATGGCCGAGGGCAGGGGCGGATTGATGCCCGTGGCTCGGACGATCTCATCGGGAAACTTGGCCGGATCAGCTGTCTCTAAAGAGATGCAGGGATTGTAGTCACCGCACTCCTGCAGGTATCTCATCAGGCCGGCCCAGGCCACGGCACCGTGCGGCTCCAGCAAGATCCCGTGCTCCTGGTGGGCTTCCCTGATAGTCTTGCGAGTCTCTTCATCGCTTATAGATACTGCATAGAGATCCTTTTTCATGGCGGAGAGGTCCGGCTGCCTGCCCACCCGGCCGGTCTCATCCATCCGCCCTCCGTAGAGGTAGAAGAGACGGGCCAGATTGCTGGGATGGCCCACGTTCATGGCATTGGAGATGCAGTTCTTGCTGGGGCGAATGGGCTCATAAATGCCGGTTTGCATGAAACGGGGAAACTCATCATTCTCATTGGTGGCCACTACGAATCTTTTGATCGGCAGGCCCATCTTCATGGCGAAAAGCCCGCCCATGAGGTCTCCGAAGTTGCCGCTGGGAACGGAGAAGACGACCTCCTCTCCCGGCCCTGTCACCCGGGAGCGGGCGTAGAAGTAATAGACTGCCTGAGGCAGCAGCCTGCCGATATTTATGGAGTTGGCTGAGGAGAGGCTGAGTGGGGAAAGATCGGGATCGGCAAAGGCTTGCTTGACCAGGGCCTGGCAGTCATCGAACTTTCCCTCCACCGCCAGGGGGAAGATGTTTTTGCCCAGGGTGGTCATCTGGCGGCGCTGCCGCTCTGTAACCTCCTTTTCCGGGAACAGCACCACTACCTTGACATTGTCCAGTCCGAAGAAGGCATGAGCCACCGCCGAGCCGGTGTCTCCCGAGGTGGCGGTAAGTATGATCATGCTTCTTCCTTCCTCCTTGAGGAAATGCTGTATCAGCCGTCCCATGGCCCTGGCAGCGAAGTCCTTGAAGGAGCAGGTAGGGCCCCGGTCCAGGCGCAGGATATGCTTGCCGTCGAAGACTTTTTCCACAGGCACCTCATAATTGTAGGCATCCTGCAGCATGGCTCGCAATGCCTGGTCCGAAACCAGATTTTCCAGATACTGTCTCATTACCTCGCGGGCGATCTCCGGATAGCTCATCCTGGAAAATTCATTTATCAGGCTATTCGGAAGGCAGGGAATCTGCTCCGGCATAAAGAGTCCCTTATCCGGGGCCTGGCCCATGAGCAGGGCGGCTTTGAAGTCCACCCTTTCCGGATGGCCGTTGGTGCTGAAGAATTGAATGGGAGACATGCTCTCGAAAGGTATGCGCAGCATATCTTTAAGGCTTTGCCAGAAATGAAGGGACATCTATATATTCGATTATTGTCTTATATAGATTCGTCTAATGCCGAAGAAAATACGGCATAAAGATGTAAGAAGATGCAAGAATGCAGCTAAAGCGAATGAGTGAAATGCATTTAGATACGGAGGACAGCTTGTTCAAATTGTATTTGGACTCTGCCATTGAGGATGCAGCCTGCTTTTACAGGGATACGGGTTTGGAATTGGGGTCTCCTCTTTCAGGCCCTAAACCTGGCCCTCAGATGCCCCGGAAAAATTGGCCTGAATTTCTTTAAAGAATATCTTGGGCTGGGAGGCGCACCTCGCGCCTCCTTGCTGCTAATTTTTCATTTAAGCGAATATCATCGAGCAAGATCAAGCTTCTCAGCAAACGATAATGGAAAATCTTCTCTCCCGGCCAAGACTCCCCGCAGGCAAACGCCCTTCTCTGTCCTTATACGGTACCTATCCCTCTCAGATCAGCAGATAAAAGGGGGCAATGGTGGATTGATGAACTGCCTGTCCCGAGATCGCCCGCGGTGACGCTGCCGCCTAGCAGGTCAAATGGCAATTTGCGACTGCGGTGAGGGAATATTTAAGTATTAGTTTCAGCTAAGTTGGTCACAAATGATGGTCGTATCGCCCGATTCAAAAGCTAATATAAAAAGGAGGAAATGAGATGGCGTTCTACACATTGGGCCTCACCTTTAATCTTGTGATACTCCTGACAGTTATTATTCTGGCTGTTTGGATATATGGTATATATTTCAACTTTAAGAAATGGGGCCTCGGATCCACTGGCTACCACGACCAGTTGCGCAACAGCTTCTGGCTCTTCCTGGCTACCTGGGTTCATGAGGCATTCAAGGATGGTTTATGGGTATTTCTGAGGACGGTAGTGCTTGATGTTCTTTTGCTGAGGAGGACTTTAGCCAGAAGCCCGGTGCGCTGGGTTATGCACATGTCCATGTTCTATGGATTTCTGGCTCTGGCTGCCATGTCCGGATTTGCACTCTTCCTGGATATCATCGAGCACTTCAACCTGGCCGGGCTGGCCCATGAGGCGGAGATGGTTAAAGAGATGCTGGGTCTGCCCTTCGATGTGTTCGGCTACTTGCTGCTGATAGGCGCCACCATTGCCGTGTCCAGAAGGATCCTTCTCAAGTTCGTCAGGGATAACACCACTGCTTATGACGCCTTCTTGATCGGCGCGGTGTTCCTGATCACCATCACCGGATTTTACGCCGAGTGGATGCGAGGCAATTCTTTCCTCATAGGGAATCTCTTCGAGTATCCCGTCTATGCACCCCACTTCGCCCTGATTCATACTGTGCTGGCCATTGGCCTGTTCGCCCTGGTATTGCCCTGGAGCAAGTATATCCATGTCATAGCCACGCCCATGACTCTGATCGCCAATAGAGGAGGAGAGTAAGAATGGCTGATCAAAAGAATTCCAAGCCCTTGATGACGGGCTTTATGCTGTCCACCCAGCTCATGGAGGTAGATGGCTGCAACCGCTGTCAAGAGTGCATGAAGTGGTGCCCCACCTTTGCCGTGAGGCCGGACCGCCCTGGCATCACCCCCATGTACAAGAACGCCCGCTGGAGAGAGCTGATGGCCAAGAGCCATAGCCTGAGAGCCAAGATCTTCGGAGCCAAGCCGCTTAATGATGATGAGATGAAGGTCTTCACTGAGGACACCTACAGCTGCACCACCTGTGGCGTGTGTGGCACTGTCTGCGAGGCGGGCATCAGGACAGTGGAGCTGTGGGAGGCCATGAGGCCAAACCTGGTGGCCAGAGGCGACGGACCGGTCGGAAAGCAGAACATGTTCCCCAAGCTGGTTAAAGCAGATAGAAATCCCTATATGGCCAAGCAGGAGGATCGGCTCTGCTGGGTGCCCAAGGATGTCAAGGTCCAGGAGTCTGGGGAGATAGTATACTTCGCAGGCTGCACTGCTGCCTACCGCCAGCAGGCTCTGGGAGTGGCTACAGTCAGGATTCTGGACTCTTTGGGGGTTCCCTTCGCCATGCTGGGCAAGGACGAGTGGTGCTGCGCTTCCGCTATGGTCAGAACCGGTCAGAGAGATGTCATGGCCGAGCATGCCGTGCACAATGTGGATGCTCTAAAGGATGCCGGAGCCAAGAAGGTTCTCTTCGCATGCGCTGGCTGCCTGAGAAATGCTGCTGTGGACTGGCCTCTGTGGTATGAGGGATACATACCCTATGAAACCATGCCCCTCTCGGTGTTCCTGAGAGATGCCATAAGAAAAGGGGAGATCAATTACAAGATTCCTCTCAACTATGCAGTGACATACCATGATCCCTGTCACAATGGCAGGCATCTGATGCACCTCAAAGGAAAGGACTGGTCCTTTGAATCGCCTCGCGATTGCGTCCAATCCATTCCGGGAATCAAGTTCAGGGATATGGTCCGCAACAGAGCCCTGCAAAGATGCTGCGGAGCAGGCGGCGGTGTAAAGGCCGGCATTCCCGATCTGGCCTTGGACTGTGCCAAGGCCAGGGTCAGGGATGGCGAGGAGGTCTCCGCTGAGGTCATTGCCTCTACCTGTCCCTTCTGCCGCAGGAACATCATGGACGGCAGAAATGATGCCAAGTCAGGCATTAAGGTCCTGGACGTGGTGGAGCTCATGGCTGCATCCATGGGCCTGGATATGACCATCCCTGAGAATCCCTATACCAAATTCCAGGAGCAGGATGTCCTGGTTTGTGGCCCAGCCGAGTGCAAGTTGGACACAGTGGAGAGAAAGGCGCCGGGCAAGGATGAAGTGGGCGAGGCCCACTAGAGGATGTCCGTAATTACGGGCATTCTATCATATCTTTTTTATTTTTAGATATTTAGCAATTCTCAATTGCTTTTGGCGCATCCAAGATAGGGTGCATCTGGCCTTATTAATCCAAATTGCCATCACAGCAAACAGCAGCCAGCAAAAGGATTTAATAGTGGCGTGACCAGCAAGCCAGATGGCGAGGGCCTATTGATGGTTTTCGCAAAGGATGGTGAAGCTTTGTTTAGAGGCCAGGAAGATTCTTCCCCGGGCGGATTCGCACCGACTGCTCCGGTAGAGGTTGGAAAAGAGTATGAGGTCAGCATTGAGGACATTGCCCGGGAAGGCGACGGCATTGCCCGGGTAGAGGGATTTGTGATCTTCGTGCCTGATACCAAGGTCGGCGACTCGGCCAAAGTCCAGATCGACAAGGTAATGAGACGTTTTGCTGTCGGTCATAAGGTTTAAGCCCGATTCTCCTGGAATGTTGATGGGCCTGGAGTTCATAACTGGGCTGATCCACATCCGTTTTCTATTTTTATAGAATATGTTATTATATAAAATATAATTTATAGCTTTGATAGCATCGCTTCTAAGTCCCTCAAAAACAGATCGATCTTCTCCCGGCTCATATGGCCCATGAGAATCAGCCGCAGGGCTCGATTTGGCTCTCGGGTCATGGACACATGCCAGTCCAGCTTGGCCAGATCTTCCCGCACCGCTGCCGTTTGGGGAACCTCTAATGCCACTACATTCATGACCGGCTCTATGACTGGCTCGACTCCTATCTTTCGGGCTCCCTTTACCAGGTGCTCCGTCAGGTCCATGCAGTAGTCAACCACCTTCTGGAAACCCTCCCGGCCCAGATGCATCATCACCGCATATGTGGCTGCGGCGGCAGCACCGCTCCGGGTGCCGGTGAGAGAAGCCTGCCGGGCCCGGGTCAGATAATGGGTCTCCGTCTCCAGGGCGCTGAGGCACTCGGGCCCTCGGAAGAGCAGCCCACCGGCGGGGATGGTGCTCAGGCCCATCTTATGGGGATCTATGGTGATGGAGGAGACGCCGGGCAGAGAGAAATCCCACTTGAATTCTCTCTTCAGGAAGGGCAGGACAAAACCGCCGAAGGCCGCATCCACATGCAGGTGGATGCCCCTCTCTTCTGCCATTCTGGCCAGATCCTCGATAGGATCCACCTGGCCGAACTCGGTGGTCCCGGCTATTCCCACCAGGGCTACCGTTTTCTCATCCAGGAGGCCTTCTACAGAAGATAGGTCCACTTTCAGGTTCTCGTCCAGATCCGCCTTTCGCACCTCAAGAGAGAGAAGATCGCCGATTTTGTCAAAGGAGAAATGAGCCGAGGCAGGGACCACGATGTTGCCGTCTTTAATCCCCGCCTCATTTCTGGCCGCCCTAATGGCCTGGATATTGGACTCTGTGCCGCCGGTGGAGACATAGCCGCAGGCATTGGGGCAGCCCAGCAGCTCGCCGAGCATGGCCACAACCCTCTCCTCCAGATCGGCCACGCCGGGAAAGAGGCCCGGATCACCCAGATTGGTTTCCAGGAACATATCATGCGCTTTTACTGCTATGGGATGGGGCAGGGTGCACATGGTGGAGAAGAAGCGATCATAGCTGTAGTCTCTCTTTCTGGTCTCCTCCAGCAGGCGCATAACCTCGCTCTCCGGAAGGCCTTTTTCTATCATTTCCGTCCTCTTTGGCTGGAATCGCTCAGAAGTCTCTGATCTAGATGCAAACTACTCCCTGTTTCTCAGAGCCCTGAGCATCAGGATCTTTTCGCTCCTGGCCACCGTCTCCCGAACCGTAGCCACGGCATCGATGTTGGCGGAAATGCTGGTGATGCCTATCTCCACCAGCCTCTTGGCCATCTCCGGATATGAGCCGGCCTGGCCGCAGATGGAGGTCTTGACCCCGGCTTCGTTGCAGCGCTCCACCACATACTCGATCAGCCTGAGGATGGCGGGGTGCAGCTCGGAATAAAGCCCCGCTACGTTTTCGTTATTGCGGTCTACAGCCAGGGTGTATTGGGTAAGATCGTTGGTGCCGAAGGAGATGAAGTCGATGCCGTCATCGATGAAGTCCTCGATGGTCAGAGCTGCTCCCGGCGTCTCCACCATTATGCCCACATCGATCTTCTCCAGGTCCAGGCTCTCTTCCATCATGATGGCCTTGGCCTTCTGAAACTCCCGCACATGCTGGACCATGGGCAGCATGATGCCCACATTGGTCAGGCCCATATCATGCAGCTTCTTGAAGGCCCGAACCTCCAGACGGAAGTGATCGGTCTCAGTCAGATCGCGCCTGATGCCCCTCCATCCCAGCATGGGATTATGCTCATGGGGCTCGTTCTCCCCACCCTCCATGGCTCTGAACTCGTCGGTGGGAGCATCCAGGGTCCTCACCCAGACCGGCCGGGGGAAGAAGACATCGGCAACGACCTTGATGCCCTTGGCCAGCTCATCGATGTACTCCTCGCTCTTGCCGTTCTTGATATACCAGTTGGGTGTCTTGCCCAGGCCCAGGATCATGTGCTCAATGCGCAACAGCCCCACTCCGTCGGCCATGGTGGCTGAAGCTGCCTCTGCCCTATCCGGCTCGCTGACATTGACCTTGATCTCGGTGGCGGTGATGGGCTTGGATACTACCATGCCGGCTGGACCGGCCGCTGCGGCAGCGGGCTTGGCAGAGGAGGCCAAGGCCACCCGGCCCTCGTAGACCATGCCCTTGCCTCCGTCCACTGTGATCTCCATGCCGTCTTTTAAAGTGGTGGTGGCCTTCTTGGTTCCCACCACCGCCGGGCAGCCCAGCTCCCGGCTGACGATGGCGGCGTGGCAGGCCATGCCTCCCTCGTCTGTGACTATGGCCCCGGCCCGTTTCATTCCCGGCACCATATCCGGCATGGTCATCTTGGTGACCATGATGTCTCCCTGCTTGACCTTGTCCAGGTCCCTGCCGCTGGAGATGAGTCGAACTATGCCCGTGGCCACTCCCGGAGCGGCTCCCAGGCCGGTGAGAATCACCTTGCCGCTGGCCTCGGAAGATGAGGCCTCGGCTTTACTGGCATTGCCTATGGTGGTTATGGGCCGGGACTGGAGGATGTAGATCTTTTCCTTTTCCACTCCCCACTCTATGTCCTGGGGTATTCCATAGTGGTTCTCTAAAATTTCGGCATAATTGGCCAGCTCGATGGCCTCTTTGTCCGTTAGGACAACAGCCTCCTTCTTCTTGGCCGGGACCTTGATTGTAACCGTCTTTTGGGTCTTGGGATCGCGGATGATCATGGTCTCTTTGGTGGCGATATATTTGCTCAGAATCTTCTTGGTCTTTCTGTCCACCACAAAGTTGTCGGGAGAGACGCTGCCGCTTACCACCGACTCGCCCAGTCCCCAGGCGCCCTCGATGACCACCAATGGCTCTCCGGTAGAGGGCTGGGAGCTGAACATGACTCCCGACTTCTCTGAGTCCACCATCTTCTGGACGATGGCGGATAAGTTCACCTTTTCGTGCTCGAATCCCTGCTCTACCCTGTAGAATATGGCCCGCGCCCCGTATAGAGAGGCCCAGCACTTGCGAACCGCATTAAAGACCTCCTCAGCTCCCCGCATATTGAGGTAGGTCTCCTGCTGCCCGGCGAAGCTGGCATCAGGAAGATCCTCCGCCGTGGCGCTGGAGCGGACAGCTACAAAGACCTGCTTTCCTTCCTGCTGGCAGAGCTCCTCATAGCGGGACTTTATGGCCTTCTCGATGTCCTCAGGAACTTTTGCCTCCATTATCAGCTTCTTGGCCGTCATTTCAGCCTTGTGCAGCTCTGCCTCCTGGTTTACATCGACATCAAGAGCCTTAAAAATCTTCTTGGCTATGCCGGCTCGGTTGATGAAATCCCGAAAGGCCTGTGCTGTGACTGCGAATCCGCCAGGCACGGGAACGCCGATGTTAATCATCTCACCCAGGCTGGCACCCTTGCCGCCCACGAGGGAAAGATTATCCTTCCCCACATCTTTCAGCCAAACAACAGAGTCCATGCAGTTACCTACCCCATATGATGAATATCCATTGTATGATAGTCCTTATGAGTATGCTTAATGTCTGCCCATTCCTCCCTCATGACATTATATGAAGCTTTCACAGGATATATAGAGTATATACAATAGGATTTATCCCATAGGAGGAAAGAAGTCCTTCTGCCATGTTCAAGAGATTCTGCGGGGCAGCGGATGCACTGGATGTGCTTATCCGCCGCTCTCAGCCCTTGCAGCGGACCGAGCTGCTAGAGACCCTGCTGGGGGAGGGTAGAATTCTCTCCCAGGACATATTCTCGCCCTTAAGCCTTCCCGGATTTGATCGCGCCGCCATGGACGGCTTTGCGGTTCGATCCGAGGAGACCAAGGGCGCCCGTCCCCATGCTCCTGTATTTCTGGAGAGATTTGAGCCCGTCAGGACTGGCATGCCTGTTCCTGCTCAATACGATGCTGTGGTGATGCTTGAGGATTCCATACTGCGGGGCGGTATACTGGAGACCACGGCTCAGCTCCATCCTTTCAAGAACGTCTCCCGCATAGGAGAGGACATAGCAGCTGGGGAAAAGATCTTTTCCCGGGGGCATACTCTGAGGCCGCCAGATCTGTCTCTTTTATCCGCTTTAGCTATAGAACAGGTAGAGGTCTATCAGAGGCCGAAGGTGGCCATCATCCCCACGGGAGGGGAGCTGCTGGATATAGGCTCGCGTCCCCTTCAGCCGGGGGAGGCTTATGAGATCAACTCCATTATGGCCCGGCTCTATGCCCAGAAGTGGGGGGCATCAGTGCACAAGACGGATATAATTCCTGATGATGAGGATCTCATTCGCGAGGCCATAGCCGCAAACCAAAAAGCCGATCTGATCATCATCATCGGCGGGACATCGGTGGGAGAGAAGGATTATGTGCCCCGAATCCTGGCCGAGATGGGTGAGCTGCTGGTTCATGGAGTGCGCCTGCAGCCGGGAAAGCCCACCGCCATAGGCTTTGTGGCAGAAAAGCCCGTGGTCTGCCTGCCCGGCTATCCTGTGGCCATGCTCTTCGATCTCTACCTATTCGTTCGCCCCGCTCTGCAGAGGATCGGCAATCGTTGCGATCCTCAGCCCAAGGTCAGGGCGGCCCTGACCAGGAAGATCCCCTCCCGACCTGGATATCTCAGTCTGGTGAGGGTGGTCCTGCAGGGAGAGCAGGCTGAGCCCATCATGATCTCCGGGGCGGGAATCCTAAGTTCCGTGGCCAGGGCGGATGGATTTGTGCTGGTGTCCGAGGCCAAGGAAGGGCTGGAGGCGGGGGAGACGGTGGATGTGTTCATATTCGAGTAGCATGAAAAAGTCATCTTTGAGTAGAATGCAAAAGAGTGCAGAGGAAGATAAAATCGCAGCGATAATTTTTTAGAGGCTCAACCATAATCTATTGAGCCTCAATCTCATTTTTGCCCTGCATCTGGAAAAGACGTGCAAGCCGGCCCTTTGGGGTTCGGCTCACAGGAAACGCTCAAAGAGATCGTCTGCAAATCAGGCGGTTGGAGCTTGAGGCGCAGGCGAGGGTGCCGATGATATGCTGGGCTCGGTTACAATCTCTGTCTTGCGCACTTCCACCCGCCGCAGAGGGTAGATCATCTTGGCCTCTTTATAGATATCTAATGAGATCTTGCCCCCTACTGCATCCTGTATCAGCTGATTCAGGTCCAGGCTCTTGGATCTCTCCAGGATAACTCTTTTGGACAGCTCACGAATGCTCTTGACCTGGTTGGCCCTGGCTCTCTTCACCGTGAAACAGCTGGGCTTGACCCTCACCTGGTAGCCGTCGGTGGTGGTAACATCCACAATGGCATCTATTCTGGATGTCCTTCTCTTGACCAGCGAACGCAGATAATCGGAGGTCATCTCGTGGCCTAGGAATTTGGTATAAGCCGAATCCCCGGCAACGCTATCTACTCTGAACTTGAGCTTGGTATTCTGCTTAGAGAAATTGTTGGTCAAATCCCCCAGGGTAGTCTCAACAATCCTGCCTACGATCCTCTCCGGATCATTGGCGATGGTCTCACCAAAGGGAGACCTGCCGAACATCTCCGGGCTTACAACCTTATACCACAGCTTGGCCTTTCTGCTGTCGGCCTTTCTTTGTGATCTTCTAGCCAATAGTCATCCTCCAAGATAATATTGATCCGAAGACCGTGCATGCTCACTCTATTTAAACCGATCGCCTAAAAAAAAGTGATATCAATCGTCCGGCCAGACATAGATGTAGATATAATTGGACCAGTCATTGCTGTGGTAGCTCAAAATATGCCAGCCGAGATCATCTCCCCTAAACCAGGTCTGGTGCCATCCTTTGCTTTTATATCCAAAGTCCCTTACATCAGGAGAGCAGAAGCTGCTTTCTCTGCTGCTACAAGTCTTCCACTCAAATGACCAGTAATTGCCGGGACGGCTAATCTTGGACCAGAGTGGCAGCCATTGGCCGCAAAATACTCCCGCCACAGTCTTCAGCTCTCCCGGACATCTCTGGACAAAATACTCATTGCATTTGCAGACAGATGGACGGGGATAGACGGCATTGTAGCCTCCAGCCATATATCCTGCCGGAGTGCTGCCTGCAAAGGAAGCGGAAGATGAGGGCAGAGGTGCGCTATATGGTGAAATGCCGACAACGCCGCCGACAATCATGGTAGAGCTGGTGAAGGCGGCGGCAGCAGTGTTCTGACTTGCTGGAGGATAGAGATTGAAGTCGGGCATCATCAAGCCTTCTTCCTCCGGTTTGGGTGGATTAGGCCCTGACGCTATGCCGGAGTATCTGCTCTTATAAACCTCAGGGGATCCGCCATAGCCCGATGAGGCATGGTCGGGATAGACATAGATGTAGATGTAGTTGGACCAAAGGCCGCTGTTATAGCAGAGGATATGCCATCCCGGCACATCTCCACCAAACCAGCCCTTCTTCCATCCCATGCCGGTCCAGCCCAGATAATGCACATAGGGCCTGGACTGCCCGGGATACCATTCATAAACAAAGAAGTTCCCGCTTGCCCTTATGTCCGCCCAGAGGGGAAGAGATCCCCCATAGCTGCATCCTCCCACGGTATGAATACCGGATGAGGTCTGCACATAAAATCGGTTGGATGAGGCCATAGAGCTGGGGTAGTACCAGGCACCTGAGCTCCTCTCCGGGCTCTGGAGGGCCGGCTGAAGGGTAGCCTGCGGCCCTTGCTGGGCGGGATAAGCTGCCCCGGACCGGTCCATTCCTTGAGATGGGAAAGGCTCATAATCCCATGCCATCCCCGCCGCCTCCCCGGGTGATGAGGCAGATGCGAATTCCAGGCTCCCATCCGGAGCAAAGCCATCCATCTGGGGCAGAGACAATCCCAGCATCTCTGCCGTCAATTGCTCTTCCACCGGCCCCTTGATCTGGGGTGCCTGGGGGGAGAGCACCTCTTCCTCTGGATATGCACCGGTTGCAGGGTTGCTATGATAGAACTGCAGCGGCAGGATCGATTGCTGTTCCGCTCCCAAATCCGAACCCGGTGCCGGCTGAATTCGGGCCGCATCCATTTCTGTGGAATATCCCTGCTGCAACCATGGATCGGATGTATCCGATATGCCTACGCCGCCCACTGAACCCAGGGCAGCATTGACCATGACCAAGAAAGCAACTGATAATATTAAATAAAGCCTCATGCACCCCACTCCTCTTTCTGCTCCGGTTAAGCTATTATCTTTTAAATCTTTTAGCATCCTTTATCTATTTAACACTTGGGTTTGATGATCCGAGATCAGTGAGCCAATTGAGCTATAATAATATTAAACCATTTGCGTAAAAATGACAAAATAGACAAAATAAATATATCTCAAACAAACCTTAAACAAAAAAGGACTAGAGACCGCCGCCCCGGCTCCAATTATTTCTGACCATCTCCGCCAGACGGGGATTGTCAAACTGGTTGTAGATATCCAGGTCAGTGGTGTAGCCAATAAATGGATCAATGGTTCCCTTCTCCAGATTCATTATCCAGATCTGGAGCTCTTTCTCCTCAGCCTGCTCTCCTCTCTCCCGGAAGAACTGGACAAAGGGCTCCAGGCTCTCGCTGCTCGGTACCAGAATGATGCAATCTGATCCGCTCTCGACCCTATACTCATCGATGTTCAGAGATCTTATGCTTGCCACAGCATAGACCTCAGCCTTTCTCTTCTCTGCAGAGAAGGTCATATGCGCCCCTCTCTCGGCCAGAAGATCATAGCCTGCATCGGACATGAACTCCTTTAATCTGTGCTTCATGCAGTCGATGAGCATGTCTCGAAGGGCAGGAACGGAGCGGAGAAACCGGCTGGAGGCATTGGCAAAGTCCTGCCGGCTGTACTTTTTGGTATGCAGGAAATGGAATATCCGGCCGTTCATCTGGGTGTAAGTGTCAAGGGCTGGTAGATTGAAGAACAAGGGCTCTTTGCTCATCATGCTGGCGAAGATGCCCGGTGCGATTCTCGGTCCAACCTGCGCTGCCAACTCCCTCTCCGCCTCATGGCTGAGCCCGGCCGACTGGACGATATCATAAGTTCGGATCAGCAGCTCGCATCTGGCGATGATCTCCCTCTCGGAGAGAAGCTCCCGGAGCGGCCCGGCGATCTTTTCAATCTCTGACATTCTGCAGTCTCCTACCATCAATTGCTTCCTTTAGCGCCGGCCAGCTCTGACCGAAGCTCGCCCATCTTGGCCGTCCTCTCGGCAAAGGCATTGTGCTGATGAATGCTCTCTTCATTGATCTGCTTGAGGGTGACTGCGGCATCATCCGGCAGATCGGAGAAGGCCGCCACCAGCTTCTGGGCCATGGTCCTGACGCAATCCTCCACGAACTTGGGATTGCTGTGTGCCCTCTTGACCACCACCGCTTCATCCGGGCGCTTGAGCAGACCAAAGACCCTTGAACTCATGGACTCCTCTATGATCTTTATGATCCGATCTATAGAGACGCATCGACGGTCTCGAACCTCTATGGATATGCTTCCTCTGCCGCGCTGATTATGGGTGGCTATGGGAAGCCGATCGGCCAGATCTGAGGCCTCTTTTTCCGATATTCCCAATTTAGCCAGCTCTTCTCTAACCTCCTCTTTCATGATCTCCTGGGCACAGGGACATGCAGTCATGCCCAGCACCTCCGCCCCTACCGTCTTTCTGACATACCCAGACGGGCCGGCCCTGGCTACCGCCTCGGCGAAGATGTCCACCACCTCCTGGCAGTTGGCCTTTGTCACCGGCGTCTGTCGGCGCACGATGTACTCGCTCTTCATCTTCACCTCGGCCCTTGTGGCATACTCGTGCCGCAGGAGCAGCCTCTTGGCTATCTCCCCGCACAGCTCCTCTATCTCATAGACGGGTCGGTTTATGGCCTCCTCCAGGACCTCGTCAATGGCCTCGAAGTTGCGAGATAGATTGGCTCCCTTCCGGTCGGATGGCAGATCGACGAAAACCTCAAAATCGGATACAAGGACCACGGGGCGCTCGTCGTTACCCCTTTCCACCTTCACCAGCTTCTTGACTCCAGTCACACCCACCCGGGTCAGATTAAAGGGATAATCCGGCTCACAGGCCTGAATGTCGGGCAAGCAGTGCACAGAATTCACCTTGGGATCAGCTCCATGTCCTCTTCTTCAGGCTGCAGGCCCTCCATATCGTCCAGACAGGAGATGAGCCGATCCACTTCCAGAATCATCTCATCCAGTGTATCGCAGATCCTCCGGTCCCGGTCATCCGATAAGAGGAAATCCCTTTCCATCTCCGCCGCTAGCTCTTGATCGTCCATATCCAGCAGCCGACATATCCTTCTCTCCACATCCTTTGCATGGGTGGTAATGGATTCAGGCATATATGGATATTTAAGCCAGGGATATTTGAGACTTTGCCAGGAAGCTTGCAGCCCAATCCTTCATCGGTCAGATATATCTATCCCTAGAGACCTCACCAGAATAAGAGGAGTTCTACTGATGATCAAGCGTTGCCCTCAGCACGGATTATTCAGGGGAGAGCTTTGCCAGTGCGGCTCTGCCGGCCAGGTGCTATTAGACGATACCAAGACGGAGCAGCTGGGCCGGCTGGTGGCGGGCGGCCTGAGGCACTTTCCGTCGGATCTGGGCCTGCAGATGGACTCTCAGGGCTGGGTGGATCTGGCAAAGCTCGGACAGGCGGTATCATCCAGGCATCGCTGGGCGGATAAGGACCTGATCATTGCCCTGATCCAGTCCGATTCCAAGCAGAGATATGAGTTCAGGGGAGATCGGGTCCGGGCCAGGTACGGCCATTCAGTAGACGTCGATCTGGACCATCCCGACAACAGTCGTCCTCTTCTCTACTACGGAGCCAGTGAGGAAGAGGCGGACAGGATACTGGAGATTGGAATAAAGCCGGCATCGCAAAGGTATGTTCACCTCTCCGGGACGGCAGAGAAGGCCTGGCATGTGGCCACATTTCGCACCGGCAATCCCAAGGTGATCCAGGTGGATGCTGCAGCAGCCCAGAGTTCGGGGGTAAAGATGATGAAGGTCAACGATGATATCGTCATCTCCGAGACCATTCCACCCATCTATCTCAGCCTTCTTTCCAGCAGGGACATCTCCAGGCAGGAAAAGCCTTGAAGGCCAAACCGACGGCCTCCAGGCTCTAGCGTCCGAAGCGTCTATCTCTGCTCTGGCAGTCCCGGATGGCCCGCAGAAAATCGATCTTTCTCATGGCCGGCCAGTTGACATCGGTAAAATAGAGTTCTGAATAGGCTGCCTGCCAGATCATAAAGTCGCTCAGCCTCTTTCCTCCCGCCCTGATCACCAGATCCGGCTTCTGGCAGAACCTCAGATGGGACTCTATTGTCCTCTCATCGATCCGGTTGCCATCAATTTTGCCCTCCTCCACCTCTCTTAGGATGCTCCTGAATGCCTCCACCACCTCCCTCTTTCCTCCGTAGCCCAGGGAGATGTCCACCTTGAGGGGTCCTATGGTTCCGGTCCGGACCACATCCTCAGCCGTGTGCAGACTGATCCTTGCCGGATAGCTGGCCAGCAGTCCCTGCAGGAGGCGGCAGAGGCCAGGCTGGTCATCGCTGACATAAAGTATGAGTGCGGAAAGGCCAATGGACCGGCTCCAATCCAGAAGCTGGCATAGGCGGCTTAATCCATTTCCGGAGAGATCTGCACTGCCCAGGACTACAGCTACGCAGCCGGGCAGATTCGACTTGCTTATGCTGGATTTCAGCAGGTGCTCATAGATGCGGCGTATCATGATCGGATCCGCGGTTTGGATTCCATAGGCAAAGTATTTTTGTGAGCAATATAGTCCCCTAGCCATGCAGCGAGAAGATGCCGCCAGGCTTGCCATCGGATTGATGGTTCTGCTTCTTCCCAGCCTTGGAGCTTATACCGTCCTTCCTCTGGCAGGATTCTTCCTCCTGGACCGGACAACCCGTCTGCTCTCGGCCTCTCTGGCCATGCTCCTGATAATGAGGCCTCTTCTCGCCCTCACTGACACCAACCTCCCCCAATATGTCATAGCCATATCCTTTGTGGCAGCAGCCTTCTCTCCCCTTGCCTTCCGCAAGTTTGATTCCCTGGCCGGGAGCATCATCTATCTCTTCATCAACATCGGCCTGGGCTATCCCATCGCGAGCCTGATCTCAGGAGGTGCGATCTCCTCAGAGAGAATACTCTTTCTGGTGATACTGGGCGGCCTGTCCGGAGCCTTTCTGCACCATGCCTCCAGGGAGCGCGACTTTACCGTGCCCTTCGGAACAGCCATGGTCATGTGGCTCTTCTCCTTCGACTACCCCCTTCCCGAGCTGCAGAGGATACTGCTCATCTGCATCTTCGCCCTGGTCCTGGGAATGGGAGCCTACTGGGCCAAGGCGGCTGACTCGGATGCTGTGCTCAGCGAGACCATTGTCTGCTTGCTGGTGATCCTCTTCGCCGGCCTCTCCTGGTTCATACTCCTCCTAGCCTTTTACCTCTTGGGAGGCGTATTCACACGCTACGGCTACTCCCAAAAGGACAAGCTGGGAATAGCCCAGTCCCATTGCGGCAGGAGGGGCTATAAGAACGTCTACAGCAATAGCCTGGCTCCTTTAGTCCTGGCCATCCTCTACGGGGTTTACGGCCATGAAGTATTCATGTTTGCCTTTATTGCATCCGTTGCCACGGCCAATGGAGATACCCTGGCCAGCGAGATAGGGGAGACCAGCCGCTCCCGTCCCCGTCTTATCACCAACCTTATGGAGACAGAACCGGGAGTGGACGGAGGGGTGACGCCCCTGGGGGAGATGGCCTCCCTGGCCGGCTCATTGATCATAGGTCTGCTGGCCACGGGAATGGGCATGGTGGGGATATCGGGTATCATAGTCGCCGCCCTGGGAGGATTTCTGGGCACCAACTTCGATAGCCTTTTGGGAGCCACATTGCAGAGTAGGGGGATTCTGAGCAACAACGGGGTGAACCTGGCCGCCACCGTCTTCGGCGCTCTGGTGGGCGGAGGGCTCTGGTTTATGCTGCAATTTATCTAGAAAGAGGGTGCATCTCTTCTTCCATGAAGATCTTTGGCATCTTTGGAGATCCGATCGAGCACAGCCTCTCTCCGGCCATGCAGAATGCTGCTCTTAAGGCCATGGGCGAAGATGCCTGCTACCATGCCTTCCGGGTGGGCGGGGAGCGGTTGAGAGAGGCCCTCATTGGTGCCCAGGCCATGGGATTTGCCGGGCTGAACCTGACCATTCCCCTGAAAGAAAGATCTCTGATGGTCGGAGTCCTGGAGCCCGATCCACTGGCCAGGGCCATAGGAGCTGTGAATACCGTATGTTTTTCAGAGCAGGGCATCCTCGGCTATAACACCGACGGCTGGGGAGCCAGCCTGGCTTTGCAGGAGTCGGGGATCTCTGTGCGAAGAAGGCCGGTTCTCATAATCGGGGCGGGAGGCGCAGCCCGGGCTATTGCCTACACCTTGAAGCAGGAGGGTGCGGATGTAATCATAGCCAACCGCAGTGCCAGGAGGGCGGAGGATCTGGCGGCGGAGATTGGGGGGGCAGGATACGGTATATGCCATCTCAAGAGCCTAGCAGCACGTTCAGATATCATAATCAACTGCACCAGCGTGGGCATGAGAGAGGGAGATCCCAGTCTCCTGGAGCCGGATATATTTCGTCAAGGGCAGGTGGTATTCGATATAGTATACAACCGGGAGACAGAGCTGCTGCAAGACGCCCGCAGGGCGGGGGCGATAGCTTTGGACGGGGTGATGATGCTGGTATACCAGGGAGCCAAGGCTCTACATATCTGGACCGGCAAAAGAGCACCGGTCGAGGTCATGGAAACGGCAGTCAGAGATGCCCTGGCTGCCGGAGTGAGCCGGAAAGGATAAAGAGGCAGCCGGGGATTCTCTCTAAAATGCTATTATCGATTAGAATAGTCGGGACACATAGGGGCATAGCAACAAAAAGGGCTCGGCTCGGATGGTGGTAAGGAGAACATGAGAAGAATACTGATCTTAGGCGGCACGGGGGAGACGGGCTCTTGGTTCGCCCGCTACTTCAAGGCCAAGGGTTACGAGGTTGCGGTATGGGGACCGAGCGGCAGGGTGGATGTGGCAGAGAGGCTGGGGGTTATTTTTGCCCATGATGTGATGGCCGAGGCAGAGCGAAGCGATATAGTCCTGGTCAGCGTGACCATTGAGAATACTGTGGAGGTCATCCGACAGGTTGCGCCGGCAATGCAGCCAGGAAGCCTGATCATGGATGTCACCTCCGTCAAGTCCGAGCCGGTCCGGGCAATGGAGGCCTTTGCCCCTGCCGGGGTGGAGGCAATCGGAGCCCATCCGATGTTCGGGCCAACCATGCCCTCTATGCGCGGCCAGACCATCATCTTGACTCCGGTGGAGGAGAGGACGGGACAGTGGCTAAATGAGATCAGTTCGCTGTTCCAGTCCGATGGAGCCCATGTGGAGATCCTGGACTCAGAGGAGCACGATCGGATCATGGCTGTGGTCCAGGCGCTGACGCATTTCGCCTACATCGGCATAGGTGCGACATTGCAGGCTCTGCAGTTCGATGTAGAGAACTCCCGGCGGTTCATGTCTCCGGTGTATGAGATAATGATCGACTTCGTGGGACGCATACTGGATCAGAACCCGGAGCTGTATGCCTCCATTCAAAAGAATCCTCAGGCAGCCGCTGTCCGTCAGACCTTTCTGTCCCAGTGCATGAGGCTGTGCGAAAGGGCCGACGCCGGGGACCTGGATGGCTTCAAGCAGATGATGAGGCAGGCGGCGGAGCACTACGGAGAGACACACCAGGCTCTGGAGAGGTCGGACATGGTGATCAATGCCAGGATAAGGGAGCGAGAGGGAAGAGAGGCAGATCTATAATTAATTTCAAGCCACTTTCTCCGGCAAACTATATAATCTCAGGATATGCAACATCCATCATCTATTATGGAGGAATTCTATGAAATCTCCCATTGCCATTGCCCTGTTAATGCTATTCCTGGGAATTGCAGGGCTGCAAAATGCGGCAGCCAACTGTGCCGGGGAATATACAGGCGATTACCATTCTTTGTATATTGCGGAGATCAATCATCCCTGCCCTAATTCATACGAATACGCAGAATATAATCTGTATGGAGAGGGAGACGGCGACTTCGATCTCTATGTCCTGGACTCATGGAACAATACCTGGTATTCATCGGAGGCAGCAGGATATAATGAGTATTTAAGTGTCCCCATCCACTGCGGATATGGTCATAAAGCCTACGTCTGGACCTACAATGGAAGCGGAAGCTGGAGCGTATGCTCACCCCAGATAACCTTCGGGGAGGGTTTTCAGCGCATTGCAGATTCGGAGACTGCTCCAGATGCAATTGTAGCGACGACCACCACCAATGCCACTGAATCGACAGATTCCGAACTTGTCGGAAGATGGGCCCTCACATTCGATTGGGACTGCGATGGAAATCCTGGGGAAGACGAATTGATATTCAACTCCGACGGCAGCTTTGGAGATGACGAAAATCTCAATAAAGGAGAATGGAGCGCCGAAGACGGTTCAATTCGCTGGGAGTACGATGAAGATCCCAATCCGCTATACCGTGGTTCCATATCCGGCCTTTATATGAGCGGAAGCATGTCCACTATTAATGGCCGTACCGGCTGCTGGACGGCAAAAAAGGCCGGGGATATCTGAGAGAAAGAGATGGCTCTGATGGGGATGAGTCTGCTACCATCCTCCTTAGAGCCCGCCCACTCCCCGACATTCTTTTTTGTCCTGCTGCTAGTGGATATCACCATTTCAATCTGGCATTATCTATTTAAGGTCGAATCGAATTGAGTTCTCAGGGTGATAGATTGAAAAAGATGGTTTTATTGATTTCAGCATTCTGCTTTCTGGCTTTCACGGGTCTCTGCCTGGCCCAGAATAACGAGGATGGCAGCGGCCAGAACATGACCGAGCTCAAGCAGGACAGCACCACAAATGCATCTGAGAATGTTCAGCTTTATTCTGCCGGACAGGACTGGGGATTGAACAGCTTCTTCTTTGGGGAAGCCGTAAAATTCACTGCTCCGAAGGATGGCTGGAGATTAAAGCAGATAAAGGTGCTGGGCTGGAACTACTACAATGAGACCAGCATGGCTGTGCCATCGCCCAGCAACTTTCTCATTGAGATAAGAGATAAAGAATTGAATCTGCTCTACCGGCTTGCCGACACACAGAATGCTTATTTTACCGATAAAGTGCCGGTTTTAAGGGCAATCAATATCCCGCCCCTGCCCGTGGCTGAGGACTTTTATATAATCTTCTACGATCGGAGCATAATGAAGATAGGAGTGGAAGTGGAGAACGGAACCGGTAACTCGTATGTCTACAACAGCATTAATGGTGAGATGATCCCTGCCGAATTCCGAATTGATGAGTCAAATGCCACCAAGGTCAACTGGATCATCCGGGCAGCAGGGGAATAAAAGAGCAACCGGCCTGGAGAGGGCAGGAGAAGGGACATTTTAGCCGAGGTGGGGGGCATCCCTCTCCGGCCATCTTTTCTCTGCAAGAGCAAATTGGAGGACAATATCCGACTCACTGCTTTACTTATGAATTATCTGAACCTGGCAAATCTGACCCTGGCAACCGGACTCGGAGCCTGAACGCTATCAGACTATGATCCATGAAAATCTATATAAAGGCAAGATTCGTTTTGCCCTTGGTGATCAAGTGAAGATGCTTTTATCGATAGCTATATCCTGCTTGCTGGTTATATCTTTTATCGGCACATCCGTTGCTGCTGATTCCCAGACTTCAGAGGGCCAGGTGCTTTATTCCTATGAAGGAAATCTATCCGAGAAGAAGGTCATCCCCATATCCGTGCTATCCATTTACGGCCCGCCGGGATTTTTCATTGCTGAAGCAGTCAAATTGGAAGCGCCAAAAGACAACTGGAAGATCAGCGCCGTGCAGCTCTTCGGCTTTGACGGCTATAACGGAAGCCCGGAGTCTGCTCCCGAAGAGAGAACCATAGCTCTGGAAATCAGAGATAAGGATAAGAATCTACTGTATAAATTTGCAGACTCTCAGATACCCTATTCTAACTACGCCCGCAATGCCACTCTGCTATATCCATTAACCATTGAGATACCACAGATTCCTGTCAGCGATGAGTTTTACGTATGCTTCTACGATAGAGGAGCGGTTGCCGTGGGTTGTGAGCTTCTGAATGAGCCAAGCAAGAATTCATATATATATATAGAAAATGAACTATTGCCTGCTGTGCTTCCAGAGAGTGAGAATGTGAGCACACCATTAAACTGGCTTATAGCAGTCAGCGGAAGATAGAAATATACTGGGCTGAATTATGCGTGAGCATATCTTTCAAGAGCCCAGATCACCTTTTATTGTTTTTCTTTTCCTAATTTTATAACCCAGCCAAATTAAATGGATCCCGCCGATATATCATAAGATTCCTCTCTCTTGTCTCAACTGTTTTTATCAGAATCTTTATATGCATTATTATCATTTGACCGCTTCAGGGGTGAGCATTTGAATAAGAGTATGCTGTTATTTTCAGGCCTGTGCTGTGCGGCATTATGCATCTGCGCCAGCGGGGCGGACTCAACACAAGAACAATTAAAGACGCTTACAGGAAGCGATTTGAATTTCTCTGAGGCAAATTTGACCTTATTCTCTTCTTACGATCTATTCGGATCATTTGGCATAGGCGAGGCGGTAAAATTCTCTGCTCCGGCCTCCGGCTTCAATCTGAATAAGCTGCGGATCTTGGCCTGGAGTGGATTCAATGAAACATCCAAGACATATCCGGCCGAGAGAGACATAATGATTGAGATAAGGGATCAGGATCTCAATCTCCTCTATAAGTTCGCCGACGGCCAGAACAATTATTTCCTATCCCCAGAGGGCCCCGTCTTCGGAGAGATAGAGATACCGGAGATGAAGATGACCGGAGACTTTTATGTGGTCTTCTATGATCGCGGCGCTGCTCCCGTCGGCGCGGCAGAGGTGGCTGACTCGGGCAACTCCTACCTGTTCAATGGTGTCGAGGCCTTCCCAGCCGAGTTCGTTGACCAGGATACCAATGAGACCATCGGATATAACTGGGTGATCGAGGTCATTGGCGAGTAAGAGTCCATAAGCCTCAGAAAACGATTGCAAGAATGGATGCATTTGGCGAAAGAGTGTTATAGCAGCAGGCCAACTTCGTCCTGATGTTCGAGTCTGGCTCTATATGCATCTGCGGCCTGCCGGGTATAGGCAGCGTGGGGAAGGTAGCTGCCGATTTCCTGGCCACATCTCTGCAGTGCAGCAGCATCAAGCCCTTTTTTTCTTCCCGCTTTCCTCCCCAGGTCATGGTCTCGGATGGATTAGCTGCTCTTATGCACAGTGAGATCTTGCGCCCCAGTGAGAGGGAGAATCTGCTCATCCTCTCCGGGGATGCCCAGCCCATGGATGTTGTGGGCATGTATGAGATGGCGGGTGAGATCCTCGAGGCCCTAAAAGAGCAGGGAGTCACAGATGTGATCACCCTTGCCGCTTATGTCGGCGATGCCCAAGAGGCGGTTCTGGGAGCTGCCACCGATCTAGAGACAGCTGCACAGCTCCTGGAGAGAGATATACCTTTGCTGAAAAGCGGTGCCATTGGAGGATTGAACGGCCTTCTCGCCGGCCTGGCGCCCAGGTACGGAATGCGTGGCTTATGTCTTCTGGCTACCACCTCAGGCTCGGATCCAGTGGATCTGCAGGCGGCAGTCAACTTGCTGTCGATGATAGAATACCTGCTGAAATTGAAGCTGGATCTGTCTTTGCTCTCATCGGTAGCTGAGCCTCCGGAGGACCAGACCTCTTCAGATGTGGATATGAATTATAGATGAGCCATAGATGAGCCGATTGGGATTTGAAAAATATATTTTTAAAGTTGCCAGCTAAATAGCCCTGGCCACCAGGCTTCCCCTGGGAACGCCCACCGCTGCCGCCACGGGCTCGCATTTGGCCCTCATGAGATATATCAGCCGGCCGGCCAGCATCTTCTCATACTCTGAGATGGTCTCATAGTTGCCCATGCCTTTGGACAAAATCAGCCAGCCTGGATCGAGAAGCAGGGATCGGGCCCTATCAGAGAGTGAGTCCAGAGCCGTTCCCACCACATCTCCCGTTGCGATCACATCGACATCGCTCATGGCCTCGAGCTCCCGGACAGTGACATCATTGAGCACTGGCTCGGACTTGGATCCGACCACAATCCGTTTGCCCATCTTCTTCAGCCTGCCTATCAAAAAGAGGTCGAATACCACCTCCCCACTGTTGTCCGTGAGATAAAAGACATTGCCAAAGCTCTCCAGCCGCTCCTTGATCTTCTTAATATCTCCATAGAGCTTCTCGTTGAGCGTCTCTGAGAAGACGCCGGCAAAGGTGCTATTATCATAGTCATGGCCTTTGACCCCGAACTCCATTGAATTCGCCGCTGCTGCAATGCGGATAAGCGCCTCGATTTTGTCATCTGCCTTCTCGTAGAACTGCTCGGCTACAGGCAGAAGATCCCTTGCCACCCGGTTGCTCTCATCCTTGAATTTTCTATACGGGTCAGGATTATTGCTGCGCCTCTTGATTATTCTCTCTCTCTCTGTGCCAACCAGTGCCGACACACCACCCTTGTGGCAGGCCATGTAGTCCAGGAGCTCTTCCACTGCCGCTCTCTTCTCCTCTTCTTCGGAAAAGACCATATCGCACTCGAGCTTGGCCCGGTCCAGGATGCAGGGATAGCAGTTGGAGGCCATCTTCATGTTCTGCTCCCACCTGCTAAAACGGCTATCACATCGGGTATTACCCGCTCCGCTACATGGACACAGGAGCCGCCGCTGAGGACATAGACCAGTCCCAGATCTCCCACAGCGTCCAGGATCATGCGGGCCATCCTTGGATAGGCATCAAAGCTGAGATCAAAGCCTCCGTAATCATCCTGATGGGAGTCGTGCCCGAATATGACAAAGGCCATCTGGAAATCAAAGTCCCGGGCCAGATCCAGGGCACTCTTCAGGGCGGAGAGAAATCGCTCGTCTTTGGCCCCGAAGGAGAGGCCAATGTCGTAGTTGTTTTTCTCTGGATCATGAACCTCATCCTTTCCGCTGTGCATATTGATGTGGAAGACATCGGGATCTTCTCCGAAGAAGTCTCTGGTGCCGTCCCCGAAATGGGGATCGACATCCACAATGAGGAAGCGCTGCAATCCCATCTCCCGCAACCTGCGGATGGTTATAGCC
>ENA-UOWE01000250-UOWE01000250.1-activated-sludge-metagenome-genome-assembly--contig:-NODE-250-length-80530-cov-26.578950_pt1 | contig 80530 bp, 70 predicted proteins | sample MGYA00249841_ERZ761562 | MGnify/ENA primary metagenome ERZ761562 (study PRJEB28883, sample SAMN05720200) | activated sludge metagenome | isolation source: Anaerobic digester | place: Japan... | reverse complement strand
GACTTCCCTCGCTGAAGCGCGCGGCGTACAAGATGGCCCGCAAGATGGTCGGATAGAACAGAATTTCATTTGACACAGGAGCCCCGCGGAAGGGATTATCCTTCAGCGGGGCTTTTTTATCGCCATTCGCAAGTCAGACAGCGAGCTTATGCATCAGAATGATATATCAGCCTTTATCATAGCAGGCGGTCAAAGCCGAAGATTCGGCGATGACAAGTCCCTATTCATGTTCCGCGGAAGGCCCCTCATCGAATACGTGGTGGATGCCATACAGCCGGCAATTGACCGTATCGCCATCATCGGCGACAACTCGGGGAAATTCGCCTATCTTGGCCTTCCCGCCCATGATGATATCATAAGCGGCATCGGCCCCCTGGGGGGCCTTTATACCGCCCTGGAGATAGCGGAAACAGAAAAAATTTTTGTTTTTGCCTGCGACATGCCCGGTCTCAATACCGGACTCATACGCTACATGTCCGCGCTCGAGATCGGGAACAATGACGCAATCGTCCCGTTGATAGACGGGTTTTACGAGCCGCTCCATGCGGTGTACTCAAAGAAATGTATTGATAGAGTCGAAAAACGAATCAGCGAAGGCATTCGACAGGTCGTAAGCCTCATTAAAGAATTCACAATACGAGAAGTCGCCGAAAAGGAAATCACCACCTATGCCGATCCAAAAATGATTTTCAGGAACATCAATTTTAAAAAGGATATACATGATTTACAGCCCAGCAGAACCGGAGACACCGCCATGCATGACCATCTCAAGTACTTCAACGATAACGCTGAAAAAATAAGTTCTGCCGGCATACTGTCCGATGAACTAGTGGAATTCTACCGCAACCTGTTCGATTATATTGACAAATACAGCGACATGTACCTTAACAATCCACAGTTGCCCCTTTTCAGGGCAGAAGACCTTCCGATCAATAATAACGATCATGCCAGAAGTGCCCTGTCAGACGAATCCGTTGCCGTGATGCTCATCCCCGGTTTGGCACCGCTCATCGATATGGTAACCGCATTCAATCCAGGTCTTAATCTCAAGGATATCCACCATGCCCTAGAGACTGATACCGCCAGGATGCAGGATGCAATGTACGCGATTCTAGACATGGATATGGAGCGGCTTGAACGGATCGCACGCGCCCATAAAACCGGCACCGATGAAGCACTATTCATAATCATAAACTGGCTCAAACCCTTATTTATCAGCCTCAGGGAGAAAAATACAACCCTAATTGAAGATAATGATGAAAGCAATCTCTGCCCTTTCTGCGGGAACAGACCCGACATGGCAGCAATCGTCATGGAAAAAGGAGGAAAACGCTACCTTAACTGCTCATTGTGCGGCCACCGATGGCCTTTCAAGCGCATCGCCTGTGCAGTATGCGGCATTGAGGACGCGTCTCAACTGGAATATTTTTCATCAGAAGGCGATACCCGCTATCGCCTGGACGTGTGCGGCTCATGCGGCGGCTACATGAAGACAGTCAGCCTCCAGAAATTCGAGGAGATCGATGATTTCAACCTTACCGTTGAAAACATTCTTACGGCGCATCTGGACAGCGCGGCGATAAAGAAGGGATATAAAAAACCCTGATCGTCCTGAAAATAATTTATCATTTCCCGTTTCCATTCGTTCGACTTATAACAGGAATTCCACAGGAGAGGACCCATGGAAACCACGCTGTATATTCATTCCGATATCCTTGAAAAAATCAACTACGCCGCGCGTTGCAGCGGGATTTCACGATCGGACATGATTTCCCTGTTGCTGAAAAAAGTCATGGCCCAAATGCCTGATCCTGCCTGCGCCGGGAAAATGGTGCGGTACCAGAAGAAGGACAAAGCCGAAAATTGGTGCAGATTTCATTTAAGCATGCAGATGGACGAATATGAGTATTTTTTGGATCTAAGGAGGCTTTTAAAGATGTCTGTTTCCTTGATCCTTGCCTATGCGGTAAAAAGATATATTAAACTGTTAATAAGAAAAAATGATACCGATAACTATCAGTATAAAAATTATGTTCTGGCAAAGACTGTTATTGGTAACATAATATGCTGGAAACTCATCTGGGGATATCCGCCCAACCTTGAAAATTTCATAACCCTGTGACCCAAACAAAGGGAGCTGCCCTTGCGGAGCAGCCCCCTTAATAATCAAATTCTAACTAACGTACCGGGTCATCAACTGCAGACCCTGTCTTTAATTACATCTGATAACCGACCTGCCGAGTAACATAGTTTTCAAAATTAAACATATCCTGACCACTAAACCTATAGCTCACGGAAACATCATTCCCGCCAACGGTACCGGCAACATCCAGGGATATTGATCCGGAAATATTCAAGAGAGACAATCTGAAGTTAAATTCTTCAGACACAGCCAGGTCAATATTTTCAACAAGAGTTCCACCGATTGTCAGATCACTTGTTATATTAACTCCGCTGGAATTCCTTACCACCAGTTTCAGGCTGGGAGGAAGAACTGAATAATCAAAGGAAATATTCGTGGAAAAATTATTCAGGGTAATATCGACAGTGCCATCAACAACGACATCCTTAAAAACGAAGGTTCCATTTGCAATAAAATTCTCAACATCAAGCACCTGAACGGTCATATTGGTGAAAATTGCCTTAATAGTGCCGGTAGCCCTTATTGACAGATCAAAGGAGCCGGACATAGCATCGGAACTATGGCAAGTAAAGGTACCGGTGACATCCACATCAGGTTGTATTGAATAAGTACCGCCAGGGCCATCAGTTATTTCAGAAGATAAATGAGCACTTGCTGATTGAGAGCCAGTACATCCCCCATAGACATCATTCATTTTTTCCACTGCCTTTGCATTAACCGCGTTAAGGATGGATTGCCGCAGCTGACCTTTTACATAGGGGGTGTTAGGGTCAACCATAACGCTCTGCATCATGGTAGTCCCATTGGGATTTGCGGCTATTCGTACTTGAGACATTGCCGAAGCAGCAGCCATGGCCGCGCTGCCCGCATCAGAAATGTCCTGTTAGCTGCCCGTAACCTCGGCGTACGGCAACGAATACGCCACAGCCATCAACGCCGTCATCTCTTTCTTATTATCCTTCTGATCCTCGCAGCCAACGGCCATCAGAGCCGCAGCGATAAAAACAATAGATAAAGCTACCAATTTTTTCATGTGTGCCCTCAAAAAGATTAATATGTATAATCACGAATCATGTAAACAAACAACCCGTTGGTATGTTTTTTTCTCAAAAAAATGATTCCTGATTATATGCAAAGATATTCACTCAATTTCTATAATTCAAATAACTTTTTCAGCATGTATGGCAAAATCACCGTCTTTGTGCATAAAACTGAAAAAAATAGCCATTTGTAACTTACATTATTTTATCGGATACTCGTGTTGCGGCAGCTTTGAGAATCAAAGCCATATTGCAACTTTTTCAGTACGATCAAAATATCATCAATGATCACATTTACTAATTAAGTGTGGTTAATGCGGGAAAACGCACAAAATTTTCATGATTTTTTCCGTCTGCCGTGCGGTTATTATTCCATTATCATTTTTACTTCCAGCCCCTTCACCATCTTCGTCACCGCGTCATTATAGGGACAGGCCAGCCCAAAGGCCCTCCCCTCCCGCACGATGGCGCCGTTGATAAAATCGATCTCGGTCCTGCGGCCGTGCTTGATGTCGATGCACATGGAAGAGTAATTGTCTTCGGTTCGCCGGCATACTTCCTCGACCCTGGACACGGGATCAGTATCTGAAAGCGCAACACCCTTGCGGGCAATCACCTCGCAGGCTTCCAGAACCAGGTCTTTCATGAGGGTCCGGGCAGTCTCGATTTCCAGGAGCTGCCCGTTCCTCACCTGGAGGATTGCCGTGAGGGCGTTGATGCCGGCGTTCACCAGCACCTTTCCCCAGACCAGGGCCTGCGGATCGGCCGAAAGCTCGGCGTCAAGGCCCGCCTTTTTCATGAGTGAGACCAGCTCCTTCATGAATCCGCTGTCGGGCATCCCCGGCACAACGGGGCCGAAGATCGTTTTCCCTTTGCCGGCATGGCGCACGTGGTTGTCCGCCGCCAGGTTCGCCCCTTCAGACGTGATCCCCGCGATGACCGGGGAGCCGGGGCAGCCGGTCATGATTGTCTCTGCATTGCCAACGCCGTTCTGCAGGGTCATGACGGGCCCCCGGTACCCCGCATCGTAGACCTGGCGCGACGCGGCCTCGGTATGATACGCCTTCACGCAGAGGATGACCAGGTCGGCGCCTGCCACGCCCTTCAGGCCCAGCGTCACGGGCACGGTAAACCTGAAATCCTCATCAATGCCCTCCCAGCGTATTCCCTCTCGGCCGAAAAGGTCCGCCCGTTCCGGCAGTTCATCAGCCAGCGTTACCGCCGCGCCGCCCCTGTGCAGATATCCGGCGAGGAGAAGACCCACCGCCCCGGGACCGACTATGGTGATGTTCATCGCCCGCCTCCTTCCCGTTCCGACAGTACCGCGTCAACGCCGCATTGGAACGCCCTCTCCAGGCCGGCGGCATCTTTCGCGATATCGCCCCTGTGCTCCGCCTTGTAGAAAGACCCGCCCCCGTACGACTTGCCGAGGGCGTCGAAAAAGTATTTCATCGTGAACTCGCTCCCGGTGAAGAGATTCAGCCCGGACGCGGCCCCGGTCATCATGAGGTAGCCGGTGCCGCCGTCATGGCGCTTCCGCTCCCCCGCGGTTGCGGCGATCCTCCGCCTGTTCCAGAGGGCCTGGCACCGGTCTATGAAGGCCTTGACCTGGGCGCTCGGGCCATAGAAGAACACCGGCGACGCCACGATCACGATCCGCGCCTCCAGCAGGATATCATAATACCTCTGCATGTCGTCCCGCACCACGCATTCCCCCGTGCTGTCGCACCCGCCGCATTCAATGCAGCCGGAAAAGACCATGTCACGGACGTAGATCCGCTCCAAGTCCGCGCCGGCGGACGCGGCCCCTGCGAGGGCCCTGTCAAGTATATGGTCGCTATTCCCGCCCTTCCGGGGGCTGCCGTATATGCCGAGGACTTTCATGAATAATACTGCGTATGCCGGCGCAATAAAATCAAGTATTATTATTACCGCCATGACCTGCAATTTTTTGTAAAAATCTTGACATCCAGCTTCTATTAAGGTATTATGGTACTTAAATACATTATACAAGGATCTCAATCATGTCACACGGCATACGGATCTCCGACGCGGCGTCCCTGGCAATGCACGCCATGGCAGTTCTTGCCTCCCGGAACGTACGTGCCAGCGCCCGGGATATTTCGGTCCGTCTCAGCGTATCCGAGAACCACCTTGCCAAGGTGCTCCAGCGGCTTGCCAAGAGCGGACTCATCACATCGACCCGTGGTCCGCGGGGGGGGTTCTCCATCGCTAAAAAAAGCGGGACCATCACGCTCCTGGATGTGTATGAAGCGATTGAAGGCCCCCTGAAAGACAAGGCCTGCCTGATGCGCAAAAAGACCTGCAATAAAAAACGCTGCATCCTGGGCGATTCAATGGAAACGATGTGGGACATTTTCCGGAAGCACCTGAACTCCACGAGAATTTCCGACATATCCGAAGCCTACGGCACGGAGGCGGCAAGATGAAAACCATGTGCCCCGGCCAGGATACCCGGTACTGGCGGCCTGGAGACATATTCAATGTCTCCTGCGCCTCCTGCGGGAGCGAAGTTGAATTCTTCAAGGATGACGCGAAGCGGCGCTGCAGGAAATGCGGCGCCGAGGTCCAGAACCCGCGCCTGTCCGTGGGATGCGCGCAGTGGTGCGAACACGCGAAAGAATGCCTCGGATACGATCCCGCAGCCATAAAAAAATCCCGGTAAATCCTAGCCTGTATCATTATTGAACCAGCCTGGAGGCGGGGTCACGTAACCCCGCGTTCAGGCGATTTATCCAACAACCGCGCCGATATTCACATAGTCCCTGACAATCTGCTCCAGGAACTTCATCTTCTCGTCGCTGTCATGGGTAAGGAGCGCGTCGAAGTTGTCCATCTGCCGCGTCACATCATAGGTGTCGTAGGGCACGAGGAGCAGGGGTATGTTCTTCTCGGAGGCCTTGCTGATGATCGCCGGGGGCGGTACGATGTTGTTCGTCAGGATAACTCCCACGGTGTCGCTTTCCAGGGCGGCGATGATCATATCGCTCCGGTCTCCGCTCGTGATGAGGAGCTTCTGATCCTTGTTAAAGAGGGGGTTGCGCATCGATTCGTCGGTTGACATGGCCCCCACGAAAATGTGCTTCACCACGTTGTTCAGGCCGCCTTCGCCGGCGATGATCCGGGCAAGGAAGCGGTCCGCGAGAAAACTCATGGTAAAAAAAGTGAGTTGCGCCTTGTAGGGTATGATACCGAGGACCTTCACCCCCAGTGCGTCGATCGCGGGGAGATAGCTGTTCTTGAAATCGTCAACGTCCTGCACCTTGTTGACGATGACCCCGCCGAAATCCACCGACGCCGTGTCTATGTACCGCCTAATAAAGCAGATATCGTCCGACACGCGGTCGCCGTCGCCGCTGACCACCAGGACGAAACGCGCCGAAAGCCCCCTGGCCACCGACAGGGAATCGAGGTCAACCGACGAGCCCCAGGCAAGATCGCGCCCGCCTTCAATGAAGAGAACATCGCGACCCGCGCCGATGGTATCGGCCATGGCGACCAGCGCCTCCCGCATACCCTTCTCGTCGTATTTGTATTTGAGCTTTGAATGGGCGAAACCCAGGGAGATGCAGTCCGGTTCGCAATCAATGCCCAGGAGTTTCAGCAGCACCATGGCGTCATGGTCCACGTTCTTTTTACGCTTGTACTCCAGGCGGTCTCCCAGCGGCTTAATATATCCGATTTTCTTTCCCGCCGCAGCGGCAATGCCGGCTATGATGCTCGTCTTGCCGGCGCCTTCGCGCATTGATGCGATAACTATCTTTTTCATCGTCGTTCCTCCTCAGCCTGTTATCAAGATGCGGCTGTCCACCGCCTTGTGTCCCCGCGCCTGCTCGTACACGACGACGGGGTTTATCTCTATATCGGTCACCCTCGGGCATTTCCGGATTATGGTGCCCACTTTTATCATCGCGTCTATGAGCCCCTCGATGTCCTTCCGCGCCTCGCCGCGCACGCCCAGGAGCAGCGGGAACGACCTGAGCTCCTTGAGCATCTTCATCGCCTCCGCGCGGTTGAAGGGGTATCCCCTGAAGGCGACGTCCTTCATCACCTCCACGTAGATGCCGCCGAAACCGCACATCACGATGGGGCCGAAGGAGGCGTCCCGCCGCGCCCCCACGATGATCTCGGTGCCCTTCGACACCATTTCGCACACTTCGATGCCGTCTATGACCGCCCCGGGATCATAGGCGCGGCAGTTATGGATGATCGCCTCGTAGGCGTCCATGACCTCCTCTTTATTGACAATGTCCAGCGCCACGCCGCCGGCGTCGCTCTTGTGCAAAATGTCCCGGGACACGACCTTGAGCACCAGGGGATACCCGATCTCCTCCGCGAACTGCACCGCCTCCTCGATCGTATGGGCGACCTTCGTCTGCGGGATGCTGACGCCGGCCGCGCGCATCACCGCGGACCCCTCGCTGGCGAGGAGGAAGTTCCTTTTATCCGCGAGGGCCCCGTCGATAATCCGGTTTATGGCCGCGATATCTATAGGCGCTTCATCGGTAATCGCCGACTTCTCGGTCCGGGAACGCTCGAACCGGTACATCATGCCGAGACACGAAACGGCCTGGTACACGTCGCCGTACACCGGCACGTTTTCATGGCGGAGCGTGTTGATGGCCTCGTTGACCGACGTTCCGCCCACGATGGCGTAGCACACCGGCTTCCCGGCCCTGACGTGCTTCTCGTGGGTCGCGCGGATCATCGGGACCAGGTCGGCGGAATCAAAGGTCGCCGTTTCGCAGTAAAGAGCGATGGTGGCGTCCATGCCCGGCGTTGCCGTCGGCACGGTAAGGGCCAGATCATAGTCCTTCCCCGTGGCGCCGCCGGTCAGGTCGACCGGGTTCTTGGTGGACCCGAAGGACGGCACGACCTTCTCGAAGGACTTCGCCAGCGCCGCCTGGTCGTCGTACAGGTCGATACCGTAGCGCTCGCACGCGTCCGTGGCCATGACGCCGACGCCGCCGCCGTTGGTGATGATGACGCTCTTGTTCCCCTTCGGCTTCGGCGAAAAGGCGAGGAACTTGCACCAGTCGAAGGCCTCGTCTATGCTGTCGGCGCGGATAACGCCGCACTGTTTCATGATGGCGTCGAAGATTTCATCCGACCCCGCAAGCGACCCGGTGTGGGAGGCGGCCGCCATGGCGCCCCGCTTGGACCGCCCCGACTTGATGACCACGACCGGCTTCCGGTCCGTGGTGCTCATCAGGGCCCGGATAAGCCGGTCCCCGTTCTTGACGCCCTCGATGTACATCAGTATGACATTCGTATCGTCGTTGCCCATGAGGTACTCGAGCAGGTCGGCTTCGTCGATGTCGCACTTGTTGCCGATGGACACGATCGTGGAAAGCCCGATGTTGTCGACCGCCGTCTTGCCGATGAGGGCGATCCCCAGGGCGCCGCTCTGGGTAAGTATCGCCACCCGGCCCGGCTGCACCGCCGTCGCCGAAAAGGTCGAATTCAGCGAAGCAGCGGAGGAATAGAGACCGAAGATGTTGGGCCCCAGGACCCTCATGCCGTGCTCGCGGGCGATCGCGACGATTTTCCGCTCCTCCTCGACGTTGCCGGTTTCGGCGAAGCCGGAGGTTATGATCTGGGCGATTTTCACGCCCTTCCGCGCGCAGGCCGCCACCGAGTCCACCACGAACTTCGCGGGAATCACGATGGACACCATGTCGACATCTCCCGGGATGTCCTCCACGCTTTTATACACCGGGCGGCCCAGGATCTCTCCTCCCTGGGGATTGACGGGGTAGACATGCCCCCGGTAACCGCCCGATACGATGTTGTTGGTTATCTTGTACCCGATCTTGTCGGTATCGCGAGACGCGCCGATAACGGCAATGCTGCGGGGCTCAAACAGGTACTGGATGCCGCTGCTATGTGTTTCCATTTCCTGCCTCAAACGTAATGGTATATTCGTAAACGCCGTCCTCGATCTTTTTTTCGACATGGTAACGCATCTTGTCAAAAAGGTGGAGCATCGGTTTGTTCTCCCCCAGGACGTCCGCCGTGAAGCCCTGCAGCCCCTCGTTCTTGGCAAGCAGCGTGATATAGTCGAGAAGTTCCGTCCCGATCCCCTTTTTCTGGTAATCGTCGCGCACCGCGAAGGCCACGTCGGCGTAGTTCTTGTCATGCCACTTCACGTACTGGCCGATGCCGACGATGATCTCCATGTCGTTCTTGAATATGCACGCCAGTATCACCATTTCCTTCGTGTAATCTATCACCACGAACTTCTGCCGCATCTTGTGGGGGATGTCCTTGTGGACCGTCATGAAGCGCCGCTGCAGGCTCTTGTCTGACATCGAATAAAAGAAATCCTTCACCAGGTCCTCGTCGCTTATCTTGACCGGCCGCAGGAAAAGCTTCACCCCGGACCTGGTGCGCCGGGTGGTTTCAAGGTGTTCGGGATACTCGCCTTTCTCGCCGGGAATAAAAGCCTGGTCGTGGTAGATGAGATTGAGCCGCTTCGCCTCTTCGATGAGCCAGGGCCTGAACCGGGGATGCGCGATGCCGATGAGGTCCATGGCCCTCTCCCTGATGTTCTTGCCGTGGATGTAGCAGCTGCCGAACTCGGTCACTATGTAATGGATGTCGCCGCGGTTCAGCGTGACGCCGGTGCCGGTTTCCAGGAAGGGAACGATGCGCGAGACCTCGCCGTCGCGCGCCGTGGACTGCACCACCAGGATGCTCTTGCCACCCCGCGAAAGCACGGATCCGCGCATGAAATCGGCGCTGCCGCCGATGCCGCTGTAAAAGGTGCTCCCGATCGATTCCGCCGTCGCCTGCCCCGTCAGGTCCACCTGGAGCGCGCTGTTTATGGCCACCATGTTGTCAATCCCGGCGATAATCGTCGGGTTGTTGGTGAAATCTATCGAGCGGAAGTCTATGAGGGGATTGTCATGTATGAATTCGTAGGTCGGCCTGGTGCCCATGCAGAAGGACGCCACCGTCTTCCCGCGGTCGATGCTCTTCCGGGAATTGTCGATAATCCCTTCCTTCATGAACTCCACCATCGAATCGGTGAGGAGCTCGGTGTGCACGCCCAGGTGGCGCTTCTCCTTGAGGTTGTACAGGATCGCGTTGGGAAGGCTCCCGTAGCCGAGCTGTATCGTGTCCCCGTCGCTCACGATCCGCGACACGTATTTGCCGATCTCCTGCCCGGTATTGCCCGGCACCTTGGGGGAGTATTCGAGGAGGTCCTCGTCATGGTGGATGATAAAATCGATGTCCTTTATATTGATAAAGCTGTCGCCGTGGACCCGGGGCATCTTTTCATTGATCTGTGCTATGATGATCGAGGCTTTCTCGATGGCGGCCTTGGAGATGTCGACGCTCACGCCCAGGCTCACGAAGCCGTTCAGGTCTGGAAGGGAGGTCTGGATGAGGGCCACGTCGATATGGATGCGGCCGCTCCGCATGAGGCCGGGAACATTGGAAAGAAAGATCGGGGTATAATCCGCCAGGCCCGTGTTTACCGAGTTCCGCGTGTTATCGCCGATGAAAAAGGAATTGTGCCTGAAGTTATAGTCGAATTGCTGGTCGGCATAGGGGGCCACCCCGAGGGTCCACACGTGCATTACCTGGGCTTCCGCGAAGGCCCGGGGGTTGGAGCCGACGTAACGGGTCAGGGCCTGCACCAGGTACTGCGGCTCGCCGCATCCGGTGCTGATGAAGATCCGGTCGCCCCGCTGGATGCGACTGAATATGTCTTCTTCCGGGGCGAACTTCTTCGGGTACTTTTTTTTCCATTCTTCTACGGGACCCGCCATGGTGACGCCTCCCTTTATTTACTAATATACAAAACTTCCAGTCCTTCAGCCATCCTTTATTTTTAGTAAAATTATGCCATGGGAACTGTTACAGCAGAGCCCAGTATCGGTGAGATTGCAATACAATTTTATTACACACAATAGTGATTATGCAGTTAACTTTTACCCCTGTGACACCTGTAGCATTCAATGATCAGAACTCACCCCCTCGATCCCCCTCTCCCTGTGGGAGAGGGCGCGCCGGAGGCGGGGTGAGGTCGTTCCCTCAGAATGGTATATCGATAAACGGTTATGGGGGGAGGTGAATTAAACCCTAAACCCTATTTTCCGAAGTTCTGCCGCACCACGCGCAGCAGCTCTTCCGGGTCAAAGGGCTTCTGGAACGTGCCGTTGCAACCGAGCTCGAAAATATCAATATTAGTGGCCGTGAGCCTGCCGATGTCGCTCAGGAGATAGATGGGGACCTTTTTATTTTTATCGCGTATCTCCCGGACAAGGCGTATCCCGGTGTCTATTTTTTCCATCATGATATCACAGATGACCAGGTCCGGCGTCTGTTCCATGAAGAGCTTGATCCCCTCGGCGCCGTTCCCGGCCGCCCTGACCGCGTATCCTGCCGATTCGAGGGTCACTTTCAGCGACGACAGAAAATCAGGATCATCATCGATAATCTGTATAACCTTCTTGCTCTGCATCAACATCCTCCTTGAGATATGCCCTTCATGCCGCGTTATTTGCCGATGGTGAAGCAGAAGGTGGCGTATTCGCCCACTTTCGATTCCACCCATATCCGGCCATGGTGCTTTTCGACGATCTTCTTGCAGATATAAAGCCCGAGGCCGGACCCCTTGACGCCCTCGGTGCCTTTCTGCTTCAGGCGGCTGAACTTTTTGAACAGGCGCTGCTCGATGTCCTCCTTGGATATACCCACGCCCTCGTTCCGTATCGACACTTGGTACTGGCCGTCCGCCTCGGCGACCCTGACACGCACGGGCGTCTCGGGCGTCCCGTACTTGATGGCATTGTTGATGAGGTTGGTCACGACGATCTTCAACAAATTGGGGTCTCCGTTGACCCGGGGCCTTACCGCGTAGTCGGTAACGATCGGCATCTTTTTAAGATTATCCGCATATTCGGGGATCTCGATAACCGGCTGTATGACATCATTCACGAGGTCGATATTCTGGGAAAAGGATTCCAGGTTATCTATGTCCATCTTCGAAAGGTCGATGTAGCTCCGGATAATGTCCTCCAGGTACTGGCAGTTCCGCAGTATTTTCTCCACGGTTTTCTGCTGTTCCGGATCGAGGTTCCCCAGGTAGCCGCGGTAGAGCGTCTCGGCGGTCGTGTGCACGGCCGAAACCGGGCTTTTCATTTCATGGGACACGATCGCCATGAGGTCCAGCATGCCGGCATCGGAATTCTTCTCGCGGGCCTTGACGGCATTGTCCACCACGGTCCGGAGCTCCTCGTTGGTGAACGGCTTCGGAATGTAGTCAAAGGCCCCGTTCTTCAGCGCATCCCGGGCGTTTTCAACGGTGGCATAGCCGGTAAATATGATAACGGTCACTTCAGGCTTGTTCTTCCGCAGGGCCGCCAGCACCTCCATCCCTCCCAGGCCCGGCATTTTCAGGTCCGTTATAACGATGTCATATTCCTTTTCGTCTGTCTTCTTGAGGCCCTCCTCGCCTGAATACGCCGTGTCTATCTCATACTCTTCATTCTTTAAAATCCTGAGGCAGCTTTTCAGCACTATATCCTCGTCATCGATGATGAGTATTCTTGTTTTTGTATCCATGCCGTCCCTCAAACCGTAATCATTGATTTACTGCCCGTGGTATTGTCGCCCGTGTCAACGGGGAACTCGATCGTGAACGTCGTTCCCTTCCCTTCAACGCTGTCAACCCTGATCGTGCCGTTGTGGCGCTGCACAATGCTGTAGGTGACCGACAGGCCAAGCCCGGTGCCCTTTCCCGTTTCCTTCGTGGTAAAAAAAGGATCGTATATTTTCGACAGGTTTTCCTTTTTTATGCCGGTGCCGGTATCCGAGACCGTCACGACTATCTTCCGTTCCGACTCGTCGTATCTCGTCCGTATGGCAAGGTCCCCCCCGTTGTGCATGGCGTCCGCGGCATTTACCGCGAGATTGTTGAAAACCGATTTGATCTGGTTGACATCTATATTAATTTCCGGAAGATTTTCTGCCAAATCTTTTTTAATGCGGATGTTCTGAAAATTGACATGTTTTTCCAGTATCGTCAGCAATTCGTTTATGATCCTGTTCAGGTTCCCCGGCCTCTTGTCGATCCTGGTCTCCCGGGCGAAATCAAGGATACCCTTGACGATGTCCCTGCACCGTATCGTTTCATCTATGATAACCTTGAGGTCAGCCCGGTATCCCGGGTCCTTGATCTCTTCGTAGAGAACGGTGCTGTAGGAGAGGACGCCCGTTAAAGGATTATTGATCTCATGGGCGATCCCTGACGCGAGACGCCCCAGGGACGCCAGCTTTTCGGATTGGGCCATCTGCATTTCGGTCTGCTCCTTCAGTTTCCGGTCGCGCTCGGATATGGCATCAACCATCCTGTTGAATGTCGTGCACAGGTATCCCATTTCATCGGAGCTGGTGATGCTGATCTTTTGAATGTAATTTCCCTCGGCCAGCTGCTGCGAGGCTGAAACGAGCCGCTTGATCGGGGTGATGATCCCACGGATCAGGTATATCGACAGGACCGCGGCGACACAGCCGGTGATGAGTATGACCAGCAGGGTGAACATGGTGGCGTTCCGCTGGATCTGGTTGTACTTTTCCTCAAGGATGCCCACGTACAGGATGCCGACGACCCTTCGGTTGATGTCATAGATGGGGCTGTAACCGGAAAGGTACCAGCTGTCGACGACGAAGGCCTTGTCGAGCCATACCTTCCCCAACTCAAAAACCTTGCTGTACACCTCCTCGGAAATCTGGGTGCCCACCGCCCGCTTACCGGAGCTGTCCTTAACGTTCGTGGAAATCCGCAGATCATCCATGAACAACGTAACCGTCCCTATTTCATGGCTCCCGATGCGCTCGTCTTTGAAAAGGAGATTTTTCAGCGAGTTCACCATGTCAAAATTATTATTGAGCAGTTTCGCGCCGTATATGACGCCTATGAGCCTGTCACCGCTGAAAATCGGAGCTGCGGCCTTTTTGCACATGCCCTTTGTTTCGTAGATTCTGTCCTTGGGACGGGCCCGCAGGGTCGGGACGACCCTGATATACGCCCGGTCAGCGAGATCCTTGCTTTCCCGCAGCAGCTGTTCGCGGGTAACAATATCGGTGCCGGAGCATGGTTTTCTTTTCTCGAGGACATATTTCACAAAGGCGTCCCCGCTTTCATCATCGCCGAAGCTCTGGGGATTGTTCGCCCGCGCTATGACCCTTCCGCTTGCGTCGGTTATGGTCATGATATCGACATTCAGCTCCTTTTTCACCTTGAGGAGCTTCTCGATAAGGAGCGGCCGGTCATTATAGAGTATCGCGTTCTGGAGATATTCAAGCGAAGAGAGGTGGTTGATGAACAGGTAAATGATCTTAATGCGTTCGTTATAGAAATAGCGGGCGGTATTGAGGTGGCTTCGCACCTCCTCATACGCCTGCCCCACCACGTTGTTGTTGATGACATTAAGACCGAGGAATACCGAGCTGAAACCGCTGATGGCTACAACTGACATAAGGCTGATAACAAGCTTGGTGCTGATTTTCGCCCTGAATCGTGCCTTCATCAGTTGTAAACCTCAGAGAGGGAGGATTAGATGTATTTCGCCACCTTCTCCAGCAGTAAATCAAAGTTGACCGGCTTTGTCAAGAAATCATTAACTCCCGGCAAAAAACTGTTTTTATCGTCCAGGGAAAACCTCGAATTAGTGACCTGGTTGATGGCGGTAAGAACGATTATCGGCACATTCTTGACTTCTTTGTATTTTGACGTCGGGCGGTCGCTCCGTATCATGTTTGCCACTTCAAAGCCGGCAGTGTCCTTTTCCATCATGATGTCAAGGATGATCAGGTCAGGCTTGACCGCCAGGACCTTCTTGAGGGCCTCAGCTCCCGAATAGGCCTCCGTCACTTCATAGCCCTTCGATGAGAGGACTTTTGTTAAATTGGAACAGGTGTCTATATCATCATCGACCATTAATATTTTTTTAGCCATTGAACTACTCCATAATAAAAAAGTAATAATTGCGATTCCCCCGCCTGCAGGGGCGCGGCGTGCCGCGCCCCTGCAGGCGGGGACCAGGCGCTCCCCTACTGGTTCAGCACCTGGTATATAACGTTCCTTTCTTCAAAGGCCTTGTTCTTCAGATACGTGTCGATCGGGAATTCGACCTGCTTCAGCTCGACCGGCGACGCCTTCTTGTCCACGAGGCCAAGGGCAAGGGCCACGCCGTAAATGATCGCCTCCGGCTTGGGAGGACAGCCCGGGATGATGTAATTTACCGGGACCGCCTTGTCGGCGCCGCCGGTAACATGGTAGCAGTCAAACCAGCTTCCGCCGCCGGACGCGCATGATCCGATGCCGAACACCAGCTTCGGCTCCGGCATGGCCGCGTAGGCCTTTTTGACCAGGGGCAGGGTCGGCCGGGTCACGGCGCCGGATATCAGCATGACATCGGCGTGCCGCGGCGAGGCCACCAGCTTCATCCCGAACCGTTCGATATCATAATACGGCGTGAGGACGTTCAGTATCTCAATGTCACAGCCGTTGCAGGCGCCCGAGTTGCAGTGATAAACCCAAAGAGACTTGGGGAAAGCTTTTTTACATAATTTGGCCAGCATATCTATTCTCCTTACTTCTGGGGTCTCTTGAAGCGGTCCGATTCTTCCAGCATCTTCGGGTCGAATTGCTCCGTCGTCAGCTTCGATATAACGGCGCGCGTCTCAAGGTTATCGTACTTGAAGCCCCTGAGCCCCATCTTGTCTATCATATTGGTGGTTTCCATGTTAAAGCATCTGCCGCAGCGCTGACAGGTCAGCATGAAGAGCTCCATGTTGACGCCGATATCGTTCTTGTCGTTGGTCGCCAGCTCGTACTGCTCCGTCATGGTGATGGCGTCCTCGGGACAGACATCGGCGCAGCGGCCGCAGTAGGTACAGCGCGACCCGTCGTAGTACATCACGCGCAGGTCCTGGCACACGTCGCGGATCAGGATCGTCCGCGCCGGACAGTGGGCGGCGCAGCCGCCGCAGCCCACGCATTTATGGTGATCCCAGGAAGGCTGTCCCCGGAAATCCTTCGCAACCGGATGCGGCTCAAAGGGATACTTCAGGGTGACGACACCCGGCTTTAATACCAACAGAACCTGTTTTATTTTACTCATCAAATACACAGCAGTTCTCCTTAAATTGAATTATATCCCGTAAACTGACAGCCCGATGGCAACCAGGGAAGCGGCTATCAGCACCGCATAAAACTTCTGCGCCTGGTCAATCCGCATCCGCGGGTGGGTTGAACCCAGGACCGCTATCAGGACATACACCAGTGAAACAAAGGCAAGCTGTATCAGAACATCAAAACCGTAGTACCCGGTCTTGATTGCCGGTATGAAAACGACCACGAAGAGCGCCGCGTAGAACATCTGCTTCATCAGCATGTAATACTTGAACAACGCCAAGTTGGGGCCGCTGAACTCGATGAAGGGCCCTTCCAGGATCTCGACTTCCGCTTCAGCTATGTCAAAGGGCTGGCGACCCACGAAGGCCTGCAGGGCGGCGAGGTAGACCACCAGCATGATGATGACCGAAGCGCCGTAGCCGCCGCCCGCCACGCTGGCCACCGAGGCGCCGATGCCCAGGCTCTTGATCTTGACGGCGCCGAGGATGAAGGTCATGGCCAGGACCGGTTCGACCATGATCATGGTTATCATTTCACGGCTTGACCCGAGGGAGGCATAGGTGTTCTTGCTGGACAGCGCGCCCAGGAGAACGGCGACGCCGCCGAGGGTCAGCAGGTATATGACGGTGATGATATCGGCATACCCGGCAAGGACGTTCACTTCATGCCCCAGCGGGAAGAAGACGATGACGCTGATGATAGAAGCAAGGGCGACCAGGGGCGCGATCTTGAATCCGACATTGCCGGGAGTCAGGTTCTGCTTTCCCAGGAGCTTGAATATATCGTAGTAGGTCTGCATCAGGGGGGGGCCCTGCCGCGACTGCACTACCCGTGCCGTTATCCGCCGCACCACGCCGTCAAAGAACGGCGCCAGCAGTAAAAATACCAATATATTGACCGCGACGTACAGAATGTCCATGTTCTCACCTTCCCGCGAATTTTTTAGCCCGAGATATCTTTTCCAGGTCCATCTTGGTGAGACGGCTCTTCTCACCGGTCCTGATGTCAACTTTCACGACCCTGTCAGTGCAGGAGAAGCAGGGGTCGATGCTGCCGATGATGATCGGCAGGTCCGCGAACTGGTCGTTGAGGAGCATCGCCGGGACGCCCTGCAGGTTCGGATACGTCGGGGCGCGGACGCGCCACCGTTCCGGCCTGTTCTCCTCGCCGGTGATCAGGTAATGCACCACTTCGCCCCGGGGGGCCTCGACCGCGGCAATGGCGTGCTGCAGCGGCTTGACGTCCTCGGCGAATTCGGTCATGATCGGGCCCGCCGGCATCTTGTCTAGGGCCTGACGGATGATCTTGATCGCTTCAAAGGTCTCGAGGATACGGACGACCACGGTGCCCCACACGTCGCAGGAATCCACGACCGGAACGTCGAACTGCATTTCGTCGTAGGCCGCGTAGGGGTGGTCGCGGCGGACGTCGATGTCGACCCCGCGCGCCCGGGCCACCGGGCCGACCAGGCTCCAGAGCTCCGTCTCCTGCTTGGTGATGCATCCGACGCCCTTGGTGCGGCGGTGTATGGAACCGTCGCCGACAATGGCCTTGTGTATGGTAATGAGCTCCTTTTCAATCGTCTTGAGAATGCCCAGGAGCTCGTCCCCGAGTTCGGGGGTGATGTCCCGGCGTACCCCGCCGGCGACGATCATGCCGTAGGTCTTCCGGTTTCCGGTCAGTTTCTCGCCATACCACATGATGGCCTCGCGGACCCGCCATGCCTGCATGAAGACCGTGTCAAAGCCGATCAGGTGCCCCGCTATCCCCAGCCAGAGGAGGTGGGAGTGGATGCGCTCGATCTCCAGCATGATGGTGCGGATATATTCCGCGCGGCGGGAGATCTTCAAGCCCGCGGCAAGTTCCAGCGCCTGGGAATAAGACGTTGCGTGCACGGAGCCGCAGATACCGCAGATCCGCTCGGCGATAAAGGGTATTTCGTTGTAGGTTACCTGGGTCTGGCAGAGCTTTTCCAGGCCGCGGTGCACCATGAAGCCGCGATAGTCACAGCCCTTGATGGTCTCTCCGTCGACGAAGACCGCGAAGTGCGCCGGCTCGTGCAGGGTCGGATGGAACGGACCCACCGGAATGGTGGTGCAGCCCTCGGGGGCCTCGTCAAGCTGATAGGCCACGTTTTCCGCCGCAGGGGGCATCAGGTTATAGGGCACCTCCTTCCGGAGGGGATACACGCCCTCGGGCCAGTCATCGGCGAGGATCAGCCGCTTCGGCTTCGGGTGTCCCTTGAATTTCATCCCCAGCAGGTCCATGTATTCCCGCTCGGACCAGCCGGCGTTGGGAATGTCGGGCGTGATGGAGTCGAACTCTGGATTGTCCACCGGTGCGGAAGTGCGGATGCAGACAAAGAGGTCGTCCCGGTCAAGGCTGAAGTTGTGGATGAGTCCCAGCGTTTTGTCCCGGGCAATGTTGTCGTACCCTACGCTCACCAGGTAGCGGCCGCCCATCTTGATTATCTCGTTGGATATTTCCCTGACCTTGCTCTTGTCGATGTCCACGAACAGCCGCGTGCTGTAGGGAGCCTCGAAGTTTTTGACTGCGGCCTGGTATTTATCTTTTAACTGTTTTTTTACATCATCAATCGTAAGCATGATTTACCTCTTGTAAATAATGTGCCTTATTTTTTAACGTTGCCCCCGGTCCACTTGACCGCCTTCTTGAATGCGGAGTACATATTGTGGGCCACGTACCTGTTATTATTATTGAGATCCTGATATCCGCACAGCCAGGTGGGGACTTCCTTCTCTTCCGCTCCGCCCGATTTCTTCAGGAGCCACGCGAAGAGGTAAGCCGCCGCCAGGATGATCAGCACCACCAGCGGAACGGCCACCGAGGATACCGCGCCTTCAAGGCCGGGGACGGTCACCGACACGCCCATGGCTGAATTGACAATGTAATTGTCGAGGCTGACGTCCCCGAACACGGCCTGCAGGCTTGATCCTGCCGAGTTCTTGAATATCCCTATGAACGTCTCGAAATAGAGGATGGGGAGCAGGCCCTGCGCCAGGCAGAGCATGGCGAGGATGACCTTCGGGAGCAGCATGGTCCAGGGGACTTCCTTGATCTCCTTCTTCACGGTCCATTCAACGCCGGAGGAAGTGAAGGTCATGCCGAAGAACTTGACGTACGACGCCAGGGTGACGGCGCTCGTGAAGAGGGCGATGATGCCGAAGATGGCCAGCATCAGTGACTGGTTTCCCGCCAGGATATCGGAGGAGATGATCGTCCACTTGCTGGCGAAGCCGCTGAAGGACGGCATACCGGCGATCGAGAGTGAGGCGATGCCGGCCACCAGCGCGGTCACCGGCATGATCTTGATAAGGCCGCCCAGCTTGTTCAGGTCCTTGGTGCCGGTGGCGTAGAGAACGCTGCCGGTGGAAAGAAAGAGGAGGCCCTTGAACACGGTGTGGTTCAGGGTGTGGTACATGGCGCCTATGATGGCCAGCACCGACAGGGCCTTCACGAACACGCTCGGGCTGTTCAGCATGACCAGGGCCGAGCCGATGCCGAGTATGATATATCCCATCTGTCCGATGGAGTGGTACGCATGGAGGCGTTTCGCGTCATGCTGTTTCAGCGCCTGGGTCGTACCGACGAAGAGGGTGACGGCGCCGAAGCTCGCTATGATGATGCCCCAGACCATGCCGTTGAATCCCTCCTTGGGGACCATCCAGAAAAAGGTCCGGATGATGCCGTACACGCCGGTCTTGATCATGACGCCGGAAAGGAGGGCGCTGATCGGGGACGGCGCAATGGAGTGCGCGTCGGGCAGCCAGAGCTGTCCGAAGGGGAACATACCGGCCTTGAAGCCGAACCCTATGAGGATCAGGCCGTAGACGATGAAGAGGGACGCGCCCGAAGTGGCGCCCAGTTTCTCGACCAGTGAGTGGAGCGAATCGCCCCAGGAGAACCCGCTTATGAAGAAGGTGCCGGCCAGGATCAGGACCCATGCCAGCTCCATCAGGATGAGGTACTTGTTGGCGTTCCGGATATTCCCTTTTTCCTTGTATTCAAACCGGATCAGGAAATAGGAGGCGACGGTCATGATCTGCCAGGCTATGGTGAAGCCGGTGGACAGGTCGTCGACGGTCACGATGCCGATCATCCCCAGTATGAAGAGGGGGAAGCAGAGGTAATAGCTCCAGAGCTTGTAGTCGGCATAGTGTTCCATGTACTGGATCGAATAGAAGGAACTCATGATCGCCAGGAACGAAATGATGCCGATGAAGAACCCGGAGAAGCCGTCTATGAGCATGTATACGCCCAGAACCTTCTGCGTCGCGGCCCCCCCCTGGAAAATGGATACAAAACTAATATTCAAGAGCACAACAGCGGCGGCGGTGACCAGAATGAAATTCAGCCAGCCCGCCAGCTTCCGTTTGCCCGACAATAGCGGCACGATGACGGCTGAGCCGAGCAGTATTGCCATTGCTATTTGCAAGCTAGAATAGAGATCAATGTTCATAAACGAGCTCCTTTTGATCGCAGTTAATATACGATAGTAATAGATCGCGGATTATATCAGCGCTTTTCTTAACGTCCTCGGAAAGACCCGTGCCGTAATCGACATCCCCGACTTCAATGCCGAGGAACCAGGTCTTCTTGTTATATTGCTCCAGCACCTTCCCGGACAGAAACAGGGAAAGCTTGTGGGTCGAATAATTATTGTTGAACGTCTCCTCAAACTCATGCAGCCGGCCGAAATAGACGGAGCCTTTTTCCGCGCCGGACTGCATCGCGTCGATGACGACCACGTTGTCGCAGTCGCTGTCGGCTATTTTGTACACATAGTTTTCTATCACGTCCTCGACATTCAAAACCGAGACCGTGGGCGAATCGATCTGTTCCCTGATCCCGTCAACGACGTACACGCCGGCCGCGTCGTCGCCCATGAGGGGGTTCCCCATGCCGACGAAGCAGGTCTTCTCGCGGGCCAGCCGCTCTATGACGGGGAGGAATTCCATCAAAACTGCTCTCCCAGGGTCTTGAGCTGCTTGTAGTTGTACACCGGTCCGTCGGTGCACACCAGGGTACGGCCGACGGCGCAGTGCTGGCACTTGCCGATGCCGCACTTCATGTGCCGCTCGAGGGTGGAGATGATGTTCTCCTCCTTGATACCGAGCTCGGTGAGCTCCTTGATGACGGCGTTGAACATCATCGGGGGGCCGCACACGAAGGCCACCGTGTTCTCCACGGGAATGTTCTTTTTCTTCAGAAGCGTGTGAACGAACCCCGTGTCGCCGTCCCAGCCGGGAACCGGATTGTCGATGGTAAGGTTCATCTCAAAACCCGGGGTGTTCTTCCACTCCTTGATGTTATATGCGTACATGTGCTCCTGCGGGGTCCTGGCGCCCAGGAATATAAGGACGCGGCCGAACTGGTCTTTGTTCTGCATGACCCGCATGATGGACGAACGCAGCGGAATGAACCCGATGCCGCCCGCCACGTATATGACGTTCTTGCCCTTGATCTCCTCGAAGGGGAACCCGTTGCCGAAGGGGCCGCGGATCCCGACCTTGTCGCCGACCTTCAGCGAGTGCAGCGCGTTGGTGACCTTGCCGACCCGGCGCACCGTCAGGTGGAACCTGTCGTTCTCGGGGCTGGGCGGAAGCGAGACCGCGAACTCACCGGACCCGAAGACCGTGCACATGACGAACTGGCCCGACGTGAATTTCGGAGGCTGCCCCCCCTGTCTTTCATCAAAGGAAAGATAGAAGGTCTTGACTTCAATGATCTCATCCTTGATTTCGGTGATCGTTGCTATTTCAGGTATTGTTATGTTGTTTAATTCGCTCATGTCACCCACCTACTTTTGAATGTCTCGTCTGATATACGTGACAACATTGGGCAGGCCGATATCGCCCGGGCATACCCACTGACACCGCCCGCAGCCGACGCAGCCGGGACGAAGATACTTCTTGGATTGCGAATACGAAAGCTTGCAGAAGAACCGCTTGCTCCGCCGGTCCTCGACCGGTTTCCGCGGATTATGGCCGCCCGCCATCCGGGAATAGCCCTCGTAGGAGCAGGAATCCCAGGTGCGCATCCGGTCGGCCGTTTCAGGGCCCGTCACCGGGTCGACGATATTGAAGCAGGTGCAGCTGGGGCACACGAAGGAGCAGGCGCCGCATTCGATGCACTGGTTGCCGATGTATTCCCAGACCTTTTCGTCGATGAGGCCGGTCGTTACCCGGTTCACCACCCGCGATATCCAGGCCTTGTTGTCCTTCGCTATCGCGTCGAACGCATTGATCGATTTATCAATAACTTCTGATTTAGCCTTCTTGTGGGAATCGTCCGAATTTTTAAGCCCGAGTTTCTCAGCCAGCGCTTTGCCCTTGTCGCTGCCGGCCTCGACCAGGTACTGGTCGCCGAGGTCGGTAAGGTTAAGGTCGTATCCCTCCTGGGCGCTGGGGCCGCTGTCGGTGCACACACAGAAGCACTGCTTGAAAGGCACGTTGCAGGTGTTGGTCACGATGAACATGTTCTTGCGATGGTTCTTGTACACGTCATCGACGAACTCCTGGCCCAGGAAGAAGCGGTCCATGCAGAGCACGCCGGTGAGGTCGCATGACCGGAGGCCGAAGAGGGCCTTTTTCGAACTGTCGAAGTCCGGCTTGATCTCTACCTTCTGGTTCTTCTTGTCATACTGGTACGACATGATCCGTTCGAACTGGGGGAACAGCGCGTGCTTCGGCGGCTTCGCGGGTATGGGCGCGTTCAGGTCAAGTTCGGCAATGTCATCGACCTTGACGAACATGCACTGCTTCGCTTCCTTCTCCATTACCGGGCCGTACACCTGGTATTCCTTCTGCAGTTCCTTGGCAATATCCAATACTTGGCTTTTGTTTATCAAATACATGGTTATACCTTCACAATTCTTACTGGGATTGTTGTGTCTTCGCCTCTCTTCAGGACATCCTTGTGTTCCATGAAGAACTTGGTGACCATTTCATCGACAAAGTAAGCAACGTAGGCCGTGTTCGGCTTCACCTTGTCGGTCACCTGCGCCAGCGTCTCCATCGAGCCGTAGGGCGATACGATCTTGACCGGGAACCGGTCTCGGACGTTCAGCTCCTTGGCCTTCTGCGGAGATATGGCGACATAACCCTGCGGATAGAGGAGCAGCGTCGCGTTGTATTCGCGCAGGGGTATGTGGGTCTTTTTCATCAGATTGTTCTGGTGCCAGTAATGCTGGGATTCGCCTATGAGCAGAAGGACCGGGTATTCCTCGCTCGCCAGGGGAACGGCGAAATTGGCGTCAACGGGGGCGAAGGCCGCCTTGTTCGCGGCTTTTTCCGCGTCATAGCGGTCAAGGCCGTAGGTTTTGACGCCGCCGATCCCCAGCTTGTCGTGGGAAACGGCCGAATAGCTCGGCGTGAGCTTGGCGATCTCCTTCATGACGTCCGCCGGTGATCCATAGCTCCACGTGGCGCCGGCCTTTTCCGCTATCTTCGAAAAGACCTGCCAGCAGGCCAGGATGTTCTTCGGGGGCTCAACCTTCTTCTTCGCCAGCTGGACGCGCCGCTCGGTGTTGGTGAAGGTGCCGTCGGTCTCGGCATAGGTGGCTACGGGAAGCACCACGTGGGCGTAATCCATGAAACCGTTCTGGTATGAGCCTATGTAGGCGACGAAATCCGTCTTCTTGATATCGTCCACGTTGCGGATGATGGTTTCGTCATGATCGACGGCGACAAAGGCCCTCAGCTTGCTTCCCATCTCGTTGGGCGACTTGCCCGCCTGCGTGTTCAGCTTCACCCCCCACTCCTTGTTGAACTTGTCAACAGCGGCGCTGTCGGACAGCTTCTGGAACCCGGTGAGGAGATCAGGGGCGATGCCCATATCCTTGCTCCCCTGCAGGTTGTTGATACCGGTGATGGGATTGACGCCGCATCCTTCCTTGCCGATCTTGCCGGCCATCAGGTAGAGGTTGTAGATGTAGCTGACGGTTTCCCTGTCGAATCCGGAGATGCCGGAGGAGTAGAACACCATGGCCGACCTGGAAAGGGCCAGGTCCCGCGCCAGGGTCTTCAGTACTTCTATATCGACGCCGGTCTTCTCGACGACTTCGCTTTCCTTCAGGGAGGAAAGGACCTTGGTGAAGGAATCGTATCCTTCGGTGTGCTTCTTTATGAAATCGACATCGGCGAGGTTCTCGTCCAGGAGCACCTTCGCCATGTAGGCTATGGCAATCTTGTAGGCCCCGGGCTGTATCTGGAGGAAACCGTTGGACAGCCGGGCTATCTGGGTGACCCGGGTATCGATGGTGAACACGCGCGACCCCTTGCGGGCGGCCATGTGAATCTCGCTGCCGATGATCGGGTTCTGCTTGGTGATATCGATGCCCACGACGAGCATGAAGTCGGCCCTGGATATCTCCTCAAGGGACCCGAGCATGCCCGCCATGCCGGTGCCCTTGTGCAGGACGTCAAGGCTGATCCGGTGGCCGGGATCGCAGTCAAGGCTGATGTTATTGGTATTGAACACGGACCGGGCCAGCCTCATGAGAAGGTAATTGTCCTCGTTGGAGGAACGGGGCGAGGCAAGGAATCCGATCTCATCCGGGGAAACCTTTTTGAGTTTTTCCACCAGATAGGAAACCGCTTCGTCATAGGACGCCTCGACCAGTTTGCCGTCCTTCCTGATGAGCGGGGTCGTTATTTTTTCAGGTGTGTTTAACAGCTCATGCACATTCCATCCCCGAACACAGAGCCGACCCTTGCTGACCGGGTGGTTTTGCATCGGGAAGACGCCGCACACCTTATCATCCCTGACATCCAGGAGATGACCGCATCCCGTACCACAAAATGTGCAAATACCGGATTTATAATTCATACGAAAAGCTCCTCATCCTAAAAGTATTTTTATCCGCAGTACACTCAAGTCATAGTCAATGCTTGCTAATAATGCACCCGAGCGAGCTGCCGTGTCCGTTTCAACAACGATTTAACCGCCTGGATCGAATTCTGCAGCGGAGACTTCACAATAGCTTTTTCAGGCCCACCTACAACCTATCATATCTATTGGCCGCAGGTCAACTCCCGATAATTGCTAATTCCATATAACAAAATTTGGTGATTGTCTGCTGTTTCAAGATTATTCCCGGATGGGGGAGTGTTTGAAATAGGCGCCTCCTGGATAATTTGACCCGTTGGCCCCAGATATACCCGGGTGTGAATAATTCTATACCCGGCGATTATTTTTCCACCACTTTTTACCTGAGCCGCTGATTAATGGTGAAAATACTCCACTCAATAAGGCTTTCCTTGACTGGTGCGGGAAAAAAAGTGTTTTACCCTGAACAAAGGAGCTTGTATTGATTATTCGGTTTTACACATGCAAGGATTGACATGGCGGGACTGAGGCCCGCCATGCCGCTACTTGTTCTGCATGATGACCCACTGGATGGCGTACTTGGAAAGGTCGGAGGAATTCTTGAGCTTCAGCTTCTCTTTGATGTTCTTTTTGTGACTTTCAACGGTATAGATGCTGAGATTCAGCTTTTTCGCCATTTCCTTGGTGCTGAAGCCGTTGCCGATGAGCTGGAATATCTCGAATTCCCGGTTGCTCAGGTTCTCAACGGAAATGCCGATGGTGTCCGCCGACCCGCGGACCAGCTTGTCGATTATCTTTTTCGATATGTTCTCGCTTAAATAGAGCTCGTCATTGATGATGGTCCGGATGGCATTGATGATGTTTTTCGAGGCAACCTCTTTCATGATGTAGCCCCGGGCGCCCGCCCGGATGGCCCGCTCGGCGTAAAGGGACTCGTCGTGCATGGTCAGCACCAGGGCCTTGATGTCGGGGAACCGCTCGTTGATCGACTTGACCAGCTCGATGCCGCTCACGTTACCCGCCAGGGTGATGTCCACGATGGCAATGTCCGGCTTGTCGCGGTTGATCATGTCTATGGCCTCGTTGGCGCTCGAGGCCTCGCCGGTGACCTTCAGGTCCTCTTCCAGCTCTATGACCTGCTTGATGCCCTGCCGGAGCAGCGGATGATCATCGACAATCAGGATTTTCTTGTGTTCAATCGCTTTTTCTGACATATTCGGTACTGCGTTTTTGTCTGAAACTGTCTGGTGCTGCACTGAATGGACCGCCCGATACCCATGATCCCCGGGCCACCGCCTGTGACCCTAACCGAAAATATGCATTACATATCTTCATGGGTATAATACTACCGGGCTTCCGTAAAGTCAATCCCAAGTTTTTGCTATTTTTATTCCATTATTCCAAGGTTATGGTTACCGGCAGCGGTGTCATTTTATACAATGGGACATGGCGCGGGCAAATCCAGCGCAACCGGACACGCCGCCTTAATTTTCGGCGAGAACGGCCCCCGAAGCGGGGTGTAACGGCTGAAGCCGGACGTACCCGGCCGCCTGATAAGCTACAGGGCGCGGATGAAAACCTCGCCCATTTCGAATTCCCTGAGATCACGTTGTTTAAAGGCGGGGCCACGCGACCCCGGCTTCAAGCATGCTACACTAGTCGCGGAACGCTACTTCATCCTGAATTCCCTGCTTATCTCCTCGTAGAGGTCGAGCTTCTTCACCTTGCCGACAGGCGTCAGCGGCAGATTGTTCCGGAAGATGATGTCTTCCGGTATTTTATACCGGGCGAGCTTGTCGGAGAGGAAGGCCTTGATCTCGTCGGGGGTGATGGCCGCGCCCGGCTTGGGTATGATATAGGCGCGCCCCACCTCGCCCATGACCGGGTCGGGCCGCCCCACCACGGCGGACATCATCACGTTGGGATGCCGGGCGATGGCCTCCTCCACCTCGGGCGGATACACGTTCTCGCCGCCGCGGATGTACATCTCCTTTTTCCTGCCGCTCAGGACCAGGAACCCGGCCTCGTCGATCATCCCCATGTCGCCGGTGCGGAAGTACCCCCGTTCGTCAAAGGCCTTTTTATTTTCATCCGGCCGGTTCCAGTATCCCTTCATGACCGTGTCGCCCGCCACCGCAATCTCACCTATGCTATTGGGCGGCAGGATGTTGTTCTTCTCGTCCATGACGGCGATGGTGGTCCCCTCCATGGGCCTGCCCACGCTGTTGCGGACCCTGTCTTCGCCGTCCTCGGGCCGCGTGAAGGTAATGGCGCCGCTTGACTCGGTGAGACCGTAGGCGTTGCGCGGCAGAACCCCCATGCGGTCCCTGATCTTAGCGATAAGGTCCGCCGGGCACGACTGCCCGGAGACAAGGGCTATTTTCACTGAGCCGAGATTGTATTTTCCCACGTTGGGATTGAGGAGCTCGATGGCGTACTGCGCCGGGACCTGGCCGATGATGGCGATTTTTTCCCGCTCGATCACCTTCAGCGTCTCCTCCGGCACGAAGGCGTCCATCAGGACGAGCTTGTTCCCGAGGAAGAGGCAGCACATCAGGGCCATGACCGCGCCCCCGACGTGGTTCATGGGCACGTTGAGGAGCAGGGAGTCGCCCTGTTCCGCCCCCGACGAGGAGAGCATCCCCCGGGCGTAGGCTACCAGGTTGCCGTGGGTGAGCATCGCCGCCTTGGGGACCCCCGTGGTCCCCGATGTGTAGAGGAGCAGCACCGTGTCGTCGGGTGTAACCGCGGCGGCAGCCTTCCTGAGGGAATGGTCGGGTTCCCGCAACAGGTGAACGTAGGGGACCATGTCGTTCCCCGCGGGGCCCCCGTCAAGGAGCACCACATGCTTCAGGCAGGGAACCTCCTGCCGTATCTGGTCGAGGTTCCCGATGAAATCCATGCCGGAAAAGCCCGGCATGGTGCAGAGGAGCGATATGCCGGCGTCGTTGATGACGAACCTGATCTCCGGGGGGGTGAAGCGCCAGCTCACGGGCACCGCGATGGCGCCGATCTTCGCCGCCGCAAGGTATATGAAGAGGAACTCGGGCCTGCTGGAAAGATATATTCCGATCCGGTCCCCCTTGGCGACCCCCATTTTCAGGAGTCCCGCGGCTATGCGGTCGGTTTCGCGGTTAAAGGTGCCGTAGTTCAGCCTGACTTCCCTGAAGACAATGGCCTCAGCGGCGGGATTCTCCTTCGCGTGTTTCGTCAATAGATCGCCCAGGACCATGGCCGTCCCCCTTGCCCACACCTCGCGTCCCGGCCGGCCGCGGTCACCCGGGCGCGGATGCACCGGTGCCGGCACTGTCCGAATTGACGAATAAACCATCGCCGGTACAGAATCAATCATTTTTTGATTTCATGGTGACCATAAACGGAAGATACTATTGGTTTTTTGACAAACGGCACGGGGGCCGTCAACGCGAGGCGGACAAGGGGACAGCTCCATGCCGCCACGTACCATTAATCGTGAGGCCGCTGCCCCTGGCGGCTCACTGCTTCATCTGGACGCGCACCTCGAAGCCTCCGCCCTCGCGGTTGCCCGCCTGGAACTCGGCGCCGATGATTCCCGCGCGGTACCGCATGATGCGCAGCCCGAGGCCGGTGTTCTTCTTCTCCTGGGCGCCGACGCCGTCGTCCTGGATCACGATCCTGAGGAACTCGCTGTTGGCGACCAGGTGGATGTGGATGCTCGCCGCCCTGCCGTGCTTGATGGAGTTGGTGACCGCCTCGCGGGCGATGTAAAAGAGGTGGGTCGCGGCCTGGTTGTCGCTGACGAAGAAATTCCCGTCCTGGTAGATCTTGCACGACACGTGGAAAATCTTCTCCGTCGAGGAGGCCATCTCGTCCAGGGCGGACCTGAGTCCGTTCTTTTCCATCTCGACGGGGCTCAGCATCCGCGACAGGCTCCGCGTCTGCACGATGGCGTCCCGGATCATGGACTCGATGTTTTCGATGTCCGGGATGCCGACCTTGAAGCGCTCCGCGGTCTTCTCCTTGAGGGCCTCGATGAGGAAGGTGACCGCCGTCAGGTTCTGTCCCAGGCCGTCATGGAGGTCCTGGCCGATGCGCTGGCGCTCGATCTCGGCGATGCGCATGATGCCGTTTTGAAGGCTCCGCATCTCGGTTATATTGGTGAAGTTCTCGATCACGCCGATGACGTTCCCGTCCTTCGAAAAATAGGGGGACGCGTGGACGATGAACACGGCCTCGTCCTCGTTGACGGCGGTCCGCAGCTCGTACTCGACATAGCGCTCGCCGGCAAGGATCCGCTTCATGAGCACCCGGTCGGCCTGGATGATCTCCCGGTCCCAGTCCGCCTGGCCGCTCCGGGCGAAGTGGCGCGAATCCAGGTCGAACATCTCCATGAAGCGGCGGTTCAGGTGGAGGATGGCATAGTTCCGGTCGATAACGCGCATCCCCACCGGGGTGGAATTGAAAATCTGCTCGAGTTCCGTGTAGGCCCTGATCTTTTCGTCCTCGGCCCTCTTGCGCTCGGTGACGTCCTGGAGGGTCTCGATGGCGCCGCTGATGTTCCCCTCCGCGTCGCGGAGGAGCGCGGCGGTGAAGGAGAGCCACTTGCCCCGCGAACCCAGGGCCGCGAAGAACCTCTCGCCCTCGGCGGCCTCCTCCAGCACCGGGGACTTGCGGTATTCGCCCCCGTACTGACCGGCCGTTTCCGGCTCCAGGACCGTGCTGATGATGATGTCCGCCAGGGTCGGGCGCTCCCCTCGGTAGAAGGGCTCCCACTGCCGCCGCGTGCCGATCATGTCGTCGGAGGAGTAGCCGGTGAGGATCTCGCAGGCCCTGTTCCAGTGGGTTATGCGGTGCTCCTCGTCGATGACGAAGGTGGGGATGGGGCTCCCCTCGACGATCTGCGACAGGAGCCGCCGGCTCCTCCGGAGCGCCATCTCGGCGCTCTTACGCTCGGTGATGTCGTTGAGAAAGCCTTCCGCCCCGACGATCTCGCCGCGGTGATACAGCGGCTGGCTGTAATAGGTCTGGTACACCATCATGCCGTCCTTGCGGCGCATGCCGAACTCGCCCCGGACCGTCTCGCCCGCCAGCACCCTGCCGATCTGGTCCTCGGTCTGTTTTCTTCCCTCCCCCGACTGGGTTATGGAAAAATGCCTTCCGATGACGTCGTCGCGGGAAAGGCCGAACATCCGCTCCCACTCCGTGTTGATGTATTCAAAAAGCCCGCGCAGGTCGACGCGGTAATACCCGAAGGGGGCGTTCTCGATGATGGAGCGGAAGCGCTCCTCGCTCTCCTTCAGCTCCTCCAGGGTGACCTCGTGCTCGCCCCGGAGTTCGATGCCGCTCAGGGCGTATTCGATATCGTCGGCGATCTCCTCAAAGAGGACCTGCTCGTCGCGGTCCGTGATCAGGTCCTCCGGGACCGAAACCGAAAGGATGCCCCGGAGGCGGCCGCTGGGGTTGACGCGGATGGTCATCTTCCCCTGGTCTGCGTGCAGTGACGACAGGGGACACCCGGCGCAGTCGATGGACGGGTCCTTGGTGACGATAACGCCCCGCTGGTACACCGACCGATGGGCGCACAGGGGCATGGTGCCGTTGACGAGCATGTCAGCCATGGGATGGAATTTTTCCGCCAGGCCCGCTTCGGCCGCCCAGAGGAGGCGGGAATTCTCGTCCACCAGGGCTATCCAGGCGTAATTATAACTGCGGTTCTTGATAAGGTTGTCGCAGATCCCCTTGAGAAGCCGGTACAGGTCCTTCTCCTTGGTAATGAGATGGTTGATGTCGCGGATCGACCGGAGCACCAGGTTGAAATGCCTCATGCGCTCACGGGCCCTGGTGATGCGCTCGCTCAAAATGGCAACCACCACGGATATGATGATAAACATGAGGGCCCTGATATAATCGTCGACCGTTGACAGTTCAGGCTTCAGGATCAGGTGGGCCGCAATAAGCGACATGGAAAGGACGACCGCAACAAATATCCCCCTCCTTCCCCACCAGAGGGAGGCAATGATGATCGGGATATAGAAAAAATGGGAAAAAACGGTGCCGGTCTGGAGTATGCCGTAGAAAACAATGATTGAGGAAAGGCACATCAGAGTCAGGATGGTGACAATTGCCATTTTATAACGATCCAGAATCCTTCCCATCAGTCCGGCACTCCTGATCTAAACAAAAATCTCAATGTGGCTACTATTTATCAGGGAAGGAATACGTCAAGATATAAACTTTTCTGCAAACGGTATAAAAAAAGAAAGCTCTGTTTGGAGACCGCACCATCATGGTAAACACGCCCCCCGCAGGGGATCGTGGGATTTTCACCGTTTGCCCCCATAAAAAATGGTCCGCTCCCTGCCGATTGGAGGCGCGGCCTGGGGCGGACCGATCACACATGCAGAACCTATTAAGGAAGGATGTCAGTTATGCTCTTCGCCGCCGGCTCTCACATGGCAACGATAACTCCTTTTCTACTTTAAAATATCGCTCTATCTTATAGCCATCTTATGCCGCCGGGCATAAGACCGATACGGGCTGGGAGACTCCATTCACATAGGGGGGAAAGAGGCGTCCGTCATCCCCCAGCCCGGGTCTTTTCAATTTTAACAGCAACCGCCCTGGGGCCTTCAAAATGAACAGATCCGCCAAAGCGTTTAATCAAAATAAACGTTTCCTTTTTAATGTATGCAATTGATGTCAGAAACAGTATCATCATCATCTCTCGTTACCTATTCAATAAACATAATTAATTTCCAACGGTCAATCACCGATACGGACTAAAACATAATAACAAAAAGCAGGGTTGCCGGGTATCACGGTTTCAATGGCGAGGGTAACAGGATAACCATTCTTCCGGCGGTCAGTAAGACAAATTGTACTCCCCTGTCCACCCGACGGGGCACAAACAATTGCCCTTGATTTTTATAAATTTTTTAGGTACAAATTAGTTCCCGTCTTCTATTTTGATTATTATCCTTAACGCCCCTATAGGGGATGGGGAAACCAAAAAACAAAAAAATGTTACCTGACTGTAACATGAAATATTAGTGCCGCTAAATATTTGTCCTTGACAGCATTTTTCTTCATTTATAATCAAAAACCATGAATACAATACTGGAAAAAGAATTTCTCTCTCCCCAGGTCTTCCGCATGAAAGTGGAAGCGCCGGAAATAGCGAAAAAACGCAAAGCGGGGCAGTTCATCATCCTGCGCGTCAACGAATCCGGGGAGCGGATACCCCTGACCATAGCCGACGCGGACCCTGCCGCCGGGTGGATAGAGCTGGTCGTGCAGGCGGTGGGCGCCACCACGAAAGCGCTCTCCGAGAAGAAGGCCGGAGATTCCATCATCGACATGGCCGGCCCCCTGGGAAGGCCCACCCACATAGAGAAGCACGGGACCGTGGTCATGGTGGGCGGCGGCATCGGCATCGCGCCGGCGCACCCCATCGCCCAGGCCATGAAAGCGGCCGGGAACACCGTCATATCCATCCTGGGCGGCCGCTCGAAAGAACTCGTGATCATGGAAGACAAGATGCGGGCCGCCAGCGACGAGGTGATCATCACCACCGATGACGGCTCCTACGGCACCAAAGGCCTGGTGACCGACGCCATCCAGAAGCTCATCGACGGGGGAAGGAAGATCGACATGGTCATCGCCATCGGCCCGCCCGTCATGATGAAATTCGTGAGCCTCCTCACGAAGAAGTACAACATCCCCACCCAGGTGAGCCTGAACACCATCATGATCGACGGGACCGGGATGTGCGGCGGCTGCCGCGTCACCGTGGGGAACGAATCAAAATTCGTCTGCGTCGACGGCCCGGAGTTCGACGGCCACCTGGTGAATTTCGATGAGATGATCCAGCGGCTGGGCATGTACCGTGATCTGGAGAAGGAATCCCTCGACCACGCCTGCAAGATCGGGCTGGACCGGTAGGGACGCCCCCTAAATCCCCCGGAGGGGGACTTTAGCATTACAGTTTTAAAAACATACCTGTTACAACATAAGCCCCCCTCCGGGGGGTTGGGGGGCCAAAGAGGACATGAGTACATTATGGAAAACACGAAATTAACCAACAAGGAGCGGCTGGCCATACCGCCGCAGAAAATGCCGGAGCAGGAGCCCTCCGAGCGGATCCATAACGTGAACGAAGTGCCCCTCGGCTTCACCGAGGAGATGGCCGTCGCCGAGGCGGAGCGCTGCCTCCAGTGCAAGAACGCCCCCTGCGTCAAGGGGTGCCCCGTGGAAGTCAACATCCCGGTTTTCATACAGTTCATCGCCGAGCGGAAGTTCCGCGAAGCCGTGGACGCCATCAAGGTCACCAACGTCCTCCCCGCCGTGTGCGGCCGCGTGTGCCCGCAGGAGGAGCAGTGCCAGAAGCCGTGCACCGTTGGCAAGAGCCTCAAGTCAGTGGACAGGGCCGTCCAGATCGGCAAATTGGAGCGCTTCGTGGCTGACTGGGAAATGGCGCAGAACACCGCCGTGACGCCGGAGATAAAGACCGAGACCGGAAAGAAAATAGCCATCATCGGGTGCGGACCGGCGGGCATCACCGTCGCCGCCGACTGCCGCCGCGAGGGCCACACGGTCACCATCTTCGAAGCCCTGCACAAGCCGGGCGGCGTGCTGGCCTACGGAATACCCGAGTTCCGCCTCCCCAAGAAGATCGTGGGCCGCGAGGTGGACAACCTGGTGCGCATGGGCGTCGAGCTGCGCGCCAACATGGTCATCGGCAAGATATACACCATCGACGAGCTCATGGAAAACGGCTATGACGCCGTGTTCGTGGGCACCGGCGCCGGGCTCCCGGTGTTCCTGAACATCCCCGGGGAAAACCTGAACGGCGTCTACTCGGCCAACGAGTACCTGACCAGGGCCAACCTGATGCAGGCCTACTCGTTCCCGAATACGGCCACGCCCATCGCGCGGTCGAAAAACGTGGCGGTCTTCGGCGGCGGCAACGTCGCCATGGACGCGGCGCGCACCGCCCTGCGCCTTGGCGCGAAGAACGTGTACCTGGTCTACCGCCGCTCCCGCGACGAGATGCCGGCCCGGAAAGAGGAGATACACCACGCCGAGGAGGAAGGGGTGCAGATGAACTACCTGCAGAACCCGGTGCGCTTCATCGGCGACGACAAGGGCTGGGTCAGCGGCGTGGAATGCCTCCGCATGGAGCTGGGCGAGCCTGACGATTCGGGACGGCGCCGGCCGGTGCCGGTCAAGGGAAGCGAATTCGTCATACCCGTGGACACCTGCATCGTGGCCATAGGGAACGCTTCCAATCCCCTCATCCCGCACACTTCGCCGGACATCAAGGTGACCAGGTGGGGCAACATCATTGCCGATGAGGAGACCCTGAAGACGAGCAAGAAGGGCGTCTTTGCCGGCGGCGATATCGTCCTCGGCGCGGCCACGGTCATCCTGGCCATGGGCCAGGGGCGCAGGGCCGCCCGGGCCATCAACGAGTACCTGGCCACGGGGCAGTGGTAATCATATCTGGAATTATCACCCGCACACTCAAGGCCAGACATTGAAAAACTCCCGATTATTCCGGGAGTTTTTTACAATCAGCGCCAGTAGTATTTCCCCGTAATACAGGAACGATGATAGTCATCAGCATTCAACCGACAGGTTCCCTGTTATCATGGATTGCCGCAAAAAAACCCGCCCTGAAAAGAATTCTTTTTGACAGACGGCACCGGGTAACATTTCTTGGTATCTACAGACCCACGCTGCACTGGCATCAATGAATAGCTTACAATTCTTAACACCGAGGTGATTATATGCTGACAAAAAGCGGAAAAACACTGGAACAGGTAATAAAGAAGGCCATCGAAGATCATCAGATAACCAACGCCGAGTACGAGGAAATTATACATCTAGCCCACGATGATGGTCACATCGACAAGCATGAAAAGATACTTCTTCAAGAGCTGAAAAACATGATAGCCGATAAATCGGTGAAACGCGTTCCGTAAGACATAAAAAAAAGCGTCAAAGCCGGGCGTTCAATCATCACCCGGCTTTTTTATTGCCCCGCCGTCTCAGCAATCCGCCGATCATCTTCTCCATCCCCACCAGGGCATAGATCGCAAAGGCGCATACCATGATATAGCCCCACCGCGCAAGAGTAATCGGGGCGCTGTTAAAAAGAGTATTCATCGCGGGGACATAGGTAAATCCAAGCTGGAGAAGCGCCATGGCGGCAACGCCGGCGAAAAGGAGCGGGTTGGAGAAAAACCCCACTCTGAATATCGACTCGGTGAGGGACCGGCAGTTGAAAAGATACAGAAGCTCACCCATGACGAAGACATTCACCGCCGCCGTCCGGGCGACCGCCAGGTTCCCCGTCGCCGACATTTCAAGCTCGAAAAGGCCGAAGGCCCCCGCGAGCAGAAGCGCGCCCACCAGCATGATACGGAATATCAGCGCGCCGGTTATGATCGGCGAAGCGGGATCGCGGGGCGGCCGCGTCATAAGCCCCGGCTCCTTCGGCTCGAAGGCGAGCATGAGCCCGAGCAGGACGGCGGTGGTCATGTTGATCCAGAGGATCTGCACCGGCAGGACCGGCATGGCGACGCCGGCGAAAATGGCCGCGAGTATCACCAGGCCCTCCCCCAGGTTCGTGGGGATGGTCCAGACGATGAATTTCGTGATATTATCGAAGACGCCGCGGCCCTCCTCCACGGCGGCCTCTATGGTGGCGAAATTGTCGTCCGTGAGGAGCATGTCCGCGGCCTCGCGGGCCACCTCGGTGCCGGCGACCCCCATGGCGATGCCGATGTCGGCGGTCTTGAGCGCCGGCGCGTCATTCACGCCGTCGCCGGTCATGGCGACCACGTGCCCCCGGTCCTGGAGCGCGTCCACCAGGCGCAGCTTCTGTTCCGGAGTAACGCGGGCGAACACCGCAATGTCCTCGATCCGGCCGGACAGGGCTTCATCGCTCAGGGCTTCGATCTCCGCCCCGGCCATTGCCCCCGCCGGAGCCGCCGGGTTGGTGTCCCCCGCCAGGATGCCCAGTCGCCCGGCAATGGACCGGGCCGTGGACAGGTGGTCGCCGGTGATCATCTTCACGGCGATACCCGCCCGCTGGCAGGCCTTTACCGCCGCAAGGGCCTCGGGACGCGGCGGGTCTATCATGCCCTGGAGCCCGAGGAGCGTCATGCCGGCAAGGGCATCCCGGGCGAGGCCCTCGCCGCCGTTCAATTTCTTCCCGGCGAAAGCTATGACCCTGAGTCCCTGTCCGGCCATCAATTCGGCCTCCGCCGTCACGGCGCCGGCGTCGAGGGACGTCCCGGACCCGTCGGAGGCCATGGCGGTGCCGCAGAAACCGAGGACGACCTCGATGGCCCCCTTGACATAGATCTGAGGCCCGCCGCCGGCTTCATGGAGGGTCGCCATGAACTGGTTCTGCGATTCGAAGGGTATGACGTCTTTCCGCGGCATCGACTTCTTCAAGGCGCCGGTATCGACGCCGCCCTTGACTGCCGCCGTGATAAGAGCTATCTCCGTCGGATCGCCGTGGACCGTCCACGAGCCTTCGGTATTTCTCAGGTCGCTGTCGTTGCACAGGAGCCCGGCGACAAGGCATTCCCGGAGCGCCTGCTCCCGGTCGACATCAGCGGCAGAACCGCCGCGGAGTATGGAACCCTCGGGGACATAGCCGATGCCGGTCACCTCGTACCGCGCGCCGCCGGCGTACAACGCCTGCACCGTCATCTGGTTCTGCGTGAGGGTGCCGGTCTTGTCGGAGCAGATCACGGTGGTGCTTCCCAGGGTCTCGACCGCGGGAAGGCGCCGGATCACGGCCCTGCGGCGCGCCATGCGGGACACGCCGATGGCAAGGCTGATGGTCAGGGCGGCGGGCAGTCCCTCGGGAATGGCGCCCACGGCAAGGGCCACGGCGGACATGAACATGTCGATGGCCGGCTCCCCCCGCCACACGCCGACGGCAAAGGTCGCGCCGGCCAGCACCAGGATCAGGAAAAGGAGCAGCCTGCTGAAGCGCGCCATTTTCTTCGTCAGCGGCGTCTGCAGGTCCGGGGCTGCGGCGATGAGTCCCGATATGGCGCCCACCTCGGTGCGGTCGCCGGTGGCCGTGACGATCCCTTCGGCCTGGCCGTAAGTGACCAGGGACGACGCGAAGGCCATGTTGCGGCGGTCCGCCAGGGTCGTGTCCTTCGGCAGGGCCTCCGCTATTTTGTCGACGGGGAGGGACTCGCCGGTCAGGGCGGATTCATCGGCGCGGAACTCTTTCACGGAAAAGAGGCGCATGTCCGCGGGCACCTTGTCGCCCGACTGGAGAAAAACGATGTCACCGGGGACGACGTCCGAAGCGTCCACCCGCTCGCGCACGCCCGCGCGCAGCACCGTGGCCACGGTCCTGACGGTTCCCGCCAGGGCCTCAATGGCTGAAACCGCCTTCGCCTCCTGTAAAAACCCGATTATGGCATTGACCAGGACCACACCGAAGATGACGCTTGAGTCGACCCATTCTCCAAGGACCCCGGTAACGATGCCGGCGGCAATGAGGATGTAGACCAGGGGCTGATGGAACTGCAGGAGGAAACGGACCAGGGGCCCCTTCCCTTTTTTCGGGGTGAGGACGTTCGGCCCGAAATGCTCAAGCCGGCGCTTGTGCTCATGCACATCGAGGCCGCGGACGGTGTCGGTCCCCAGGAGGCCGGCCGCCTCCGCAGGGTCAATATGATGCCAGTGTTTGCCTATGATTGTTTCCATTACGTTACCCTTAGTATTATTTCTTCGACGAGTAGAACCTTCGGCCTCTCCTGCTACTTTGATTGTTTTTTTAAATAGGACCCGATCGCCTTCCGCTGCGCCGGCTCGATCCTGTCAAAGGCCATGCCCTGAACGTCAAAAATCTTGTTACCCTCTTCACTGATGCCGATCGACATGAAGGAAAAAACCGCCAGTTTCTTCGCTACGGTGTTTTTCTTTTTGTCCCTGTATTTTACCTCGATTTCAAAGGCGTCCTTGCCCATTTGGTAGGCGATATCGGCAAGCTGCTTCATCTTCCGCGGGTCCTTGCCGGATATGTTCAGGGCCACATCGATGCTGTACTCGCTCTCCCTGACCTCCGGCCTGGTCCAGCCGGTCACCGGCATCCGCAGCTCGATGCTTTTCGCGTCGATGCCGCTGATATCGATGCTCGTTGACGGTATCGAAAAGGACATGCTGAGCTCAATATAATTGTTCGCGCCGCCCCGGTAGGTGCCCATGGTCAGCACCACGGTGCCGCTCATGCCGATCAGCCGTTTCTCGTATTCGAGGAGCACGGCGGCCTTCTTGAGGGCCGCCGCCGAATCGGCAAGCTCGCGGTCGGTCACCTCCTTTATCTCCTTGTTCAGGATGCTTATCGAGGGGCCGCCCCCCAGGGAGGCCGTCATGGTCAGCTTTTCCAGGGCGAGGGACCTGATCTCCTCCTTCCCGTTGCCGGGGTTCTTGAATTTGATCTCCACCGGCGCGGCACGGTGCTCGAGGAAATAGACAATGTCGTCGACATAGTGCGGGGACGCCATGTTCTTGGGATCGATGGTTTCGCCCATCATGATCAGGTTCGCCAGGCCCGACTTGGTTATACGGGGCTTTATCCATCCCTTTTTGGGGAGCTTCATCTGGATCGAATCTATCTCGATGGTGGGATCATTGATCATGATCATGATGGTGGTCGTGAGGTTATAGAACCGGTTGCCGCTGGTCATGGCGGAGGCGATGATCGTGAAGGTGCTGAACAGGTTCTTCTCCACGAATTTCGAAAGGCGCCGGCTGAAGGCGTCATCAAGCTTTTCGCTCGACACCTCGGCCTCGATCTCCACGGAATAGACGCCATCCTCGGTCTTTTCCTTGAGTATCTTGTAATTTTTCACGAACCCTGACGATTCGCTCAGGATCTTATTATAGGTCATCTCAAAGTTCTCGACCTTGGATTTTGCCTTTATGTACACACCCACGGCCTTCTGCAGCGTATTCTTGAAAGCTTCGGTAAGGGCGTCGCTCTTGGCCTTGGGCAGGTCGTTGTTCACGATGAGGGCCTCGCCCCGCCCCTTGTATTTCGGGGCGTCCTCTCCCCCTGAAACGGCGGAAAACACAAGCGCGGATACAATAACAGCCATCATTACAGACACGGTTTTTTTCATATGGATATCCTTGAATTCTTACATCGCATTGTATTAACACGAGTATCAGGATGATTGCAGTTTATCAAGTTAAAAAATATCCCCTTCCCTCATCCTGGGCACAAATTATATTTCAATCCATTTTTCCCGTACCCCCCCTGTCCCTAAAGGGGGCACGACTGCATGTAATTATTACATCTGTCATCGCGAGGAGTGAAACGACTGACCGATCTGGCAATTGAACCCACTAACGGGATATGGGCTCAATTGCATTCTTAAGAAAGACACGATTGCTTCGCTGCGTCCACAATGACATGCCAGCTTCATCAATCGCGTCCATTGTCCGTATTAATATTGACAAAACCGGACGGCCCCCCATCCTTATTATGATTATGCGTTCACCATGCCGGCGCATGAAGGTACGCCGTCGCACCATATAAATAAAGATACAATCCAAGACCGGGACTGCATCCATAAACAAGAAGGTTACCATGAACTACAACAATGCCGCATACCGGAAGCTGGCGAAAAAATTCAGCCTCGAGGCCATGATAGGACCCGACGAAAGCGAATCGCTCCTGCTGGAACTCCTCGTCCACTGCTTCACCATCGAGGAAGCCGAGCTGGCCGCCCATCTTCCCTTTTTTTATAAGACCCATACGCTGGAAAAGGTCGCCCGCACGGCGGGCAAAGATCCGTCAGACATCAGGCCGCTCCTTGACGCCATGGTTTCCCGGGGCGTGATCCGCGGCCGCGGCAGGGGCTACGCCCTCCTCCCCATCCTGCCCGGCATGTTCGAGAACGTGCTCATGGACAACCACGATACGCCGTGGCACCGGGAGTTCGCCCGCATCGCCAACCGGCTCTATGAAACGGGATATGTCAGGAAATACCTGGAGCACCCGACACGGGTCGTGCGGAGCGTCCCCCTGAACCTGGAGCAGGGCCCAGCCGGGACGGCCATTGACCCGGACCGGGTCGAGCAGATGATCCGCTCCCACGACCTGATGGCGGTGCTCAACAACTGCCAGTGCCGCCATGCCCGTCACCTGGAGGGACATGAGTGCAGGCGCGCCGATCGACTCGACGGGTGCTTTGCCTTCGGGAATATCGCGACACTGTACATAGACCGCGGCGCGGCCAAAGCGTTCGACCGCGACTCCATGCGCTCCATCGTGAAGGACCGCATCAGCAAGAACCTGACCTTTTTCGCCGGCAATGTCGCGGCCGGGAGCGCGAACCAGATCTGCACCTGCTGCGACTGCTGCTGTCACATGCTGGGGCAGATCATCGGCGTTGATCCGGGCCTGATCGTCACCACGCCCAAGTTCCGCGCCGTCGTGGACGAAGCGCGGTGCACCGACTGCGCCAGGTGCCTGGCGTCGTGCAACCTCCGGGCCCATACCATGGAGGGAAAGCGTCACCGCTACGACCCGGCCCGCTGCGTCGGCTGCGGCCTCTGCGTGAGGGCCTGCCCGGCCGCTGCCATCGACATGGTCGAGGCGGACGGATACCGGAAGCCGGCGGCGGACCTAAAGCGACTGGCCATCAGGCTCGCCCCGGCGAAGATGCTGGCCGTGATAAAGGGAAAGCTCGTCCGAAAATAAAAGGACACGGCTGTCACCTCCGTGTCCCTGTTCCGCCGGAAAATTGTTGCCGGCCCCGGCCTACCGCCGCGTACGCCTCCGGCGCCCCAGCTGAATTACGCCTAAGACAGCCGCGCCCATGATGGCCAGCTCAAGCCATGAAGAGGCCGAAACCGTCCCGCCTGTCGTCGAGGCGTTGGCCGCGCTGCCGCATCCGGCGCCGGAAGCGGCAATGCTTGACAACAGGGGGGCCAGATAATTCCCGGTATCATTTCCACTGTTGTCTGCCGCAGTGCCGCCGCTGCCGGTGGAATTATCCTCGACCTCATCAGCACCGGCATCTTCAGGCTTCTGGGCGTTAAGCGCCGCCAGCCATTTCCCGATGAGGGGATAGGCGACACATGATGTCGCGTAGCCGCACACCACGTCCGCATGGGCCGTGCCGGGTATCTGGTGCCATTCGTCGAGGCGGTGGGGCGTCTTCTTCCCGTAGACGTCCCTGATGATTTCCCGCGCGTCCACCAGTGCACCCCGGTCAGAGAATATGGAAAAGGCCGGCGAGGTGATCCTCGCCATGTTCGCATCGTCGTCGTAATAATAATATCCGTCATTGCCGCGGTCAGGCTCCGGTCCCTCGACCAGGTACCTGTTTTCCGGGCCGTTCCTCCAGTCCTCCCGCATCGCGTTGTGGAGAGAATTATCGCCGAACTCGGTGAGGGCCCGCAGGTAGGTGCTGGAAACACAGTAGCGCGCGAAATAATCAGCCACATGGACATCCGTGTTTTCAGGTACCCATATATCAAGGAACCCGAATAGATCCAGTTCCTTCGAATAAAGCCAGTCAGGGTATGAGGCGTATATCAGATGCAGATAATCAACAATCCCGAAGATTGCCTCAATGGCCTCTCCGCCCAGAAGGGTATGCCCCAGAAGGGGATTGACGATGTTTACCATGATCCCGTCAAAATCGAGATATATGGGGTATCCCGTGATTTTCCAGATTGCGTAATAGTCAATCATTTTCGGAAGCGGCGGGATTCCGCCCGGATCAAGGAGCAGGAGTCCCCTGACGTCGCGGTTCCGCTGCTTCGCAATTTCCGGATCAGCCTTGACATGGGGAATATAATCCCCGCCCATCTCTGATGCGTCAATGTAAATCCCCTGCATGAAATTGTGACAGACCCTGCCGCCGGTGCTATGGCCCCCGATAACCAGGGCCTTACCTGTCGCAGATCGCACGAGACGGACACAGGCCGGGACATCCAGCGCAGCCCACACGTCAAGGTTCGTGTACACCGAGCCTTTCTCGCTTTTACAGTCACCACGGCCGACACCGCGATAATTGGCGAACCAGGGGTCATATCCCTGGAGCCAGAGGTAATGGGCTATGCTGTAGTAGAGCATGGGGTCTTCGGCAATATAGGGATCGCCCTTGGCCCACTCCGCCAGGGGCTCCGGCAGCTTCATATTCTTGTAATCAGATTTCCGGCCCTCCGGCGTGTACATCATGAACTGGTTCATGTTGGCAACGATCCCGGGGAACAGCAGGACCGGCTGCCCGTTCGAATTGAATTGTGCGCTGGTTGACGGCCTGTACCGCTTTACTTTAAGATTGATGCCGTCGTCGGTAACCGCTGTAAACACTCCGTCCTCAGCGCCTGCATTCATTGGGAAAAACAGAGATAGGATGAAACAGATGCTTGCCAGAATTAAAAACAGTTTACCCATTATTATCTTTCCTCCATGTCATCGGCATCTATTTTTACACATGTAACAATGTTTAGCTCCTCTATTTATTTATGTCAATATAAATACCGTCTGGACGGTCGCCAAATTATTGAACACAAAACGGTGCGTTCAAAAAGAAATATCAGTTATCGGTCAAGATAGGTGTCAGAGTAACCGCAGGGCCGATTGTTATCGGTAAAAATTCCTCCACTTGACACTACTCTGCACCGGAAAGGCAGAATGAATAATAAATCGCTTGAAAAATCCAAATCCCACGGAGAAAAGTATCCAATTCGGAATAAACATCACACATACTGGAATCATACATGAAAGCAATCATAACCGTCGTCGGAAAGGACCGTGTCGGCATCATCGCCGCGGTAAGCGCCAAACTGGCCGCCAACAGCGTCAACATCCTCGACATCAGCCAGACCATCATGCATGACAACTTCACCATGATGATGTCCGTCGACCTGGCCGGCAGTTCCGTGTCCCTGAAGGAGCTCAAGCTACAGCTGGCGGAAATCGGGAACGCCATGGGACTGGTCATCAACATGTACAACGAAGAGCTCTTCAATTCAATGCACCGGGTGTAGCCATGAACCAGCATGAAGTCATTGAGACCCTGAAGATGATCCAGGAGGAAAAGCTGGACATCCGCACCATCACCATGGGGATATCGCTCCGGGACTGCGCGGACGAGAGCGTGAAGAAATCGTGCGGCAGGATCCGCGATAAGATCGGCCGTCTCGCCGGCAGGCTCGCCGCCGTGGGCGACGAGATAGAGGAGAGCTACGGCGTGCCCATCATCAACAAGCGGATCTCGGTGACCCCGATCTCCATCGTCGCCGAAAGCTCGGCCACCGAAGACTACTTCCCCTTCGCCCGGGCTCTGGAGGAAGCGGCCCGCGACGCGGACGTGAACTTCATCGGCGGCTTCTCAGCCCTGGTCCAGAAGGGGATGACCCCCGGCGACCGGAAGCTCATGAACGCGATCCCCCGGGCCCTTTCAGAAACCGAGCGCGTCTGCTCGTCGGTCAACGTGGCCACGTCCCGGTCCGGCATCAACATGGACGGCATCAGGCTCATGGGGTCGATCATAAAAGATATAGCAGCCGCCACGAAGGACCGCGAGAGCGTGGGCTGCGCCAAGCTCGTGGTCTTCGCCAACGCGCCGGACGACAACCCCTTCATGGCCGGCGCCTTTCACGGCATCGGCGAGGCCGAGGCGGTGATCAACGTGGGCATCAGCGGCCCCGGCGTCATCAAGAGCGCGCTCGAAAAAATAAAGGGCAGCGACCTGGAGACCGTGGCCGAGACCATCAAGAGAACATCCTTCAAGATCACCCGCGTGGGGCAGCTGGTGGCCCGCGAGGCCGCCCGTCGCCTGGGAATTCCCTTCGGCATCGTGGACGTGTCCCTGGCGCCGACGCCCTTCGTCGGGGACAGCGTCGCCTACATACTCGAGGAGATGGGGTTGGAGCGCTGCGGCGCGCCGGGGTCCACGGCCGCACTCATGCTCCTGAATGACGCGGTCAAGAAGGGCGGCCTCATGGCGTCCTCTTTCGTGGGAGGGCTCTCCGGCGCCTTCATCCCCGTGAGCGAGGACCTGGGCATGATCGAGGCGGCCGAACAGGGCGCCCTCTCCATCGAGAAGCTCGAGGCCATGACCGCGGTCTGCTCCGTGGGCCTGGACATGATCGCCGTGCCCGGGGACACCGATGCCGACACCATCGCGGCCATTATCGCCGACGAGGCTGCCATCGGCGTGGCGAACAACAAGACCACGGCGGTGCGGATCATCCCCGTCTTCGGGAAAAAGGCGGGCGATTTCGTGGAATTCGGCGGGCTCCTCGGCAGGGCCCCGGTCATGCCGGTGAGCCGCTTCGGATCGTCGGTCTTCATAGGCCGCGGCGGCAGGATACCGGCGCCGCTCCAGAGCTACCGGAACTGACGGGACCGATAACGACTCGTTCATGACAGCCTGTACATCTCAGGACGGATACCAACCATGATAAACCGGAATGCGTTCATATCGAAGCTGACCAGGCGCTTTTCCCTGCGCCTCCACATGACGCTGATACTCATGGCCACGGCGATGGCCGGGGCCACCGCGTCCAAGCTGCTGCTCATGGCCGGGCTGGGCAATCCGGCGATACGGTATCCCCTCACGGTTCTCCTCGCCTATGGCGTGTTCTTTATCGCGATCAAGTTCTGGCTCCGGATAGTCGTGGGTGCCGCCGCGGTTCATGCTAAAACATCGGGCTCTTCTCTCCCCGACCTTTCCTCGCTGTCACCGTCCGACGTATCCGCGGGCGGGGGACCATCGGGGACGGGCGGCACATTCAGCGGCGGGGGAGGAAAATTTTCCGGCGCGGGGGCTTCCGGATCATACGGGGACGCTGTCCCGGCGTCCCCGTCATCCGGCGGTTCATCATCGGGCGGAGGTTCCGGGTCCTTTGACCTTGACCTGGACGAAGGCATCGGCGTGGTCATCGTCCTGATCGCCCTGGCCCTCTTTCTGGCGGCGGTGTTTGGCGCCGGCGCATACCTCATCTACCAGGCGCCGTCGATACTCTCCGAAGTGGCCTTTGACTCGGTCCTTGCCATGACCCTCACGGGGAAGTCAAAATCAATGATGGGCCCCGAGTGGATCGGCAGCGTATTCAAGGCCACTTGGAAGCAGTTCGCCATCATATTTGCCGTGGCGGCCGCAGCCGGAATAACGATGCATCTTATTTTTCCGCAGGTGACGAGAATAGCCGAGTTCGCGCAAATCCTGATGAAGCACCTGTGATGTCCCGCATCACGGGGCCGGCGGTCATCAGGTAACGCGCCGTTCCACTTTCCGCAGATCGACCTCGCCGCCGCAGGCCCGGTCGAATTTCATGGCGGTGAGCACCGCCCGCCGGGCGATCGTCTCCGCGTCGGGCTCCCGGTCATAGAGCGCGTCAAGGGCGCCCAGGCTGTAGCTCGACCCGGAGCCGATGGCGTAATACTTTTCAAACTTCCTTACGCTCAGGTTGTTGCCCACGTGGAAGATGCCGGACGGGTTGGCGATCAGAAACTTCGCGTCAAGGTCGCCGAAGGGGGATTCCTTGCCGCCGCTTTGGTCGTTCACGAAGGGGTACCGCCTGTGCAGCTCCTGCCAGAAATCGAGGAAAAAATTAAAGATGGAGGAGACGTCGTCCAGCGCGACATCCTCCCGGCGGCTGACGTAATCGGTCATGATGTTGTCGTACAGCCCCCATCCGGAAGAACCGATAAAGGACGAGCCAGCCCTGATGATTTTTTCCACGCGCAGGTTGTCCCCGGGTATTATCTCGCCTCCGAAAGATATCCGCGTGTCCGCGGCTATGACGGTCTCATCGTCCTTGTGCACCGCCAGAATTATCGTCATGCGTTGGCCTCCGGGAGCGCCCGCGGACCTATTTCATCCTGCCGAGGAGCTCCTTCTTTAATTTCATGATCTCCCCGAAGCGCTGCTGGTCATACCGCTCCATCAGCGAAAGGCCTTCCTGCAGGGAGATGATCTTCTTCATAACATCGGGCCGTTCCTGCTGGTAACGCCCCCTGCGCCTGTCCAGCTTTTCGGTAAGGACCGCGTTGCTCGAGCGCAGGGCCTTCATCTCGCTGTCGCCGACCACGGCCAGGAGGAACACCAGCGGCTGTTTTTCCTTCATCCACTGGAGCAGAAAATAGGTCCTGTTGATGACCATGATTTTCTCAGGCGATTTTTTATACAGGGCGGTCAGCTCGGGTTTCTCCTGGGCGCTGAACTCGCCGGAGGCGGGCATGCGCACCCCGCTGACGAGCATCAGACGGCCCGTCGCGACATCGATGGCCTTCAATTCGATCCTGACCGTCCCCATGTCCTGCATCAGGGTCCCGATGACGATGACATCGACCGGCAGTTCTCTCCGCGTAATGCGCATGGCGTCAATGTCGAAAATCCTGGCCTGTTCAATAGCCTGGGTCTTCATTTTCGCGTCAGCCTCGATACGCGGAATAATGGTCAGTTCGCGCTTGGAAGTGAGGTAATCGATCAGCTTGCCTGATATGCGCTTTCCGGCGTCTATTATCTGCCAGTCCAAAGTTGTAAAATAAAAAATACCGATTTTTTTATCCTTAAGAACCAGCCTGATCGAACGGATATCGTCGCCAAGCTTTTCCACAGCCGCGTCCTCCGTCCCTATGACGCCGACGGCCGGCCGGTAAACGGTGGTGACGCAGCCCGCAAGGGCCATCGCCAGCATTATTGACAGGGAAACAAGCACTTTTCCTGACTTCATGGAATTCTCACCTCGTAATGGACATATCGATTATTATGACACGAAACCCGCCAGGCACGTTAAACCAGCATACCGCGGGTCCCCTTCATGAGAAAAACCGCCTTACCTGAAGCCGGCGGATAAACCGTCAATTTTTCCCACCCCCCTGGGCCCTCTGAACATTCATTGGAAACATCCTTCACCCTGAAAGTTACAATTTATATACCACCGAATAATTTTAACAAACACAATTCAGGCCGGATGATATTTTTTCAAACACGCAAAAGCCGGCCGGCGTGGACAGGCCGGATCGCGTCATGAAGGCAGGGAGTTCCCGTATCACATGGCATACGCCGGTCTTTTCCAACGATACACGCAAAATAATAATGTAATTGACGTCACGCCCCCCCCTGATTTTTATTTCATTGTTTCAGGAAACCGCCGGGCCCCCTATTCCGTCCTTGCAAGGAGCCCGGCCATCAAGGAATAACCCCATGGAGCCATATCGCATAACACGCACAATCCGCGCCCTCCTGGCGGCCCTTCTCGTCGCCGCCGGATGCGCCGCCCCGCAGCAGAAACCGGGCCACGAGATAAAATTCGTGGTACTGGGAAACACGAGCCCCGCGTCGCCCTTTACCGGCTATGCCGAGAAGCTCGAGTTCGTGTTCCAGGCCATCAACCAGGAAAACCCGATGATGGTCATACACACCGGCAACATCATCCAGGGGGGCACCGAATGGATGGGCGTAACGAGGAATGACATCGACCGCCAATACGAGACGTTCCTCGGGCAGAAGAAACTGCTGAGGCCCCTCATCCACATCCTTGCCGGGGAGAAGGACCTGTACAACAATTCCCTGGAGCTGTTCACGCGCTATACCGGGGAGCGTCTCTACTACTCCTTCAACTACGGCAATATCCATTTCATACTGCTCCACGTTCTCTCCCGGGACCACCGCATCGACCGGGACCAGATCAAATGGCTGAAGCGCGACCTTGAAACGAACCGGTACGCGGCGGCCATCTTCGTCTTCACCCACTACCCGGTCCTCTCCTCCCCGCAGAGCGGGATACGCCACAAGGACGGTGACGAACTGCACAGGCTCTTCGTCCAGTACCCCGTCAAGGCGGTCATATCCGGGAGCGTCAAAAACACCTACGAGTACGACAAGGACGGCATCCGCTACGCCGCCGCGGGGTGCTACGGCTACAACTACGAGGACTGGCACTGGAGCTACACCCAGTATTATGTCGCGGCATATGACGGAACGAAGCTTAACCTGAAGGGCGTGCGGGTCAATTTCCCCGGTAACGCCTACCGGCCCAAGGTGTTTAAGGACGAGACGGAGAAAAAAAATTGACACGCCGCGAAATCTGATAAACCATGGGGTCATGCGGCGGACGACGTCCCGCGCCCGCATACATCCAGACCTGCAGGGAGAACGCCATGGCCTCCAAACTGAGCCTCACCGAAATCCACGATACCATCCGGGAACTGACCCAGATCGAGTCCGAGCTCGAGCGCAACATCAACACCACCATGTGGATCAGCGATACCCACGGCGCGGGCGAGCGCTTCACCACGATCCTGAAAGGGCGCTTCGGGCTCATCTGGAGGACGGCGCAGGAGGCCCTTTCAAAAAACTTTTCCAATGAAAAGCTCGACTACCTCGACAAGGTCATCCAGCGCGAGCGGTATCTTACCAGAAGCGACGACGACGAGTACTCCCTGGAACGGCAGGACGTCATTTCGGCCCTGGTGAAAATAATCCGCTACAAGGTCGAAGACATCACCGATTTCGACCTGATCAGGTCCGACATCAACATGGACCTGAAGACCGTCATCGAAAACCTGATACTGGGATTCCATGTCCCCAATCTTGTGTACGAGGACGAGTTCATCGCCGACAAGGTCATCACCGCCCTGGCGAAAATCGTGAAGCAGGTCATCCTGGGGCAGCTGGTGGTCCTGGGCGACGTGTTCGACCGCGGCGACGAGCCGGACAAGATCCTCCGCATCCTCATGAGCCCGTCGATACGGCCCTACGTGCAGTTCGTCTGGGGAAACCACGACATCCTCTGGATGGGGGCGGCGGCCGGCAACAGGTCCCTCATCGCCGAGGCGCTCCGCATCAGCGTGCGCTACGACAACCTGGCCTTCCTCGAGCGCCTGGGGATCAACCTGGACAAGCTGAAGGCCTTCGCGGAGAAGCTCTATCCCGGGGCGATAACCGGCCTCTTCAAGGCGAAGATGGAAATCTCCCGGAAGATGGAAAAGACCCTGGCCATGATACAGTTCAAGCTGGAAGAGAAGACCATCAAGCAGTTCCCTGAGCTCCAGATGGAGTCGCGCCTGAACCTGGAAAAATTCGCGGAGATGCTGAAGAAAAAAGAAACCGAGGGCCTTACCGACACCGATTTCCCGACCCTGGACCTTGACAACCCCCTGGAGCTCACGCAGGAGGAGGAGGACGTGATCAACGACCTCGTGCGCCAGTTCACATCAAGCCCCAAGATCAGGGACCTCATGAAATACCTCTTCGAGGACGGCAAGCTGTACCACATCAACAACTACATCCTGAACATACACGCCCTTATCCCCAGCACCGAGGACGGCAAGTTCGACAAGCTCTTCGGCAAAAAGGGGCGCGAGCTTCTGAAGCACATCGAGACGATGGTGAAGAACGTGGGACGCCGCTACCTCGAGGGCACGGAGCAGGACCCCTTCGAGCTCGCGGTCATGTTCTACCTCTGGTGCGGGCCCAAGTCGCCCTTCTTCGGCAAGCACGCCATGAAGACCTTCGAGCGCTATTTCTTCAAGGACAAGGTGACCCACAAGGAGAAGACCCTCCACTGGGGCGAGAATTTAAAGAAGAAAGAGTTCATGGACCTCATCATGGAGGAGTTCGGCGCGGAGCGGATCGTGTACGGCCACACGCCGGTGGACATCCTGAAAGGCGAAAAGATCGCCTCCCCCGACGGCCGCTCGATCAACATCGACGGCGGATTTTCCGAAGCGTACCTGGGACGGGGCCATTCCCTGATCCACACCCCCTACTCCCTCTACGCCATCATCCTGCCTTCCCTTGATGAAATCAAAGAGGCCAAGTACGCGAGCCTCAAGTTCGAGGAGATAGCCCGGTTTGAAAGGCCCATCAAGGTCAGGGACGTGTATAAGGGGACCGAGCTTCAGAAGAGGCGCGACGAGCTTCAGAAGAAACTCCGGGAGTATATCAAAAAGTCAAAATAAATCAGTGACCTCCCCGGGCTGATGATGACTCATCTTTATCTTTGGAATATTGTATACTGACATGGTCAGGTGCGAAAAATGTTTCCGCATTATTCCACCTTGATATTATTAAATATTTACTTTCGTTAAAAATTTTATTCTTGAAATTAATTAAACAGCGTTCACAGTAGACAGCACGGGGTTAGGCTTCATGGCACAGATGATTACCGTCCGGATAAAATTCTTCTCCGGCATCGACAAGGAACTCAAGCTCGAAAACTACGATCCGTCAAAAGGGATGTCCCTGAGCATTCCCTCGGGGAAGCGTCTCAAGTGGGCCCTGAAGCACGCCGGCCTTACCGATTTTTCCAGTTATGCTTATTTCCGCAGCGGCGAACGCATCAGCACCTGGTCCAAGCTGAAACAGGGTGATGAAGTGAGCTGCCTCAAGCCATCCGGAGGCGGCTGATTCTTCCCGGTACCGCTGCTGCGTTTCTTTCTAATTGATTATAGCTCCTCAAACAGATATGCGTATATCGTATCTGTAACACTATAAACATCATTTCAGGAGAAGAAACATGCAGGAAGTCATCGGCACCAATAATCGAATGCTTGAAATCGATCTCACCGCGAAGAAATTCCAGGTAACAGAAGTGGATAAAAAAGACCGCGACCTCTATCTCGGCGGCAAGGGCCTGGGGCTCAAGCTCCTCTATGACCGGATGGAACCGGGCCTTGATCCCCTGGGACCCGACAACATGATCGCCTTCACCATGGGCATTTTGATGGGAACCGGCGCTCCCTGCTCCGGGCGCTTCGAGGCCATCACCAAATCGCCCCTCACCGGGGCCATGGTCACCGGCACATGCGGCGGCCCCTTCGGCATGGCCGTCAAGACCTCAGGCTGGGACGCCATTATCGTCAAGGGAAAATGCAGCGCCCCCACGTACCTGTACATCGATTCCAAGGGAGTCCAGTTCAAGCCGGCCAAGGGCATATGGGGGAAGGATACCGAGGCGGCCCAGGCCGCGCTTCTCAAAGAGGGCGCCGGCGCCATTGTAATCGGCCCTGCCGGGGAAAACCTTGTCAAATACGCGAACATAGCCTCGGGCCACCGTTTCCTGGGAAGGGGCGGCATCGGCGCCGTGATGGGATCGAAGAACCTGAAGGGGATCGTCGCCAGGGGGAACGAATTCAAAATAGTACCCGCGAACAAGAAGAAGTTCGCCAAGGCCAACAAGCGGTTCTTCAAGTTCATCAACAAGAACCCCATCACGTCCGGCTCCTACCGTTCCTTCGGCACCAACGCCAACGTGAACCTCTCCAACGCGTCGGGCATCCTCCCGGTGCGCAACTTCACCGGCGGCTCTCACGGCGAAGCCCACAAGATCTCCGGCGAAACCATGGCCGAGCGGTTCCATACCAAGTATGACACCTGCAAGCCCTGCGCCATACTCTGCGGCCATCGCGGCACGATCAACGGCAAGGAACATCATATCCCCGAATACGAAACCATCGGCCTCATGGGGTCCAACCTGGAGATCTTCGACCCGGCGCAGATCGTGGAATGGAACGAGCTCTGCTCGAAGTACGGCATGGACACCATCTCCACCGGCGGCACCCTGGCATGGGCCATGGAAGCGACCGAAAAGGGTCTCATCAAGACGAACCTGAAATTCGGGTCGCCGTCGGGCGTATCGGAAATGATCAGGGACATAGCGTACCGCAAGGGGATGGGAAACGACCTGGCGGAAGGATCAAGAGCTGCTTCGAAAAAATACGGCGGCGAGGACTTCGCCATCCACGTCAAGGGCCTGGAAATGGCCGCCTATGACCCGCGGGGATGCGTCGGCCACGGACTCTCCTACGCCACAGCGAACCGGGGCGCCTGCCACCTGTCATCGGTCCTCTTCTCCCTCGAGGCCTACCTGGGCATGGCCAGTCCCTACGCGACCCGGTGGAAGCCCTTCATGGTCAAGTTCATGGAAAACGTGCTCTCTGCGGTGAACTCCCTCCACATTTGTCTCTTTACCGCATACGCCGTATTCCTGGAGCCGCCTCTCATTAAACTGACGCCGGTGCCGCTGATCAAGCAGCTGAACCAGAACCTGTCGCTGGTGGCGCTGAACCTCATGGACGTGAGTCTCTGGCCCGAACTCTGGCACGCGGTGCTGGGCAAGACCTACATCCCCTACCTGGGGATGCTGAAGTTCATCAAGGCGGGAGAGCGGGTCCACGTCCTGGAGCGGTACATGAATACGAGGGAGGGCATATCCAGAAAGGACGACACCCTTCCCCGGCGCTTCCTCACCGAAGGACGCAAGTGCGACCAGAAGGAGCACACGGTGCCGCTGGAAAAAATGCTCGGAAAATACTACCGGCTGAGGGGATACGATGCCAACGGCATCCCAAAGAAGCGGACCCTGAAGCGTCTCAACATAGCAATACAATAACAACTGCCGCCACGGCCCGCCGGTTTCACACGCGCCGGCGGGCCTGTACAAAAAACATCAGCGAGGAGCGATTATGCAGATACCAGATTATTACGAATTCCTTAATCAGGCTAAAATAATCTCCGGCAAAAAAGCCATGGAGCACATCCCCTTCGAACTGAGGGGCTATGACGCCCAGAAACCCCTGGTGGTAACCAGCAGGGCGCTGTCCGAAAGCGGTTTAATAAAGAAGTTCATCGGCGCCTTCAAGGACTCGGCGGTAACGCTGGGGGGAATTTTCAATGACGTGCGCGACTACGCCGGCATCGGCCTTGCCCGGGACGCGGCGTTCCTGTACAGGGAGCGCGGGTGCGATTCGATCATAGCCGTGGGAAACGGCCCGGAGGTGGACGTTGCCAAGGCGGTGAACATTCTGGTCGCGGAAAAGACCGACGACCTCTTCAAGTACTTTGAAGGGACCCCGCTGAAGCGACACCTGAAGCCGCTCATCGTGGTGCCGGCATGCTGCTCGTCCGGCATGGAATTCACGAACACCGTGACCGTGGACAACCGTTCCCTCACGTCGAACTTCCTCTACCCGGACCTTGCCGTCCTCGACCCGCGCATGACGCCGGCCAAAAGCAGGGATTGCGTGGCCGAGTCGACCGTCATCGCCATGGCCCACGCCGTCGGCGCGGCCCTCACGGACATCCACAGCCCCATGATCGAGGCCTACGCCCATTCGGCCCTGCGCTACCTCGGCCTGCACATGACGAAGGGCCTGAAGAAGCCCGGCCATGTCGAAACGAGCCTGGCACTGCACAACGCCTACGCCCTGGCGGCCCTCGCCTTTTCCAACGCCCCTGCCGGCATGGTGCACCTGCTGGCCGTGGAGCTGGCCCGGGCCACCGACATATCCGCGGGCAAGTTTATGAGGATTCTCCTTCCGTACAAAATGGCCCACATGATGCACAAAAAAATGAAGATACGGGACGAGCTGTTCCTTGCCCTGGCGGGCTACGATGAATACGCGGCAACACCCGCGAAGGACAGGAGCAGAGCCGGCGTGGAGCGGGTCCTGGCCCTCCTGGCCGGCCTGAAGGGAATGATGCCGGAGACCATGAAGGACCTGAAGGTCCCGAAGTACAAGCTGGGCGACATCGCGAAGGCGGCGTCGGCCCGGAGCGGAAAGCGCTATTCGGAAGCCGACTGCAAGACGGTGCTCGAGCACGCCTGGGAAGGCAGGGCGTTTTAATCCATCACACACTGAAAAGGAGCAGACCATGAACATAAACAACTATCCCGAGATAAAGGCGGGCAAGGATTTCATCAGTAAAATCTACGTGGCCATAATGCTGTGGATCGTGGGACGGGCCATACAGGCGGCGTCGCGGGTCGACAAAGAAGTCAAGAAGGAATTCGCCGAGTTCCCCGCCGACTTCATGATGTGCATGAGCATACTTCCCTTCGGCCCCCACATGGTGGTCGGTAAGGACAAGAACGGCAAGGTCAAATACATGGGATGGAATCCCCAGGGCAAGAAAATCACCCTCACCATGAACATCAAGAGCATGGCCGCGGCGATGCAGGTCTTCACCTTCCAGGAGTCGACCACCACGGCCTTCGCCCATGACCGGTTCACGGTGGACGGGGACATCGTCCAGGGCCTGGCCGTGGTGCGGGTGCTCAACATCGTCGAGGTGTACCTGCTGCCGAAGATCATCACGAAACTGGCCGTGAAGCGGTATCCCAAGTGGTCCGAGATGTCGCCGCTGCGCAAATGGGTCGGGCGGATCATCATCTACGTCCGGGCCTTCACCTTTTAACAGGGTCACGACAATGACCATGAACCACACTATTACACGATAAGGGGAAACACCATGATACTGCCAAGCTATTATGAATACTGCTGCCGCGTTAAGACCATATCGGGGTACAAGGCCCTGGAACAGATACCGGCCATGCTGGAGTCAATGCATGTCAAGAAGCCGATGATCATAACCGACAAGGGGGTCGTCGGGGCCGGGCTCATAGGCATCGTGAAGAAAGCCATGGGCGCCAAGGTCAAGATCGGCGTGACATACGACAGCGTTCCCGTCGATTCAGAGTACAAGGTCGTCAACGAGGCGGCCGAGATATACCGTAAAAAGGGATGCGACTCCCTCATAGCCGTCGGCGGCGGTTCCGCCATCGACACCGCCAAGGGCGTGAACATCCTCGTGTCCCTGGGCGGCAACAACCTGCTCAACTATGCCGGGGCCCACAACATCAAACAGAAGCTCAACCCGTTCATCATCATCCCCACCACCTCGGGCACCGGGTCGGAGATGACCAACGCCGCGGTCATCGCCAACCATGACAAGAACATCAAAATGCTCTTCGCGTCCTATTTCCTTCTGCCGGACATAGGGATCCTGGACCCGCGCATGACCAAGACCCTGCCGCCGTTCCTGACGGCCCTGACCGGGATGGACGCCCTGACCCACGCCTGCGAGGCCTATTTCTGCCTCGGCAAGAACCCGGTCAGCGATTCCCACGCCTACCTGGCCATCAAGGGTATCAGCGAGAACCTTCTCCACGCGGTCAAGAACCCGGGAGACATGAAGGCGCGCCTGGCCATGGCCAACGCGGCCACCATGGCGGGCGCGGCGTTCTCCAATTCGACCTGCGGCATGGTCCACGGCCTGGGCCACTCCGTGGGCGGCGTGTGCCGCGTTCCCCACGGGAACTGCATGGCCATCTTCCTCCCCTACGGCCTCGAGTACAACCTGCACAAGTGCGCCGACATCATCGGGGAGATCCTCTTCCCCCTGGCGGGGCCGGAAGTGTACAACTCGACGCCGAAAAAGGAACGCCCGGAGCGCGTCATCGAGCTGGTGCGCAAGATGAACCAGGACCTCCATGACGCCACCGGCGGAAGGCACCCGCGCTTCCTGAAGGAGATCCTCGACCGGAACGGCGCCCAGCAGGTTCCGAAGTCGGCGCTGCCGGCCATAGCGAAGACCACCATAGGGGACGGCACCCTGGTGTACAACCCCGAGGAGCTCACCTATGACGACGCCATGCTGGTACTGGAACACGCCTGGGAAGGAACGCCCCTTAACCGGAAAAAGATCAAGAAGGGAAGAAAAAAGGTGAAATGGTAGGATGAAACTGCATAGACGCAACAAGCGCGGTCCCCGGACCGCGCTTGTTGCAGACGGGACAGCCGGTACGGCTACATCTTCTGGAGCGGCTTGAGGTAGCGCTCGACCCTTCCTTTCAACTCGCCGGCCCTGGTTTCGTTTTTCACCAGCATGTCCACCTGTTTCTTCCCGGTCGGGACCTTTTCGAACACGTCGTCCCTGTCGAGGCGCGCGATCGCGTTTTCGTAGTTGGGCATGGAGAGCGATTCCGTGAGCTTCACCTCTCCCAGGTGGAACAGCTTAATGCCGTTTTTTCTCACCTCGAAAATGAGCTCCTTGCGGCTCATTCTCTTTTTCACCTGGAGAACGCAGTCGCACACGACCAGGTACGACTCGAGGAAGTCCTGCACGGCCTTGGCGAAAAGGACCAGTTCATCGCGCTTATCCGGCTGGATCCGCACCCTGCCGCCGCCCCGGGACACGGCCGACCGCTTCTCGAGGTATTCAAGCCCCTTCTGCACCGTGGCTGCCGTGTCGAGGAAGCTCTCGGGATAGATGAATTCCAGGCTGAACAGGTCCGTGAGATCGGAAAAGGCCTCGGACAGCTTCGCCTCATCCATTTCATCGTTTTCGGCCCGGCAGAGGAGCGCCAGGGATATGAAGATGACGGGCAGGAAATAATGGATCGTGTTGTTCTTGTAGAAATTTATCCTCGCCCGTTCGTTCTCATTGAGGGTATAGAGCCCCTCCAGGACCTCGCGGGACCCCTTGCCCACGCCGGCGGTCGGCTCGCCCACGATGTTGTCCTGGAGATAGGACTCGAGGACGTAATCGATGATCTCGTCGTAGTTGGCCGCGGCGGCAAGGTGGTCGCTCATCCTGACGCCGGCAAAGGCGCAGTAATCGAGGAGCAGGGTGATGCGCTTCTTCAGGATCTCCCGGGTGAAGCCGTGGGCCGACGACTGGAGCATCGCCGCAGACGTGACCGAGAAGGGCGTGGCCATCACGATCTCGTTGATCCGCCGGGTTATGAAGTGCCCCAGGGAATCGGCGATGTCCTCGCCCTCCTTCAGGCTGTCCCGGTATTCCCTGTAGCTGAAGGGCTGGTTGAAGGAGAGGTAGACCTTGCCGTACTTGCGCTTCAGGAGCTTGCGGCTCTTGACGAAGGCGGAGGTGGTCTCGGTCTCCTTTTCCTTTCCCTTCAATTCCATGTGGTATGACGACTCCTCCAGGATGCGGTCATAGGTGATGGTGATGGGGACAAAGATCATGTCGCTGCTATATCCCTCGTCGACGGCATCGATGAGATAGCTCAGGATGCCCATCTTCGGCGTCGAGAGCTTGCCGGTGCGGGTGCGGGTCCCCTCGATGAAGAACTCGATCGGATACCCTTCGCTTATGAGGGTCTTGATGTACTGCTTGAAGACCGTGGGATAGAGCTTCAGCCCCCTGAAGGAACGGCGCATGAAAAAGGCGCCCGACTTCCTGAAGATGGTCCCCATGGGAAAAAAGGACAGGTTCTGCCCTGCCACGATGTGGGGCGGTATGATCTTGTTCTCGTAAAATATGCTGGAGATGAGCAGGTAATCGATGTGGCTCTTATGGCTCGGCACCAGGATGATGGGCGCCTTCTGGGCCGCCTCGCGCACGAGCTTCAGGTCGTCGATATTGAAATAGATGCCGTCGAAGATCTTGGTGAACATGTACTGGACAGACCAGTTGAACCACCGGATGTTGATGATGGAAAAATCCGCCGCGATCTCGCGGAAATACTTGTACGCCTTCTTCCGCAGCTTGTTCTCGGACTGGTGCTCGGTCTCCTTCAGCGTCCTGATCTCGTCCAGGACGTTCTTGTGGTAGAGGACCTTTTCCATCATCTCCTGCTGTGACTTGATGGTGGGGCCCAGCACGGTCCGCTTCTCGTTGTTGTACGTCTCCAGGAGCTTGTTCCGGATCTTCCGGGCGATCTGCCGGGGGTCGTCTGCGGGAGACTGGGCGATTTCCTCCTTTAAATTGAGGGGGGGAGGGATGCGCATGAAGGCGGGGGTCCCGCTCTTCATCACGGTGAAAAGGCCCGAGAAGAAGCCGCGGTCGCCGGTCGCCCGTGACGTTATGAGGGCCCTGGTCCGCTCCGGGTTCCGGTTCCAGAACATGATCTGGGGGAACACGTAGATCGGCTCGTCGATGAGCTTCTGCGCCTCCACGAGATACTGGAGGGTGTCCGCCTTTATCTCAATGTACCGCCTGATGAACAGTTTCCGCGACAGGAGCGACACTATGATGGCCCTGTCGCCGCGCAGCTGGTCCAGGACATAATCAAAGTCGGAGATCTTTTCGATTCTCTTTTTCCCGGTCAGCCTGTTGAAATATATCGAAACGGCATTGAAAAAATTGACCGTCATCTGCAACAGGTTCGGGGTGAAATCCAGGGCCAGCACGGGGGTGCGGAACCCGTGCCGTTTCAGCAGGTTCACCAGGATCATGAGGGGGGTGTTGGCGCTCTGGTACGAGGCGTACACGACGCGGCCTTTGCCTTGGTATTCCTGCAGGGTTTTAAGGCTCTCGCTGTCGAATTCAATGTTTCTGAAAAAGACGGCGCTCGCCTTTTCGGCGAAGATGTTAACGTCCGTATCCAGCATTGAATTCTTGATATAGAGCGATCGTACAACCTGAGTCTTATCCATATCCTACCTCTTTAAAAGTTCATCCTCACTGCGGACCACGGTGAAAAACCGGTCCACGCCGGCCACGGTTATCAGTGAAGCCGCCCGAGGAGCGCAATTGCTCAGGGCAGGTTCGATTCTACGGTCAACCAGCCTGTCTTTCACCTTAACCATTTCCCCCGGGCCGACACTGTTAAGGAATTCCTGCCGTGAAAGAACACAAGCAATCGTCGTTGTCGAAGGCTTTGCGGCTCCAAAGATCCCCTGGATGAAGGCATCACCGTCAAGGTACGCAAGCCGCCCCGTTCCTTCCGGCACATCCACGACAAGCACGCTGCCAGCGGTATGATAGTTCCATCCATTTTCACCTCTCCAATGAACAAAGAGAGCCCCTTGTTACCGGATTATGCCGTATTAGAACAATTTGTAAGCCCCATTAAGCGCGGGACGAACTGTACAAAAACTCATCTCACCCTGCAAGTATTTTTTTCTAAACTGGACAGTTAACCACATTAAAACAGCCGGCCTTGATATTAACATTCACGGCAACATGTAACATTACAATCTGCAGGAAAAAAGTGAACTCCCACTCATTACCGAGCATGTATCCCCTGTGCCATATAGTCTTTAATCATACCTGAAACTATTGCATCTTATAACAATAATAATAAGTTCCTCGAATATTAAAAAATTTTTATTGCAAATATAATTATACTGTACATAGAATGTCCAATAGTCATTTTTGACTGACGGGATGTAGCGCAGCCCGGTTAGCGCGCTTCGTTCGGGACGAAGAAGTCGGGAGTTCAAATCTCCCCATCCCGACATATAAACAATAGAATAGATATGTTTAATTATTCTAGATTTTTTCTCAACCTTCAGCTCTTTTTGAAAAACGAAAAACGTTATCTTTCACACGGGATATGTCCATGTAGTGTAATGATATGGCGCAACATGAAAAAACATCTATTATTTTGAACGAATCATTTCCATCGGACCAGAGCAAAAGAAAGGAAATAATCGATTCATTGTGCCATAAAATCATCAAAAGTCCCGTACCCATGGCCATAACGCCGGAGGAACTCTACCTGTCCCTTGATGAAGCAATCACCAACGCCATGGAACATGGCAACAGGTGGGACCCCCGCAAGACCATCAATGTCACCGTTCTGGCTGAGGATGACGAAATCCACATCCTGATCACGGACCAGGGCAAGGGATTCGACACCAGCGAGATCGAGGCCCAGCTTAACAACAGGGACATCCTGAGAAACCGGGGCCGCGGGATATACATCATCAACCAGTTCTGCAGGATTTCCTGGAACAAGAAGGGAAACCAGATCGACCTCCACATAAAACGAAGAGCCTGAGATACCCGGCATGACAGGACGGCACCGCGCAGACATACTAACGATAGTACTCGCAGCGGCCGTCCCGCCGATGACTGGTCAACGTCCAACTGCCGGAAATCCGGGCCTGGCCGCCCTTGCCGACATGACCGACATCACCGGGTCATTGAAGGAACTGTCGAACGTAATCCAGGGGATCAATTCCTTTCTTTCCGGTGTAACCATCATTTCCCAGACAATCGGCTTCGGCACGATACTTCTCTTCGTCGCGGTCCTCCTGTTCTCCGCCGGATATTCTGCCATGGGCATGCCGAAGGGAAAGGCGGCCTTCCTGTCCTCGCTGGTCACGGCGGACGCCCTCTGGGCGGCATGGAACGTGAGCCTCAACACGGCGCTGTCAGACTACCTGGCGCCGATGATCAAGTCGAACCTGATAGTCCTGTGCCCCCTTATCATCGTTGCGGTCATGTCCCGCGCGTTTCCCGCGGCGGGCAGGATGATCGGCTCGGCGCTGTCGTCCCTCATCGGCAGGAAACAGAAAATCAGCGCCGGCACGGCCGCCGACCTCTTCGGCGAATACCGCGAACGCTGCGCGCGCCTTGACCGGGCCGTCCTGGAAGACATTATCGCGGCAGGCGGGGGCGGAAAACCGGTGAACCTCTCGCCGGAAACAAGGAAAAGAGCCGAAGAGCTGAGGGAAACGCTGGCAAAAATGGAAGCGGCCCGGGCCGAAGACTGAATAATTACTTCAAATGTTCCTGATCAAGGGAGATGAAGAATGAGTTCACTGCAGACCGAATCATTGATCAACAAGACGCGGTTCGTGTTCACCCTCATGTTCGTGTTCACCGCCGTGACGTCATATTTCCAAGGCTCCTCCGCCTCGACATGGATGGGCGTTCTCGCCACCAGCTTCGTCTATGTCGCCCTCGCCTTAGTCAACCAGGTCTTCATAGCCAGAAAAATAGTATCCGTGCCGCTGATTTACGTATCGGTAACGATCGAGTTTATCCTCGTTGCCGTCCTCAAGTATGTCATGCATTTCGATGAACGCGTCGGCTTCGGCATGACGATCAAGGAACAGGCGTCCTTCCTGGTATACTTCCTCTTCTTCATCCTGGTGGCGCTGCGCTACAGCAAGCGCCTGAACTACTATGCCGGCGCGCTGGCCATCGTCACCTACGTGACCCTCCTGGTCCTCGCGATTACCCAGGGAGGCATGTACGTGACCCAGGATGTCTCCAAGGCGTTTGACAAAGATACGCTGCGCCTGGGCAGCGAGATACCGAAGATAATTTTCCTCGGCGCGTTCTCGTTTTTCATGTCGAAGATGGCCGAATTCACCACCGGCAACATGCGGCAGCTGGCCGAGGCGGAAACGAACGCCAAGGCGAACTATTACGAGCTCAAGGGCATGCTCGCCACCATCGACCGGACGGCGAAGGACCTCCTTGACGGAAGCAACGAGCTGGCGGAATCGTCCGGCAGCATCGACGACGTCCTTGCCGAACACGGCGAGCTCATGGGCCAGGTCGAGAAGATCACCAGGGACTTCACCGCGAGCATCGATGACATCCGGGGCAAGGCCAGCTTCCAGTACCGGACCGTTGAGGACAACTCCGCCCGGATCAAGGCCATATCGTCGCTCATGGACACGATAAACTCCGACAGTTCCTCCCAGCGGACGAAGGCCGAGAACGCGCTCCGCCTTGCCGACGCGAACGAGCAGCATATTAGCCGCACCATCGCCGCCATCACCGCCATGAAGGACAATTCGGAGAAGATAGAGGAAATCTCAAAAACCATCAGCGAGATAGCGGACAAGACCAACCTCCTGTCACTGAACGCGGCCATCGAATCGGCCCGCGCCGGGGAGCACGGCCGGGGCTTCGCCGTGGTCGCCGACGAGATCTCGAAGCTGGCGACCATGAGCATCGATTCATCGAAGGAGATAGCGGCCATCATCAAGGACACTGTCGGCACCATAGAGAACTCGTCCGTCATGATCGGCACCCTGGCGCAGAACCTGGGGCAGATCATATCCTTCGTGAAGGAGAACTCGACCTTCATGAAGGCCCTGAACGACAAGACACTGAACGAATCGAGCGAGACCCGGGTCCTGCACGAGTCTTTCGTCGAGGTGGAAAAGGCCGCGAAGGGCGTCTTCGACCTGGCCGACCGGCAGACCGAATTCATCCGGGAACTGCAGGACTGGTTCACCAACATGAACCGGCTGGGGGGCGTCGTCTCAGAGAGCCTCCGCGGCCTCCAGTCCCTCTCCTCGCGGCTCAGGGAGCGGTCGGAGGAGATGAAAACCACGCTGGAGCAGAAATAAAAGCCGCCCGGCAGGCCGGCGGCAGTATTTAATTGACAATATCGTCCCCTGCTGCGATTATGAGCACAGGACCGGGAGAGTGCCGGTTACTACTACCGAAAATCATCCGAACCATGAACATTGAACGAAAAGACAGTGAATACGAGAGCACCTTCCTGATCATGGACGAGCTGGTATCCCAGAATGTCACGTCCCTGACCGATGAACTGGCCCAGTTCATCAGGAACGACACCCGGGACGCCATCATCGACCTGTCCTACGTGCGGAAGATCGATTCCGTTTCCATCGCCACCCTGATCCGCATAAAGAACTCCCTTGCAGAGAAAGGGAGGTCCATGCACCTGGTCAATCCCAACGAAACGGTGCTCAGGGTCCTGGAGCTTTCAGGCCTGGAAAAATTCCTGCTGGAATAAAGGAGCGCCCATGGAACCACTTGCCCGGAACGACAGGATCAGGCGGAACGGTCCCCTTACCCTTATCATCATGGACGGCATGGGGATCGGCAGGGAAAACGAGGGCAACGCCTTCCACCTCGCCCGGACGCCGGTCTTGGACCGGCTCATGCGCGACTGCCCCTACACCACCCTCAGGGCGCACGGCACCGCCGTGGGCCTTCCCAGCGACGACGACATGGGCAACAGCGAGGTGGGCCACAACGCCCTGGGCGCCGGGCGCATCTTCGACCAGGGGGCCAAGCTGGTATCGCGCGCCATTGAATCGGGCGCGATATTCGCCACGGACATCTGGAAGAAGCTGACGGCCGGGCCGGAGCGGACAGGGGCCGCCATCCACTTCATCGGCCTCCTCTCGGACGGGAACGTCCATTCCCATATAGACCACCTTTTCAGGATGATAGACGCCTGCGCGGCCGCAGGCATTAAAAAATTACGGGTCCACATTCTCCTCGACGGCAGGGACGTGCCGGAGACATCGGCGCTCCAGTACGTCGACGCCCTGGAGAAGCACCTGGCGGTCCGCCGGGACGGGGGCCTCGACTACCGCATCGCATCGGGCGGCGGCAGGATGGTCACCACCATGGACCGGTACGAGGCCGACTGGAACATCGTCAGGCGCGGGTGGGAGGCCCATGTCCTCGGCTCGGCGCGGCCCTTCGCGTCCGCGCGGGAGGCCATCGAGACCTTCCGGAAGGAAAACCCCAGCGTCACCGACCAGTACCTTCCCTCCTTTACCATTGTCGACGGCAAAGAGCCGGTGGGCAGGATCATGGACGGCGATTCGGTCGTCTACTTCAACTTCCGCGGGGACCGCGCCATCGAGATCTCCCGCGCCTTTGACGAGGACGATTTCAGCAAGTTCGACCGAGGCCGCCGTCCCGACGTGGTGTACGCCGGCATGATGGAATACGACGGCGACCTGAAGATACCGAAGAACTACCTGGTGATGCCGCCGGCCATCGACCGGACCATGAGCGAGTATCTGGCCCACTCCGGAATAAAACAGTACGCCATATCCGAAACGCAGAAGTTCGGCCACGTGACCTATTTCTGGAACGGCAACCGCAGCGGCAAGTTCGACGAGAAGAGTGAAACCTACGAAGAGATCCCCTCCGACAGGGTCGAGTTCAACCAGCGTCCCTGGATGAAGGCCGCAGAGATCGCTGACGCGGTCATCAAAGCGGTGGAGAGCGGGAAGTACGATTTCATCCGCCTCAACCTGGCCAACGGCGACATGGTGGGCCACACGGGGGACCTCAACGCCGCCGTGATCGCCGCCGAGACGGTCGACCTGTGCGTGCGCCGCATCCTGGAAGCGGTGGACCGCGCCGGCGGCATCGCCGTGCTCACCGCGGACCACGGGAACCTGGACGAGATGTTCGAGGTGAACAAGAAGAGCGGCGAGATCGAGCGGGACAAGAAAACGGGCCTTCCGAAGAACAAGACATCCCACACCCTGAACCCGGTGCCCTTCATCATATACGACCCCAATTTCAATAAGGAATACCGCCTATCGGAGGTGGTGAACGATCCGGGACTCGCCAACGTCGCGGCGACCCTCCTGCTCCTCATGGGCTTCACCCCGCCCGGCGACTACCAGCCGCCGGTCATTGAGCTGGCGTAATCACCCCCGGGGCCGGATCTTCCACGTGAAAGCAAGGAGCGCGATGGCGATGACCGTGGCCGCGTACATGGACTGCAACACCGCGTCCCAACCGTAGGCCGGGTTCCCGGCGAGGAGGCCGAGTCCCTTGGCCTGGATGGTCCGTCCCGCGTACCCGAAGAGCCCCACGAAGCCGGCGGCGATGCCGACGGCCTTCTTTGACGACATGTCCAGGGCCGCCACGCCCAGGAGCATCACCGGCGGGTACACGAAGAACCCTATGACGCCGAGGAAGACCATGTCGAGCCAGAGGCGGCCCGGCGGGTTCAGGTGGAGGCCGACGAAGGCGAAGAGGATGGGGACCATGCACAGCAGGCTCACCATGCCGCGGCGCCCGCCGGCCCGGTCGGAGAGCCACCCCATCAGGACCGTGCTGGGGATCCCGGCGAACTCCAGGACGAAGACCCCGAGGCCGCCCCCGGCCAGGGTCGCGTGCTTGACCTCCTTCAGGTAGGTGGGGCCCCAATCGAGCATGCTGTAGCGGACGATGTAGACGAAAAGGTTCGCGAAGGCGAAGAGCCAGAGGCGCCGGTTGTTCAGGACATGGTCTACGAAAAGCTCCCTCGTCGAGAGCTCCCGCTCATGGTCCTCGTTGACCTCGGAAGGATAATCGTTCCGGTACTCCTCAACCGGGGGAAGCCCCACGGACTGTGGCGTGTCATGGAGGCGCGTAAAAATATACGCCGCGCCGATGCAGGCCATGATCCCGGGCACGATGAAGGCGCCGCTCCATCCCCACTGACCGGCCGCCCAGGCGGCAACGACCCCGGCGACGCCTCCCCCGACGTTATGGGCGATGTTCCAGATCGAGAAGATGGCGCCCCGCTCCCGCACGCTGAACCAATGCCCGAGGCTTCTCCCGCAGGGCGGCCACCCCATGCCCTGGACGAAGCCGTTCAGTCCCCAGAGGGCGACGTGGAGCGGATAGCTTTCCACGCTGCCGAAGATGAAATTAATCAAGGCGGTAAGGACAAGGCCGAAGGGCATGAAGCGCTGCGGGTTGCACCGGTCCGACACCGCGCCCATGAGGAACTTGCCGAGGCCGTAGGAGATGGCGGCGACCGAGAGGATGTCGCCGATCATGGCGTGGTCGTAGTGAAGGGCCGTCCCCATCTCCCGGGCCACGACGGAAAGATTGTTCCGCACCACGTAGAATACGGCATACCCGATGAAGGTGGACTCCAGGATGCTCCAGCGGTAACGCGGATAGAGCTTGTTCACCGCGTCGGCCGGAAGGCGCTCCCGGTGGGGAGCCGGCCTGAAGAATTGCGCCGCCGCCCTGAACACGAACATCCCTCCTTACCGGTTGGTCTTGTTGACCCTGATGCCGAATCTCTTCGACGACACGGCGGGAAAACCCGCCGGTGGCTCGTCCCTGATCCGCTCCACGAGCCACCCGTTGCGGCGCGCGTACGAGGCAATGCTCTCCGTCTCGCCCTTCTCCACGTGCTCGTCGGGATTGATGATCATCCGCATGCCCCTGCTCGACTCGATCATCTCCCGGTCGCCGCGGCTGTTCCCCGCGGCGAAGAGGGGCGATTCTTGGATGAAGGTCTCCACCGCCTCCTTCTTTCCCTGGTCCTGGGGCACCGGCAGCACCATGGTCCCGGTGATCCTGCCGCCGTGAACGACGGATTTCACGCCGATGACATTGGTCGCCGGGATGCCGAATTCCCGGGACAGGAAGGGGCGGTACATGGCCTCGGGGCTTGCCGACACGATCCACACCTCGAAACCGTTCTTTTTGAGGAGCGCGATGAGGTCCCGCATCGGCGCGAAGATCTTATCCTTATAGTATTTCCGGAAGCATTCATCGCCAAGGCCCTCCACGTGACGCACCGTGTCGCCCTCGAAGAAGAGCACCCGGAGCTGCACGTATTCAACCGAGACATTGGAAAGGGGCCGCATCCTCCTGATGATATCGGGCTTTTTCAGCGGGTTGTCGAGGGCCGCCCGGTAGAGGCATTCGTCGGCGAGGTAATGTGGCGCCTGGCCGATGACGGTCCCGTCGCCGTCAAAAACGGCGACCCGGCGTCCTTTCTCCGACGCCGACCTTTCGAGAAAACGCGCGATTTCGCGGTTGGTCCTGTCGCTGAAACCAGCCACCGGCTCGAACACCGCGGATGGGCCGCAGGAAATAATCAGCAATACGAAACAAAGTGCAATGATTGCGGCGTGGCGGAAGGAATTATTACGAACATGTAACATTTAAATAGTAAATAGAAAAAAACATTGTATGTCAAGATATTATTTCCGTACCCTGGCATCGTAACAAATCAGGGAAAATCCTGTTATATACCCCGGATTTGATTATATTATAGCCGGGACAGCAAGGGAGTATGCCAGTGATAGATGGTTTTAACCTGGGTCCCGATCAAATCCATACTGCTAACAATGATCGATGAACCATCACCCATGCCCGGCATTACATTGATCTTTAAAAATACTTTACATAAACCGCTTTTTCAGGTATCAGGTAAGCGGACATTCCCGAGGGTCCCATGACCAGACAGCCACGCTGCAACCGGCCGCACGACGGCAAACCGAAAGATGAATGCGGTATATTCGGAATTTACGGCAACGAGAGGGCGGCCAACCTCACCTATCTCGGGCTGTACGCCCTCCAGCACCGCGGACAGGAATCATCCGGCATAGCGTCATCGGACGGACACCATATCTACCGCTACGCCGGGATGGGCAAGGTGGTCGACATCTTCACGGCCGAGCACCTGGAACATCTCCAGGGCCACATGGCCATCGGCCACAACCGCTATTCCACCACCGGGTCGTCCTTTCTCCGGAACGCCCAGCCGTTCCGGTCCGAGTCGATCCTGGGGCCCATCGTCCTCGCCCACAACGGCAACCTGACCAATGCCGGCTCCCTGCGCTACGACCTGGAGCGGAAGGGTCACATCTTCCAGACCACCATCGACTCCGAGGTCATCGTGCACCTCATGGCGAAATCGGGCATCGATGATTTCATGGACGCCCTGGTCTACGCCCTGAAGCAGGTCCGCGGCGCCTACTCCCTCCTGGTGATGAACCGCGACAGGATGTACGCCGTGCGCGACCCCTACGGGTTCCGGCCCCTGGTGCTGGGAAAGCTCGGCAGCGCCCATGTGGTCGCCTCCGAGACCTGCGCCTTCGACATCATCGACGCGCGCTACGAGCGCGAGGTGGAGCCGGGCGAAGTCCTCGAAATATCCGATGCCGGCATCCGCTCCTTCCGTCCCTTTGAAAAGCGGGACCAGTCGCTCTGCGTCTTCGAATACATCTACTTCTCGCGGCCCGACAGCACCATATTCGGCAGGTCGGTGTATGATATGCGGATACGCCTGGGCCGTATGCTGGCGCGCCAGGCGCCGGTGAAGGCCGAGGTGGTGGTGCCGATACCCGACTCGTCGGTGTGCGCCGCCGTCGGCTACTCCCGCGAATCCGGCATCCCCTACGAGCTGGGCCTCATCCGCAGCCACTATATCGGACGCACTTTCATCGAGCCGTCGCAGAAAATCCGGGACTTCGGCGCCAAGATCAAGTACAACGTGGTAAAGGAAGCCGTGGCGGGGAAGAAGATCATCGTGGTGGACGACTCCATCATGCGGGGCACCACCATGCGGAAGATCATCAAGATGTTCCGCAACGCCGGCGCAACCGAGATCCACGTGCGGATATCGGCGCCGCCCACGCTGTTTCCCTGCTTCTACGGCATCGACATCCCCACCCGCAAGGAGCTCATCGCAGCGACGCACAGCATCGAGGAGATACGCAAGTACCTCCGCGTCGACTCGATCCAGTACCTGACCGTGGAAACCCTCCTCGCGGCGCTGAACGAGCCGGACATGCATTTCTGCACCGCCTGCTTTGACGGGAGTTACCCGTGCGAGCTGGACGAAAACGGCGAGGACAACCAGAAGTATCTCTTCGAGGATTCGGAGATCAGCGAGTATTATTGATGTGTTGTAAAACCCGCCGAGAAACGGCACATCACTTTTCCTGTTTTACCTTCTCAATAAGTATGGCGACAGGCTCGGTATAATGGACAACCACCTCGTCGCCCTTATTCACGGTTTCAAAACCTTCAATGGTTTTCCCGACTTTAAAGGACAGGATGGTGCCCCTGCTCCCCCGTACCGAGATATACCTCTTATGGTGATTGATCGAGTCCACCACCGCCGTGAGCTCCACCACCCTGGCGGTCACCCGGTAGGGCCTGTCTCCCTTAAGACCTATTTCGACAGTGAGTTCTCTCTTGTCCTTGACGCTGGAGCTTTCGCTGCCCGGAGCCGCGACACGGATCCCTATCGATTCCATGTATGTGGCAATGACCCGGTTTCCCTTCTGTATGCCGGCGAGACTTTTCACTTCACGGTCCACCCTGAAAGTGGCATAGGAGCCGGACCCGTCCTTGATGGTCACCATCCGGCTATTTTGATCAACGGCGATAACGGCGCCGGTGATGACAGAGGTGTCCGTAATTATCTCATCGAGCTTTTTCCCACCCAGCTTCTTCTCCTCCGATGCGCAGGATGACAGCACTGCCAGGAAAGACAATAACAGGACTATGAATTGTTTCATGGGGATATACACCATAATCTCAATAACTAGTGCGCGGTCAGAAGGACTTCAATCTGACTAATTCACGGGTTATACAGTAGCGGTTGTTTATTATAAATCAAGCGCAAAATATACTTCAACAAAGTTGTCCCAAAGCCATTTTCCCGGCAGATACAGGGAAACTCTTCGAAATGCCGCTTTTTATGCAAAAATACTTGACGAACTGGCGGGTAAAATCTTTCATACTCTCACCCAATAGGTGACTAGCTCAACTAGGCAGAGCAGCGGTCTCCAAAACCGCAGGTTGGGGGTTCGATTCCCTCGTCACCTGCAGAACGGGACTTAAACTTTTCAAGAGGCGGGATTTCCCGCCTCTTGTTATTTTCAGGCAGATTGTTGACCTGTTGCATGACTTTGGGATCGAGAAGGAAGGAAAAGGGCTTGATCCAGTCGATTCTTACCTTAAGCATTCCATCAAAATAGATGCCCGATGCCATTGTCCTTAATAGCTCAATCCGGCCTTCATTTGTGTCTTTGGCATAAGTGTCCGAGAAATACCGTAAATAGTCGATGACCTCAATAACCTTATATTCATACTTGCCCAGGTCATCATCCAGTATTTCCAGCTCGTCTTTTAACCTGCCTATATCGATTTCTACTTCATTGATCTTTCTGTATAGATCCTCTTTCTTTATCTGACCATCCCCATAAAGATCAAGAAGCCGTTCTTTCTTAGTTTCATTCTGGGCAATAGTTCTATTTATATCTTTCTTCCGTTTCTTGGTGTTCTGAATCCGTGAACCGATCGAATTGCTGAATACCCGTTTCAGATAATCATCGAACTGGCCGAAATAAACCACCTGTTCAACCTCTTTATCAACCAAGCCCATTAACTCTGTTTCCCTGATCCTTCCCTTCTGGTTATTATGAGCGGCACATTTATGGTCATAGTAGATGTAGCTATTTTTTATTTTATAACCAGTATACATTTTGCCACAGATGGAACATTTCACGAATTTGGATAACAAGAAGTCAGTTGATTGTTTTCGATGTCCCTTGAAGTTATCCTCTATGAATTTGATTCTGTCAGCAAGCCGTTCTTCTGACACAAAAGTCGGATGTGACCCTTTATATGGCGCTCCCTTGAATTTATAAATCCCCGCATAGAATTCATTCCGTAAAATACGAGTTATTGTCTGGGCATTGAACTTATATCCCTTCTGGGTTTTATATCCCTTAGCGTTAAGAATCCGCGCTACTTCCATCATGGAATATTGCTGGCTATCATAAAGGTCAAACATCTCCTTTATGATGGGTGCTTCAACAGGGTGAAACACAAAGTTTTTGATTGTGTCATCCCACTTATACCCAAATGGAGCTTTGAGGGCGACTCCTTTCTTCTCGGCTTTGTTCTTACAGGCACGTTTGACCGATTGGGATATTTTATTAGACAAAAATATTGCAAATACCGCACCCAAATCGCCCATGATAAATTCTTCGGCAGTGGACTCTTTTTGGAGTGTTACTGTTTGCTCATAAAAATGAATTTGAAGTCCTTCATGTCTTATCAACTCCGTAACTTTTCCCCAATCCAGATAGTTTCTGGAAAGACGGTCGAAATTTTTAAAAATCAGGTTTTTAACTTTATATTCGAGGGCAAGTTCGAGCATTCGGTTAAATACTTCCCGGTTATTATGCCATGCTGATTCAGTAGTTTCAAAGATATGAATCAATTGTAATCCATGCCTTTGGGCGTATTCGGTTGCTTCAAGGACCTGATCATCACGGCTGTTGCCCTTCTCCTGCTTTTCTGACGAGACGCGGGCATAGGAGAACGCGAATGTATTGGCATTACATCCTTGAGCTTTTAATTCAGCGATCTTGGCTGATATTGATTTTTCTAACTCATTTGCCATAAATGATCTTTCTTCGTTTTTCCGATACCCTGCAAAATTCCATAAGACGATCCTTATACAATTCTATTGTTTCGGGATCGTCAGTTAAAAATGGGTCGTCTTTATCATTGTTCAGGTCCTTTTGAACCAAAAAACCTTGAGCGCTCTTTCGCTGCTCCATAAGCTGCCCTCATACGTTAAGATCTCTCCATGAAGGCAAAAAATAAAATTTTTACCTATATAGAGAGTACCCTATATTGTATTCGGGCGACGTTCAAAACGTTTAGAAAAAGTTCATAAATCACTCGTTAAACTTGCATTTTTTTCTTCATCGAAACTGCCAATAATAATGCCAGATTTGCCATCATTCATAGCGGCTTTTAACACCAGTTTTTGAATGATACCTTTGTGATCATGATACTCAATGGTGATGACGATATTCCTTGATACCGACTCATTGATCTTGGTGCTGAGATTATTCATCACATCATGCAACAACCCATATTCAACATGAGGTCTTCCGCCTCTTCCCTTCCGACATAGATATGATTCCCATGTACTTCTTTGAATAAATACTGGTTTGGTTATCTCAAAATCCCTGGCAATATCAGATACATCAATCATGTCCTGTTGGATTGTTGAATTATTGTCTGTTATCAATACATTCATTGATATTTATTCCTATTTCACATAACGTCTTGTTAGTTGTATATAATTACTTTATCAACCCTACGGTAAACCACTTTCCAGAAATAACGAGGGATTTATATTTGAGGATATTGACAGGTTAATTGGAAGTGTCAAAGTAGAGGATGGGAAGATTGACACGAGGGTATCCCTGTCAATTTTAATTGGCATGGCGTATAACTTTTGCTGTGTTTCATAGTTAAAGGTATTTACACGAGGGTTTTTCAGTATTATTATTGCCATGATAATTGCAATGATACACATATGGCAATAGAACAGAAAAACATAAACGCAAGTGAACAATTCCTGTATGATTACTCGCTTGAAGAACACCCATTATTACGGCAGGAATTAACCTACGCAATCAACCTTGTTTCCAAGTATCAATTCACTGATGAATTACTCCTTTATGCCTTATCGCTCATGAGCTTTGACTCACAACTTGAGTTCATCGACTTAATTCACGCTTATGGTGGGTTGTCCGATTCAAATGATTATGAACAAGTGAAAAACACTCTTGATGAATTCAGAACATGGGGACGCGCGATATACAAAGCTTTGATGCATGGTGAGATTACAATTTCACAAAAGGAATTGCGGCAATTCATCACCACATTGCTCACCAAGGAACGTGGATCAGCCATCAGCAAAAATGAGATTGAATATACCAATCGGACTGATACTCTCAAATCACTCTTCCATTTGTCCTCTGAGGAAATTCAGGTACTCAATTTCATCTATTGCCTCGTGTCAATAAACAGCTATCGGCTTACCTCACTTACCAGTGACATCAGCTTCTTTGAGTTTTTAAGGATTGTATCCATTGCGGTTTCATTGCCGGTAATGGTGGTCAAGCAAGCACTTCGGTATGATGGGAAGCTCTATCAAAACGGAATCATCAGGGAAATCAACGTCAATTCAAAAGCATGCGCCAGTGTTTACCTCGATAGCACCATTGAGGAATACCTCTGTGGTATGTCGGATATTACCCTCTTGGACAACTACATTTCTCGTGATAATGAGAGCACCTTAGACCTTTACTCCTTTACCATTGAATCCACCAGCAAGGAAATTATTCAAACGCTCCTTTCATCTCCCTCACCATGCAACATTTTACTGTATGGGATTGCGGGAACAGGAAAGACCGAATTTGCCCGTTCAATTGTCGCAAACATGAGCAAGCAAATCCTATTCCTTAAATATGGGTCATCCAAAGATGAATTACGGAGTCAGTCATTTGTCCATCCATTGGAACGACTGAGGGCATTGGGCATTGTTAACACTCTCCTTGCTGGTGATGAAAATATTCTGATTGTCGATGAAGCTGATTTTCTGCTCAACACCAAAGAAGACCGGAATTCTTATCGCGTAACAGCCGACAAAGGCTATCTCAATCAATTTCTGGATAACTCACACATTAAGACCATTTGGATCAGCAATGAAGTTGGCTCAATGGAAGAATCAACACTTAGGAGATTTTCCTATAGTCTTCACTTCAAAGCATTTACCGAAAAAGAACGACTGAACATTTGGAACAACATCTTGAAAGAGCATCCCACGAAACAACTCTTTTCTGATTCATTGATTACCAGCCTTGCCAAAGAGTATAAGGTCAATGCTGGCGGTATTGCCTCAGCCTTATCAACCATATCAGCATATTTGAGTGCGAATGACAGCAATCGCAAGAATTTTGAAGTGTCTCTCAGAGATGTTTTGAAGCATCATGAAGAGTTGATAAATGGTATTGCGGTTAAGGATGAAACCAACCCCAATGTTTTTATAAATGATTTCTATGACCCATCGGCATTAAATCTTGATTGTGACGTCTCTCAATTTATGAAAACCATAAACTCATTTATTCCCTACATGAAAGATGGGCATAAAAATCAGAATTATAGCTTTAATGCCCTCTTTTATGGTCCCTCAGGAACGGGTAAATCAGAATTTGTTAAGTATATCGCTTCCGCAACTTCATTACCCTTAATCATAAAACGATATTCCGATCTTGAAAGTCCCTATGTTGGTGAAGCTGAAAAGAATATCAAGAATTCCTTCGAGGAAGCCCAACGCAAACCAAGCATATTATTCATCGATGAGGCTGATTCATTTTTTACGAAACGGGAAACAGCGCTTCGATCTTGGGAGATTAGTAGGACCAATGAATTCCTGACCCAGATGGAAAATCATAATGGGCTACTCATATGCTGTACCAACCTTCTTCCCAACCTTGACAAAGCTGTCATGAGGCGGTTCAGTTGGAAGATAGAATTCAAGCCATTAACATCAGAAGCGAAGATACTTTTATACAATAAGTACTTCACGCTTAAGAATGGGACCTTAACTGAACATCAGATATATAGAATTAAAACTATTCCTGATTTAACTCCTGGCGACATCAAAGCCGTATGGCAACGATACCGGTTTGCGGATACTGGAACAATTACAAATGATAAAATTATAGGAGAGCTTGAGATAGAGGTTGCGTATAAGAAAGACAAGGAGATGAAAACGATAGGATTCTAAGTCAAGTCTCGGATCTTTTCTTTCAGCGTCTTTGAGAAGGTTTTAATATGTTCATCAATATTCTTTTCAATAAGGGCTATCTGATCATCATCCAGCTTCTTATATGCGCTGGTATAAAACAACGCCGCTGGAGAGGCTTCCAGTATGCGTGATATTTTCTCCAACAAATCAGAGGTTACGAACTTCTTCCCGACCTCAATGTTTGATAAATGTTTGGGAGATATATCGAGCTTTTCAGCTAATTCATCCTGGGTGAGTCCTGCAATCTTTCGATATTTCCTGATATTCTTGCCAAGAACCTTTTTTATATCCATTCAAAACCTCAATTGTTATGGGGATTATATTCAATTGAGGCGCATTAAGAACATTCCAATAGGTTGATTTATACAAATAACTCTATCTTTGAGGTTGATTTTTTATTGACAACACCAGGATAACTATTGTTTAATTATGCTTACAGGTGGAGTTTATTAGATTTATCATTCTTTGGGATGTATTTCATTACAAGAAGGAGTGAGTATGAAAAAGCTCATTGGGGAATGGTCACGCTTAATCATAGGGACAGTCATTGTTGCATTGGCTATTATCACAATCGGTTGTAATTCAAGCAAGGGCAATAATAATAGCGCTTTGTTGCTATTGCTCGGGTTGGGATCACCACCTGCTACTACGTACACAGTAACCTATGATAACAATACAAGTACAAGCGGAAGTGTCCCCACTGATTCTAATACATACACAGCAGGGGCCACTGTTATCATTCTTGGTAACACAGGCACCTTGGCAAAAACAGGATTTACCTTCGCCGGGTGGAATACTGTGGCTGATGGGAGTGGGACAACCTATTCCCAAGGTCAACACTGCACAATGGGCGCGGCAAATTTGACTCTCTATGCCCGATGGACAAATCAACCCACCTATACAGTTACCTATAGCGGGAATGGCAGTACGGGCGGAAGCGCTCTTATCGATACTACCAATTATACTACCGGACAAATAGTTACCGTGTTTGATCCCGGCACATTAGTCAGGGCAGGATACTCTTTTAATGGTTGGAACACCGCTTCAAATGGAAGTGGAACATCATATACCGCAACCCAGACGTTCTCAATGGGTTCTACTAATGTAACGCTCTATGCTCAATGGACCGCTCTTCCCACCTATACTGTGACCTACAATGACAATGCCAGTTCAAGCGGGGCTGTTCCCACTGACCCGGCAAGTTATTACACCGGTCAAACGGTAACTGTCCTAAGTAACAGTGGCAATTTGAAAAAGACAGGATATTCATTCGGGGGATGGAACACAGCGGCTAATGGGAGTGGAACAACTTATGCCGTTGGACAAACATTCTCAATGGGTTCTGGAAATATGACCCTCTTTGCATATTGGAAACAGAACTACACACAAGATAAAAAGGATTATAACCCATCTGCAACCCAAACTGGTGAAACAGTAACGGTCTTTATCACCGAAGCTGATTTTTCCGCCACATACGCGCAGAACAATTTCAATGGGTTGATACAAACCATAATACCCCCTTTCTTCCCTGATAGTATTGTTAAATCATCATGTACTGTATCAGTTAAAAGCAGTACCGGTGCTGGAGGAGACACACTATGGATGACCAATGATGATACGGGTAAATCCTATGCTGTGAACACCTTCGATGCCAGTAGCAAAATAACCCGAACTGATATATATTCTGATTTTACTGGAACCACTCGCACAGGTTATTCTGTGTACACCTTGAATGGCGATGGGACATACCAGAAAGTTCTCACCTATAATGATAGTGATGTATTACAGAACTCGGTATATTTCACCTACTCAAGCGGGTTAGTGACTCAAATCGACCAATGGTCAGGAGATAGGACAGGAACTCATCTAAGATCACTTTCCATATCTTATGACACATCCAATCGTGGGACAAGTATGATTTATCAAAACAATTCTGTTAACAGTCTGCGATTGGTCTTTGGATTTACCGGTACCAATGTGACAAACTCCTCTCAAGAAATTTACTCATGGAGCGGTAGTGATTGGACACTTCAATCAACAATGACTGCCACATTAAATGGATCAGGAACGCGGACGACACACGTATCACTTTCTCCGCCATTTGGTGGTTTGGGAGCGGCTGATTATACCTATACTTCATCAGATTATAATCAGCAAACAACAGTATATAGCGATACGGCGGGAACTACGGAAACGGGGCATTCCGTGTATACATATAACTGACAGAGTAATTTGATACTGGCAGGGAGTGAGTTCCCTGCCGGTACAACAAAATCAAAAACAGGAGGATATTCATGAGTATCAAAAAGATGGTTTCACGTATTCTTATGGTAACGGTTGTGATCTTATTTTTCGCAACATCGGTATTTGCCCTTTTTGGTAGCAAGCAGACAGGAAAAGTTGGACAAACCATTGTCACAAAAAAATACAATATTATCGTTCAAAGCGTGAAAGGATATGGAAAAATCGGAAACACGAGTCCAAGTGGTGGCGGCGTCTTTGTTGTTGTCCGTATGAGTTTTAAAAATATTTCAAATAAACCTATCGGTGCGTATAACCAACCTGTTGTTTACCTCATGGATGGGAAAACAAAGTATAAAAAAGACGAGAATGGCACATTTGCCTATAATCTTGAATTTCCCGAACATGATAATTCAAAAATAATCAGTAATCTGAATCCCGGACTAACGGTTAATAGGGTAGCAGCATTTGAGGTTCTGAAAAGTAAATGGGAAAAAGGGAAATGGTCACTTCTAATTCAGGCGGATAAAGATATTGTAGTTACTGGATTTTAATTGATTACTATGCAAATATTCAACCGGAGGCGAGAACCCCTTGAAATGGAAAGGGGTTTTTTGCCTTCTGTTGATCATTACGTGAACAACATTCAAATTATATTTCTGGGAGCCAGTCACGCGCTCCATGAACAATACCGGTGATCCATACCTCATCACCCTCAATTCGATACATGATGCGATACGCCCCATACAGGATCTCTCGGCAGGAATCATCGCCAATTTCCGGGATCACTCGCCCAATATCAGGGAACTGCTCTAATTTGTCTGTCATGGATACAAGGCGGCTTATGAACAATGCGGCATTATCAGCGGAATCACGCGCAATAAATTCAGCGATTGCGTCAACATCTTTAAGCGCGACAGGGGACCAGATTATCGTAGCCATTTTTGAAATGATTGCTTCGCCTGATCGTGGGAAACACCTTGACCCTGACGGATCTGGGCTTCCCCATGCTCAAACTTAGCCCTGATATAGAGGGCATGGATAATATCATCGAGGGACGACTCATCGGGAAGTTTATCAATGACCTGTTTTGCGATTTCTTTCACTTGCATGGTAATACCTTCTGATATTTCAAAATACTAACAATAATAGCCCCCTGTCAATACTTATTCCGTAGAATATGGTTAAACAGGGTCTTTCGAAAAAACCACTATTGTTTCTTTGTTACTTTTACCCCGTTTAACTTGAAAAGATCAGCCAGTTGTTCCAGATACCATTGTTTATAAGCCGGATTATCGGTCTCAATGGCCTCAAGGAGAAACTTCTTCTGACGGACCAATTCATCAGCAATGGTATTGATAGTCTGGAGGATTTCAGGTATGGTAAGTCCCTGGTTCTTTTTCATGGCGCAATACCTCGAAAAGTATAATCCTCCAGTCTATCTTTTATTAGCTCCTTCGTACATCATTTTTTCATTATTGGGGCGGCATATCGCCTACTTGAAGCTCAATAGCGGGGACTTCGATAATATGGCCGTTCCGTTTGACTCGGATAATATCTGATTCCAGGTATTCCTTTTTCTGACCGGTCGCGTCTTTTATAATAATCTTCTTCTTCCCGCGCTCATCGGATAAAAACCTCCTGAACGGCAATCCTGTCGTACCCCAACCATGAAGGGGATTGACATTATGGATACCGAGGATATACCCCACAAGACTTGATACACCTGACCCACGACCAGCTCCAAGGGGGATATTCTGTTCACGGGCAAATTTCATAAAATCCTGAATGATCAGGAAGTACTCCGAGAATCCATTACCCTGTATTGTGGTCAATTCATGCTTGATCCTCGCCAGATATTCCGGGTCCTCCGCTTTATCAGGGAAGCGCTTATGTAATTCAGAAAATACCATGTCAGTTAGAATCTTATCTGCGTTCGGTATAGTCGGGAGTTTAACGGACTTATCGAATCCGGCAGGTTCAATTTTATTATAAATCTCCCGATTGCCACTAAATATCTCGTCATACTTATCTTACGGGACTTCGGGGTGATGTTGCCTCCCGAATTCTCGTAATTCGGCCTCAGACCGGTATGGCATCGATTTACTCAACCAGACACGATCAACCAGCTCAATCTTGAGTACTCGATCATTCCCCACTCGATCCCCCTCGCTCAAGGAACGTATTTCAACACCATTCCATATTCCAGTTTCTTCCTCGATCTTCGCGGTTCGAATGCTCCCAGTCTTGCTTTGATAGGTTATCTTCCAGTCCTTCTTTCCCATGTCAGATCGACGCCTTTTATTTTGAATGAGCAATAAATCCTGGTGGTCATCAGACATGTCAGCATGAATAAAATGCGCGTCAGAACCGATACAGGTACGAATGCCAAGGGCGTGTCCTATTTCAAGAGCGGCCTTGTTAACCATACGTTGCTCGTCCATATCGTTGAATTGGAGTTCCAGGTAAAAATCAACACCCCATTCTTTCTTCATAGTTGCGGCAAAATTATAGGCGGCCTGATACTCGTTATTGAGAATCAGCTTCCCGAAGGTGCCCCCAATGCAGGCTGTGGTAATAATAATACCGCGACGACCGAGATTATCCATTGGAAGATCACGGAGATCATCGAAGGTAATAATAGGTTTTTTATGAAAACTATTCCGATATGCATTATTCATGAGGCGAATAATGTTATGAAAGCCCCATTGGTTCTTCGCTATCAGGACGACATGCTCATAGCTTTCAATTTTCTTTTTCTTCGCATTTAGATTCGCTCTTCGTTCCTTGTCCTTGAGCCCCTTTAACTCCTGTTTGATTTCGAATAACCGATCACGATGCCGGTTGACATATGCCTCAACACCATAGACAGGTTTCAATCCTGCATTGCTAAATTTCTGGTCAATCTCGAACCATGAGTGCAATGATCCATGATCGCAAATCGCTACCGCTTCATTGTTCTTCTTAGCCAGGTCAACCAGATCATCTATACCGATAAGACTATCCCGAGCCGAATAATGCGAATGGACATGCAGATTTAAAAATATATTTTCCGTGCTCATAATTGATCACTCTCCTGTTCATTTATCTAAAATTTGTATCCAGATGAAAAAACTTATCAACGTGCTTTACGTTAATACGGCGATATGTATTTTTTTTCCAGTCGACATTGCACCCATTATTAAAATCGAATATGCTTACTTCACGGAAACTTCGCTGGCATTGACATGTTACAATAAGATATGGTTTGCGTGCCATACGGGTGATTCTGCTGGTGACGTCCAAAACCTTCACAATGACTGATTTCGTGTCTCCTGACGCGATTTGATAGACTGACGGATATGATGAGGCTTGAATCTGGAGGGGATGCATGAAGCTCATGTTCGTGCCGGTTATCTCCGCTTCCTTTTCAATCCGTTCGCGTTTTGAAACCAATAAGGGGCTCAGGGACTTTCTCGTTTTAATAAGTTCCTGATAAACCGTCTCCAAGTCTCCAAAATCAGAAAACGCATTAGCATACAATAAACCTTCTATAGCTTGTTTCTTAACCTTTTTGCCTTTAACTCGGGCAAGGAAGTCGGCAACATCCTGATATGGGCCATTTGCCTCTCGCTCGTCAATAATCTGATCCACCGCTTTGCCTACCCGTTTTAATGATCCCAAACCATAACTGATTGTATTATTTTCACAATCAGGCACACAATACTTCTTCGAGGTATTGATATTGGGCGGGAGGAGCTTAATCGACGGATATTCGGCTTTCATGTTCTGTGTATATTCGACTATCTCCTTATATTTTCCCTGAGCGGAGTCGAGCGTAACCGCCCAGAATTCTGTTGGGTAATAGTGCTTAATATACATCTGGTCATATGTATTAACCGAATACGCGATAGAGTGCAGCTTGGAGAAAAGATAAGACGATGCGGTAATGAGCCAATTGATAATGCCAGTTTGTGGTATCGGGAGATGACCCTTGTCAGTAAGCCTGCAAGCGAGGAAATCCTGGATTATCTTGTTATCACTCTCACGGCCATCTTTACCGAGGTAAGGGAGGAAGTATTCGTCCAGGATTGACATAAACGCCTTATGCCAGGCAGTTATCGCGTTGACATCACCTTGTATTGTTGCTATTTTCCCAAACTTTTTACTATGGTCATTCAACTCCTTGCGGGTGTTATTTCCATCAGTAAAATTCTTTTCTCCGCCTGAAAACGCCTCGACAAGACCCGCCAGTTGCTCCTGGTATATTAACACTCCATATGATTCTTCCAAAACCTTTTTCGCGGCATTAAAAATACGGTCATCGACTATTTGTTCACGAAGCCCCTTAATCCATTCATTAGGCTTCCCATTCAACGCGTCATTTACATTTTTACGATAAGTATTATACACGGCCAAGCCTTCCGGCGATCCCATGATGCGGATAAGACCAGAGGCGTTGGA
>ENA-UOWE01000248-UOWE01000248.1-activated-sludge-metagenome-genome-assembly--contig:-NODE-248-length-80854-cov-6.951794_pt1 | contig 80854 bp, 74 predicted proteins | sample MGYA00249841_ERZ761562 | MGnify/ENA primary metagenome ERZ761562 (study PRJEB28883, sample SAMN05720200) | activated sludge metagenome | isolation source: Anaerobic digester | place: Japan... | reverse complement strand
TAAGCAAGGCAACAGCCACTGAAGTGAGAGCTTCCATTTCAACTCCGGTTTTACCGGTGCATTTCACCTCACTGAAAGCTTCTATACCGTTCTTTTCAGGCACCAGATCTATAAGTATACTGTCCAGAACAATATTATGGCATAACGGTATAAGTGCAGAGGTCTCCTTGGCAGCATTGATACCTGCAATCTGTGCTACAGTCAGCACATCACCCTTCTTAAGCTGATTTTCGACTATCATTTTAATAGTATCAGGAGCAAGGCGTATTCTACCGTGGGCCTTTGCGATCCTTGTCTGGACTTTCTTATCCCCGACATCCGCCATACGGGCTTTGCCGTCTTTATCAATATGAGTCGTTTCTTTCATTGTCAACCTCCGATATTATAAAAACTCCCGGTCAGATTTCTTATTCCGCATTCAGGCTTCATCTGAATAGCTTCCAGAATAGCTTTCTCATAACCGGTTTTCCTGATATCTATTTCAATATCACTGAAAAGGCATGGCTTCAGCATTCCATTTGCGGTGAGTCTCAAACGGTTGCATGACTGACATCTGCCTCCATCTCCGCCATCAACAGGATAGAAATGACCCTTTACAAGATCCATCTGACGGATGTACCTTATTTCCAATCCCTTTCTATGGCAGAATTCAGTAACCTCCAGCGCATCTTTTTCTTCTGTGGAATTTTTTATTACACAATTGATCTTCACCGGTGTTAACCCCGCATTGATTGCAGCATCGATACCCTCAATCACATCTTTGACATTTCCTCCTCTTGTGATAGCAGTAAATCTTCCCTCATCAACAGAATCAAGGCTGACATTTACCCTGTGCAGACCGGCTTCTTTCAGATCAACAGCATGCTCCTTAAGAAGGACTCCATTTGTAGTCATTGAGAGATCCCTGATGCCTGGTATGTCTGAAATCATCCTCACAAGTATAGTAATATTCTTTCGGACAAGAGGTTCCCCCCCTGTTATCCTTACTTTCGTAATGCCTTTCCCGACAGCTATTCTTGTGAATTCCGCTATCTCATTGTAAGTAAGGATATCCTTATGTCTGACCAGGGGAACGCCTTCTGCCGGCATGCAATAAATGCACCGCAGGTTACACCTGTCGGTTACTGATAACCTCAGGTAATCTATAGATCTGTCAAAGCGGTCTAACACTTACAAACTCTCCTTTCTCCAAAGTATCCTTTCCGGCCGGGATCATGATTATTCCATCGGCAAAAGGGATTGCTGAAATATGCGCCGAGCCGTGGAATTCAACCGGAACTACCATATTATCTTCAGTTATTGCAACAGGTATGAGTCCCATTCTCTCCGAAGACCTCCTTATGTATTTTTCCCTGAGAGGCAGTTTGATTGGGAGTGGATTCCAGTTGAATCCCATCATTTTGTATATCAATGGTCTTACAAGCAATTCAAACTGCATAAATGATGACACAGGGTTTCCGGGCAGTCCGAAGACAAAGGCATCAGGATGTATGCCAAATGTTGTAGGCTTACCTGGCTGAACAGCGATCCTGTCGAACTGAATTTTTACCCCGGCCTTCCTAAAAACGGAAGGAACAAAGTCAAAATCACCCATAGATACACCTCCTGTAAGTATCACTATATCATTCTCATCAATTGCTTTTCTTACAACTGAAAGAGTTTCTTCTTCGTCATCTTTTACTATTCCATAGTATTTCCCTGATGCACCTGCTCTTTCAATCTGGGCCATAAGCTGGTATGAATTACTGTCCCTTACCTGTGAGCCCGCAGGGATTGCATTCGGTTCAATAAGTTCGCTGCCTGTGCTTATTACCCCCATTTCGGGCATCCTGCTGACAACAACCGATGTATTACCTGTTGAAGCAAGTACAGCAATATCCTCCGGCTTGATCATTCGCCCCTGCCTGAGAACTATATCTCCTTTTTTCACATCCTCACCCCTGAAAGATATATTATCCTTGCTGAATGGATTCTTTATCCTGATCAATCCGGTGGAAAGAGTTTCAGTATCCTCAACCATAACAACACGATCGGCCCCTTCCGGCACCATTGCCCCTGTCATGATCCTTGAACATTGCCCCTTCCCGATTTTCTTTTTCGGGGATTTGCCTGCAGGGATGGTCTCAATTACTTCAAGATCAAGGTGCATGTCAGCTTTTCTCACAGCAAATCCGTCCATCGAGGATTTGTCGAAGGAAGGCATATCGATATCACTTAATGCATCAGAGGCAATTACTCTGCCCAAAGCCCGGGTAAAAGGTATTTTCTCTGTCCCGACACTCCTGTCAGAAGCCATAACAATGCTTAAGGCATCTTCAAAACTTATCATATCAGTTCCTTTCCTGAGAAAACTATCGGAGCCTCAGAAGAAAAGGTTATCCAAACTTCTGATAGCTCTTTGATATTTAACTCCGTAAATTCATTCATAGTAATATCTGCGTGTATCATCTCGCCAGCATCAAGGATTATTTCCATCCCTGTTTCGGAGGGGTAGATTTCCCTTACAACAGCCCGGAACATATTCTTCTGACTATTCCCGGCTGACAATATATTCAAAATTTTCACTTCTTCGCTCCTTATAGCCAGAAGTCCTTCCACCGGGTATTCGTCGGGAGGGATACTGATTACCATCTTATTTCCTGTTACAGCATTCCAGGAACCATCTTCAGCATATAGCTTTACACGGAAAAAATTCCTTATACCGGCATATCGTGCGATAAACTCATTCTCAGGCCGCCTGAAAACCTCACCGGGTTTCCCTTCCTGAATTATGCGGCCGTTATGAAGGACCCCGACTCTTGCAGCAAGGCTTATTGCCTCCCTGTAATCGTGGGTCACGTGTAAAATAGTTAATCCCTCCCTGTTCAGCTGCCTGAATATTCTTCTTATATCATCCTTCAGGCTTGCATCGACTGAAGCCATTGGCTCATCAAGGAGAAGAAGCCTCGGAGATGTTATTAGTGTCCTTGCGAGAGCTACACGCTGCAACTCGCCTGATGACAGATTATTAGTTAAACGGTCAAGGAGATGATCAATATTAAGCTTTTCTGCTGCCTCCGCCACCATTCTACTGATATCTGCATGACTGTACTTCCTGCAGCGCAAGGGGAAAGAGATATTCCCTGATACCGTCATATTCGGAAAAACAGCAAAATCCTGGAACATAAGTCCGATATTACGGTCCTGTATCCTTGTTCTTGTGACATCCTTTCCTGCTATTCTGATCTCACCTGAATCCGGGGCATACAGTCCGGCTATCAGTTCCAGGAGTTGTGTTTTACCTGAACCTGACCTGCCGAGAAGAACAAAATATTCACCTTCAGGGATTTCGAGATTGATCCCTGAAAGAGCAAAATTGCCCAGCTTCTTATTGACATCAATCATTTTCAGCATGCGGGCGGGAATTCAGATGATTTCTTCCTGCAGGGATCAGCCTGAGTATTATGAACACTGCCAGTGCAATTATAATGAACACTACAGAAGCCGGCCTGGCGTATTTAAGTCCGAAAGAGGTGAACCTGTCATAGATCATAACGGGTGCTATCATCGGGTGATAGGCGATTATGACAACAGCTCCGAATTCGCTCATTCCCCTGGCAAACATAAGGACGAATCCTGATGTTATATTACGCCATGCAAGAGGGAGTGAGATGCTGAAAAATACTCTTGACTGGCTCGCACCTAGTGTCAGTGCGGCTTTTTCAAGACGTTCGGGGACAGCAGCAAACCCGTCACGTGCCGAGTTAATAAGGAAAGGAAGGCTTACAAATGCCATTGCAAGGGCAATTCCGGCCGGACGGTTGATAAAAGTAAGGCCTACAGAATCAGCTACTTTACCCAGAAAACCATCGCGGGAGATGAATCCGAGCACTGCAATTCCCGCCGCAGTATGAGGCAGAACTACAGGAAGATCGATTATTCCCTGCACTAAACCTTTAAGAGGGAATTTCTTTCTTGCCAGCACCCATGCAAGCGGCACTGCTCCGAGGGCAAAAAAGAAGGTCGCGGTAAATGAGACCCAGAGGGTAAGCCAGATACTATGCTGAACATCCTTATCAGAGACAGTCTCAAGCAGTTTGGATCCTTCGGTATGGAGGAACATGCCTGTGAGCGGTGCCAGGATGAAGAGCAGCACCAGCGACGAGAGGATCAGCAGTATCCAGTTGAAAGGACTATTCTTTATCATCAGCAGGTTCTTCCTTCACTGATCCCAGGTATTTCCTGAGTTTTTCAGGTACCCGGTCAGTTTGTTCACTTATTAAATGCGTTAACGGTTCCTGCCCGTTCTTCCTGAATATCTCCATACCATCCGGGCTGAGCAGGAAAGATACAAAATCTAGAGCAGCCTCCTCATTGGGAGCGTCCCTTAGAACAGTCAGACTATAATTTATAAATCCGCCTTTGACATTTATCCTGCTTCCCGGTGTACTTCCTGTAACTTCAAGTGATACAGAACTGTACAAAGAGTCATAAGCAGGGTTGCCCAGGCTGATCTCAGATGGCAGTGATATATAATTCAGTCTGTGTTGTATTGCAACCGACTTGTACTGGAACATGTAATCAATTGCATTTGATTCGATGAGAGCGACAAGATCAACCTCTTTCGGACGAATGAATTCCCTGTTCTTCGATAAAATTTTTTCAGCAAGTCCGGTAATGTTGTAATATTTCTCCGCAAGTTTAAAGAGCATTACCGTTCTGTAACCACATGGATCGGCATCAGGGTCAGACCTCCCGAAAATAACATCATCCTTCATAAGAATATTGTACCAGTTTTCAGAGGTGATCTCATCTGAATACTTTGCTTTTGGCTGATAAGCAATCACCAGTTCATTTGCTGCGAAGCTTACTGCCCACGATGCATATTCGGGTATCAGCAGCTCATCGATGACAAAATAATCTGAAGAAGCAACTATATCACAGGGTCTTTTCAGTTCTGTCACTTTACGGGCGCAGACAAGGCTGCCGGCTGGTTCAGAAAGTATCCTGATGCCGGGATTCCTTTCCTGATAGATATCAGCGATCTCTTTAAAAGGTACTGAAAGGCTGCCGGCATGGAAAATGATGATTTCTCCTGTTCTTTTATTCGTCCGGGACAGGCAACCCGCGAGTGAACAGGCAGCTAAAAAAATCAGAATGGCAGACCTCTTCAAACAGCCTATATATTATTATACGTACAAAACGACCTGCAAGTTATGCTTTGCAGCCTGTTTATTGATATTTTTCAACCACTTCTATTACTTCGGGGAAATCCATTCCTATTTTTCTGAGAAATTCAATTGTTGGAACACCGTTGCTGTTCCAACCCCTTCTCTTGTACACTGCATCCTGGAGTTTTTCATACTGGTCCTCGCGGTATTTCCTGAGTATCTTCATTTTTTCCTCAGTTGTCATTCCTTCCGGATCGACTCCCACCAATTCCTTTAATTGCCTGTCATATCTCTCAGCACGCGATTCATATTCAGCTTTTGTCACCGGCCCGGCTGCCCTGTATGGCTGCCTGTCGTTGATCCTTTTTCCGTAGCCTCTTCTTATATTGAAAACCCTCTGGAAATTATATACCCTTTCGGAGTCTTCGACAAGCCTTTCCTTGCTGAACTCCCGCCCTGTTACAGCTTTGTATATTGTTACATAATTATCGACATGTTCGGGGACCTTAGCCGGTTCGTCAGTCTGAGCATTGTTTTCAGGTTCGACATCGTTCCACGGCAGTTTGCAAAGGCCAACCAGTCCGAACCATGTCCTGAACATCGGGAAATAGTGAAGAGCTTCCGCTTTATTTTCAAATGTAGGGATCTGGTTATTGACCATATCCATGAATATCAGCCAGGCTTCATCGTGCTGGGGACCTTTATTTGTCAGTCCGAAACCTCCCTGCTGAGCCAGTGATTCCTTTGGCATATACTGAGAATATTCCAGTCCTTTCTGTTCCATTGCAATATCGTTCAGGAAGCCGGCATCGCCCCATCCGTTCCTTATGAACAGCTCTTTCATCTTTCTCACGCCCTGACCGGCTATGATACCGAATCCTTCGCCCCTGGCCAGCTGGTGCAGGAGTTCCAGGGCATCCCGGGAATTTCCGAATTTCAGTTCGAGTCCGCCGGTCCTTTCGGTATTAAGTATTCCGTTTTCAAAGCATTCCATAATGAAAGCCATGCATGTGCTCCATGTTATTGTGCAAATGCCGTATGTATCGCAATAGAAATTTGTCTCGATAATATAATCCGGATCGAAGATCCCGGAGTTTGCACCAAGTCCGGCAGCGTTTTCATATTCCGGGCCATCAACAATTACTTTATGTCCGGCGTAGGGACCAGTTTTTATCTCGTAATTATCTACTCCTTTGCTGCACGACATATTGCATCCTATCCAGCAACCGTCGGGGATATTCTGGGTAAAATGACTTTTCCACACTGATGAATCGATCTTCCAGGCGTCGGGGTGGCTGCCATATTGGTAATTCATTACGGGAAGCAGATCGTGGTCGTTCATTATCTCCATAAGGTGGGCTGTTCCCACCTGGCGCATCTGGCATTGCTTATCGTCGAGTTCACGAATTTCCCTGTTGAACCGTTTGCCTCTCTCCATTATTGCCTCGAGGTCAACAACATTATTAAGGTTTCCCTTCACTCCAGGGATCTTGCATACGAGGGCCCTTATCTTTTTGTTCCTGAATACTGTTCCGATACCTCCGCGTCCGGCCTGTTTCAGCCTTATCTTTTTTCTTCTCGGATCATAGAAGCTGAAGTTAAGCATACCGATGAGTGAATGATCGGCTGCAGAACCGGTTGAGACAATCCCGATATTTTTCTTTTCATCTTCACTGTCAGCAAAAATACCGGTCAGCTGTTCGACAAGCACATGGCTGTCGGGAGCAGCATCAGGAGCTTCGTACAACTCAACTTTATGGTTTATCCCGTCGATGAAAATGATCACATCTTTTTCAGCTTTCCCCTGCAGTTCGAGGGCATCGAAGCCCGAGAATTTCAGGAAAGGACCGAAGAAGCCGCCCACGTTGCTGTCCATTACCGAGTCGGTCTGCGGCGAGATACTCACGACAAGTGATTTCCCGGTGCCGGAGTATTGGGTTATCCCTCCTATCGGGCCGGAAGAAATGATTATCTCATTCTCCGGATCGTTCCACCTGGTTTCAGGAGTTGTGGCATCCCATAGAAGGCGGAGGCCATAGCCTTTCCCTCCGATGAACTTTTCCTTCATTACCGGAGGTACATCTTTTTCTTTTATTTCTGAAGTACCGGCGTTGACATAAAGTATCTTATCGGTGTAACCCCTGCTCAGAGGAGTCCACATGTATTCCCAACTCTTAATGAGCCGGTAGTTTATCTTTTTTGGATGTGTATCCATATTTTTTACCCGTTTTTCCTGAAATAAAAATAACTGACATAAAGTTACATTTTCTATCAGTAACTCAGTATGATAATAATCAGTTTATGGGCGGGGGGCAGGGAGCAGGGAGCGGGGGGCGGGGGGCAGGGGGCGGGGAGCGTTGAGCGTTGAGCGATGAGCGGTGAGGCACAAGGTTTTCTTATTCCCCCTTTGAAGGGGGCAGGGGGATGTTTTATGGGCATGGGGCTATGAGCGATAAGCGATGAGCAGTGAGCGATGAGCGATAAGGCACAAGGTTTCTAATTCCCCCTTTGAAGGGGGCAGGGGGATGTTTTATGGGCATGGGGCGTTGAGCGATGAACGATGAGCAGTGAGCGATGAGACTACATTACTATTTACTTTTTAATCGTGCCAGAATTAAAACAGGATTATCTGTTTCCTTCAGGCTTTCTGCCAGTTTTTTATAAAGCTCCTTTTTATTCAGATCCTTTGGATTAGAATTCTTGAACTCGTCTGTTGCCGCATGTGCTATGATTTCGTGAGGATTTTGGATCCCTATTAAGTACTCGTTACCATTTTCTTCATAATAACTCTCAGGGAAAAACCATAATCCTCCATCGAAATCATTTTTAATGCCACTGACAGGCTGGGCTCGTTCATTAACTTCATAGATATTTAAAAAATCCCTTACCCCATTCTTATCAATAAATGCCATATAGTATTTCCGATCATAAAAATATCTCATGACATAAAAGCGTTTTGTTTCAAATATATGAAAGCCAAAATACTTTTGCTCCAGGACTTGTTCAACAGAGAGGTTACCGCGGGGATGGCGGTGAGTACCAGGACTTATAATCAAAGCCGGTTTCTCTGATAGATCAGGCATAACTGAAAAAACCGTATCAGACCATGTATTATAATATGTCACCCTGTTTTCAAAGAGATAGCTTTCAATTCCTCCGGAATAGTTGTATGTAAATTCAGGAAGGTGCCTTTTTTGTTTTTTCACAATATTCCCCAAGGTATCGTAAACTATCCATTCGTAAGGTGAATCATATCCGAAACAATTAATAAACAAATTGTTATTAAAGAAATTGATGCTGTTAATGAATGAGTCTGGATATTCGTTCAGGGTAAAACTTCTTAAAAACTTTCCTGTTCTGGAAAAGACCTGAATTGTTTTAGTTCGGTCTGCATGATTATATAAGCTCCCGGATTTTTCATCAATGCAAAAATTCCGGGCAAAAATATATTCCCCGGGACCTCTTCCAAATCTCCCTAACTGGCTGATCAATTTCCCACTCCTGTCGAATGCCAGGATCCCGGTTCTGGAATTAAGGTAGTAGGTATGATGATCGGGAATAACAATATTTATATTATCTATTAATATAGAAGTATCCAGTGGTATGAAGGATATATCGTCTATCAGCTCGGATAACATAATTTCATCTCCGCTGTAGTTTACCGGATCAAATTCATAGAGATCTCCGTCAGAGGAATTACATCCCGCGAATAAATAAGCAGCAAAGAAGAAAACTAACAATTTCGCATCCATGATCCTTATATATGACAATAATAATAAATATTTGATTGTTAATGTCTTAAAACCTGTTCATTGACAGCAACATAGTGTTAGACAAGGGCTATAAACTTGATATTTAATATGTTGTATACACATCCTGATCTGCAATGTCTGATCAATTTTGATAAAAACTAAGCTACTTTTGAATTGATCGTAATATACCAAATAATTCTTATTTTGCTTACATTTATAGTTAATTTTTTGTATTTCCTTTTAAGTCTTTTATAATTCAGAGTCTTAGACATGAAACAGGCAAATGTACTGAGAGGGAGCGGGGAGCGGTGGGCGGAGAGGTCTTGCATGTTGTGCAAGTCATGCAAGTCGTGCAAGTTTTATTATAGTCCTGGACCTGCAGGACCGCAAAACCTGCATGACCTGCACGACAATTTACTATCTGCGTAAATCTGTGCTTTGCCATCCGCAGTCTGGATTTAGCAGGACGAAGGATGAAGATCTGCGGGAAAATATTATTTAAGAGCTTCCACAACTTCGTCAGGACTAAAGATCCTGATATTGCCAGTAATCCTCTCCGGCTTGTTCCTGACAAAAAGCACCGGAATGACTTCATAATTCTTCCGAAACGGTAATAGATCAGTTTTCCGCATCAATTCCTTTGCCGCTCCGGAAAGATCGCCTTTTTTGTTCCATTTTACTTCACCAACTATTATTTTGGTTTTATCATATGATTCAGAAACAATGTCTACCTCCAGGGGCTTGCCGTCCAATCCCTTTCCCCACCAGCGTGAGGCTGGCCCGAATTCCTCTCCCATTTTCAATCCGGGGACGGACTGCCTGCATAATTCTTCCCATTCGGATGAAACATATAACTCCATCCTTTTTTTAATGTCTTTCAATACCCGGGTTCTGTGACCGAGCTCTATCCTGCTTTTATCAGGGACGACAAATGTGAAATAAAAATTCAGGAAAGGATCGTTAATGCGGTAAATACTCTTTTTTGTCGATCGAAGCGATTCGCCGAAAGGTATCTCACGTCTTATATATCTTAGCTCTGTCAGGAATGCCAGTGCATTCGACAGATGAGTTGCCGGCTTACCTATCCTTCCGGCAAGTTCGGATAAACGATGACTGCCCGATCCTATAAGGCTCAGCAGCGTGAATGCCTGAACCGAAGTACGGATCTCATCAGAAAACAGCCGTTCAGGTTCATCCGTAAGCAGTCCGTATTGATTAATAACATGCTCCGAAAGAGCATCTTCAAGAGAGCCTGACGACTTTCGTATCTCCCAGTAGCGTGGCACTCCTCCCCAGATAGAATATTCCGTAACAGCTTCATCCGCAGATATTCCCAGGTACTTCCTGAGATGAGCAACTGACATGGGCTGAATCTTCAGAATTTCATCAGCCCTGCCATATAAAGGAGCATTTGCATCCAGAACCAGCCCATGCATCATCATCTGTGATGAACCGCAAAGAATAAAAGTGAAATTGCTATGTGCCTTGTCGTCGTATATATTTTGCAGAACAGACGGCAATTCCGGAGAGTTTTTCACCAGATACGGAAATTCATCAATGATTAATGCTATACGACTTTTAAGTGCATTATTCAGGCTCCGGAAAAGGGAATCCCAGTCAGGATACATCGGGACAGAGAATCCCGGGATCATAGCGTCGATCCTGATAGAAAGCGCCTTTATCTGAAGAGCTTTTTCACGCATGTCCGCAGCAAAATAAATCATTGAACTGCTCATTAGCTTTTTAAGGAGGGTTGACTTTCCGCAGCGGCGTCGACCGTAAATTATTACCAGCTTGCTCTCTCCGGCATCCATGACACGCTTCAATCTGGATATTTCTTCTTCTCTGTTTACGAACATTACTTATTATTATGTTTGTCAAATATAATGTTTAATAAACATAATTACAAATTATTTTTATTTCCGATGATAATTAAATACTACAAAACACTTCGGGGATTTATAAGTTACACCAGGGAATTTGACTTATAATGGCAGGGGCAGGGAGAGGTGAGTCTTGAGCGATGAGCGGTGAGCGATGAGAAGTCAGGGGGCGGGGGGCAGGGAGGTCTTGCAGGTTTTGCAGGTCTTGCAGGTCCCCAGGTCTTGTGAATGACTTGCATGACTTGCATGCCATTTTTCTATCTGCGTAAATCTGCGTGATCTGCGGGAGATTAATTTAGAACTCCATAAAACATTCAATTTTTTAATCGTACAAGAACAAGAACAGGATTATCTGTTTCTTTCAGACTCGCTGCCAGGTTCTTAAGTTCTTTTTTCTTTTCAGGGAATATTGGTTTTACATTTTTAAAATCAGGACTATCAACATGCGATTTGATCTCCCAGGGATCTATTAATCCAAACATATATTCAACGCCATTCTCTTCAAATGAGCTATGTGGAAGGAATGCCGGTCCTCCGCTAAGGTCATCTGTTATACCACCAGTTAAATTCCATTCAAAAAGACCGCCATCATCGCCAGACATATATGATAAAAAATGACCATAATTTTCTTTTTCAATCAGGACCAACGTTGGCTTATTAAAGCTGTATCTGATAACAAGGAACCTTTTAGTTTCAAAAACATTTTTAACAATTAATTTGCCTTCCAGAACTGCGAGGGAATTTATTCTCCCTTTGGGTAGTCTGTGATCACCCGCTTTTATAACAAAAGATGGTGTTTCTGTAAAGTCAGGTAGAATAGAATATACGGTATCTGTAAAAAAGTTCCAATAAAAAAGCTGATTCATAAATCTATAGGTTCCGGATCCAAATCCATAATTTGCCTCAAAGCCAGGTAATCGTCTTTCTTGCTTCCAGACTATTTTGCATAAGGAATCCAGTGCTAACCACGCTAACTCAGTTTTAGCATCATTCATATTTAAAGCATCATTCATATCAAAAATAACAAATAGCTTAGAATCAATAAAGTCAATATTATCAATGCTTCCAATGTCTTCGACTGAAAAGCTCCTGATGAAACGCCCGGTTCCGGAATAAACTTTTATTATTCTGTTATCAATCGTATATATGATCTCTTTATCCTCATCAATAGCCAGGTCATAACAATAGGTATATTCACCTGGTCCCCTTCCTTTAGTTCCAATCGGCCTTATAAACTTTCCAGACCTTGAGAATGCCAGTATTCCGTTATCTTTTGTAGATAAGTATATTGAGTTACGACAAAAAAGGATGTCGCTATAAATCAAATCTAAAGGGACACTATTATCAAATGGAATAAAAGTAATGTCATCGGCAATGTCAGATAATAAAACTGATTTCTCTTCAAGTATCCTGGGGTCAAAACTATAAAGATCATGATCATCCTGATTACAGGAAAGAAAAAGGATCATACATATTAAAAAAAATGTTTCCTTCATAATACAACCATTTTCAGTTGTCGGCAAGGTTAAAAATCCTGAATTTTCTTACCTTATTTAACCAGGATCAGAACCGGATTATCAGTTTCCTTAAGACTGTTTACCAGCTTTTCAAACTCTTTTTTCTTCTCAGGATACTTCGGAACCGAGTTTTTAAAGCTTGCCGATTTTATATAAGACTTTAAAGAAAGAGGATCTTTAAGGGAGACAAGCTCATTTTCTCCATTAACAAATAAGGGTTGGAAGTCAGGCCCGCCATCAAGATCATTAATAATGCCGGACTCTGCATCAAAGACAACCGAATAGTTGTCTGTCTTTGATCCGATGAATCCGTAAAATATAGCTTCAGAAGGAGGATTGTATTTATACATATACTGGTAGTATATGAAGTTCCCAAATTCAAAAAGGCTCATCGGCTGGATGTAATTATTACAGATATATATCATATCCTTCGAAGTCATGACTTCGGGAGTAATGAGTCTGTTCCCTGCCTCAAGAACCAGATATGGAATATAACTATTCTTATTGAGGTAATAAATTGTATCTGAGTAGATTCCCTTTCTACAGAGTTTATCCCCCGTCTGATAAAAGAGATTCTCATGGGCAAAACCATATCCGCTTTTATTGGTAAACTTGTGGTTATTTCTGAAATACCTCAATACATTTCCATTCAGGTCCAAAATAATATAGCTGTATTCATTTTTACCGGAATTATTACCACAAGAAAGAATTATCTTATTTTCATAAACATCCAGTTCGTGAGAATAAAAAGGCAAATTAATCTCACGTAAATAAGCTCCGTTCTCATTATAGATTTTTATTTTTTTCTGCCAACCCGAGAGTATATATATGTTATTAGTATTAAAATCAATATCAAAATCATTGATCTGAGTGACTTCCTCGGGTCCTCTTCCTATTGGAGCTATTACTGTCTCAAATTCACCTGTTCTTTTAAATTTAATAATCTTCGCATGATTTTTAAAGAATATTGAGTTCCCGGCTGATATTATCTTGTTTATTGTATAATCATGAAAATACAGGTTATCCCCGCTTGAAATGACACTTTTCTCATTCGTCTCAAGCGGAATATAATGTATATTCTTCATATCCAAATCTGAAAGTCGCAGTTTCTCAATTTTTTTTGAGCTTCCCAGGTTAAATACCTTTAAGTCATTCTCCGAATTATTTATAAGATGACAGCGAAATAATAAAATGAGAAAAAAAATCAATTTGATCATCATGAAAACTTTAATTTAATTTTTAAACGCATATTTTGCAGAAGCCTCTCCTTGAATCAGGCAACAATTTTTTGATACTATCTTCGTGTTTAATCATGTATTAATGATTTAATAATTGAGAACTCAATCCATATTTTTTGCTAAATCCCAGGTAATTCAATCAATTCCCGATATCTATCCGGGCTGATCAGCTATTTCTTCAGCCTCACCACCATCAACACCGGGTTATCAGTCTCCTTCATACTTCCGGCCAGCTCTTCAAAGACCTTCTTCTTTTCAGGATACTTTGCCATAAATTCTTTGAATTCATCAGTTTTTACCCGCGCCTTGATCTCATGAGGATTTATCAGCCCTTCCAGATATTCCCGGTCATTCTCAACAAAATAGTTTTGTGGCTGAAACCTCATGCCTCCATCGATATCATTGATTATACCTCCTAAAATATTATCTCCGAATACTGCAGGACCTTTTATCAGAGCAGTTGAATGAGATTCCCCCGATTTTTTATCAATCACTGCAATAATCAGATCATTATCCCAATAGTATCTGGTGAAAATATTGTTTTTTGACTCCAGTATCAGATAAGGCTTAAAATAAAGCTTTGCGTCTTCAATTCTTTTATAAGCTTCTCTTGATAAGCGGTGTTGCCCCGGACTGATCACAAAGGATGGTTCAGGGATAAAATCAGGTGATAGTGAAAATATCGTATCACTCCATGGGTTCCATGAATAAAGCTTGTTTTCATACTTATATATTCCACCTGGTATTAAGTCATTACCTGTGAATTCCGGAGTAGATCTTTCTTTTGTTTTTATAATATTCCCCAATGTATCAAATAATATCCATTCATGTTTAACTCCGGTGTATTGAGGATGACAGGGAATGAAAATTTCCGAATTGTAAAATTCAAGTACATCAGTTCCCGCACTGTATTCCCTTAGTTCAATTTTTCGAAGGAACCTGCCGGTTTTTGAATAGACCTTAATTACATTTGCATCCATAACGCAAATTGTTCCGCTTCTCTCATCAACACTGAAGTTGACACAGAAAGCATATTCACCCGGCCCCCTTCCTTTACTTCCTACCTTTTTTATGAACCTGCCGTTTCTGTCAAAGATCATTACTCCCGACTGACGTTCAGACAAATAAATATTATCGCCGATAAAATACCTGGGATAATAAATCATGTTTATTGGGAAGCTATTATCAAGAGGAATATAGGTTATATCGTCAGCAAGCTCAGAGAGAGCTATCTCTTTTTTCCCAATTGTCCTGGGATCAAACTGGTAAAGACCACCCTCTGGTGATTTACATGAACCAAGGATAATAATCAGCGGGACAAAATACAGAAACCTCATATTGGCATATTTAAGATTATTGCTGCAAGCCGGCATTTACCCGATCAAATCATTCTATGTATTTTGCATATAAAACATGGACCAATACTTCCTTTTCAGGTTTGCTATTATCAGCTGGAATGCACCTTTCTAAATTGCCCTGTAAGTTAAGCAATTTTTCTATACTGCTTATATTTATAGTTATTTTTTTGCCTTACTCTCTTTTTTTTCACAACAAGACCTGCATGATTTGCATGACCTGCATGACCTGCACGACTTGCATGACTTGCATGACCTGCACGACTTGCATGACCTGCACGACTTGCATGACCTGCATGACCTGCATGACCTGCATGACCTGCATGACTTGCATGACTTGTTTATAGTATAAAAGCTTCATACCTTTAGCATTTAGCGGATCAGTATAAAAGGACAATGAGATCGTCAGATATCCGAAATCATCTTTCCCGCTTCAGGGTAGGGATAGCAGGCGCCGGAGGACTAGGCTCCAACTGCGCCGCAGCCCTTGCCAGAAGCGGTGTAGGAACACTGGTGATCTGTGATTATGATGTAATTGAACCGGCTAACCTGAGCCGGCAATACTATTTTACAAACCAGGTCGGAACCCTGAAAACAATTGCCCTGAAGGAGAATATAGCCAGGATAAATCCTGATATAATTGTACTTGCCTATACAGAAAAACTTACAAGGACAAACATCCCAAAGATCTACAGCGGATGCGACATCATAGTCGAGGCTTTCGACAGAGACGATATGAAAGAGATGATAATCGAGACTGTCCAGTCAGAGATGCCCGGCGTTCCTCTTATTGTAGGATCCGGAGTGGCGGGATGGGGCAACACCGATTCGATAAGATGCAGGAAGATCGATGACACTCTTTATGTTTGCGGCGACGAATCGACAGAGGTCAGCGAGGAACACCCCCTGATGGCGCCCAGAGTGGGGATCGCGGCTAATATGCAGGCTGATACCGTAGTAGAACTGCTTATGAAAAAATCAAGTGACTACTTCCGCCTATGAAGATAATCCTGAATAACAGGGAAGAAATGCTCCCCGGAGAAACGTTAACAGTCAGCGAGATGCTGCTGCTGAAGAAGTTCTCATTCAAAATGAGGATAATCAAGATCAACGGAGTACTGGTACCGAAAGACAAATACGATTCAACACTGATAAAAGAAGGTGACAATGTCCAGATGCTTTATCTTATGAGCGGCGGATAGAAAAAAATTTATAGCTTTGCATCATAATGATCAGGTTCAGGTACATAGATAAAATACCAGTCATTTTCAGGAACAAGTATTTCCTTACAGTCCTTGCCTTTCTTATCTGGATCATCCTGATGGATTCAAATAACCTGCTTTCGCGTATCAGAGAGGTCCGTGAACTCCGCAAGCTGAAAAGCGACAAGGAATACTACACAAATAAAATAGAGGAAGATCAGAGTAAGCTCAAAGAGCTGAAAACAGATAACCATAACCTCGAGAAGTTCGCCAGGGAACAGTACCGCATGAAAAAACCTGATGAAGATCTCTTTATCGTCCTTACTCCCCGCGAAGACAGGCAGATCAATAGAAAGAATAAGTAATCTCCTTGGTTTAGTTAGCCAATATCTTACTAAGATTTGATGCTCTTTCCAGATTCCGGTAAGTCAACAGAACATCATAAGGATTATGTTCCGGTTCAGGAACACCCGTAAGTGAAAGCAGTTCCATTGCTGCCTCTGTTACCGCCTGTTTTTTGAAGATCCCGGAATGCACATGGTTCATGTACCTGACTATCATGAACATATTGAACCAACCGAAGAATCGTTTCCTGAAAGATCCTGCACCTGCAGTGTTTGCCTGTATCTCCGATATCTGCCTGAACCATTCTTCTTCACTTATAAATGACCTTAACCCTGCTGATAATTTCTTATAATACTCCCTCAACTGACAGGCATCAGAATTATAGAGAGATTCAATCCCTGCAAAGAGTGATCTGAGTTCCCTGAATGCATTTATATTATATGTCAGGAAATCCTGTCCGGGATTCTCAATGAATTTTATCATCGCTGCCCCGGTGCCGAAAGGTGCTCGGGATGATGTTCTTGACGAAGGATAGACGGTAGTTGTATTAAGAAAAAAGAAACCGCCCCTGGGAACCAGTTTCTGAATGAAATAGAAATCCTCCCCTGCCCTTCTCCTGTTCATACCTCCTGCTTTCATGTAATCAAGTGCTTTCACCGCCAACGCCGATCCTATTGTATGAAAAGGGTAAGGAAACCCTGAATAGTCCAGTCCTCTTGCATAATATCTCATATGTAACTCATAAAGAGTTATATAACGATAGTTTATTTCAGGATACTCATCTCCTTCAAGAAGATGTTCGAAATATATTGAACAGGCTGATCTTTCCTTTTTCTTCAACAGTTCATCGCAGATAGAGGTGAAATAATTCTCAGCTACCATACAATCTGCATCCAGGCTCACTATTACTCCATCAGGCTTGTCAATCTCATTAAAACGCCTTAATGCCTCGTCCATACCTGTTTTTCTGGCCATCCCGGCGCCCCAGTCGCGCAGATCAGACAGACCTGCATCAAAAACAAGAAGCCGGAAAAAGCAATTTTTGTTTTCCTCCTTCCAGCTGTTAATCCTGCTAATGCATATCTTATTATTGCTGATACCCTCCTGGCTTGCATCCTGCCGGGCATTGACGATGATGATCACCTCAGTCCTGCATTCCGGTTCACTGCATTGTGAAAGGCTGTCGAGGAGAGTTGTAATACCGGGTTCATTGAAAGCAGGCACAACGACTATTATGCCTGTTCCCTTATCAGGTGATTCTGCGAATATAAGCGGAAAAAGGGCCCTCTTTTCAAGCCACGATGTGGCAAAACCCATTTGTCTTATTTTTTCCCAACCCTGTATTTATTGTTCAGGGCTTTTGTAACCTTATCTGTAATATCCAGTGCAGTATCGCCATAGAGCACCACGCTTCCGAAAGTCTTACCCAGTATGTACTGGTAGTTGTATTCAGCTTTGTTTTCTTCGAGATAGGATGTGATATATTCTATTATCTGCCTGTTCATCACCTGCTCTTCTTCCATCAGGTCAGTCTGAAGATTATCGCGTAGTGTAACAAGCTCCTGCTGCTGCTTTAGAAGAGACTGCTCCATTTCAGCTGCAGTAGCTCTTGTAACAAGACCTTTGTTCACTTTATCCTGAAAATCCCTGGCGTTTTTCTCATACTGCGTCCCTTTTGAGTTAAGCTCAGCTTCAGCTTTCTTCTGCTTTGCCATAAGATCTTCTCTCCTGTCGAAGAACATATCGAAGTTATAAATAACTGAATCGATGTTCACAAATGCTATTCCCTGGGCATCAGACTGAACTTTGGCAGATACTCCCTCTGCACCTTGTTTGTTTTTACTCTTACCGGTAAAATGGAGAACGTATAGAAACGCTGTAGCAAGAAATAATATTGAAAACAGGGCTATTGTAATTTTCTTCATCACGATTTATTTTTATTAAACAAAAGTCACGCGCAAATATAAAAAATAAACAAATAGCGACGCAAGTGACTGTAAACAATTATAAATTGCAATATTGTTAATATGCTCAGGGATTGCAGTATAGGGAGCTAAAATTCCGGGCAGGGTATAGCCCTTATTTTCTTCTTCTGGGTTCCTAATGTAAAGGAAGTAAATTCATATACCAGGGATATTTCATGAGCCCCGGCGGTTGAACCAATAAGATTCGATATTGTGAAATCGTAGCTGTATCCGATATGAAGATTATCCGATTTGTACCCTATGAGCCCGATTATTGCATCACCGGCCTGTGATGTCATAAATGGAATACCACGGTACCATAATCCGAATATCAGCGGACTCTTGAAATAATACAATCCCACGTCGGTCTGGTAGAATTTCGCCTGTCTCTGGAAATTCATGGCAATTGAAAGTGTTTCCTGAAGCTTCACTCTCAGCCTGGTCTTCTTTATGAGCTGTATCCCTCCGAACAGATTGAATTTGATGGGAACATTGGCATCATCACCGTAGAAAGAAGTTTTAGGGACCAGCAGGTGATCGAGCGTGAAACCTGCCCAGATGCGGTCGTTATATGCGAGTGCTGAGGTTGCGAAATCGACATCAGCCACATTATCGAATGGTGGAGGATAGACAGAAGGACTGGTACCGCTTCCTGTAAGCTGGCTGTTAAAGATAAGTTTATATATATCCAGGCCCAGGTAATAGAATTTGAAGTGAACGCCCGGTCGTATGTGCCAGTCGTTGCTTATGTTGAAATCGTAAGAATAAAGCAGACCGATATTTGTAGTACTAAGATCACCGGAACCAGCAACATCATAAGTGGCCAGAATGCCGAAACCTGAATTGAAATTAGGCATTGCTTTGTCAAAGGATATGCTGTATGTATGGAAAACGCCCGGCACAGCCGGCCATTGATTCCTGTAATTTATTCCCAGTCTGTATTCCTCGGTGGCACCTGCAAATGATGGAGCAAGGTAGAGAGGATTCGCATAGAACTGCGAGAATGTAGGGTCCTGACCATAACTATCGAGAAAAAGGATAAATGACAGTAGAGCTATATATTTAATCCTCTTAAACAAAGTTTTCACGTTAGGTTACTAAAGACGAAAGTAGTTAAATCATTTCACAATTCACTACTCTTTAACGGAATTTTCCACCAAATGTGACAAGATCCGGAGCTTTTTTTAAGCCCCGGATCTGAAACATTCAGGATGGCTTTTTTTTTGTTAAAACGCTTACCCTCTTAAATTGAGGGTCTCAGAATATTATTTCATATCCTTAAGAAGAGTGACATCCCCCATTTTTGTAAAAGGCTCCCTGTTGATAAAATTTCCACGGACTTTCCATATATATACCCCGGGGTCGCACAGCTGGCTATTATAATAACCATCCCAACCTATGTTGATATCATTGCTTTCAAAAATAAGAATACCATGTTTGCTGAATATCTTTAGCTGGTACTCTGATACACCATCTGCTTCAGGATGAAAAATACTTGCTGATTCATCGGTTTTTGCTGAATAATAGCCATTTGACGGTCCCCCCGGATTTGGGATAAAAGCATTAGGGAATTCTATAAAGTACTTTTCTGCATCGAAGGCATTCTGAACAACAAGAGTATCTGAACACCCGTATTCCGAGGTCGCTACAAGCCGTATTGTGTAATTACCGTTTTTCGTATATGAATGAACAGGTTCTGACAGGTCTGATGTGCTGCCGTCCCCGAAAATCCATTTGAATTTTTCTGCTCCTGTCGAATAATTATAAAAGGTGATATTCTCTCCGGGCTGTGGAACATCAGCAGGGACAATTTCAAAGCGGGCAACAGGCACCGGATATACTTTTATCATACACGAAGAAACAGCTTTCAGGTTGTTTGAGCTGTACAGTCTCAGGGTTACTTCATAATCTCCAGGGATGTCAAATATCCATTCAGGCTCCTTTTCTTCAGAATAACCTCCGTCGCCGAAAGTCCAACGGAATGTCTCGTAAGATGAGGATTTATTTGTAAATCTGACCTTTAAAGGGGAACATCCCTCGATAACAGATGGTATTATTATGTTCTTTAGCTGCTTTACCCCTTTCAACCTGTCTTTTTCAGCAGGATTTTCAGAGAAAAACGCCTTATCAGGCGACAGATTAGTTTCTGTTCTTGAAGGAACAGCCTGTCTGTGGTCCGAAGATATCAGATTACTGTTATTAGTTCTGCCAGCTCGCTGTCGTGAGATTGATCTCCCGGGCTCGGTCCCTTTTTCCACTGCAATAATTGAATTGTCCGGTTCAGGAACTGTCACTCCCTGTGTCCGTTCGTTTCCTGCTTCATTAATGATCTCATTCAATACCGAGGATGCCGAGTCGGGCATTTTCTCATTATTCCTGCCCGGACCTGATATCAGGGCTACAGCAATCGCCACACCGGCCACGGCAATTCCGCACGCATACCAGATGTTGAACTTATTGGGAATAAAATGAAAGAATTCTCTCACAGCAAGCTTCCGCATAAGATCGCTGCCTGTCGAAGATGAAGGCATAACCTCAATATTATCAAGTTTCTGCCTGAACAATTCCCTGAATGCCTTATCGTCTTTCTTTCCCTTCACTCTTTTAAACTTGTTGTCATCAATCTCCTCCGGGATATATTTTCCTGATCTTTCGGATTTTATCCAGTTTTTCCCTTAAAGCTGCCTTTGCCCTGCTGTATTGAGATTTTGATGTATTTGTATCTATCCTGAGCATCTTTGCTATTTCTTTGTGTTTATAACCTTCAATTGCATAAAGATTAAACACCATTCTGTACCCTGCCGGCAGCTCATTCAGCACTTTATATAACTCATCGGATGAAAAAAAGTCCTCTTCAAACCCTGAATCACCAGTCTCAGAAGAAACATACTCTTCTATTTCAACATAATGCCTGAATTTCAGGCTCTTATGATATTGAGTTATTGCGGTGTTAACTGCGATCTTTCTCAACCAGCCTGTAAAAGAACCTGTTGCTGAAAATTTTCTGATATTGAAAAAAACCTTCAGGAAACTTTCCTGTAAAATATCTTCAGCCTCAGCTCTGTCGGCAGCATACCTCAGACAAACACCAAGGAGGAAAGGCGAATACCTGTCGTATAACAGTTGCTGCGCTTTCCTGTCGTGCTTCGCGCACCCCTTTATTATCTGAAGGTCACTCATCATCGGCTGAGGACATCTTTAAGACTGCAACCCGAAAAAAATGGTTGCACTGATCTGAAAAATTAATTCAAAATAACTAATTTCCCTTTTCTTTACCTTACTTCAGTAATGATAAACGTCATTAATTTAAATAACAGAAGTGGTTTAATTAGCATATCAAAATTAATAAAGGATCATTAATTTAATCTCATCAGGATGTTCAATAAATTCATTGCCTCAATACTCCCCTATTTTCCGAAGAAATTCATATGGATCTTCTCTCGATCATATATTTCCGGAGAAAAGATCGAGGATGCCATGCGCGTTTCCAAAGAGCTCAACAGCAGAAACATAAAGGTCACATTCGATATTCTCGGTGAATTCATAAAGGATCTTGACGAAGCTGAGACAAACAAAAAGGAATACCTTAACCTTATTGATGTTGCCATTGCTAACGGTATAGATGGCAATTTCTCAGTGAAACCTACAAGTTTCGGTCTGCTGATTGACAAAGAGGTATGCTACAGCCATATCCGTGAGATTGTGGCTAAGGCCGCGTCTTATAAGAATTTCATAAGGATCGATATGGAAGATTCTCCCTGCACCACCCTGGAAATAGAACTCTTCTGCAGGCTCAAAGTTGAATTCCCCTCTAATGTGGGACTGGTTGTCCAGGCTTACCTGAAAAGGACCCTTGATGATATAACAGGATTGTCAGATCTTAACAGTGAAGCTGCGCCTCTTAGCTTCAGACTGTGCAAAGGAATTTACATTGAACCGGAAAGCATATCATATAAGAAATATGAGGAAATAAACCAGCACTACCTTGAAGATCTGGAATATATATTAAAGAATAAGATACACGTCGGCATTGCCACGCACGACAGACCTCTTATAGATGGGGCTTACAGGCTGATTGAGAAATACAATGTGCCTAAAAATATGTATGAGTTCCAGATGCTTTACGGCGTTACCCCGAAACTTAGGGACGAAATAGTAAGCAAAGGACACAAAATGAGAGTATATGTTCCCTATGGTGAGAAGTGGTTTGGCTATTCAACCCGCCGCCTGAAAGAAAACCCGAAGATGGCAAGCCATATTATAAAGGCGATATTCTATAAGGGATGATTTCTGGAGTCAGAAGTCCGGAGTCCGGAGTCCGAAGTCCGAAGTCCGGAAGGATTCAAAAGCCCCCCTCCTGGGGGGTTGGGGAGTTGGGGTGGATGTAGTCTGAAGCCTGGGGATTATTTCTTTCTGGTTTTTTCGAGGTAGATTCTGTTTATACGGTCGATTTCCTGGCTTGTCAGCTGGGATTCCATGGGCGACGGTTTATCCGGGAATCCATTGATCAGCAGGTATGCTGCGGGCAGGAGTAAAAAGGGGCTCAATCCTACTATCCTGTCCGAGGGCAGCTGACCTTTACTGTATGCTTCGTCCTGTTGTTTCTGCTGAAGCACTTTGTAATTTATTGCAGGATCGCCCATCTTATTCTGACCCATTCTCCCCTGATAGGCAGAGAGAGCCAGGTTGTATTTTGCATTCTCCATCGGAATATTTGGTTCGATCTTACTGTTCATCAGCTCCGATTTAAGGTTCCTGAGTCTTGGTGTGATTATCACTTCAGCTATCTCAAGCGTATCGGAACTCATATAGATCCCTGCAAGGAACTCCCTGCCAGCAAGTGTATCGCTTACAATAAAATGAGCTGTCTTGTATCCCAGCCTTGTGCAGACAACCGTATCCCGCCTGTTGACATAAAAAGCAAACTTCCCTTCCTTGTCGCTTACTGATAGATATCGCCGGTTTATTATTATCTGAGTATTAGCCAGAGGAGTATTTGTTCTTGAATCCATTACTATGCCACTAAACCGGATAAGGTTCTGTGTTCCGGATGCTTCCTGAGTGTATGCAGTATTACTCATCAGGAACAGAAATAATAAGAATAGAATGCTCTGCTTCATATTCTGTCTCAAAGATTAAGAATAATCTCGTTCAGAGGTCTTTTCGGCACGTGGTGGTTTTTTTCAGGATCACGCCAGTATTTAATATCTCCATCCTTTATTTCATCAACAATGACTTTCTCAACCGGTCTGCCTAAAGCAAGAACCAGCAGTATCTCATATTTTTCAGGGATCCTGAGTTCATTGCGCAGCTGTTCGCGTTTCACTGAAGCTATTATGCAGCCTCCAAGTCCTTCTTCGGTGGCCCCGAGCATAATACTCTGAGCAGCGATACCATGATCAACCCCGAAGGATTCTGCAATCGATTTATCACCAAGTACGATAATATAAGCCGAAGGTCTTTCCCCTTCTGAAGGTCCGTCCCATTCCTTCAGGTATCCGGCCCAGGCAAGGGAAGGGAATACTCTATTACATCTATCAGGAGTATTGCATATAATATATTTCAAAGGTTGCCTGTTTGCGGTTGAGGCAGACAGCCTGGCCAGGTCAATTAAACTTTCAAGAGTTTCATAAGCGATCTGGTACGATTCATCAAAGCGCCGGTAAGATCTTGTCCTGAAAACTAAATCCTTAAGAACCATATCAATGAAATAAACCTGTAAATAATTCTGTCCGATAATTTCCGGACTTTAATATTATATCATACAAATTTAATCAATTATTTAAGCTTAATCGTACTAAATCTCAGGAAACATCTTTTGCGGCAGTACAGGAATTATTCCTTTCTCTGCGGCAATCCTGTACAGCTCAGTGAGGGCTTTTCTGCCTTCATGACCCAGGTTGACTGTGAATTTATTCACATATAGTTCTATATGCCTTCGCATCACATCTCTTTCCATCTCCCTGGCATTCTCAGTAACAAATCCCTCAGAGGCAGCCGGGTCTTTCAAAGCAAATTCGACGCTTCTCTGAATTACACGATTAACCGCAAGGGCAGTTTCTGAAGGCATCCTCCTGTTTAATACTATCATTCCGAGCGGGACCGGCAGTCCGGTAAGCTTTTCCCAGAATTCACCCATATCGGCTATCTTTTTCAATCCCTTTTTCTCGTATGTAAACCGGCTCTCATGAATAATGAGTCCTGCATCCGCTTCGCCTCTAATCACAGCATCTTCAATCTCCGAGAAGAGATACTCTTTCTTATTTACAGCCTCCGGCCAGGCGATGCTGAAAAGCATGTTTGCAGTTGTATATTTGCCTGGTATTGCTATTCTTGCCGTCACAAGATTGACTGGATTTATCTCTGCCCTGCTGACAAGCAAAGGACCATTCTTAAATCCCAGAGCGCTGCCGGAATCCAGTATCATGTAACTTTCTGCAGCAAATGCATATGCAAAACTGCTTATTTTTGTTATGTCAGGCTGTCCGGTAAAAGCTCTCCTGTTAAGTTCCTCAATATCTGCCAGGTAGTATGAAAATTCAAGTCCTTCAGTGTCAACTTTCCCATGCACCATTGCATCAAAGATAAAGGTATCATTAGGACAGGGAGAGAAGCCAAGAGTCAGTTTCATGCTATAAGTCATTTGTCATAAGAAATTCTTCCAGGGCCCGTGTCAGAGCAGAAAGAGCCAGCGGGATATTCCACTTTTGCTTGAGACGCGGACCGATAATATTTGAAACCGACCTCAATGCCAGATAATCGACCCTTTCACAGCTGCAGCTATATGAAAAAGCAGCTCCTTCCATTGTTTCAATATCAGGATCATATTTACTTACAAGTCTGGCTATTGTCTCTTCAGTGCCTGATGCCGTGTTTACTGTTACGGCCTTTACTTTTCTGAGTTTTCCTGCAGCAAGATCAACAAACCTGTTATCGCAGATTATTCTTCCGTTCCTGAAAGGGAACCTGTCAGGATCTTCAAGACCGGCTTCAGCAAGTGTAAGAAAACCTCTTCCTGATTCGATCCCTGCATCGGCAAAGCAATCTGATACGGCAACAACAACATCGCCTTCCGCTATATCTTTTTTAAAGCTCCCGGCAATTCCGATATTTATTGCCAGCTGTGGTTTTTCATTAACAGAGAACCATTTTGACAAGGACCACGAGGTGCCTACCGATCCTACCCCTGTAACAAGAGTATCGATCTTACAATCTCCTTTCTCAAACCATCCCCCGGAATTTACAATACCCCTGATATTCCTGAGAATACCGGCTTCTCCTTCAGTCGCAGCTACGATCAATATTCTTTTCAACTTCTTCAACTCTTCAACCTTTTCAACGTCCTTCGAACCTTTAAGTAATGGCGAAGATGGTTTGCAGTGTTATTTACATCCCCCTAACCCTCCCGCTGAAACGGGATCTCCGTTTCACTTCGACCTTCAAAGGGGGAATTTGGCTGCACTACCCTCTTCACCTCTGAATCACTGAGCCTCTGCGCCGTAACGCCTTAACGTCTTAATGCCGTAATACCTTTTCGCCCCATAAATATATGACACAAACCGTTTACTACCTTAATTTTATTGGTTAATATTGCATTCTAATTGCAGTTCCTTATGATATACCTAACTCGCAGAGAAAGATTCAGTGCTGCCCACAGGATGTTCAGGCAGGACTGGTCGGATGAGCAGAACCGGGAAATATTCGGGAAATGTTCGAATCCGAACTGGCATGGACATAATTACGATCTGTTTGTTACAATCAGGGGAGAGATATCTGAAGAGCATGGGTTTATTATGAATATCAGCACACTCAGGGATATCATAATTGAGAAGATCATCAGCAGGATCGATCATAAGAACATCAATCTGGAAGTTGATTTCATGAAGGGTAAGATTGCCACGACTGAGAATCTCGCCATTGCGATCTGGAATGAGCTCAGGGAACCTGTACTTAAAGCCGGAGCTCAACTACATTGCGTAAGAATAGAGGAGACAGAAAACAATTCTATTGAATATTATGGCTAAAAAGCAGGAAGAAAAGAAAACCGTGAGAAAGAAATCCAACGGGTACAGCAGAATAGAGCAATGGGATGAAGAGAACATCCGGGAATTATCGCAGATCTATTATAAAGTATTGAAGCTGATAGGTGAAGATCCGGAACGAGAGGGGCTCATTAAGACACCGGAGCGTGTGGCCAAGGCAATTCATTTTCTCACAATGGGTTATTCATTGAATCCCTGCGAAATTATCAATTCAGCAAAATTCAAAGAGGAATACAGGCAGATGGTACTTGTCAAGGATATTGACATTTACTCGATGTGTGAACATCATATGTTGCCGTTTTTCGGAAAAGCACATGTTGCATATATTCCTGATGGCTATATTACCGGTCTGAGCAAGATCGCACGTGTTGTTGAAGCATTCAGTCGCAGGCTCCAGGTACAGGAGAGACTTACCACCCAGATAAGGAACTGCATACAGGATTGTCTCAACCCCATGGGTGTAGCTGTTGTGATTGAAGCACAGCATATGTGCATGCAGATAAGGGGAGTACAAAAGCAGAACTCTGTCACTACCACTTCGGCTTTTACCGGGATCTTTCTGAGTAATCTTAATACACGGGAAGAATTCATTCACCTGATCGGCTCAAAACTGCACTGATATGAAAGCTTATATATTTCCGGGTCAGGGAGCACAGTTTCCCGGCATGGGTAAGGATCTCTACGAGAAATCGCCTGCTGCAAGAGAATTGTTCCGCAAGGCTGATTCTGTTCTCGGATTCAATATCACGGAGATCATGTTCTCGGGTACAGAAGAAGATCTCAGGCAGACAAGAGTCACACAGCCTGCTATTTTCCTTCATTCGACAATACTTGCAGCCGTCCAGGGTCCGGATTTCAGGCCTGATATGGTTGCAGGTCATTCTCTTGGTGAGTTTTCAGCCCTTGTAGCTAACAGGACCCTGGAGTTTGAAGATGCTCTGGTACTTGTTTCAAAAAGGGCTATTGCAATGCAGAAGGCATGCGAAATGAATCCTTCCACAATGGCTGCAATAATTGGGGCCGATGATAAGACTGTTGAGGAAGTTTGTGCTGCAATAGATGAAATTGTCGTCCCTGCTAATTACAATAGTCCGGGACAAATAGTCATCTCCGGAACAAACGAAGGTATTGATAAAGCTATAGAAGTCCTCAAATCCAGAAGTGTTAAAAGGACACTTAAGCTGGCTGTGGGAGGAGCTTTCCATTCACCACTTATGGAACCGGCACGGGCAGAGCTGGAGGAAGCGATCAGGTCGACAAAGTTCAATGATCCGATATGCCCTGTCTATCAGAATGTTACTGCAAGACCAGCTACCGATCCCGGGATTATAAGATCGAATCTTGTGGCACAGCTTACTGCACCTGTCCTCTGGACACAAACTGTGCTGAACATGATAGCCGACGGAGCGGATTCATTCACTGAGGTCGGTCCGGGTTGTGTCCTCCAGGGGTTGATACGGAAGATAAACAGTAGCATAGTGACGGGAGGAGTCGTGGTCTAGGGAAAAGTGGTTTTGCGGTCGTGCAGTCATGTAAAAACATCCCCCTAGCCATCTTCAAAGGGGGAATTTGAAGAGCTCACTGCTCACCACTTACATCTCACCTCTTTCTTTGCCGTTGCGCCGTTGCGCCGTTCCTACGGCTTCATTATCACTCCTCTGTGTCTTTTTCCATCAATCATAATGCTGATGGGCTTCTCAAATCTCACATGCCTTATATAACTGTCTTCATAAATTGCGGGCATACTGTTAAGGAATTCAACATCATAATAGCCCTCATTAACAAAAGGATTGATTGTGAAATACCCAACTCCGAATGAGGTGAGGTTCTGAAAGAAATGTGTTCCCTGACTGGGATCAATACGGTAGTTTTTAAGTCCCGATTCAATAATAATCCTCGCAGCAGATATCTGGGCCCATTTAACCGGAATTCCAAGCCAGGGATCTGTAGAACCCCATCTTCCCGGCCCAATAAGGACATAGCCGGTTCCCTGCTTAATAAACGAGGAATTAAGGTTATCTATAACAACAGAAATTTTCTTGTTATTGGCCGGGTTAAAGGACTCTGGTTTTATATAAATAAGATCCTGTATGCCTTTAAAAGAACCATTCCCAAGAGCTGAATCTGATAAAATGATAGTTTCTTCGGCTTTGACCTTCTGCAGATTTATGTTATGAGTGTCATCTGAATGAACTATCGGCCTTATCTGAAGGAAATTAAATATTTTAGGTGTACCGGCAGGGGTCTCAAGATTAGCAGCAAATTCTATCTCAATGGGATTATTCATCTCTCTCTGGCCCAGTTCAAGAAGTGTTGTAAGTATCTCTGCAAGAGGGAAAACTTTATGCTGCAATACTCCGGCAAAGGTTATGACTTTCTGCCCGGCAGAGTTTATGCCATCACGGAGCATGTTATTTGTTCTGTCGTATGTCGATGCAAGATACTTCAGTGCAACATCGTTACCGGCATCCTTAATATCGATCCGGAGTATATTCACTCCGTCGTCTGTTGAAGGGATAAAGCTGTCAATATTCATATCAAGGGCCCTGAACTCTTTCTGGGTATCCCTCAGGGCAGCCTCGGGTGATGAGAGCTGGAGTATTTTCTTTGGCTGTTTCGGGCAGAAACGGAGGGATAAGCCTCCTTCAACGATCAGCTTGCCAAGACCGAAAGCGACGTTGGCTATGCCATCCTCTGCCTTTTCCGAACCTATGGGGTAATAGTTTATTGATCTTGCCACTCCCGAGATCGTCGGGTAAAACATATTACCATGTCTGTTGCCGCATACTTCCTGAAGGATGATTCCCATTTTTTCCTCATCGATCACATTTGCAGTGGCAGTCATATAGGCTTTACTGGCTTTGTAATATACGGATGCATATACTTCTTTAATGGCATCCGACAAGGCTTTTACCATAAGCTTGTTGTCTGCCAGCCTTGGTATCATATAGGTAGAGTAAACTCCGGCAAACGGCTGATAATGTGAGTCTTCAAGCTTACTGGAAGATCGTACCGCAATCGGATGGCTTCGTGATACCGACAGGTAAGCATAGAAATCCTGGTACACCCTGCCCGGAAGTTCGGCATTCAGGAATCTGTTGAGTATCTCCTCATCAGGCTGATCTGACAGAGCCACCGAATAGAGGTTGTTATGCTCCATGAACTCGTCAAAGATATCAGTGCTCAACACAACTGTTCGTGGAATAGTGATCAGTACGTCAGGGAACTTATTGAACAACTTGTTGTTCTTAATTATCCTGTTGATAAAGGCAAGTCCCCTCGCTTTCCCTCCTATAGAGCCGTCACCAATACGTGAGAAGATCTGGTATTCATCAAAGCTGGTCTTGTCAAATTTTGCTATTACGCCCCTTCCCTTTCCGAGGCGGAAACTTGAGATAGCAACATAAAGAAAGCGCCGCATCTCTTCCATCGTAGCGAAATCCTCTCTTCTTATGTATTTGAACATCTGAGCAACCGGGAACAGTGCCCTGGCATTAAGCCATTTTGAAAAATGGTTGCGGGTCGCATGATACTCAAGACTGTTATCGGGAATTGTAAGTATCTTCTGCTGAAGACTCTGAAGGTCTGTTGCTATTGCAATCGGCTCAAGAGTATCAGGGTTCCTGAAGACAAAAGGGCCGAAGGCAAGGTTCTGTATAATGAAGTTCCTGAGCTCAATTGATAATGATTTGGAATACTTATGAATGAAAGAAGCCCCCATTTCTTCAGCTCTCTTCTTGTGCTCCAGGTTAGAAGACTGGAGAAGGAAAGGCACCTTATCATCATCGGCCATCACAACCTTGCAGAGCTCAAAACCGGCGTTTTCATCCTGCACATCATCCCTTTTGTAACTAATATCTGAAATTACACCAAGAACGTTGTATTTATACTTACGATAAAGATCAACTGCATCATTGAAATTATTCGCGAGAAGTATTTTCGGTCTGCCTCTCATCTTCAGCATCCTCTGGTGTTCATTAAGAGCTTCACGCTGAAAATCCAGAGATTGCATTAATACGATCCGGTAGATATTCGGAAGATAGGCTGAAATATATCTTATTGAATTCTCAACCAGTATTATTGCCTGAACGCCGATATCAATATCGTGCTGCGCATTCATCTTATCTTCAATCAGCTTTATTATTGCAAGGATCAGAGATGCATCACCGAGCCAGCAGAAAACATAATCAATAGCACTGAGGTCTTCTCCCTGTAGTCTCAGGGAAACTTCACGCGAGAAATATGTAAGAACAACAATGGGTATGTTCGGATATTTCTCCTTGATTCTTTTAGCCAGTGCAAATACATCGCTTCCTTTCAGGCTTATCATTGAAATAACGAGATCAATATTCCCCTCCTGAAGGATCCTGAATGCATCCACATCATTGTCTGTCTGAACAAAAATGGGAGGATATCTCAGATTTAGCGATACATATTCATTGAAGATCTGTTCATCTATCCTGCCATCTTCTTCAAGCATATAATTGTCATAATTACTGCAGATAAGCAGGACACGATGGATCCGTTTCTGCATGAGGAGATCGAATGAAGTATCGGCGAAATCATATTTCTGCAGATCCAGTATTCCTTCAATGATAGTCATAACTGCTCCTTTTCATTGTTCATAATGATCATTGCCAGGCTTTTCTTACCATCCATCATGATGTGCAGAGGCTTACTGAAACGTATATGACTGAAGAAACTTCCCTGCCGGATGACTTCCTGCTCTTTCAGTTTTTCCCAGTTGACTGATCCTCTCTGGGACATCTGATCAATTGAAAAATACCCTACTTTCATTGATGTCACATTATGGAAGAAATGTGAACCAAGAGAGGCGTCGAGCTGAAATCCCGGTATTCCGACCTCGACAATCACCTTGGCGTTGCATATCTGAGGCCAGGTCACAGGTATCCCCAGGAACTTATCCCTTGTACCCCATCTCCCCGGACCTATAAGTACATAATGGCGGTTTTCCTTAAGCATCTCATCATTGAACATATCAATTTCCTCAGCCATCTTTATTGTGGAAAGATTATCGAATTTCCCGGGTTCCACATATATGAGATCCGTAATATTCTCTATTACGCCGTTACCCATGCTCTTTGGAGACTCAAGTACCAGGTCTTCTTTTTTAATGGTCTTAGGATCAATATTATACCCTATTCCGCTTCCAATAAGTGGTTTGATCTGAAGAAGGTAGAAAGTTGCCTGTCCATTGCTGTTCTTTGTCATATCGACTGCAAATTCAATTTCAGAAGGATTCGCTGTAGCCTCTGCAACCACATCAAGGATAGTCTTGAGTGATGAGGAAAGAGGAATATAATTGTACTTGAGTATATCTGCAAAATTTATTACCCTTGGCCCTGGGAAGTCCAGTCCTGGTATAATGGTATCATTATCCGTATTCATTACCGAGGCCAGGTGATCGAGAGTGCCCTGGGACTCTGCCATGCTGATATCAAGTAAAGCCAGCCCGGCTTTCTCACCATCCAGGAGGTCCAGATCTTTCTTTTTAAGGTCAACGGCATAAAACTTTACCTGTGAGTTCTTATAAAGATCAGTTTGTGAAATAATATCAAGGTTAGGGTATGCAGGCGAGAAGCGGAAAGCCCTTTCTCCCTCAGCCACGTAATGTCCAAGGCCTAAAGCCATAACTGCAACTCCATCCGATGGAGTCATATGAGACACAGGATAAAAATTATATGATTGGGCAGTCCCGCTGATGTGAGGATAGAAATAATCGCCATACCTGTTGCCCACAACTTCCTGTATTACAACCGCCATCTTTTCGAGCTCTATCTTGTAGTTAATAGCTTCAAAAAAAGTACGTGAGCTTTTTGAATAAATTGAAGCAAAAACAAGTTTTATAGCACCCGTAAGCTGCCTTAACCTGACTTCAAATTCAGGATGGTTATTAGGGAGCAGGTAGGTGCCGAATACTCCTGAGAATGGCTGGTTCATAGAATCTTCAAACAGGCTCGAGGATCTTACAGCTATAGGTTTGCTGATCTGTTTCAGGAAGATTCTCAGTTCCTTTTCCAGTGTATAGCTGAGGCTCCCATGCACGAAATATTTCTGAAGAACTGAATAGTCCTTTTCTTCATTTATTTTTTCCCACAGGTGATTACGCTCCATGAACATATCAAATTCATCAGTCCCGATGATTGCTGTAATGGGCGTCTTGATCGTAATACCAGGCAACAGCCTCCCAAGCTCAAAACTGTTTATCAGGGTGTTTATGAAGGCCAGGCCTCTTCCCTTCCCGCCAAGGGATCCGGCTGAAAGACTCACAACATTAGTGTCGTCGATAACAGCTGATTCCTCAAAATTTATTACGCGGCCTTTATTCAGTTCACGTCTGCGTTGTCTTATAAGCGATAGCAGATGCTCTCTCAGTTCCTTAAGATTTTTATATTCCGATACTCTTAAGGGATTTATCTGTTTGGCAATTTTTACTTCTCCGCGTGCCATAAGCCAGAGAGAGAAATGATTCCGCAGTGCGTGGTATTCAAGCGAATCCTCAGGTACAGTCTCAAGGTAAGCCTCAAATTCCTTCATCGATTTGGCGACAGCTATCTGGCGTCCCTTGTCGTCTCTGTAAACAAAATGACCAAAGCCAAGATAATAATTGATGAATGATTTCAGATCCTTCATCAGGCTCTCCGAATTCTTATTTATAAAATTCGACTTAAGGGAATAGGCATATGTAGCATTACCGGGATCAGATGACTGTAGTACCGTTGGCAGATTAGGTATAACCGATTTAATATGTTTTATGAGTTCAAAGCCTGCAGTATTATGGATCACACCGTTTTTAGGGAACCGGATATCAGAGATAACACACAGGAGGTTATTTTCATATTTATTGAAGACTGTTATAGCATCCTCATAATTGGAAGCAAGAAGTATCTTCGGCCTTGTCTTGAGCTTCAGCACCTTAAAAAGCTCGTCTGCTGAAACCTCTTCAATAAGGTTCCTTGTCTGCTCCATAACAAGAGTATACAACATGGGCAGATAACTTGAATAGTATTCAGCCGAGTCCTCGACAAGAAGTATCACTCCTATAAGTCCCTTCTTGGTATCATTGTCAACATTGACACGATCTTCAAGAAGATTCACCATTGCAAAGAAGACTTTTGATTCTCCTGTCCAGACGAAATAATTATCAATCGGGACACCTGCTTCTTTCTGTCTTTTCACAAAAGGTACGTCAGCCGGGTTATTCAGGAGAAGATAGGTGGGCATGTAGGGATATTTATCCTTGATCTTTCTGCACATTTCTATAGGGCTTTCCTTGTGAACTCCGATCATTATTATCACCATATCGTAATGCCTGGATCTCAGCCTGTTGAAGGCTTCTTCCTCACTGGAAACCCCTGTCACTCTCGGCAATGAGGTAAGGCTCAGCTGATAGTATTCGCCAAGCATATGATCGGCGAATCTTCCCTCCCCTTCAATCGAATAAGCATCATAAAGATTGGCCACAAGCAGTATCTCTTTTACCTTGAAGGGCTGAAGATCATGGAAAACATCCCGTTCAGCATTATGACGTTCAAGGAACTTTTGCAGCAGTTTCCTGCTGGAAACTTCCTTCAGGTCCTCCTCCTCTTCATCAGCGTTCTGTTTTCTCAGGATAATATCCCGCGCCTTGGCACTATTTATATATCCGGTTATCAGACCAGCTATATTCTGTATCAGATCTCTCTCCTCTTTAAGAAAGGGACCTTCATCTTCACGGTTGAATTCTTTTGTGTAGCATATCTCAATAAATCCGTTCTCGTTATCAATTGTGCTGAATTCCTGTCGCATCTTCCAGTTAGTCTCATGGAATCCCGGTGTCTCAAACGAGTTATCAAGATATGTTATCCGTGCGACTGTGTATTTTGGGTACTGCCATGCTGCAGGAAGCAAAAGGACTATCTGCTGGAGGGTCTCTTCAATCGGTTTGCCTTCCTTGAGAATATAAGTGGTTTGATTAATGCAGCCGAGTTCCTTTAACCGCTCATGCTGCTCATGCATCAGGCGATGGTATTCGGGACTTATTTGGTTGTTATCTTCCATCTGATCAAGAAGAAAGCCGGCCGGCCAGTTAATCATTCAACTTTCCACGTAGATCCGCTTTTAAGCAGATCGTCCATGCATCTGATCTTTGCTTTTTTCTGGATTTTCTCTATCTGCTCCTCGACATCAGCTTCATAAGTATGTCCTTCCACTGATCTTATAATGCCGAGGGCAACCGGATAATCAGGGTATCTCATATTGGCAAGCATATATTGTATACCCGGGTTCGGTTCATGGGAATCATGAACCAGAATATCTTTCTCTGTAACACCATTTTCTCCCAGCCTGACTACTTTCAGTTTCAGACCTTCAAGAACCAGGCCTTTATCGTTATTCTTCCCGAACAGCATCGGCTGTCCATCCTTAAGCACAATAGTCCTGTCATCCCGTACTTCCCTGCCGGTAACAACATCATGAATTCCGTCGTTGAAGATAACGCAGTTCTGAAGGACTTCAACTACTGATGTTCCCTTGTGTTTAGCCGCCTCAGAAAAGATCTGGGTTGATAATGCCACATTTGAATCATATGTACGTGCGAAGAATTTTCCTTTAGCGCCGATAACCATTTCACCTACTGAGAATGGTTCCTCTACTGTCCCGAAAGGTGAAGTCTTGGTAACCAGACCTTTTTCAGAGGTAGGAGAATACTGTCCTTTGGTAAGACCGTATATTTCGTTATTAAATAAGATGATCTTTATATCGATATTCCTTCTTACTGCATGTATAAAATGGTTACCCCCTATTGCCAGTGCGTCGCCGTCACCGGTAATATTCCATACAGAGAGTTCCGGGTTGGCTGTCTTGACACCTGAGGCAATAGCGGCTGCTCTCCCGTGGATACTATGAAATCCGTACGTATCCATATAATATGGGAATCTTGACGAGCAGCCAATTCCTGAGATAAAGGCAAATTTCTCTTTGGGTATCCCGAGTTCCGACAGAGCTTTCTGAACTGCGCTCAGTACAGCATGGTCACCGCAGCCTGGACACCATCTGACTTCCTGATCGCTTTTAAAATCTTTCGGTGTATAGTTTAAAGTACGGTTCTCTTCCATATTATTCATCCTCCAGGATTTTAATGCAATTCTCCTTTATTTCTTTTATAGTAAAAGGCATTCCCTGAACTTTATTTATTTTATGATAATCGAACTCAGGGTATTTTATGCGCAAATAATCTGCAAATTGCCCAAGGTTTAATTCTGCAACCGCGATTTTCGTGAATTTGCTGAATACTTCCCTGACATTTTTTGGCAAAGGGTTTATAAAATTAAAACACACCAGACTGACTTTGTATCCCTCTTCCCGGAGTTCATTGGCTGCGGTCATAAGGTAGCCCTGAGATCCGCCCCATCCCGTCAGCAGGAGATCTCCGGATGATTCGCCCCATACAGCAAGATCAGGTATCTCATCTGCTATCCTTGCGACTTTATCCGCTCTAATCCTTACCATTTGTTCGTGGTTTTCAGGTATATAGGATACTGTCCCTTTCATTGTTTTTTCAAGTCCGCCTATTCTGTGTTCAAGTCCGGGAGTGCCCGGGACAGCCCATGCGCGGACCAGTCTCTCGCAATCCCTTTTATATGGCAGGAACGGAATGTCATTCTTTTCGGCATACGGCGGCTTTATTTCCGGAAGATCTTTCATTTCAGGAATCTTCCATGGTTCTGTCCCGTTGGCGAGATAGCCATCAGTCAGTAATATGACGGGAGTCATATGTTCAATTGCTATTTTTGCAGCTGTAAAAGCATAATGGAAACAATTGGAAGGAGTGCTTGCCGCAATAACAACAACAGGGCTTTCTCCATTTCTTCCATACAGAGCCTGTAACAGATCAGCCTGTTCGGTTTTTGTAGGAAGGCCTGTTGACGGGCCGCCTCTCTGGACATCAACTATCACGACCGGCAGCTCTGCCATGACTGCCAGGCCGATAGCTTCAGATTTAAGAGCCAGTCCAGGGCCTGAAGTAGAGGTAACTGCCAGGTATCCTGCGAAGCTCGCACCCAGGGCAGTGCATATACCAGCTATCTCATCCTCGGCCTGAAAGCTTTTAACCCCCAGGTCCTTTCTCAATGCCATCTCTTCAAGTATTCCTGTAGCCGGTGTAATCGGGTAAGATCCTATGAAAGTTTTAAGGCCGGCCTTTTCTGCGGCAGCCAGAAAACCCCAGGCAGTTGCAGTGTTACCACAAATGTTCCTGTAGATACCTGGATCAATCTGCGCCGGTTCAATGATGATCACAGGATTAAGAGCTTCTATTGTTTCTGCATAGTAATATCCCTTCCTCAGGGCAACTTTATTTGCCTCAGCTATCTCGGGCTTATTTGCAAACTTTTTGTCGAAATACTGTTCGGTATATTTCAGTTTACGGTCAAAAAGCCAGTAAACCATACCCAGGGCAAACATATTCTTTGTTCTCAGAACTGATTTGGGATCAAGTCCAAAATCCTTAAGTGCTTCCCTGACCATTGAGGAAATCGGGGCAGGAATTATATTATAATTTTCAAGCTTCTCTTCAGCAATAGGATCTGAAATATAACCAGCCCTCTCAATATTCTTTTCCGTGAAATTATCCTTGTCGAAAATTATTGTTCCTCCGGGTTTGACCCATATGGCATTAGCCTTTATGGCGGCAGGATTCATTGCAACAAGAACATCAGCATAGTCTCCCGGGGTATTGATTTCAGAATGTCCGAGGTGAATCTGAAACCCTGAAACGCCGCCTACAGTTCCCTGAGGAGCACGGATCTCAGCCGGGTAATCAGGGAATGTCGAAAGATCATTACCAAAAAGGGCAGCAGTATCAGAGAACAGGGTCCCGGTAAGCTGCATCCCGTCGCCTGAGTCGCCCGAAAAGCGGATCACTACCTCTTCTCTTTTAATAACCTTTGAGTTTTTGGCCATTATCGTTGAATATTAACTGTGAAGTATCATCGCACTTTATAACCTGCTTAATTTAATCAAAATTAGCTTTATAAGTTCGAAAGAACATATTATTAATAATAATTGCGAATGATTTTGATCATATTTCAGATCAATATGAAGCAAGTTTAAGATCCTTTGTCAGAACCATTACCCTAAACCCAGATATCTGCTTTTTTCAGGTTAATCTCTCTCTCGAAGAACATCCTGGCTATTTTTTCGAAATAAGGAGTATAATCAGATACAAAGAAGCGGTCGTTCACATGATCCGTATCGTTCAGAAGGTCATTTTTCTCAAGGGTGTTCTTCAATATCTGTGAAACCTGTCTTGCAGAATCAATTACTTCAATTCCGAAATTAAATATCCTGCTTATCTGGTTCTTGATAATCGGATAATGAGTGCATCCAAGTATAAGGGCCTGGATTCCTGTAAGCGATTTATCAGACAGATAAGCTCTGAGGATGGCATTACTGATATCATCAAAAATAAAACCCTCTTCAATCATGGGTACCAGCAGGGGTGTGGCCATTGATATGACTTCAGTACCCGGTGATTTTTCAGCTATCTTGGTCTTATAGGTCCCTGAGCTTATCGTTCTCTTTGTCCCGATAACACCTATCTTGTTGAATTTCCTGGTTCCAAGATAATCCACGACAGGGTCGATGACGTCGATAAGGATCACCCTGTTCTCAAACTCTTTCTTTAATGTATCAAAAGCTGAAGATGAAGCCGAATTACAGGCTACGAGGACAACCTTAGAATTTTGTTCGAGCAGAAATTCAGTTATCCGCCGGGAATATGACCTGATAGACTCTGCTGATTTATCCCCATAAGGGAGATGAGCAGTATCGCCGAAATATACAAGGCTCTCGCCCGGGAGCAGCTGCTTGACTGCATGAGCAACTGTGAGTCCTCCTACACCTGAATCAAAAATGCCTATCGGCCGGTCTTTCACTTTAAAAAAGATTAAAAAAATGACCATCAGCCCTTTGGCAGATGGTCATACATATTTTATGCAATAATTATTTCAGCCCAAGTTTTGCCCTTGCGAGAGGCATAACATTGGTGCTTTTGGTTTCATCGTAAAACACAAGTCCGCCTTTTGCTATATCAAAAATATAAACAAAACCATTCTCCTTTCCCAGATCTTTAAGAGCTTTATCTACCTTTGCATAGATAGGCTGCAATAGTTCAATCTGCCTGTTCTGAAACTGAGACTGAGCATTCGTCTGGAAGTCCTGGATCCTTCTGTTAAGATCGACCAGCTCCTGTTCCTTGGTCTGCCTTACCAAATCAGTATAGTTCTTGCTCTCCTTGTTATAAGTTTCGCTCTTATTATTCAATTCAACGGACATCAGTTCAAGAGTATTCATAAGCTCTTTCTGCAGCTTTTCAAGCTTGACATTTGCTGAATCAAATTCCGGCATAGCCTGAATCAGCTCATCACTATTGATATGTCCGAATTTTAAAGTCTGTGCTTCGGCAGTAAATGCCGCTAATATGATAATGGAAAATAACCCTAATATCCTTTTCATTTCTATATTATTATAATTTTTGCAAAAATAGTCATTTAATTTTTATAACCTAATTTTTCAAGTATCTGATCGCTTATATCAAATTTCGGATTTGCGAAGAGAACATTGCCTCCTGCGGCCGAGTCGAAAATAACCGCATAGCTTCCTTCGACTGCTATATCTTTTATGGCTTTCAATATCTCGTCCTGGATCGGTTTTACAAGTTCTTCTCTCTTTTTAAAGAGTTCCCCTTCCATCCCGAAATACTTATTCTGAAGATCTTTCATCTCCTTTTCCTTATTTATGATCGCTTCCTCACGCTTTGTCTTCATTTCCTGAGAGAGAAGCGGAGCTTCATTCTGGTAGGCTTTGTACATTTTTTCGACAACAGCATATCCGTCAGCCACTTCCTTTTCCCATTGCTGTGAAAGTTTATCAAGCTGTTCCTGAGCTGTCGTAAAAGCCGGGATGTTCTTTCTGATATACTCAGTATCAACAAACCCATACTTCTGTCCTGAAGCAAATGCTGTAGACAGTATCAATATTCCTATAATAATCGATTTTTTCATGACTCAATTTTTAACTTTTAAAACTGCTGACCTATAACAAAATGAAATTGTGATTTATTTGCGTCTTTTGCACCAGTCGGTACTTCATCGAATCCATAGCCCCAGTCAACTCCAAGCAGTCCAAACATCGGGAGATTTGCCCTCAGTCCTATTCCTGCTGCCCTGTTCATTCTGAATGGATTGTAATCTTTTAGTTTGTTCCATGCCCTTCCTGCCTCAAGAAAAGCCAGTCCATAAATAGTAGCCTGATTATTAAGTGAAACAGGATATCTCAGTTCAAACGTGAGTTTTGAATAAACGTTCCCTGAGGGAGCGCCTGATTTGGTGTCTGTCGGGGTGAGCGATCCGTTCGTGTAGCCTCTCAGTGCAATTATCTCCCTTCCGTAGAAGCTGTATCCTGTCATCCCGTCGCCGCCAACGTAAAAGTTCTCAAATGGTGAAGGTCCGATATCATTATTATAATGCCCCAGATAACCAAAAGCAAAGCGGGCGCTCAGGATGAGTTTATCGTTTCGTGTCATCGGGAAATAGCTTTCCGATTTAAATACCCATTTGTGGAACTCGATCCATCTGTATTTTACCTCATCAGGCACTCCGATCATTTTCTTTCCGCTAATAGCAGAATAGGGAGGTGTTATCTGAAGAGACAATGTGAATGATGATCCGCTTCTCGGATAGATGAGATTAGGTCCGACAGAATATCTTGAAAGTCTTCCGGTAACACTGAAAAGATTAGATTCGCCTGATTCAAAAAGGAATTGATAATAATTGTATTTATTCAGATTATATCGCTGGTAATTAAGTTCACCGTATATCGAAAAATAATCATCGGGCCACTGGAGTCTTTTGCCTAAGCCTATTGATGCCCCGCTGATTATCATAGATTGATAATCTTCAGAACTCTTCTTTCTGCCGTTGGTCATCAGCGATCTGTACATGGAAATGGAGAAGGAATTTGGTTTCTTACCACCCAGCCAGGGTTCACTGAATGAGAGATTGTAAGACTGGTAATACCTGCCGTTTGACTGGGCCCTGATACTCAGAGACTGGCCGTCGCCGGAAGGATATGGTCTCCATTCTTTCCAGTCAAAGAAATTGCGCATCGCAAAATTATTGAACCTCACACCTATAGTACCAACCATCATCCCTGCTCCCCAACCTCCGGAGATCTCAAACTGGTCGTTTGCCTTCTCCTCGAGTTTGTAAAGCAGATCCACGTTACCTGTAGTAACATCGGATAATGGAGTGGGATTGATTTTTTCCGGATCAAAATGCCCCAGTACACCAAGCTGACGAATCGATCTTATTATTTTTTCCTTGCTGAACAGATCCCCGGGAAGGGTGTAGAGTTCACGGCGGGCAACATGCTCGTTTGTCCGGGTATTCCCGCTTATAAGGATATCATTTATATATGCCTGGTCTCCTTCATATATCCGTATCTGCAGATCAATTGAATCATTTTCAATTTTGGCTTCAACCGGATTAAGCTGTGAAGAAAGATAACCATAATCAAGATAGAGATTACTAACAGCATCCTCTGCACCACCGCTACCCTTCAGCCTGTCAAGAATAAGAGACTGGTTGTATACAGAGCCTTTTTTTACATTGAAGACCCTGTCGAGATCTTCTTTCCTGTAAACGCTGTTCCCTACCCACTCTACATTCCTGAGGAAATACTGATCACCTTCATCGACTCTTATCTGCAGACCTACCCTGTCTTCGGATATTTTGTAGATGGAATCGGATATGATCTCAAAATCCCTGAATCCGTTATCATTATAAAAAGTGATCAGTTTTTGTTTATCATCATCGAACTTCTCGCTTATGAATTTCGATGCTTTAAAGAAGTTTAGATTTTTCTTTTTCGTATCCTTCATCTGCCTTCGCAGCTTTTTTTCGTCGAAATATTCATTCCCGACGAAAGTGATCTCCCCTATCCTGACTTTCTCCTTTTTGTCGACATTAATTGTAAGGATCACATTATTAGGCTGATTAGGATCGTCTTTCTGGACAAATTCCACAGTTGTATTAAGGAATCCCTTTTCAATAAAATGGTCCAGAATTATTTTTTTGGTGTTTTCAATGACGTATGAGGTGATCTGAGAACCTATCGGCATATTTATTTTTTCAGTTATATCCTGGGATTCAGAATCCTTCATACCGTTAAACCGCAATGATGATAAGCGCGGGCGTTCCTGAAGGTAAATATTAATAAATGCTGTATCGGCTTTCAGACTGTCGATTGTAATCCTTACATCAGAGAATAGCCCCTGTTGCCAGAGCTTCTGTGCAGCATCCTTGATCTCCTGCCCGGGAATATCTATTTCCTGTCCCTTTTTAAGACCTGACAGTCCGACAAGGGCATTCATGTCAAGGAATCTGATGCCGGAAATCGTAAGGCCTCCTACAATATAATTGTTGGAATTTGAATAATCATAGATCTGTTCTTTCTCCTGCGAAAACAACGCAATGCTCATCGTGATCAGAAAAAGCCCCCATACAGCCTTTTTAAAATTTCTCCTCCTCTTCATAAAGTCATTTTTCCGATATCTGTTCGCTTGTTTTTCCAAATCTTCTCTCCCTTTTCTGGAAGTCAATTAAAGCACCATAAAAATCCTCCTTACCAAAATCAGGCCAAAGTACTTCAGTGAAATAAAATTCTGTGTAAGCACACTGCCACAAAAGGAAATTACTAATCCTTCTTTCTCCGCTTGTTCTTATCATAAGATCCGGATCAGGTAAATCTGCAGTGCAAAGATATTTCTCAAACAGAGCATCATTTAAAGATTCCGGATCCAGCTTACCATCCTTCACTGCAGCAGCTATGTTTCTTGCAGCCCTTAGTATTTCCCATCTTGAACTGTAGCTTAACGCAACTGTGAGCCTGAGTCCGGTAGAAACCGAAGTGATATCAATTGTATCGAACAACCTCTCCCGTACATCTTTGTCAAGCCGGTCAAGATCCCCGATTGCAGTGAGCTTAATATTGTTTTTTAAAAGTGTTTCGGTTTCATCATTCAGCGATTGCACCATAATTCCCATCAGTGCAGCCACCTCGTCGTCGGGACGTTCCCAGTTCTCTGTTGAAAATGCGTAAAGAGTGAGGTATTTTAAACCAATTTCTGCTGCGGCCTCGATCACTTTCCTGACAGACTCAACACCCTGATGATGTCCGAATATCCTGCTCTTGCCATGATGAATGGCCCACCTTCCGTTCCCGTCCATAATAATCGCTACATGGGCCGGCAGCTTTGATAGATTAATTTCCTGTCGCAATGACATAATTCAACGTTTTCTCTTACCATCAACATCATTATAGGCCGGGCATCCGGTCATCTTACTGTAGATCTTCCATGTAAATGCAACACCTATCAGCGAGTACCAGTCATTATTATGGATCCATCCATAATCTGCCGGAGCTATCTTGTCGTTAAGGCCGTCAAAGTTATCATAAAAAGATTTACGAAAACCATATTCGACCTCCAGACCCATATTTTTATGAATATTTGCCTTAAAACCAATTGAAAATGGAATTACCGGTTCAAAGGACTGATATTCGGCATTAAAAAAAGCAATTGCTCCACCGGCAGCTATATAAGGAGTAAAATCCCACAGTTTGCCCTGTGTTGTATATGGCAGAAAGTTAAATTCGAACTGGACTGCGAATTCACCAATTGAGCCTGAGAAAGATTCATTTCTGTTTTGCTGAAAGCTGTTGTTGAAATCGAGATCACTGGCTCTTATACCTCCGTAAAACAGATTGGCGCGCAAAGCCTGCCGGGGATGCAGGTTGTAACGGTAAAAGATACCTCCGGCCGGCATGGGTGAGTACAGGAGTCTTCCCGGATTGATATCTCCAAGGTAAGAGGATACACCGCCAAATATGCCATAATCAGCACTAGGCTGTCCCGCAGCTGTAAGGTAAACAATTATAAAAAAGAAGATCCAAGGTATTCTTTTCATTAAAATATATCCCGTTCATTATCATCTGAATGACGGCCATCCGTGAGGACCCGTCTTCAATTTGTAAGCGATTGTGAAGTTCAAAAAATAATAAACGTCATTTGCCTTGGAAAATTGTGGGGAAGAATAACCGTCGATATAATCAGAGAATGCATACCGCCCACCCAGTTCAACTCCGAAATTAAGATTTGGATTATATATCAATGTTGCTCCGACACCCCCCGGTATCACAGGAGTGAATCCGCTAACAGGCATGTCGCTGGCGAGAAGTGCCTCATTGGGGTCTACATAGAACAGAGCTCCGCCGATACCTGCAAAAGCATAAAAATCAAGAGATCTGAGGATCTGAGAGAAAAAACTCCTTCTTCCCTTTATGAACAGATAGCTCATTTCTGCCCGGTTCTTTATAAAATAATATTCTCCCAGCAATGCCGGTTCAAAGAGAGAGGTCTTCGACTGATATTCCCTGTCTTCATTCGATCCGCGTACGTCAGTGGCATTAAACAGGGCATATGTCATGCTGAGCCTGATATTGGCAACCCTGGTGATCCTGTATTTGAAGTTACCGTTAATATCAAATCTGGTCTGAAGGTAGGTCAGATCACGGAATCCCAGCAGATTTTTTGTTCTGGAATATCCTCCGACATCTCCGAAAAAGAATGAAGGACCTGCGGCGGCTGATGCCTCCCATCGTCTCATCCTCCATAACTGGCCTTGTGAAAAGGGAACGGCAAGGCAAAAAAGTAAAATTATTAATAAGATCCTTTTCATGTTAGGCATTTTTGGTTGCTGATACAAATATAATAATCTAAAATTTAGAGTAAATAATAATCAGGTATAAAATTACGAGTGACATAAATATTAATATTTTGACAGTTAAAGATCTTCGTTTAAACTAAACTATTCAGTTCCTTTTGTCGATCCCCCACATAAGCCTGTTTCTCAGTGTACTGTAAAAATCCCTTCCCTTCAGCATTACTGTTTTCAGCTTTATTGAGCTCCCTATTATACTTACCTCCGCGTTTATTGGTAGCTTCCTGAATCTGAAATCACATGTTGCTAAAAATTCATTCGTTCGGCCTTCAAGTACCATTCTTAGCCTGCTGCTGCCAGAGAGAACTATTGGTCTTATCGTCAGATTATGCGGGGAGATCGGCGAAATTATAATACTATCATCTTCCGGTGATAAGATAGGCCCTCCCACGCTAAGATTATAAGCAGTCGATCCAGTGGCTGTCGACACTATCACTCCATCGGCCCAGTAAGTGTTCAGGAATTCATCATTGACATAAACATGAATTGTTATCATGCTCATGCTCGATTTCTGAATGGTGATCTCATTGAGAGCCAATGCAGATTCACCTTCAAACAGATCTTTGGGATGAGATAATTCAAGCATCGACCGATTAACCACTTCGTACTCATTATTTCGAAGCTGATCGACGGATCTTCCTAAATCCTCGTTCGGGATATTTGCCAGGAATCCCATCCTGCCTGTATTAACACCGGCAACAGGGATTCCAAGATCTTTTATCCTCAGTACTGTTTCAAGAAATGTACCGTCTCCGCCAACGCTCAGGATCATCTCCGGCAGATGAGAAAGAGATGAAATGTCCTTAAAGATTTCGATATTACCTTTATATTCAGGAATACTTACCAATCCCGGTCTCTGATGAAGCTGGATGCCAATGCCTCTTTTGCTGAACTCAGAAATCAGTGTCTGTACCGCATCTCTTGTTTTTGCGTTATTATCTTTGCTGAAAATAGCAACTCGTTGTAACATAGCAGGCTACATATTAAGATATTTCATCAGCAGGTCAAACCTCTCGGAATAGAAGCGATCAAGCGAATCATCAGTAGTGACCCAGGTCTTCACATCATAATTATAGCGTTCAAATGTGCGAATCACCGAAACCAGATCAGTGCTGTTCACTTTAAGGGTTACTTCAAGCTTAGTGGATTCCACAGGTGAAGTGATATACATACTGAGCACCTTTATATTATTGCTTTCAACTATCTGAGCGATCTGGGAAAGTGAATAATCTCTCTCCGTCGTTTCGAGAACTATTATTCCTCCAGGTTGTTCCATCGAAGATATTCCCGCAATATGCCGGATCAGATCGGTAGTTGTGATCACTCCCTTATAATGGTTGTTATTGTCCAGAACGGGTATGACAGTCAGTTTTAGACGCGAAGCAAGACCAATGACTTCAAAAAATTGCTGTTCCGTAGTCACATAAGGCTTCAGCAGTGTAAGCTCATGATTGCCAATAGGTTCTTCAGGCTGATTCATGTCATAAATATCACTGTCGGATATAAGCCCAAGGAAATCCTGGCTATTAACTATTGGCAAATGCGATATCCTGAATATCTCCATCAGGTTCAATGCCGTTTGTCCTGTATCAGATGTTTTGAGAGGAGGAATATTCTGGGATATCAGATCGCCTGCTACCATTTTCATTAATTTTCAACTAAAGTAGTAAAAAAAAGACAGTTCTGCTATTTTTGTAATCTGAATAGCAATACGTAAAAGTGATCCAGTTATTATATGACAAAGCTTAGTGTGAACATAAATAAGATCGCCACCCTTAGAAATGCAAGGGGAGGGAACATACCTAACGTGTTGAATGCAGCAATAAACTGCCAGCTTTATGGTGCTGATGGTATAACCGTTCATCCGCGCCCTGATGAAAGACATATCAGATATAAAGATGTCCTCGATATAAGACCGATCATAAAGACTGAGTTCAATATTGAAGGCAACCCGTCTGACAGTTTCATCGACCTAGTTCTTTCTGTCAGGCCCCACCAGGTTACCCTTGTCCCTGACAGACATGACGCAATAACTTCAAATGCAGGATGGGACACCGTAAGGAACAGGATATTCCTAACCGATGTTGTTGCTACTTTTAAGAAAGCCGGGATCAGAACCTCTCTTTTCGTCGACACCAACCCTGTTAATATTGAAAATGCGGCAGTGACGGGGACAGACAGGATCGAACTGTACACAGAACCTTATGCCTCCGGATTCAGCTTAAATGCTGCTGAAGCAATTGAACCTTTCATAAAGGCTGCCGAATTCGCAAGGGAATTAGGGCTGGGCATTAATGCCGGTCATGATCTGAATCTGGATAACCTGAATTATTTTCACAAAAACATCCCCTGGATACTCGAGGTATCAATAGGACATGCACTTATCTCTGATGCCCTGTACCTTGGACTTGAGAACACAATCCAGATGTACAAGCGTCAACTGGCTGACTGAAAGCTGATGAAACTATTCTTCAGAAAAATCGGCCAGGGACCTCCCCTGATAATTCTCCATGGTTTATACGGATCGTCAGATAACTGGGTATCTGTTGCTAAAAGTATCAGCCACAAATTCACGATCTACCTTCCCGACCAGAGGAACCATGGACGCTCTCCCCATGACGACAAACATGACTATAACTCATTATGCAATGATCTTCTTGAGTTTGCCGATGATCATAAGCTGGCATCATTCTTTCTTGCCGGACACAGCATGGGCGGGAAAACCGCCATATACTTCACGGTAAAATACCCGGAACGGGTTTCCGGACTGGTAGTGGCCGACATATCTCCCTTCGAGAACGCAGATAAAAATCCCAGGGCCCTGGAGCAACATAAGATTATTATCAAGACGTTTAATGAGCTTAGGATCTCTGATGCAACATCAAGAAAAGAAATTGATGAAAGGATGTCCCATATGATCGTATCAGAAAAGATCAGAAATCTGATAATGAAGAATCTGGAACGTGAGACAGACAGAGGTTTCAGGTGGAAATTGAATGTCCGTGCCCTTCAGGGCAATATTTTGAATATGATGGAAGGACTGCCAGCGCCGCGAGATAATTATCAGGAGATCACCGGATTTCCCGTGCTGTTCCTTAAAGGAGAGTTTTCCGATTACCTGCCGGATGGCGACATCCCTCATATACTAAAAATATTCCCCGGGGTTGAGTTCAGGGTCATAAAAAACTCGGGGCACTGGATACACAGCGATAACCCTGAAGCAGTAACTGAAGCGCTGCTTAGCCTTCTGGATAATTAGTCTTCAGAGTACATTAAATGAGGTCACTGATTCCACCCTGTCTTCAGGAATGGCGGGAAGATTCATAAACCGCAGAAGAACCTGGGCTATTGCAAGAACATCTTTTTCACAGTACTTTACAATTCTTTCAATATTCTTTTCCCCATAGTATATACCAGCTACCATGCTTCCGTCAATATCGTCCTTCGGAGAGGGTATTCCAAGAATAGCTGTCAGAAGTTCGAGGGAGGTGTAGTTCTTATAATCTCCGAATTTCCACAGATCCATTGTATCAAGAAGTTTAACCTCCCAGGGTTTTTTCCCTGCATTATCGAGGATCTCAGGTATAACCAGCCGGTTTATTATCATTCTTCTTGCAATATACGGAAAGTCAAATTCTTTTCCGTTATGCGCACATAATGAAGCCTCCTTGTTTGACCTTGAGAACTTTGACACCATTGCTGAAAATTCGTTCAGTAGTGTTTTCTCATCTTCACCATAAAAAGATTTGATCCTCAGGTTGAATGGATTCTTTTCCCTGATGAAGCCCACTGAGATACATATTATGCGGCCAAATTCAGAATAGATACCGGCTCTCTCAAAAACATCCTCAGCGGACTGGTCCGGATTTCTGAACTGCCTGGATTTCTTATCCCAGAGTTTTTTCTTCAGAGGGTCCATTAGATCCATTGAAGGAACCTCTGGTACAGTCTCAATATCTATAAACAGTATGTCTTCAACCCTTAAATTGTCAAGCATGGTTACCGGGGGTTTTATTTAAGTGTTTTTCTATTATTGAAACCAGCACTTCTATCCCGACCTCATTTTCTCCGCCACGTGGAATAATTATGTCGGCATATCTTTTTGAGGGCTCAATGAACTGAAGATGTGAAGGTTTAACTGTATCATGGTAACGTTCCAGAACCTTAAGAACCGATCTTCCCCTCTCGGCTATGTCTCTCTGGATCACCCGTCCAAGACGGTCATCAGCATCCGCGTCTACAAAAACCTTGATATCGAACATCTTCCTTAGTCCTTCGTCAGCGAGTATCAGTATTCCTTCAACTATGACTACTTTGGCCGGTCTGACCGTTATCGTCTCCTTTGCCCTGAGACATGTAAGATATGAATAAACAGGCATTTCAATTGCTTTACCTTTTTTAAGCTGCCGGAGATGGTCAATAAGCAGATCGAATTCTAGAGAATCCGGATGATCAAAGTTTATTTTCTGCCTCTCCTCCAGGGGAATATGTCCATTATCCCTGTAATATGCATCCTGCGGTATGACAATGACCTCGCCGTTTGGAAAAACATTAAGCAATTTATTTACAACAGTTGTTTTTCCTGAACCAGTTCCCCCGGCTATTCCAACAATAAGCATTTATTTGTAATTTTGTTTCACATAAAGTTACAAAAAAAGCGATTATTTTTAAAGGGCCGGCAGTCTTCACACAGAAGTTTGGCTTACATTACTAATAAAATGTCAGAATTATACCCGCTCAAATTTGAAAGTATCCTGAAGGAGAAGATCTGGGGAGGAACATATTTTGTAAATCATTTATTTAAAAAAGCTGATCCTTCGGTGAAATATGGTGAGAGCTGGGAACTATCGGCAGTAAGAGACAATATCTCTGTTGTAAGCAATGGATTTCTTTCAGGAAATAATATCGAAGAACTGATCGAGGTTTACATGGGTGATCTTACGGGTGATGCCATCTTTGATAAATTTGGGAATGAGTTTCCTCTGCTCATTAAACTGATTGAAGCATCTGAGGACCTGTCAATTCAGGTGCATCCCGGTAATGAGATGGCAAAAAAAAGGCACAGGGCATACGGTAAAACCGAAATGTGGTACATCCTTGAAAGCGGCAATAATTCGAAGATCTATTCTGGTTTTAAAAAACCATGCAACCGTGAGGATTACCTTTCCGCACTTAATTCAGGCAGTCTTGCAGAACTTCTTAATGTTGAAAAGACAAAACCCGGAGATATCTTTTTTACTCCTTCCGGCAGAATACACGCAATCGGTGCCGGTAATGTACTGGTAGAAATTCAGCAGACTTCAGATGTGACATACAGGATCTTCGACTGGAACCGGAAAGGGTATGACGGGTTCCCCAGAGAGCTTCATACTGATCTGGCTCTCGATGCTATTGATTTCAATGCAACAGGAAGCAATAAAATAGATGCAAAACCTGTTCTGAATAAAACGGAGAATCTGATCAACTGTGAATTTTTCGTTGCCAACCTGATCAGCTTTAACCAGATGATACACAAAGATTATGTACTTATCGATTCATTTGTTGTTTTCATCTGTATCGATGGGGAATTCCTGATCAGATGGGACGGGAATTCTGAACCTGTTTTGAAAGGTGAAACAGTTCTGCTTCCGGCAATGATAAAAGACATTGTTCTGGAACCCTCACCTGAAGCAAAAATCATGGAAGTGTTTATAAATGTAGATAAACAAAACTAATAACCATAAACGAAATGAAAACAATTTCCACTTCTCTTGTTGTTATCCTGATAATAATCCTTGCAGGTTGCTCAGGAAAACGCACTTCAAAACAGGATATTGCTGCTGAAGCTGATTCGGTAATGGTACCAGATACAGGCTTCACAGGTATCAAACAATATATGAGCAACAATCTTCTTGTAAAGGAAGTAACATTTAAAAATGGTGTAAGACAGGGATTGACCAAAACATATTATGTATCAGGAGAATTGTACCAGACATTCTGGTATGAGAATGGTTTGCGGGAAGATACAGGACGGTATTTCTTCAAAGAAGGCCAGCTCTTCAGGGAAACACCATATAAACATGACACAATAGATGGAATACAGGTCCAGTATTACCGCGGGGGACAATTGAGGGCGAGGATTGGTTTCAGCAAAGGAAAGAGGACACCATATCTTGAAGAATTCTCGTCTAACGGCAAGGTCTTCAAAGACTATCCGGAGATTATTGTAAATGTCACAGATGAATATAATTCAAAGGGGATTTACAGGGTCGGTCTTGAGCTGTCTGATAAAAACACAAAGGTCGATTTTTACAGGGGAGAATTTATCAATAACAGATTCGATACAGCATTCCTGACACCTGTCAAAATAATCAATGGAAAAGCAAGACTGGACCTCAGGAAAACTAATAAACCCGGTCAGAATTATGTCGGGATTATAGCTTCAATGCTGACACCTCTCGGGAACAGAAACCTTGTTTACAAGAGGATCGATCTCCCATATAACGATCTAAACTAGAAGGGAAATGCTGATCCGTTCAGCCAGTTTTGTTAAGAGTAGTGCAACATTAAAGCAATGTCCGGATTCCGGTCTGCCTGAATTCGGATTTATCGGAAGGTCAAATGTCGGGAAATCATCACTGATCAATATGCTGACAGGATGGTCAAGACTGGCAAGGATATCGGCTGAGCCCGGCAAAACAAGAACCATTAATCACTACCTGATAAATTCCAGCTGGCACCTGGTAGACCTGCCCGGGTACGGTTATGCCAGAGTGCCGGTGAAAATGAGAGAAAAGTGGCTGAAAACCTCCAGGGATTATATTACAAAGAGAGAGACACTTATCTGTCTTTTTGTACTTATTGATTCACGTCTTGAACCTCAAAGATCTGATCTGGAATTTATGGAATTTCTCGGAATGAACGGGATCCCCTTTGCAAGGGTATTTACAAAAAGCGATAAATTAAGCGGGTCAGCATTGAGAAAATCAGTGCAGAGATATGACAGTGAGATGCTGAAGATATGGGAGACATTACCGCCGACATTCATTTCATCAACAATTAAAAGAACTGGTAGAGAGGCAATTCTGAACTTCATTGAAGAATCTATCAACAATTTGCAAAAAGGTTCCTGATATTTTCAGGAATAGTTATTTTTGTAGGCATAATCTTGATCATTTAAGCATTAAGCAGACCTATGTACGGCAAAGCACCAATGAAAATCTTTTCCTGCAGGTCATCCCGGCAGCTGGCTGAGAAGATAGCAAGGGAGCTGGGGGTTGAACTTGGCAAAAGCTCTGTAACAAATTTCAGCGACGGTGAATTCCAGCCCTGTTTTGATGAATCAGTCAGAGGCGATATGGTTTTTATCGTGCAATCCACCAATCCTCCGGCTGATAATCTTTTTGAGCTTTTGCTTATGATCGATGCTGCGAAGAGAGCTTCAGCCTATAAGGTAATAGCAGTAGTGCCCTATTACGGATTTGCGCGCCAGGACAGGAAAGACAGGCCGAGAGTCTCTATAGGATCCAAACTTTCAGCCGACCTGCTCAGCACAGCAGGTGTTGACAGGGTCATAACGATGGATCTTCATGCTGACCAGATACAGGGATTCTTTAACGTCCCGGTCGATCACCTGTTCGGATCAGCTATTTTTGCTCCATATATCGAGGCTCTGAAACTTGATAATCTTACCGTATCGGCACCGGATATGGGAGGTTCAAAAAGAGCCAATGCCTATTCACGCCACCTTCAGGCTGAAATGGTACTCTGCTACAAACTCCGGAAAAAACCGAACGTGGTTGAAGAAATGTCTGTAATAGGTGAAGTCGAAGGAAGAAATGTTGTCATTATTGACGATATGGTTGATACAGCAGGAACACTTGTTCTTGCCGCAGATATGATGAAGGAAAAAGGTGCAAAAAGCATCAGGGCATTCGCCACTCATCCAATCCTTTCCGGAAATGCAGTCGAAAGAATAAATAATTCAGCCATAGAGGAACTGGTAGTGACCGACTCAGTCCCATTTAACTCCTCTTCAGATAAAATAAAAGTGCTTTCAATAGCCCAGATTTTCGCCAGAACAATCCAGGCTGTCACAAATAACAGTTCAATAAGCACAAATTTTGTATTCTGATCCCTTTGTAATATATTTGCAGTCCGTTTTTTTAAATGTTTAACGTGTAATGGGTTCCGTTTCACGGAATGAGTAGCACAATAATACCATAACAATGAAGACAATTGAAATCAGGGGATCTTTCAGGAAAGAACTTGGGAAAAAAGACTCCAGACAGATCAGAAAAGATGGGAATGTACCATGCGTGATCTATGATAAGGAAAAAAATCTCCACTTTTACGCACATGAGAACAGCTTTCTGAAGCTCGTATACACTCATGAAGCTCACCTTGTTAAACTATTGATTGACGATCAGGTAATTAATGCTGTCCTTCATGATATGCAATTCCACCCTGTTACAGACAAAATAATACACGCCGATTTTATGAAGATCTTCGATAACAAACCTGTTGTGATCGATGTACCTGTAACCGTTACCGGGGAATCTGCCGGAGTAAAAGCCGGTGGTAAGCTCATTGTAAAGAGAAGACATCTGAAAGTGAGAGGACTGGCTGAACATCTGCCCGAAGACCTTGTTGTTGATGTTACCGAACTCAAAATTCATCATTCTATAAAAGTTGGCGATCTTGCCTACGATAAAATAGAATTACTCGATCCAAAGAGTACAACCGTTGTCTCTGTTGCCACTTCACGCGTAGCTCTCAAGACTGAAGAGGAAGAAGCTGCTGAAGCCGCTGCTGCTGCAGCCGGAGCTGAAGGTGCTCAGGCACCTGCCGAAGGAGCTGCCGAAGGAAAAGAGAAGGAGAAGGATAAAGAAAAGAAATAATTATTCCCTTATTGAATATCAGGCACAATGAAATATCTGATAGTTGGCCTGGGAAATATTGGTGACGAGTACTCTGACACGCGGCACAATATCGGATTTACGGTTCTTGATGCATTCGCAGCAGGTTCACTTGCCTCATTTACAGATAAACGCTATGGTTTTGTCTCAAGGGTAAAATATAAGGGACGGGAACTGATCCTTCTTAAACCATCAACTTTCATGAATCTCAGCGGGAACGCTGTAAGATACTGGCTGAACAAGGAGAATATACCTGTCGAAAACCTGCTCGTAATTGTTGATGACCTGGCCATTCCGCTTGGCAGCATCAGGATGAGGGCTAAAGGAAGCGACGGAGGCCATAACGGACTCGCTCATATTAATTCAGTCCTGGGTACAAATGTTTACGCCCGCATCAGGATAGGCATCGGAAATGGGTTCCCGAAAGGATCTCAGGTTAATTATGTACTTGGAAGGTGGAACAAGGAAGAAATGAATTTCCTTAAGGACAGGATCAGTATTGTAATTGAAATGATAAAGTCATTCTGTACGGCAGGTACCGAGCTGACAATGACTGCATATAACAAGTCAGGCAAAGTGCCACTAACAAAAGAGAGCGGAAGACCCCCGGGAAAGAACCCTCAGGAATAAGATGCAATCAATCAGATGAATGACAAACAGAAAGAACCGGTAAGAATTGACAAGTTCCTTTGGGCAGTAAGGGCATATAAAACAAGGGGGCAGGCAATCAGCGCCATCAGAATGGGAAGGATACTGATAAACGGCAATCCGGTCAAGCCGTCAAGGGTAATAGAAGGCAATGATATCCTTACCGTAAGAAAACCTCCGGTCACATATACTTTCAAAATAATCATTCCTTTGTCAAACAGGGTCTCTGCCAAACTTGTCGGGAATTTCCTTAGTGACCTCACCCCGGAAAGCGAGAAGGCAAAAATGGATATGATCCGGAACGATCCGTCGGGTTATCGTAAGAAAGGCAGCGGGCGGCCAACGAAGAAAGAAAGAAGGATAATCGATAAATGGAGAGACCATTCCGGTGATCTGTAAAAAAGTGGTATAAAGACTTATATTAAGCCTAAATACTAACTGTTGTTGAACACGGTAAAACCATTTTTCATAAATTGCATTCATAAGGGAGATTGATCTTATCAATCACGGTAAATGAGTATTCACGGGGATGGGTAAGGATAACATTGAAAAGTATTCCAGGGGTTATACATTAATAAGGAAAGTTTCAGGATTCTGGCATAACAATGTTTATTACAGGAAGGTGATTGTGACCGGACGTGAAAACATCAACCCTGACGACCACCTTATTTTTGCGCCAAACCATCAGAACGCCCTGATGGATGCTCTTGCATTAGTCTATACACTTAAAACCCAACCGGTTTTTCTTACCCGCGCCGATATTTTCAAAAAGAAATTTGTTTCCGCAATCCTTTACTACCTGAAAATGCTTCCTGTTTACAGGATCAGGGATGGATTCAATTCACTTAAAGGAAACGAGGAAATATTTGAAAAAACGATCAATGTACTTAGGAACAAAAATGGTCTGGTCATTCTCCCGGAGGGTAATCATGAAGGCTTCAGAAGGCTGCGGCAACTCAAAAAAGGGATCTGCAGAATAGCGTTCCAGGCCGATGAAGCATCAGATTTCAAACTTAAAATTAAAATAATCCCTGTCGGTCTTGAATTCAGTCACTATACACGATACCGCCAGGTCCTTACTGTAGCATTCGGGAAACCAATCGAGGTCTCTGAATTTCACGAACTGTACAGGCAGAACCCCGAGATCGCACTTAATGAGCTGAGGAAGAAACTTTCGGCTGAAATGAAAAAAGTCATGGTCCATATTGAATCAGAAGAAGACTATGAAGCTATAGACGAACTGAGAAGTCTGATAAACGGACAGTACAGCGATGATGTAAAAAGCCCGAAACTATTCAGGGACAGGGTACTCATTGATAAGCTGAATTCACTAAAAGAGCGTAATCTTGATCTCTACAGGAAAATATGTTCACTGAGCCTCCGCGTTAAAAAGAAAGCCGGAGAGCTGAAAACAGATTACAGACTGCTGGCAAAGAAGAAACACCCGTTAGGATGGCTTTTAACGGGGACAGTCGGATTGATAGCATCCCTGCCACTGTTCCTTTACGGAAATATCTTCAATCTCACTTTTCTTTCAATACCAAACTACCAGACACGGAAAATAAAAGATGTCCAGTTCCATGGAACAATGAAATACGGATTTTCCTTTGCCCTGGCACTTCTGCTGACTCCTGTTTTCCTTGTCCTCTCATTTATTATCTTTTCTCCCTGGTGGCTGTCAATACTTGTTTTCCTTTCAATACCGGTTTCCGGACTATTCGCCTGGCTTTATTACCTTGAATTAAAAAGGATAATCGGAGGGTTCCGGATTAAAAACTACCTGTGGACCCGCAACCAGGAGTTCCTTGATCTTAAAAAAGATCACGATGAATTAGTGAGCATTGTAACAGCCCTTTAAACATGACAAAAGATATTTTCCGAGGGAAGAATGCCTGGATCACAGGAGCATCATCAGGCATAGGTGAAGCACTGGTTTATGAATTTATCAGAAGAGGGGCAAAAGTGATAATCTCTTCAAATGACAGCCCCGGACTGGAACGGGTAAGAAATGCCTGCAAAGGAAATGCTGATAATGTTATATGCGCTCCTTTTGATCTTTCAGATACTTCCGGAATAGAAAAACTGGTTGAACAACAGGTAAATATGCTCGGGAAAATTGATTACCTGCTGAATATCGGAGGTATAAGCCAGAGATCGAGGGTCGATGAAACACCTCTGTGGCTGGACCGCAGAATCTTCGAAATTAATTATTTCGGTACCGTTGCCCTGACTAAAGCGGTATTGCCATATATGATCAGGCAAAAATCAGGACATATCCTTGCTACCAGCAGTATAGCGGGACGTTTTGGCTTTCCGCTGCGTTCAGCTTATTCGGCTTCAAAACAGGCTCTTCATGGTTTTTTTGAGACTATCTTTCTCGAGAATAAACCGAACAATATAAGGACATCAGTCATTATCCCGGGCAGGGTAAGAACCAGAATCTCTTTTCATGCCCTGAACGCCGAAGGCAAAGAGCATGGTCAGATGGATGACGGCCTGGATAAAGGCATATCACCGCAGAAAGCTGCTGAAATAATTGTACGCGGAATAATAAAGAACAAAAGGGAGATACTTGTTGGAGGAAGAGAACTTATAATGCTTCATATCAGAAGATTATGGCCATGGCTCTTCTTCAGGATAGGTGACAGAATAAATCCAACATAATTTAGAACTGAAATGGAAAAGAGGTATAGTATCTGCGGTATTCAGCAGATAGGAATAGGGGTGAAAAACCTTCATGAGGCCTGGCAATGGTATATACAGAATTTCGGGATGGATTGCAGGATATTTGAGGATGATTCAGAAGCGAAGCTGATGCTGCCTTATACCGGAGGTCAGCCCCGGAGCAGGCACGCTGTGCTTGCCCTTAACCTTCAGAGTGGAGGCGGTTTTGAGATATGGCAGTATAAAGGAAGAGAGCCCCAGGAGATAAAGGAAGAGGTCAGACTGGGTGATATGGGTATCCTGATATGCAAAATTAAAGTGAAGTCTGTCGACAGCACTTATATATACCTCAGAAATAAGAAGGTGAGATTACTTGGAGAGCCAATGGCAGATCCTTCAGGGGAAAAAAGCTTCTTTTTAAAAGACCCCTTTAATAATATTTTCCAGATCGTGGAAGGTAACAACTGGTTCCTGAATGAAAAAAAGGAAACCGGTGGTGCCTATGGCACCATTATAGGAGTCTCTGATATCGACAAGGCAAAGGTGCTTTACTCTGACATCCTGGGCTATGATGAGGTTGTTTATGATAAGACAGATATCTTTCCGGACCTTTCACCCCTGCCCGGAGGAGAGAATAAGGTCCGCAGAGTTCTCCTGAAAGCATCCGAGCCCTTCAGCGGTCCGTTTATAAGGATCTTCGGGCAGAGCCAGATTGAACTTATATGCCCGGTGGAAAGACCCGGGAAAAGAATATATGAAGGAAGATTCTGGGGTGACCCGGGTTTTATTCATCTCTGTTTTGATATTCGCGGAATGGATGAGCTGAGGAACTATTGCATCAGCAGGGGTTTTCCATTTACTGTCGACAGTAAAAAAAGTCATGACGGAAATAGCTTTGATATGGGCGAAGCTGCAGGGTATTTCTCTTATATCGAAGATCCTGACGGAACTCTTATAGAATTCGTTGAATCGCACAAGCTGCCTGTACTGAAAAAAATAGGATGGTATATTGATCTTCGAAAGAGGGCTTCAAAGCCCTTGCCCGACTGGATTTTGAAGACATTGAAGTTTTCGCGTGTCAGAACCTGATATCTGCCCGCACTGGCAAAATCAGATATTGTTTTTACCGGCTATTCTTTCAACCTCACGGAATACCCTCATTAGGTTCCCTCCCCATATTTTTTCAATATCTGCTTTGGAGTATCCCCTTCTTAATAACTCGAGCGTTATATTTTTCATTTCAGCGACCGATTTGCACCCTTCCACCCCTCCTCCGCCATCAAAATCGGTCCCTATACCTACATAGTCAATACCGATTACCTGTACAACGTGATCGATATGATCTACCACATCAGCAACAGTAGCCAGTTTTTTATATTTGTTCTGTAAATCCTTACGTTCACTTCTATATTGCTGCTTCTGCTCTTCTGTAAGGCTTTTGGTATCACCCCATTTCTTTTCAAGCTCATCAAGTTTAGCCTCCAGTTCCGGATCAGGCTCAGCTGTTTTAATATAATTGCTTAATATGCAGATCTGTATTACTCCTCCGTTTGCCTTGAGAGACTGAAGCATCTCATCAGTCATGTTACGCGATCTTGAACATAGACACCGGCATGATGAATGTGATGCGATAACAGGAGCCTTTGATACTTTTATAACATCAAAAAATGATTCGTCGGAGATATGGGATACATCCACCATCATCCCTATCTCGTTCATCTCTTTTACAACCTGCTCCCCGAACGGTGAGAGGCCATTGTTTTCAGGGCCTTTTGGATCGGTTGAAGAATCACAAATATCATTATTCCCTGAATGGCTGAGAGTTATATACCTGGCTCCCAGATCATAGTATTCCCTGATACGTCTCAGGTCCTTTCCGGCAGGATAACCGTTCTCAAGTCCTATGAATATTGCCCGTTTCTTTTTCTTCTTGATTGTCAGAGCATCGTCCGGAGTCAATGCCAGCTCGGCAAGAGAAGAATTCTTCTCCAGGTTTTTGTGAATAGCATCAAATATTTCAAGAGCCTTCTTATGAGCTTCCTGGTATGCGGTATCATTTCTCGGACCCTGAGCGATAAAAACAGCAAAAAATTCAGCATCGAGGCCGCCTTCAGCCATCCTTGGAAAATCTACACAACCTTTTTCATTCCTTTTTCCAAGATCAAAATCAGACTCCATCAGGTTTAAAGGAGTATCACAATGCGTATCTACAGTAAGAATATGTTTATGGAGCCTGTCAGCCTTTTTTAATAACTGATCCTGTGTATTTCCGCATGCAGGTAAAAGTAAAACAGCAATAAGAAGAAAAGTGCTATGTCTCATCCCTGGCCATATTTTAATGAGTGCAAGATAATAATTTTGAATATTTGGATTTAACAGGCTCATTTATTTAACTTTAATTAACACAGATCATAACCGGGCTCAACAACAGCCGGAGAAAGTAAAATTCATTAATAACTTTAAGTATGAATAGCAAATATATAATTTCTGACAGATAACCAGGGAAGCGGTAATATTTAAAAAAAAAGCCCCGACGTGAATGTCGGGGCAGCCCTGAAAAGAATGGAAAAATTGCTTTTGGACAGTAAAAGCTTCTTTAAAGTTTTACAACTTTATATACGTTACTTAATTTACCTTTTGTAAGTCGCAGAAAATAAATACCCCCCGGAAGATCGTGAAGATCGATCTGTTTCTCAAGCATAGCCGATTCCATAAAATCAGTTCTTACAAGTTTCCCCATAAAATTAATGACAGTGATCTGAACTTCTCCGTCAAGAGGGTCGTCAAAGACCAGATTGATCACATCAACAGCAGGATTCGGATAAAGTGTGATCTTCACAAGCGATTCAAGGTTTTCTTGAACAGATGTTACTATAAGCTGCTGCTGGAAACCGTGGGTAAGTATCAGGTTTGACGAAGAGAATGTCGGAACTATTGTTTCCCCAAGCGTCCAGCTTAAAGAGATTCCGGTTGCCGTATTATATCCTCCGGCGCTGGCAATTACATCCTGCTTGGCAACCTGCGACATTGCCGGAAGCATCAAAATAGAACTTAATGTCACCAAAATAAATCGCTTCATTCTAAAACGATTACAACCGATCAGAACGGTACTAATATGTAAAATTATACTTATTTTTATCAAAAAGCAATATTATTTTAGTCATTTTCACAAGACTATTGAAAAATTAGATGAATAAGCGTTCTGAGATGGTCAAAGATCATATTTACCTGCATGCAATGGAGAGATTGAAATATGAAAAGTATTTTAATCTGCCTTCCATGCAACTATTGAGGAAACAGTTTGTCTTTATATCAGTTTAAACCTATTGTGGATTATCCGGATATCAAAATAGAATCCCTTCTGATAATGGAATGCATCAGGGGCAGTAGTTAAGCCCAGTTTAAGGTATACAAAAAAAATAAGGTTATGGATAATATTGAAGATCACATCAGAAAGAACGGGGAAGAACCTGAAAAATGCACCCCCCTGCCTGAAATATGCAAAAGGATAAGCAAAGACCTTCATAAAAAACGGGGCGTTTTAACCAGATGGCTTTCCGCAGCAACAATAATTCTGATCTGCCTTTTCTCTTTTGAAATTCTCTCAGGTCAGTCATTCGAAGAGAAAAAGAAATACAGCAAAACCTTTCCTGTGAAAAGGGAAATGACGCTGGAACTGAATAATAAATACGGAAATATCCATATTTCTTCATGGCAAAAGGATTCAGTCTATGTCGTGGCTGAAGTTGAGGCAACTTCTTCAAGCCTTAAACGTCTTCACAATATGTTTGACGGAGTGGATGTAGACATTTCGGGAACAGATTACCTTGTAAGGGTGAAAACTGAGTTCTCGCAGGACATAAATGATCTTGTTGAGACGATCAAAGGTTTAACCGATAAACTGATACCTTATGAATCGAGGATCCGGATCAATTATAAGATAAATGCTCCGGAGTACATTGATATGCGGATTACAGACAAATACGGTGATGTATATATTGAAAACTGCAGGGGGCAATTTACCCTGAACCTGGCGAACGGATCATTCAAGGCAAACGAGATTGATCATTCAAAAAGCCTGCAGCTTACTTTCTGCGACGCCACGATAAACAGTCTGGCCGAGGGAGATATTGAATCCTCATTTTCAGAATTGACTATCGGGGAATCAAGGGATCTGGACATCAGTTCAGTTTCTTCAAGGTTGGATCTGAAAAAAGCTGGGAATATTTATGTCGAATCAAGAAGGGACAAGTTCTATGTAGGTTCTGTTAATTCAATTACAGGAAATTCATATTTTACTGATTTCAGGATAGATAATCTGGGCCAGGAGTTAAACCTTGAAACAAGATACGGAAATCTGAGTGCGGAGAAAATTGAAAGCTCCTTTAAAGGGATTAACATTAATTCAAATTACACTGATATAGATCTCACTTTTGGTCGATCCTTATCTTATAATCTCGATATAAGGCATACAAACAGTAACGTAACTGTGCCTGAAAAGAACTCTGACCTGGATAAAAGGAAAATTGATGAAAACAGAAATGAGGCAGCTATTTCCGGAACCGTAGGCCGTAATCCCGGAAACGTAAAAGTTATCATAAAAGCTGTGAGAGGTAATATTTACATTAAATAAAAAATGAAGTTCAAATCAGGTAATTATCTCCTGATTTCGCAGAGTTCTGTCACTTGAGTGGAAGATCAGTTTTTTCCGTAAAAATTTTTGTACCCTTCATCCAGCCATTTTTTATATTCCCCGATATTCAGGTTAGTTATCATCGGCTCATTGAGAGGATTACCTTCATGATCAGTAATAACATACAGGGGAAGGGAATTTGTTCTGAATTTCGTTATTTCAAGATCTTCATTCTTCTTCCCGATTGTCTTCTTCTGTTTTCCGTCGATAACTGATACTACCCATTCATTTTCTGGAAGAGGGGTTCGGTCGTCAACGTAAAGCGACACTATCACGAAATTCTCACGTAATCGTCTGAGTATTTCAGGATCTGACCAGACTTTTGCTTCCATCAGCTTGCAATTGGCACATGCGTGACCCTTAAAATCCAGCAGGACCGGTTTGTTCTGCTCTTTTGCACAGGCAAGTCCCTGTTCGTAATCGAAGTAGCCCGTTAATCCCAGTGGCATTTCAAACTTATCCGCATACTTAGGTTCAGAACACTGAGAACTTATCTTCAGTTCCTGAAAAAGTGGAGTGGTGGACGAAGTATTTAAAGGAACCTGCTCCTTCCCTATGAACCAGGATGATCGCTGTGAAGGAAGGAATGCTGATAATCCTTTAAACGGAGCACCAAACATTCCGGGGATCATATAAACAACAAAAGAAAAAACTGCTATGATGAGAAAAAGCCGGAAGACCCCGATATGATTGAGATCGCTGTCATGAGCAAATTTCAATTTACCCATCAGGTAAAGTCCCAGAAGTACGAAAATCACGATCCAGACTGACAGGAACAGGTCTCTTGATATCAATCCAAGATTATAGACACTATCAACAGTTGACAGGAATTTCATACTGAATGCCAGCATTATAAAGCCCAGTACAACTTTAACCGAATTCAGCCAGCCGCCGGATTTCGGGAACTTGTTCATAACTGAAGGGAAAACAGCAAACAATGTGAAGGGCAGAGCAAAAGCCAGTCCAAAGCCGAACATCCCGATTGTCGGCTTAAGTACATCGCCGGCAGCAGCTTCCACAAGGAGAGCTCCAACAATCGGACCTGTGCAGGAAAATGATACTATCACTGTTGTCAATCCCATAAAAAAAGCAGCCAGGAGCCCTCCCTTATCTACCCTGCTATCGCTGCCCGTTACCCATTTTGATGGCAGCACTAATTCGAAAGCCCCAAAAAATGATATGGCGAAGGTTATGAATAAAAGAAAGAATATAATGTTAGGTATCCAGTGCGTGCTTAATGCAGATGCAAAACCGGCTCCGGCACTTGTAAGGGAAACTATTATCCCAAGGGATGAATAGATAAGTATTATGGATAGTCCGAAAATAATAGCTTTCACCAGGGATTTTCCTCTGCTCTCAGATCCCCTGGAGAAAAAAGCAACTGTCATAGGGATCATCGGAAAGACACAGGGAGTAAGTATCCCTGCAAACCCGGCAAGAAGTGAAATAAGAAAAAATCCGAATAACCCTTTATTCACTGATCCGGATGAGGTCCCTTTTGCCGGAGCAATGACCTTTTCGCTTACCGAACTGCCAATTCTTATGCTGAATTCCACATCTTTGGGCGGTGAGCATGTTACATTATTACATGCCATATAGTTTACAACACCCTTGACAGTAAATGAAGAAGAAGATGATACTATCTTTTGTCTGAACTCAGCTTTATTGCTGAATGATTTTATTTTGAGCCCGAAAGCTTCATCAAATACCTCCTCTGGTACCGTGACTTCATACGGTTTCCCATCTGGCTCGAAAGCATCTGTACTTTCAATAACAACTGATGTGGGGATAGGACCTCCTTCAGGTATATCCATTGAATAGATATGCGAGCCCTGCTCAATAAGAGCAGTAAATATCAGCTCATAATTACCTTCTCCTTTCTTCTCATAACCAAATTTCCAGGTTACCGGATCGAAAATCTGTCCCCGGATAACCAGGGAAATAAGCATAAGCGGGATTATCAGAATTCTTTTTCCAGGCATTACAGAATATTTTTCTTTTACCAAATGTAACAAAAGATCAAACAAAAAGCGATAGAAAATGTTCGGGTAAAGGGTTTTCTGCCGGGGGAGGCTACGAAAGGTCGATCTCGTTCTCAAACCTGTCGTAGAAATGGTATTCAAGCATATGGTAGGAAGTAACTGCCTGTACCTTAAGTATTACTTTGTATTTCAGATCCCATCTTATGTATATGGGCAATAATCCTTTTTTCAGGTATGATGATACAAAAGGATGAACGTTCAGGAGTAGCTTTCTTGTTTTGATCTTGCCGACAATGAACGAAAGTGTGCTTTCAAGCTCATCGGTAAAGAGAATTGTCGGCTTGATCTCACCGGTACCCTGGCAGGCCGGGCATTTTTCATCGGTAATTATTTTCATTTCCGGTCTCACTCTCTGCCTGGTGATCTGCATAAGGCCGAATTTTGTAAGAGGAAGTATATTATGTTTTGTCCTGTCGTTGGCCATCAGCTCTTTCATCCTGTCATAGAGCATCTGCTTGTTCTCATTTGACTGCATATCAATGAAGTCGATCACAATGATCCCGCCCATATCCCTGAGACGCAGCTGCCGGGATATTTCAGTAGCGGCTTCCATATTTACCTCAAGGGCATTCAGTTCCTGGTCATTTCCGGTCCTTGAGCGGTTACCGCTGTTTACATCAATAACATGGAGTGCTTCAGTGTGATCAATAATAAGATATGCCCCGTGTTTGAAGGATACAGTTTTACCAAAGAGAGCTTTTATCTGTTTATTGATACCGAAATGATCAAAGATCGGGATAGTGTCTTTGTAGAGTTTTACTATGCCGGATTTCTCGGGGGCTATTCCCTTAATATAAGCCCGTACTTCCTCAAAGAGAGCAGGATCATTTATATGGATGCTGTTGAATGACATGTTAAGCATGTCGCGCACCATTGCGGTTGTCCTGTTCACTTCGCCAATGAAGAGCCTGGGTGATTTAATCTCCTTTTTCACTGTCAGAAAGGCCGATTCCCATCTTCTTACAAGCTCCTGCAACTCAGCATCAAGGACAGCGACCTTTTTTCCTTCAGCAGCGGTGCGGATAATGATCCCGTAATTCCTTGGTTTTATGCTCTGAAGCAGAGTCTTTAGACGGTTCTTCTCCTCAACGTTCTCTATTTTCGATGATACAGAGACCTTATCGGAGAATGGTATTAGTACAAGGTTCCTTCCGGCGAGAGATATCTCAGATGCAAGCCGCGGACCTTTTGTTGATATAGGTTCCTTTGTGATCTGAACTATCACGGTCTGTCCCTGAGTCAGGACATCAGTGATCTTTCCATCCTTATCAATGTCTGGTTCCGGCTTGAATTTATGAACGGCAGGTACCCTGCCCTGCCTTTGAAGAGCCGTAAGATAATATCTCTGCTGAGTTCTGAACTGGGCGCCTAAGTCAAGATAATGAAGAAAGGCATCCCGTTCATAACCAACATTGACAAAAGCAGCATTCAGCCCGGGCATTATCTTCTTTACCTTACCAAGGTAGATATCCCCGACTGAAAACTTTATATTACGCTTTTCCTTATTGAGCTCAATTAACTGCTTATCATCCAATAATGCCAGGGAGACCTCTGTATCCCCTACATCGATGATCAGATCCTTATTTGCCACTTAGAATATTAATCAGAGATAATATATCATCATCCGTACCCAACGCCCACATACAACAAACCTAAAGATCACCGGACCTTTAGGTTTAGTTCGTTTCATTAAAGACCACCCTATGATCTGCTACTTCTTCTTATGTCTGTTCTTCCGCAAACGTTTCTTCCGTTTGTGGGTGGCCATCTTATGTCTTTTACGTTTTTTCCCGCTTGGCATATAAAGGATTATTTCTTAGCGTGAGATTTCACTTTATTTATGAATGTTTTTGCAGGCTTGAAAGCCGGGATATTGTGGGCAGGAATAATAATAGTAGTATTCTTTGAAATATTCCGTGCAGTTTTCTTTGCTCTTTTCTTAACAATAAAGCTTCCGAAACCTCTCAGATAAACATTATTACCAGCGACCATCGAATGTTTTATAGTTTCCATTAAGGCTTCAACTGTCTTCTGTACAGTTACCTTTTCAATACCAGTACCTTTGGCAATTTCATTAACAATGTCTGCTTTAGTCATTTTACTTGAAGTTTAAAAATTCAACAAATTATTTTGAGTATTCTTTTTTTTTCAACCCTGCAAATATAGAAATATTATTTATTTAATAAAGAATCACATTGATAATAATTTTTTTTATAATATTTTATTATTGACTTAATTACGAAGGCTTAGAAATACTTTACCGAAGTTTTTCATAAGGGATTGTCTTAAGCTGCCTTCACAGGTCTCTTAAATTACTGTGATCATAAAATATTGATTATATGTATTATAACCTTTAAAGCCTCAAAAAATTGTACATAGAGGTTTTTTTCTTAACTTTACATTTCTGTTTTGTCCATAACCTATTAAACCATAACTGCATGTCAATCAATAAAGTCATACTTGTTGGCAACGTCGGGAAAGACCCTGTTGTAAGGTATTTCGACAAAGGTGTAGCAAAAGCTACATTCCCCCTTGCAACAAGCGAAACTTACACCAATCAGCAGGGGGAGACCATAACATCGACTGAATGGCATAATATCGTTTTATGGCGCTCACTTGCCGAAGTTGCAGAAAAAACGATAAAAAAGGGTACACAGGTATATCTTGTCGGAAGAATAAAAACACGGTCTTATGTCGACAAGGATGGAAACAACAAATATATCACTGAGATCCTTGCAGATACATTAATGGTACTCGAAAAAAAACAATCCCCGGGGTCTTACCCCTCCCAGTCTGATTCTGCCCGAAATGAATCTCAGAACAAGAAAGGACCTGTTACCCAGATAAACGAACCCGATGACTTTCCTTACAGGGGATCAAATAATACCGAAGCAAAAGACTGGAATGATAATAGTACAACAAACGGCGGTGAATCCGGGCCGGGCGGTACATTTAGCAATGAGCCGTCACAGGGTCAGAGCGAAGATGACCTGCCTTTCTAGATTTATTAATTAAATTTGTTTCATTTGGAACCGGCATTTTCAGTTAACTGTTTTGGGGTTTTATCAGTGGTTGTCGTCAATCCGGTTGATCTTAAGATAATTATCGGATTTATCATCCTGGCCATCCTTTTAATCGGATCAGGCCTTATGTCAGCTTCAGAGGTAGCTTACTTCTCCCTCAGACCTGAAGACATTGAAAAACTCCGCAATGACAAAAGCAGCAAAAACCAGTCTGTCCTGAAGCTTTTTAGCATGCCTGAAAAACTTCTGAGTACTATCCTGGTCGCAAACAATACTATCAATGTTACAATAGTCCTTCTTGCAGCTTTCATCAGCGCCAGACTGTTCGATTTCAGCGCAGAACCTCTGATCGGCTTCATAGTCGAGGCAATAGTAATTACCTTCCTACTGTTGTTTTTTGGTGAAATATTACCCAAGGTTTTTGCATCAAGGAACGGTTTACAGACAGCTCTTTTCATGGCTTTTCCGCTTACAATCCTTATAAAGATACTGAAACCTGTCACTTCTCTGCTTATTAAATCCTCTTCAATAGTTAAAAAAAGAACCTCAAGGAGGTCATCTGATCTGAGCATGGATGATCTTTCAGATGCACTGGAACTGACATCTGATGAACTTGATGAGGATGAAAAAATACTGAAGGGGATAGTCAACTTCGGGAATATAAGTGTCAACGCAATAATGTGCCCGAGAATAGATGTCACGGCTGTCGATATCAAATTAGGGTTCTGCCAGATAATATCTGTCATAATTGAATCGGGATTCTCCAGAATACCGGTTTATTCAGAATCGTTCGATAATGTAAAGGGAATATTGTATGCCAAAGATGTTCTTCCATATATGAACAACACTGACAGCTTCAAGTGGCAGTCACTGCTGAGACCTCCCTATTTTGTTCCTGAGACAAAGAAAATAAACGATCTTCTGAAGGAGTTTCAGCAAAAGAAAATCCATATGGCTATTGTAATTGATGAGTACGGAGGTACATCAGGCATAATTACCCTTGAGGACATACTTGAAGAAATAGTAGGAGAAATAACTGACGAAAGCGATGAGGACGAGATACTCTACAGAAAAATCGATGAAAGGACCTTTATGTTTGAGGGTAAGATCCTGTTAAATGATTTCCTGAAAGTTCTTGATCTTGATGAAAATTTCTTCGATTATGTAAAAGGCGAATCCGAAACACTTGCAGGACTGATACTTGAGCTCACGGGTGAGATCCCGAAGAAGAACCAGGTAATCAAATACGGTGATTTCAAATTCACCATAGAATCTGCCGACAGAAGAAGAATCAGGGAAATCCGTGTCGAATATAATCAGGCTGATAAAGATCTTGACAAAGAATAGTATTCTGATATTGCTCCTTACCATCTGTCTGATTTCCGGTTGCCGGGAAGTGACAGTCCCAAAACCAAAAGGATACTTCCGTATAGATCTGCCTGAAAAAAAATACAGGCTTTTCGATCCGGCAACGGCTTATCATCCGGGATCCCTTCCACTTCTGTTTGAATATCCTGTTTATGGCGAAATATCTTTCAAATCTGATGATATTGCAACACCCGGTTGGTTCAACATAAATTTCCCGTCTTACAGGGCAAAAATATACTTTACATACAAGGATGTGAGAGGAGATCTTGCCGGACTTATTGAAGAATCCTACAAATTGGATGTCAAGAACCATATAACCAAAGCCGATGCTATAAATGAGGAACTGATCACTAAACCTGAGCACAGGGTATACGGCATTCTTTATGACCTTAAAGGAAGTACAGCGACAGCGGTACAGTTTTTTGTGACAGACAGCACAAAACATTTCTTCAGGGGATCACTCTATTTTTCATCTGCACCTAATCCTGATTCACTGGCGCCTGTTATCGATTTTTTCAGAAAGGATGTTGTTCATCTTATAGAAACTCTTGAATGGCAGGATAAATAACTAAAGGCAAATGATGGGTTGCATTACAAAACATTATCTTAACGAATCTACTATTCTCGGGGTTTGGAAAATCGAAGAGGATATTGAAACCCTTCTTGGAATGGTGGATCTGGATGCAGAGGAAAAGAAAAAATATAAAGTATTTGCCAGCACATCACGTAAACTTGAATTCCTGAGCGTACGCGCATTACTTTCAGAATTACTTGGCAAAGAGGCCAAAATAGTTTACAACAAGAATAACAAGCCTTTTCTTAAGGACGGCTCAAGGTTTATAAGTATCTCACATTCACATAAGCTGACTGCAATCCTTTGCAGTACTACCGACAGGGTGGGTATAGATCTTGAATATATGAGCTCCAATATTGGTGCTATTGCCTTCAAATTCCTTAACCGGGGAGAAAAAATAACCAGAGATCCTGAAAAGAGAAGATATCATATGTATCTTCACTGGTGCGCAAAGGAATCACTTTACAAGATATGCGATAAGGAAGGAATCAGCATTCGGAATAACATTACTATTGAAGCTTTTGAGGTTGGAGAATCAGGAGAATGCCGGGGGAAAGTACATACAAGGAAGATCAATGAATCCTTTGACCTCAATTACACCAGGTATGATAATTATGCGATCGTTTGGACGAAGAAGAACTACGGAAATGGAAATGTTCAGAAATAAAAAAAATGTTGCCCTGCTGCTCGATCCTGACAAAGTAAATGAAGAAGCACTTCCGGGAATCTTAAAGAGTGCAAGGAAAGCCGGCACTGATTTTATTATGGTTGGTGGAAGCCTTACCTTCAGGAGTGTTGAGAACGTCATTGACCTGATAAGGAGTAACTGTTCCATTCCAGTCGTTCTTTTCCCAGGAAACCTGCTTCAGCTCAGCCGGAAGGCAGATCTTATACTTCTTCTCTCGCTGATCTCAGGAAGGAATCCTGAGCTTCTGATCGGGAACCATGTCATAGCCGCTCCATATCTCAAAGATGTAAAGGAGAAACTGATCCCCGTGGGATATATTCTGATTGGCTGCGGATCCAAAACATCAGTCGAATATATAAGTCAGACTGAAGCCATCCCCTCCGATAAAACTGATATTGTTGTAGCGACTGCAATTGCCGGTGAAATGCTCGGACTCAGAATGATATATCTTGAAGCAGGCAGCGGAGCAGGGAATCCCGTACCGGCAGAAATAATTAAAGCTGTGAGAAAGGAAATAACCGTTCCCCTGGCCGTCGGAGGAGGGATCAGGACCAGTGAGGAGGCCAGGGAGATCTATGAGGCTGGCGCCGACCTGATAATACTTGGAAACGGGTGCGAGAAAGATCTCCGGCTGCTTAATGAAGCATGCAAACTAAGGGATGATCTGATCAGTAAGTAACTAGCGGAATAACTCGAACATAGGCTCTCCGGTGCAACCATTGGGTATTGGTACCTTGCATAATGAGGAGAGTGTGGCCGCAATATCCGTCATATTTATTTTTCGCGATACAACTGCCTTATTCACTGCCCATCCGTACCATATAAGCGGTACATGTGAATCATATTCATAGGGTGAATTATGATTGGTTACGTAATTATCATCCTTCTCAACCCAGCCTGAATTAAGAGTCATAATAACATCCCCTGATCTCTGAGGACTGAAATTATTTATAATCCTTTTAAGGTTCCCGCTGCTGTAATCATTCATCTCGAATGCAGAATACGGATAGGCTGTGGCAACACCCGAAAACTGAACAAGGAATCGTGCAACCTTCTTCTGAACATCATCCAGAGAGAGTTTTGCATCTTCTATCAGCGTCCTGTTAAGAAAGATCTGCTTGTCTGAATAACCCTTGATCCACGCTCCTTCACCATAAACAGCGTTAAGGTAACTCCTGAGAAGCTGCAAAGCCTGATTCTGTCTGAAATATCCTGAAGGTATCCTGTTGCTTTCAAGAACTCCCGGTATCTCTGAAACTCCATGTGAAGAGGTGAAGAATACAAGGATATTCCGTTTCCCGATATTATCATTAAGATATTTCAACAGCTTTTCAATATCATTGTCAAGCCTGAGGATCGCATCTGCCATTTCAATCGAAGACGGGCCAAACCTGTGCCCGATATAATCAGTTGAAGTATAACATATTGAAAGAAAATCTGTTACATCGTCCTTGCCAAGCTCCTCTTTCTCGATAAGCTTAACGGCAAAATCGGTAGTGAATGTATTTCCCATTGGGATTTCCCTCAGTAATGAATAGTCGCGGCCTGAATTACTCCTGCTCCGTGAACTCATTTTCTTCAGGTCATACGGAAAATAATTAATGCCATTAAAACCCAGTTCATAAATGTTGGTATCGGGCAAACAGTCCTTATAAACTTCCTTAGGCTTGAATAAGGTCCATGGATTTGTCAGGAATACTTCAGGATATTTCATTGCATTAAAATCGGATACCCATCCCGGCAATGCATTGTTATAATAAGTGCTTGACATCCAGGTTCCGGTTACATTGTCGTACCAGTAAGCTCCATCTGCAGCATGACCTGCTGAGAATATGACCGGATTATCCTTCATACCAACCGAAAAAACCTTTGCCTTCTTATTTGTCGACATCTTAAGTTCATCGGAAAAAGTTGAGGACTGAAGATTGACCGGAGAATGAAGCCCCTGCTCGAAACTGCCTCCTACAGGGCTGACTGTATTATCACTTGTGCAATATATAAGCTCTTCCTTCAGGGGAACATACCAGTAATCAGATGTTATGCCATGCATAGATGGCTCAGCACCAGTTGAAATTGTTGCATGGCCCGGAGCTGACTGGGTAAGCATATACTGGAACGATGCATTCTGAAAATAGGTACCTTCATTAAGCAACTTTCTGATTCCATTCTCTGAAAATCTGTTACGGAATTTTTCAAGCTGATCATATCTCAGCTGTTCAACTACTATTCCAATAACAAGTCTTGGTTTATCAGGAGGCAGATAAGCACCCTGCCCTTGCAGATTATTAAAAACAGATAATACCAGAAACCCTGACAGAATAACTTTCAAAATCGTCTCACCCTTCATAGTTCACAATTCGGAATTATAATATGTGTTTATGTAAAAAAATAACAAGCTTCAAAAGTAGGTTTTTTAAGCAGAGTATCAATGCCGGGGAATGAAAATAGAAGGAATTATTCAGTGTTTCACTACCACAAACCGTTTCCTGCAGACAGCGGCTGACTCTGAACTGCTGATAACCAGCAGATAAGAGCCGTCAGGAAGATCAGTCACATCTATTTCAAGTGGAATATCTTCAATCGCCATACCGGAATAATCCCTGAGTTTTATTCCCAGAGTGCTGTAAATTTTCACATTGATCCTTCCGAACAGTTTTTCGGGCAACACAGCTCTGATATACTCATTTGAGGGATTCGGGTAAATAATTATTTCAGGAGTATCAATAGTATCTACCGGATTAATGTATGGTGTCATTTCGACAATGACCTCAGTCCGGTTGTAATCGGAAACAATTACATTTTTCACAAATGCATCGGTATACCTGTTGGCTTTTACAAGCAGGTTCCACGATCCGGGTGCAATGAGTCTTGTAAAACTCCCGGTCAGAGTGTCGGAAAAGACGATCGAACTGTCCCTGTCATGCCCCGGGATCAGAATCTTTGCAGGAACCGGGAGCCCCGTTTTAATATCAGTTACTGTTCCGCGGATCCCGTACAATGCGTTTTCGAGATATCCAAGCAATGACTGCCGGTTATAATCCCATAATGAATTCAGATCACCTGCAGGAGTTACAAAATTGTTATCCAGTTCAATAGTCACCTCCCTTCCCTGCAATTCCCAGGTAACATAATCCTGTCGTCCACCGGTTATAGGGTACCATTCCCAGCCATTTGTTACTCCGTCTTTCAGAAAAGTCATATAACCCGGGGCAGAAAACTGGTGAACAGTATCCACATATTTTCTGCTTATATCGTAAAACCAGTCATCATCCGCATGCCTTCTGCTCCACCTGTCCCAGGGATAATTGACCACTTCCTCACCGGCATGAAAATTTGCCGAAATAACAAAATGATGCTTTCTCATGAATTTTATCATGTCCCTAGTCTCTTTCTGGAGGATGTTATTTGGCACCTGAGGGTCAGGAAAATTCCTGTTAAGATCATACCCGTTAGCATTGGCTCTGACCGGAGCTGTGATCTCATTACCTGTCAGATATGTTCCGTCAGGATTCGCAAGAGGGTTGATCCATATTTCAAGTTCAGACAGCAGTCTGGTGATTCTGCTGTCTGTTCCGTAGTTCTTCAGCAGGTAATCGGCAAGCCTGAGCATCAGAATAAATCCGCCCGTCTCGTTCCCATGAATTGTTGAGGTATACAGAACTTCGGGCTCGTCTTCATCAGTTTTAACATTATCCGATAATTTCAGGGCAAGCACCAGCTTTCCGTAATTCGTTGTTCCGATTGTATCCACATCGCAGATTGCCGGATAGCCTGAGGCAAAAGCTTCCATTATTGAAAGGTACTGTGTATATGACGGATATGTCTCCCACTCCATCGCCTCAGCAAGATCTGCCGAGGTTATAATACCTTTCAGACCAGAGTCCGGGATTAGAGAATAATCGAATTTCTGATCAATGAACCATCCGATTGTAAGAGGTGAAAGGACTATTTCAACAATGTCATCTTTAACAGAACTTATTGAAACGTTACGGGAAAGTTCGTTTAGGGAATTCTTTTCAATAATATGTACAGTAACTATTGCCTGACCGGTACGCTCAACTAATTCCTTAAGAAGATCATCTTTTAATTTAACCTGTGAAAAGCACTCTGATGAAAAGAACGCCAGAATAATTATATTGACGATCAGGCTTTTCCGCAACATTCTCTTAAACATTGAATCTTATATGCAGGATATCCCCGTCGCCGACAACATAATTCCTGCCTTCAATATAAAATCTGCCTGCTTCCTTGCATCGGTGCTCAGAACCCAGAGTGATAAAATCATCGTATTTCATCACTTCTGCCCTGATAAAACCTCTTTCGAGATCGCTGTGTATCACCCCGGCGGCCTGGGGTGCAGTCATGCCTTTTTTTATTGTCCATGCCCTGATCTCCTTTGGGCCAACAGTAAAGAATGTCTGGAGGTTAAGTAGTTTATATGCAGCCCTGATAAGTTTATTCACGCCGGGTTCATCGAGTCCCGCATCAGCCAGGAACGCGTTACGATCGTCTATATTCTCCAGATCTGCAATCTCCGCTTCGGTCTTTCCTGCAATTATAAGCATCTCCGCATCCCTGCCCCTGAGGAATTCTTTAACCCTGTCGACATAGTGATTTCCGCTCGCAGCTGATTTTTCATCAACATTGCATATGAACATTACCGGCTTCATTGTAAGAAGAAACAGATCATCGATAAATTTTTTCTCCTCGTCTTTTACTCGCAGACTTCGCGCATTATTGAAATTCCCTATATGGTCCCTGTAACGCTCAAGTACCTCAAGGCCCTGAAGCGACTCCTTATCTCCGGATTTGGATGCTTTCTTTAACCTCTCGATCTTTTTTTCGACTGATTCAAGATCCTTCACCTGCAATTCAAGGTCGATTGTTTCTATATCCCTTACCGGATCAACTGACCCTTCAATGTGGGGCAGGTTCTCATCATCAAAGCACCTGAGAACATGTATCAGAGCATCTGTATTTCTTATATCGCCAAGGAATTTATTACCGCTGCCTTCACCCTTATTGGATCCCTTTGTAAGCCCTGGAATATCAACTATCTCAACAGTGGTATGGACTATCTTCTCAGTAACCTGATGTTTTTCAAGCTCATAAAGTCTCTGGTCAGGTACCTGGATGATGCCAATATTTGACTTTGTTGCACTGAAAGCGAAAGCATGCGTCTCACCCCTGGTGTTTGATAAACAGTTAAATATTGTAGTCTTACCTACATTAGTGATTCCTATAATTCCGCACTGAAGAGCCATTTCATTCAATATATGTGTAGGATGTAAAGTTAATCAATTAATACGATGATTTTCCAACCCGGCCTCATTGTCAGCTGCACGGCGGAAAACATGATTAAACAGAAAGTTAAAATGAAAATTTCTACAACCTGAGACTATGATCTGCCTTTGCAGATTTCAGAGCTAAGATATCCTCTGAGATCTGCCATCGGTACTTTTTGCTGCTGTCCGGAAATCATATTCCTGATTGTGACAAAACCTGACTTTAGCTCATCTTCCCCGGCGATAAGAATATAAGGGATCTTCCTTGCATCGGCATAGGAGATCTGCTTCTTTATCTTCACCGGATCAGGGTAAAACTCAGACCTTATTTTCATGCTCCGCAGCAATGCAAGTATCTTAAATGAATATTCCAATACAGCATCTCCAAAATTCAGTACAAGGACCTTTGAAAGCGATGAATCGCTGTTGCTGAAGAGACTGAGCTGGTTCATCACGTCGTATATTCTGTCGGCGCCAAATGATACTCCCACCCCTGAGATACCATCCATACCAAACACTCCTGTAAGGTTATCATAACGTCCTCCGCCGCAAATACTTCCTATACTGATATCAGCTGATTTAACTTCGATTATGGTGCCCGTATAATAATTAAGGCCTCGGGCAAGCGTCAGATCAAGCTCTACGGAACCTGACAGGATACCGGTTTCAATGTATGAGAACAATTCATTCAGTTCAGCTATACCTTTAATCCCCGTAACCGAATTCGAAAGAAGGGATTTGAGTTTATCAAGTTTGACACCTGCGCCGCCTTCAAGCTTAAGGACAGGCTGAAGCTTGTTTAAAGCTTCCGCAGATATACCCTTTTCCATAAGCTCCCGGTTAACCGCTTCGATACCGATCTTTTCAATCTTATCAATTGCTATTGTGATATCAGTCAGTTTATTCTCTTCGCCAATGTATTCCGAGATGCCTGCCAGTAGTTTCCTGTTATTGATCTTTGTTATAACACTTACCTTTAGTTTTGAAAATATCTCGTCAATAATTTTTATTAACTCATATTCATTTAATAATGAGTCGCTTCCGATAACATCAACATCACACTGAAAAAACTCACGGTATCTTCCCTTCTGAGGTCTGTCAGCTCTCCACACAGGCTGTATCTGGTACCTTCTGAAAGGGAAAATAATTTCATCACGATGCTGAACGATGTACCTTGCAAAAGGGACTGTAAGATCATATCTCAATCCTTTCTCACAAATAACACCTGACAGTTTTGCGGTATTTCTCTCTTCAAGGTCGGCCGGTGCAACATCCGAAAGAAAGTCACCGGAATTCAGGATTTTGAAAATCAATCTGTCGCCTTCTTCACCGTATTTACCAAGAAGTGTTGAAAGGTTTTCCATTGCAGGAGTTTCAAGAGGAAGATAGCCGTACAGCTTAAAGACATCTCTGATTGTATCAAAAATGAACTCCCTGCGGAGGATCTCCTCAGGGGAAAAGTCGCGTGTCCCTTTTGGTATGGAAGGTTTATTTGCCATAATATTGTTATAAACTCAGAGGGTAAAAGTAAGAAAGAATTATTAAAAGTCTTACAGTACCTTTACGACATGCATTACCCGGAATGCTGTTTCAGTATTTCTCCGGTACGAAAGTCTGGTCCGTCACCGGGGGTCTTACATATGCCACATCGTGCTTAAGAGGAGGCAGTTTGAAAGGTTTAGGAGTGAGATCCTCATAGGGGATCAGTGAAAGCAGATGATCGATAGTATTGAGCCTTGCCCTACGTTTATCATCAGCCGGAACCACGAACCAGGGCGATTGTTTCGTGTCGGTATATGAGAACATTTTATCCTTGGCCATTGAATATTCGACCCACTTATCACGTGATTCTATATCCATAGGGCTTATCTTCCATCGCTTTGTCGGGTCTTTGATCCTGTCCTGAAAACGTTTTTCCTGTTCCCTGTCGCTCACAGAGAACCAGTATTTTACAAGAATTATTCCCGATCTTATAAGCATCTTCTCAAATTCCGGGCACGATCTCAGAAATTCCTCATATTCTTCATTTGTGCAATAGCCCATCACCTTTTCCACTCCTGCCCTGTTATACCAGCTTCTGTCAAACAGTACGATCTCTCCTGCGGCGGGCAACTCTGTGACATAGCGCTGGAAATACCATTGAGATTTTTCTCTTTCAGTGGGAACTCCAAGAGCAACGATCCTGCAAATACGCGGGTTCAGGCAGCCGGCTATGGTCTTGATTACGCCACCTTTGCCGGCGGCATCCCTCCCTTCAAAAATTACTACAACTTTCAGCTTTTTGGCTTTGACCCATTCCTGAAGCTTTACAAGCTCTATCTCAAGCTTCATCAGATGCTTTTCAAAATCTTTGCTGCTTAGTTTCTTCTTCCTGCTGGCTTTTATATCATGATACAGGTCTTCCTTATTGAATTCTTCAACTTTCTTATCTTTCTTCTTTCCCCCGTGCGGTGCCATAGCCATGCGGTGTTAATAAATAGAAAGATAATAAAAAATCCTGAAATTAACGAATTTCAGGATGAAAAGTTTGAACCGGATTAAGTGCCGGAAAGAACTGCAGTTTTAAAACTCTGTATCCGGCAATACCGTAGTCCTGGCTTCAGCTATTGTATAAAGGGTATAGAAAGGGGGTATTTGAATTTTTCTCCTTTTGAAGCTTTAATGCTTGCAATTACAATACAGACTATCTTCAATAATCCCAGGAACATTACTATGGGGATCCCTACGATAATGAAACACAATGGTACAGCCAGTACAATGTAAAGAAGTACAGATAACTGGAAATTCATTGAAGCTTTCCCGTTCATGTCGATCCATAAAGATTCGTCTTTTCTTGACAGCCAGCATATTAACGGGCCAATTATACCACCAAACGGAAAAAAGAATCCGGCAAATGCAGAAAGATGACAGAGCATCGCCCAGTTCCTTTCTGATTCTGATAATTTACTAAGCTCTTCCATGATAATTGGTATTTATTGAAAAGACGGCATATTTAAATTACTGATGCATCAGTCAAATCTTGCCAGACGTTTCAGGTCAGATGGCAGAAATCCATCAGGATTTCGCCTGTCTATAAGATGTTCATTGTAATAGTACATATTTGAATCATCAGTCCCGATGAGCATCTTAAAACAGTACCCTGAGTTTCTGAATTCACCAACCGGGCTTACTTTATGAAGGATCACCGCAGCCGGTCTTTTGGTCTCTATAGCCTTAACTATCTCTTCTTCAGGTACTATCTCTATTTTGCCGGAATAGATCGCCTTTATCTTTTCAATAGTATTAATTTCCGGAGCAAGATCTTCTTCTTTGACAAGTATAGTCCTCTTCAGGATTTCAGGAACATTCTCATTATAGAACCTGAGATATTTCCTTCCGGTTTTTGAAGGATCCTCCATGATAAGGCTTGCATGCTTCTGTATAAATGACAAAATTGCTCCGAGCTTATAGCCATATTCGAGGCCATCCTCACCGGCAAATGACAGAGGTACGGCGCATATTTCGGGATTTTCCCCGATCTTATCCACATCCTTGCCCTGGATTAAATTGATAAAATTATATACTGAATTTGACTTATCCTTTGCAAAATTGGTCTCTGTAAGTACAATAAAAGAATATGAAGGATTAATTCTCCTTACATTGAATTCCGTCCCGCTTATGAATTCATAAGGGGTTATCTTCCAGTATTCCTTCATAGCCTCTCTTATATATGCATTAAAGGCGCTGAAAGAATCATCCTCAAGGACTACACATGTCTTCGAGGATTTGAATTGTCTTATCTCATTACTGTCAGGGAAAGGCGCCTGGCCATTAAGAAAAACCGGGAAGAGCAAGACTGACAATACAGGGATTATGTATTTCATTTATATTACTGATTTACAGGTATATATAAAGGATTTCGTTCGTTGTACTTGCGAATATAGACAAACATAAGATCTTTCTTTTTCTTCCTTGGAAGCCTCATGAACTCTTCATAAAGCTGTTCATCCTTCATAATAAGCAGCTCAGTGCTCTCCAGATCGAAATCCATCAACTTGCCATCTTCAAAATTGAAAACGAACTGTTTGACATCACTCCTTGTCATATTATTCCTGTAGTAAGGTGAATAGTAGCTGTAGGGATTATAGTACCCGTAATAAGAATAGGGATAATAATAATAAGAGTATGGATCATAAAAGCCATAACCGTAGGGTGAATTGTAGTACCTTGAGTCGTAAGTAACAATATCGGCTACAAAATGACAGATTGAACCTACAAAAGTGACACGCGAAAAATTATTCTGCATCTGAACATATATCACCCCGTTGCGTGAATAACCCCATACCGACGATTTTTCTATCTCCTGTCTGATGCCCATCTCATCATAGAAATAGATCTTATCCGATTCGAAAAGATTCCTGAAAAAATCTTTATCGTTATAATCTGTCGATGTCAGGATCTTGGATTTTGGTATGGGATCATTTTGCCGCACCTGATCAAAATTAAGGTATATGCCATCTTTAAACTTGAAATCGGGGGTAAACTTTACCATCTCCCTGATTTGCTTACCTTCCTGCGCTATCAGTGAGCCTGAAAAAAAAGAAATTGCCAGAAGAAATAAAATCCTGTATTTCATTTTCATCATTGTAGCTATTTGATTTTTACCGCTCAAATTTCATACCGTAAGTGCAAATTTAACGATTTACTTTAAAAGGCTTATTTAATAAATACTTAAAGTGAGCTAAACTTTGGATTACTTAAAGTCAAAAATCATTTTAATATTTGATAAATAGCGCTTACGTTTTATTAACTTTAGGCACTCTAGGCACTCAAAACTCTAGGCACGGATTAGTTGCAAAGGGTGATAAATCTAGTAATTGTATATCTTTTAGTTATTTTGTTTATTTTTACAATTCCCAAAAAGAAAAACATGACCCAGGAGACCGGAACGAATAATCAAGGCGATCTCAATCAATCAGCCCTGAAGGAAGTAACATTGTGGTCCTATGGTGTCCTTTCGGGACTGATAATTGGCATTATTCTGATAATGTTTGATCTGAGATTCCTTGCGGGACTGATCCTTATCATCTCAGCTGCTGCAGCGCTTCTGCTTTCAAGAAAAGTAATCTCATTATTAATTGCCGTAAAGAATTCTCTTAAAGAGATATCCGCTTCGAATGAGAAAAAAGATGAAGTGATCACCAATTTTTCACATAAGATACGGGAACCTTTGAACAATGTCGTAATAATCGCTGATATGCTTATGGAATCGGGCCTCCAGAAAAAGCAGAAAGAGCTTTTAGAGACTTTCGTTGCTTCCACGAATAACATGGTCACAACTGTTAACGAATTAACAATGCAGTCGGCTGATAATATCAGCCTTGAACCAAAAAAATATATCAGATTCAATCTGCTTTCAACCGTCCAGAACACAATTGAACTCTACAGCCTGAAAGACAAGGCAAATATTGATTTTATCCTTAACAAGAGAGAATTTACTGATTTTGAATGCTTTGGTGATCCAATATCACTAAAGCAGATACTCCTTGATATATTCAACACTATTGAAAATCATAACACTGAAAGACAGACAAAAGTAACAATCAACCTGCGTAAGGAGAAGGAAGGGATTAATGAGATCCTTGTTGGCATCAGGATCCAGATCGATAAAGTTATTGTACTCGTTAATGAAAAGGAACCGGAACAAAGCCTGGCAGCAAGGATGATAGCAGCACGGAAAGGAAAATTCTCCCAGGAATTCGGAGGAAATTACACTGTTCTGGATATAACCCTTCCATTCACAAATATTATCCGGGAAGCAAAAATTCCAACTGCTTCTCCAAAAATAGGCGAACTGCTGCAAAAGGAAAAAATTCATAAAGAACTGAAAGACATTAAGATACTTCTTGTAGAAGATAACCTCATCAATCAGAAGATCACCCTCCTCACTCTCAAACCGCTTGTAAACAATATTGAAACAGCCTCAAACGGGAAAGAAGCCCTTGACAAATTCGGTACTGCTCACTTTGATATTATCCTTATGGATATCCAGATGCCTGTGATGAGCGGATTACTTGCTGCAGAAAAAATCAGGGCTCTTGAATCAAGTACAAACTCGCATATACCTATTATCGCCATTACAGCAAATGCGATGCTCGGAGACAGGGAGAAATGCATTTCTGCAGGAATAGACGATTATATCAGCAAGCCTTTCCAGCCCTCAGCTCTTGTCGACAAGATTAAAAAGTATATTTAGCGCTTCCCTTCCAATGGTTTGAAGCCAATGACCATTATGTCGTCGACCTGACTGTTCCCCGACATCCATGTTGTGATATTCTCTTCCAGTATTGCCTTCTGATCTTCAAAAGGTAAGCTGTGTATCTTCAATAACAGATACCTGAACCTCCGGTACATGAATTTCTTATTTTCCTGCCCGCCGAACTGGTCGACATAACCGTCGGAAAAAATGTAGATTATATCATCCTCCTTAAGATCAACTTCGTGATTCGTATATTCAATCCCTTCCGGATTCATTCCGATAATGTACTTGTCACCTTTAACCTCTATAAGCATGTCATCGCGTACCAGGTAAAGAGGGAAAAAAGCTCCGGCATATTCAAACCTCTTTTGCTTCCTGTCAATGACACAAAGGCCTATGTCCATACCGTCACGAATGATTGTCCCTATGTTCTTTTCCCTGCTGAA
>ENA-UOWE01000244-UOWE01000244.1-activated-sludge-metagenome-genome-assembly--contig:-NODE-244-length-81085-cov-96.595570_pt1 | contig 81085 bp, 55 predicted proteins | sample MGYA00249841_ERZ761562 | MGnify/ENA primary metagenome ERZ761562 (study PRJEB28883, sample SAMN05720200) | activated sludge metagenome | isolation source: Anaerobic digester | place: Japan... | reverse complement strand
CCAGCAGCGCCCACGCCTGCCAAACAGGCGCGTGTTTCGGGTCGGCGGCGCTGGCGCGCGCGAACAACTCCCGCGCCTTGGCGATCTCCCCCTGCTCCTTCTCCAGCAGCGCCCACGCCTGCCAAACAGGCGCGTGTTTCGGGTCGGCGGCGCTGGCAAGCGGGAAGAGGCGGCGGGCCGTAGCCCAATCGCCGCGGTATTTGAAAGCCAGCGGGAGTTTAGTTAACAACTTGCGCTCTTCCGGGCGGGACGTCTCCGCCAGCAGGACGCTCAGGGCATGGAACAGGTCGGCGTATAGGTCAATCTCTTCGGGCAGGCGATGGCCGCACAACAAGCCGAGGGCACGTTCGGCAATCCAGGGGTGACGGGTGTAGAGGCGGCGCTGTTCCGCTTCGGTGATGTCGGTCAGTTCGCCGCGCAAGGGGGCAATCAGGCGCGGGGCGAGGGCAGGCTCCGCTACGTCCAGGAAACGCGCCAGCAGCGGGCGGCTCGTCCAGAAGCCAAAGCGATGCACCAGGGCGATGCCGGCATAGCCGCGCAGCAGGAAATCGGTCTTTTCTGCGCCCCAGCGCCCTTCCATGCGGCTGAAAAAATCTTCCAGGATGGCGTCGAAGCCCTTGCCTTTGCAGGCGGTGAGCAGGGCGGGGAGCAGTTGGCCGTCGGCCTGCAGGCGGTCGAGCAGGTAGTCCAGGCGTGCTGAGGGGGATTTATCTGCCAGGGTCCCCAGGGCTTTGCGTTCCTCCAGGGTTTGCAGCAGCCGTTGGGCCTCTTTGGGGGTGAGCCGTTCCAGGGTGAATTCCTGCCAGGCCGCCAGGCGCGCGGTCTCGGTGCGCAACGGGCTGTTGGCCCACTCGTGGGTGCGTGCCGTGCCGAGCAGCACAAAGGGCAGGCCGCTTTCGTTCAGGTCGCTCATCAGGCGGGGCAGTTCGTCCACGTAGGGCAGGTCGTCCATAAAAATCAGCACCCGCCGTGTGCCCTGGAAGGGCTTTTCATAGGGGGCTTCGACCGTGCCGTAGTGCCGCCACAGGACAAGAAAGCCGGCTTGTGAGGCTTTCCAGGCCAGGCGCATGAGCAGCGTGGTCTTGCCTTCGCCGCTCAGGCCGGTCAGCACGGCGGCGCGTTGTTCGGGCTGCGCAGCGCAGACAAAATCCAGCAGCCGGTCGAGCAGGTCGCGCGGGGCGTCGTCGGCGTGGGCGATGTTGGCCCAGTTGGGGCGCGTGCCGTTGTAGAAATCGGCCAGGGCGCGGTGCTCCTGCTGCTGGCGGAAGGTCTCATCCAGCAGGCGGAAGGCGACGCCGGGTTCGTGACCGAGCGTCACGCGGTTGCCGTCGCCGGTGATGAGGACGGTCCCTCGGGCGTTACCCTGGATGGTGATGGTGCGTTCGCTCATCTTTTGATCTCATTTTTATCCCCGGTCACAATCACGCTCCCGCTCACACTCCCGCCGATGGCGACGGAGCGGTTCCCGCTGGCGCTGACGGTCACACCGGCGGCCTCGGCCTCATCCCACAAGCGGGCGATTCGCCAAGTCTGGGGCCGCTTCGATAGAAACGTGCCGATCTTGTGTGCCAGTTCGAGTATCCTGGGATCCATGGTTGACCTCCTTGTCAAGATTGACACCATCACGGATATCAGAACAAACGCGGGTATCTACTCAAGCCGGTGTTCGCCGGGCCACAGTCCAGCAAGCCAGATGGCCATTTGCCGGACAATTTGCCGGTTTCCCAGCATAGCGGCATCTGCAGGGCCTGATGCGCGCGGATTGAGGTCCGCACGACACCCGGTAGGCTGAACAGTTGCCACGGGATGGATTATAGCATCCAGCGTCACTGGCGGCAAATGCACCCCCACCGGGGCGGGTGTAACACAATACAGCCCGCCGATAAATCGGCGGGCTACGGTTACAAAGGCGGCTGGAAATAGAGTTTCCAGTAAGGCTTTTCTCTTGTCTGGGACAGTTCGTTTTACATGCAAAGTGTCAGCTTTGCCGTGCCCAGGCAATATCCAGCTCATGGAGTTTGCCGTCCGTCGGGACACCGGTTTGGGGGTCCCAACCCATCATGCCGTAGAACAGGGAGATGGCCTCGTCGAGCACTTCGGGCAGCACCGGCTTCTCGTTGAGCGTGCTGGTGACGTGATAGCGTGCCATCCGCGCGGGCAAGGTATCATCTGCGCGCGTCAGTCCCTCGCGCAGGTTGAAGAGGCGCGCCAACGTCACGCCGCGCTCGCCGATCTTGAGTAGCTCCCACTTGCTGACCTTCCAACCGGTGATCGCGCGCACGATTTCGATGATCTCATCATCGGACCAGGGGACAAACATGCACAAGGTCAGGCTGTTCTTCAACCATTGCCAGTTAGTGGTATTGGTGTAAGCGCGGACTTTGGCAGCGTTCAACACGGTGGGAGGAATCGGTTCGTAAACCCCCACGCTGTATGCCTGCTCGCCAACCGGATCGCGGGCGAACTCTTCATCCCACATATTGTGCATGTGGTCGGCGCCGGTCGGTGAGACGGCGTAGCCGAGCGCCTGTCCGTGCCGTGTGCGACATTCATGCATTGGGAAAGGCTGCCCCTTGACGTTGATGACATACGCCTCCGCCCCCCGGCCGATTTTCTGCGCTGCGAACGTCGAACCTTCGGCCAGCAGATCCCCCAACCCCTCACGCTCACCGATCCGACGCACCATCTCGACCATCGCTTTGCCGTTGCCAAAACGCAGTTCCAGGCCACCGGTGTCTTCCGGCGAGAGCAGCTCGTTCTCGAAACACTCCATCGCAAAAGCAATCACCATGCCGGTGGAAATCGTATCGAGGCTGTAAGCGTTGCACAATGCGTTGGCCTTGGCCACGGCGCGCAGATCGTCCACGCCGCAGACGGAGCCGAGCGCGCCGAGCGTCTCGTACTCCGGCCCACCGTAGATCGGGTCCACGTCGTATTCATCATCGTGGACTTCAACCACGCGCTTGCAGCGGATAGGACAGGCATAGCAGCCACCACGGTCAATCAAGATGGTATCGCGCATGGCCTCGCCGCCGATCTTTTCCGCACCCTCGAACTGCCCATCCTGAAAGTTGCGGGTGGGCAGGGCCCCCACGCGGCTCAGGCCGGTAAGGCCGCCGGCCGTCCCCAGTTCGTGCATTCCCCAGGCCTTGTCTTTCCAGGTATCTACCATAGACCTGGAGAGCGCCTTCACCCCCTCCTCATCGGCCACCGGTACTGCCGTTCGCCCCAACGCTGCCACACATTTGAGGTTTTTCGACCCCATCACGGCGCCCAGGCCGGTGCGCCCGGCAGCATGTTTGAGATCGTTGATGATGCAGGCATAGCGCACCAGCTTCTCGCCGCCCGGGCCGATCAACGCCATGCGGGCGTTTTTCGCGCCCAATTCGGCGCGCACGGCTTCCTGCGTCTCGGCGGTGCTCTTGCCCCACAGATGATCTGCCGGGCGGAGTTCGGCCTTGCCATCGTGCAGCCACAGGTAGACGGGGGATGGCGCCTTGCCGCGTATCACGACGGCATCGAAGCCCGCGCGCCGCATCTCCGCACCGAAGAAGCCGCCCACGTCGGATTCACCGTAACCGCCGGTCAACGGCGACTTGCCGCCCACCGCGCTGCGCCCGGAACCGGCAATCGGCACACCGGTCATCGGGCCGGCGGCGAAAATCAACAGATTGTCCGGGCCGAGCGGATCCACGTTGGCGGGCAATTCCTTGAGCAGGTAATAGCCGATGAATCCATTTCCCCCCAGATAGCGCCGGTAGAAAGATTCCGGCGGTTGTTCGACGTCCAAAGTCCCCGTGGTCAGATCAACCCTCAGAATTTTTCCCGTGTAACCGTACATTTGTAACCTCCTCCCAATAAGTGATTAGTGATAATGAAAAACAAGGTCGGCTCAATCTCATCGGCCATACCTTGTCACCCCGTTACCCGTTCCCTGTCGCACCAAAAACGTCAAGGTAGTGGCCACAACGCTCCTGGAACGATGCTACGGCGACCTTGCCGAAAGCAAAGTATTCCACGGCATCCTCCGCGCGCGCCGCTTCGGTAAGGCGTCGTGCCGTGGTGACGAAGAGGTCGGTCGCCACGTTGATTTTTGTAATGCCGGCAGCGATAACGGCGCGGAATTGTTCATCGGAACAGCCGGAGCCGCCGTGTAATGCAAGGGGAATGTCTACCCGTGAGCGAATCTCGCGGAGCAGGTCCAGGTCGAGGTGCGGCTCGCCGGCGTACAGGCCATGGGCGGTGCCGATGGCAATCGCCAGAATGTCCACACCGGTTTCCGCCACAAAGCGTTCCACGTCGTCGGGATTGGTGAAGCCCTTGCGTTGCGCGCCGAATTCCTGATACTCACTGCCAGAACCGACATGCCCCAATTCCGCCTCAACGGCCAACCCAACGGCATGCGCGGCGCGCACGACAGCGCGCGTGTTGGCGATGTTCTCTTCAAGCGGCAAGCGGGAACCATCGTACATAACATCGGTGAACCCATACGCAATGGCTTTGATGCATTGCTCAAAGCTGCCGCCGTGATCTAACATCAGCGACACCGGCACGCTTGCCGCCTCGGCGCGCGTGCGAATGTACGCCGCGAACGCGCGGATGTTCGGCTGATCCAGCCACCCTGCATAGATGGCGATGATCGCCGACGCGCGTTTCTCCTCCAGTGCTGCCAGCAGCCCATCAACACCGTACATATCGGCCATATCGAAGAGAGGAAGGGCATAATGGTATTGTTGTGCCCGTTTGAGATAAGGGAAAATTGAAACGAGTGCCATATTCTGATTGCCTCCTTTGCTAATGTCAACAGTTTTAACGGATGAAGCGGATTAAAAGAAGAGAAGAACTATTCTATAACAACACCACGCTCACGCAAGAATGTCATCACGGCGGGAAAATCCGGTATACCACCCCGCCCACCCAAGCGCGTACACTTGAGCGCTGAAACCGCGGTCGCAAAGAGCGCGATCTGCCGCAAATTCCAGCCGTGCAGCAGACCGACAAGATACGCGCCGTGAAACACATCCCCAGCGCCGGTCGTGTCTATGACCTGCACGGGAAATGCCGGTGTGTGAAATTGCTCGTCCGCCGTGATCGTATAACTGCCGTCCATGCCTTCGGTCTGCACAAAGATGCGCGGCCCCAGCGTCAGAATCGCAGCGCCCGCTTCCCATAGATCGGCAATACCGGTCAGTCCGCGCGCAAACCCCGAACCACTGATGAGCACATCCACGTAAGGAAGCAGGCGGCGGAGATGCTCACCCACCGGGCCATCGGTCTTGTGGCCATCCAGCGATACGATTTTGCCGGCGGCTTTCATCCACCGGGCAGCCTGGAGCGCCGCCGCATTGTGATAACCGTCCAGATGCAAATAGTCCGCTGCCGTGATGTACTCGCGGTCCAGCTCTTCCGGGCGAATCTGGCCTTCTCCCCAGCGCTGTACACCTGAGAAAATGCGTTCACCCGTCTCCGCATGGATGTTGACGACGACGAGTTGATCTTCGGGCGCGTCGCGGTAGACCATACGGCTCAAATCCACGCCACAGTCGCGCATGGAGCGCAGTTTGAATTCGGCAGGGGCATCGTTACCGGCGGAGCCGATAAAGCCCACGCGCGCGCCCAGCCTGGCCGCGGCGACCATGGCGGTACCTACCGGCCCCCCACCGTCAAAACCAAGAGCCTTGATCCGCGTTCCGCCGCGCTCCCATGTAGGTAGCTCGGTGCAACGGATCAGCACATCCAACGTACACATGCCTAGACCGATGATTTGTAGATTATGGGCCATTGCTTCCTGAGTAACTCGTGTCCTTTGTGTTTTTTTCAGAGGAATCGGGAATCCGTCAAAATCCGTTTAATTCGTTGACGAATTCCTATTAAAATCCCTTGAATCTTTCAAAAAGAAAATCACGCTGTTGATATGCAAACATAGCTTGATTATACGCCTTTTTGCGCTTTGACCTATTGGCAAGAGTAGGTTATACTAGAGATAGCGTACAGGATAGGCCAGATGTACATAAATTCTCTATCCTGTCAGCAGATGATAGGCCGTCAACCGACCCAAAATTTGCTTACCGCCAAATCTGCTGATGCGCCTTCTGGATATATACGTAAATCAGACCGAATAAGGGTATCTGGTTAGAATGAAACAAGCTTATTTTTATCACTATCGGCTGGGAATGCAAAAGCTGATCAATGTGCTGGGCAAGGACCACCCACGGATCCATGAGGTGCAGGTCCTCCAGCATCGGCTCACCGAGAACCTTGCCCAGACGTTGGAACATGGCAGTACGCCGGCCCTCGACGACAGCCGTGAACGGATACTCGAAAGCTGTGATCGCCTCAGCCGCCTTTTGACCGGCGTGCCTTTTTACGAATTCTGCGGGTTGCCTGGCTTCATGGATTCTATGATGCCGCCCGACACGGCCAGACTTTTGGAAGCCTACTTCACCCGCATGAACGACCTGTTGATCTATCAGGGATTGCGAACTGCCCCGCCTACCAGCGAGGTACGCAACATCGCCCGCGAACAAACATTGGCGATATTGCATACCCTCAACGACGATGGGACCAGCAAAGGTCAAGTGCTACAGTTTTTATATGAGGCCGGATTGGTTACTCAGGAATCGGCGGTCCTGTTCCTATCTGAGGCCGATTTGACGGGCGTGCGGCTCAACGGTGCCTTCCTGGTCGAAGCCCATCTGGCCGGTGCGCACCTGGAGCACGCCTATTTGGAACACGCGCACCTGGAATGGGCGCATCTGGGTGATGCCAACCTGACCGAAGCGCGCATGAAGCGAGTGTTCCTGGTCGCCACCCATCTCAGCCGCGCCAATCTGACGCAGGCCGACTTGCAAGAAGCTCACATGGTCAGTGCCAAGCTGGCCGGAGCAAACCTGAGCGAGGCCAACCTCACGCGCGCCCATTTGGAATGGGCATTTATGGGGACGGCTAATCTGATGGGCGCCAGTCTGGTGGGGGCACAACTGGTAGGCTGTGAGTTACGGGGCGCGAATCTGGCCTATACCGACCTGTGCGGCGCCAATCTGCAGGACACACGTCTGACTTGGAGCCGTCTGCGCGACGCCACCTACGACGAAACCACGCAATGGCCGGAAGGCTTCGATCCCATTGCGGCTGGCGCGGTATTGAAGCGATAACCGCGGCATGACAGGACTGTTTTTGCGGCTTCAGGCCCACAAGCTCCGCGCCCGCATAAGCCGGTAACGGTTTTATGGGATTGGGCGCCGTCAAAGCTCCGACAAAGCCATCAACACTTATGGCGCGAAGACCAATACCTCGCCACGCATGGTGCGGATTTCGAGTTGGCCGTTGACGATGCGCCAGTGACGCGCCCAGCTCAGCGCATCGGTGAAGCGACCTTCCAACGCCCAGTAAGCATCGTCCGCATCGGGACACGTGGCTTCAACCATTGTTATCATTGGGAAAGCGATGTCGCCATCGCCAGCCTGATAGTCACCCTCGAAGTGGCGACACCCGGCCAGGCCGCTGTAGCGATTCTGTGTGAAGGCCAGGGTGAACGAGAGGGTTTCGTCCAATGGGCTGCCGTTCAGGGTCAACAGTTTCCAGTTGGTCCCGATCAGTGCCGCCGGATCACCTGTAAACGCTTCCTGGTGGATATAAGTGAGGAGAGGCGCGCCGGACGCATCCAACAGTTCCAGACGGTCCCCATCCAGGCGGAACCTGGCCACGCTTGACAGCGCCTTCAAATAGGCTTGCTCTTGCATCATCACACCATCATCCAGGCAAGCCATCAACGTCACAGCGATCTCCCCAAGTTGAAGAGTCGTGTTCTTTGCTGTGTATGTTCCGCCATAACTGTTGCACCCGCTATAGCCGGTGATTTTGTCATCTTCAAACCTCACGTTGATCGTCGAACCCGCCAGCAAGGGCGCATTGTTCAACGTCAGCAGTGTCCATTCGCCTTCGAGGGGTGCAGTGCTGCCGGCCGCGTCCCCCACCCCACAGGCCGTGAGCGTCATCATCAGGGCAAGATATATGAATAGCAAGGTTTTCATCTTCATTTTTCACCTCCACATTCATGACGCTCCCGATGTGCCCCTAGTTCCAACGTTTTGCGTCACGGACAGAATCTTATAGTCATTGACATAGCCATTATGGCAAGATATAATTCAGGTACGGGATTTTCAATTCTCTAAAGAAATTCCGCATTAATCTCACCGGTGGTCGGATGGAAATAACGTTCCGACATTGCAACATTCAAATGACTTTTCAAAAGGAGGACAGCCATGAAACCTGGATATTGGATCGGAATAATGGGTCTGGCGGGAGCCATTGTCGGCTACCTCATCTCGCGTTGGACCGGCTGGCTAGACGCGATCGAGGGCGCCATCATCGGCATCGTGATCGGCACCCTGCTATACGCCATACAGATACGTAAGACGACAAAGTAATATCCCCTATTCAGCTAAAAAACCATCAGACTCTTTGGAGGATAAATGTATAGATTAGCCCGAACGTTATGGACAATGTTGCTGATTGTCGCCATGCTCCCCTGGTGGGGATTGACAGCGAGGCTGACGGCGGCCGCACCGCAAGCCAATGACATCCGCATCAGCCAGATATACGGCGGCGGCGGTAACTCCGGCGCCACCTACACGCACGACTTTATCGAACTGTTCAACGCCGGTTCCACGGCCGTAGACCTGAGCGGCTGGTCGGTGCAGTATGCCTCGGCGACCGGCAGCACGTGGCAGGTCACTGCTCTCTCTGGGCCCATCGGCCCGGGGCAGTATTACCTGATTCAAGAGGCGCAAGGGAGCGGCGGAACAACGCCATTGCCCACACCGGACGCCATCGGAACGATTGCTATGAGTTCAAGCAACGGCAAAGTGGCCCTGGTGAACAGCACGACGGCGCTCAGCGGCTCATGTCCGACCGGCGTGACAGATTTGGTCGGCTACGGCACCGCCAATTGTTACGAAGGTGGCGGGGCCACACCGGCCTTGAGCAATACCACCGCCGCGATTCGCAAAGCCGAGGGCTGTGCCGATACCGACGACAACAGCGCCGATTTCATCACCGGCGCCCCTACGCCGCGCAATACGGCTTCTCCGACGCACAGTTGCGGCACACCCCCTACCGGCAACCTCATCGTCGCCAAGAGCGGCCCGGCCACCGTCCTCCCCGGCGCGTCCTACGTCTACACCCTCACCGTGCAAAACGCCACCGGCATCACGTTGAACAACATAGTCCTCAGCGACACGCTCCCGGTCAGCGTCACCTATGCCTCCGCCGACCCCGCCGGGACGTGGGACCCGGACACGCACACGATCACCTGGACGCAGGCGACACTCGCCGACAATGCCGCGCTCACCTGCACCCTCGTCGTCACCGCGCCGACGACGTGGAGGACGGTCACCAATGCCGATTACGCGGCCTGGGCCACCGAATGGGTCACGCCGACCTCCGGTGCGCCCGTCAACACCGCCGTCCGGGACTGCGGCTCCATCGCGGCGATTCAGTCGAACCACGACGCGAACGGCGAGTCACTGTGCAAGGGATCGTCCGTCACGGTCGAGGGCATCGTCTACGCCGTCTATCCGAGCGCGGGCTATGCCATCGCCGACGCCGCCGGCCCCTGGCACGGGCTGTACATCTATACCGGCAGCGGCGGCGCGAAACCCCTTGTGGGCCAGCGTGTGCGCGTCACCGGCACGGTGGCCGAGTATTACAGTATGACGGAAATCGGCAGCGGCTCGTCGTTCACCGTGCTCAGTTCGGGTAACACGCCCTACGCGGCCTCCGTCGTGCCCGTCGCCGACATCGCCACCGGTTCTCCCACGGCCGAGAGCTACGAGGGCGTACTGGTCGAAATCAACAACGTCACCGTAGACAACCCCAGCCTCGGCAGCGGCGAATGGAGCGTGACCGACGGCGTCGCCTCGGTGCGCGTGGATGACCTGGGCTACGCCTACACGCCGTCCCTGGGTGACTATCTGAGCGTCGTGCGCGGGATGCTCAACTACAGCTTCAGCAATTTCAAAATCGAGCCACGCGACGCCGCCGACGTGGTCCCCGGCACGGCGACCGGCCTGCTGATCGGCAAGAGTGGCCCGATCACCACGACCGCCGGGAGCACCTTCAGTTATACCCTCGTGGTGCGCAACCGGACCGCCACCCAACTGGATGACCTGGTGGTAAGCGACACGCTGCCGTTGAGCGTTACGTTCGCTTCCGCCGACCCCGCCGGGACGTGGGACCCGGACACGCACACGATCACCTGGACGCAGGCCAGTGTAGCCAACAGCACCGTGCTGACGTACACCATCTGGGTCACCGCGCCGTCCGAGGCGACCCTCCTCACCAACCGCGAGTACGCGGTCTGGGCGTCGGACTGGCCCACACGCGAAACCGGCGCGACGGTCAACACGGCCGTGCTGGCTGCCGGCGGCGTCACCCCCATCGGCGTGGCACGCCTGGCCGGCCCGGGCTGGAGCGGCTCGCTGCAAGGCAAAGTCACCGTGCCGCCGGGCATCTATCGCGGCAACGCCTTTGTGATCCAGGATGACACCGGCGGGTTGTACATCTATACCGGCGGGACGACACTGCCCGCCATCGCGCTCGGCGATACCGTGCGCGTCACCGGCACGCTCAAGCTCTACAACGGCCTGCTGGAGATGGACCCCATGACCGGCATCGCCAACCTGGGCAGCGGCACGCCGCCCGCCCCGCGCGTCCTGGCGACCGGCGATGTCGCCGCCAACGAGGGCTGGCTGGTGCAGGTGACCGGCATCGCCACCTGGAGCAACACACCGCCCGTCCCCGGCGCGAGCGATTTCACCATCACCGGCGTCAACGACGGCTCCGGCGCGGTGCAGGTCTTTGTGGACAAGGACACCCGCATTGACATGCGCGGCTATACCAGCGGAACGCCGATGACCTTTATCGGCTTTGTGAGCAATTACAACGGCACACGGCAGATCATGCCGCGCTACCAGAGCGACGTGTGGGACATGCTCCCGCCGCAGGTCACGGCGACCTATCCCGTCACCGACGCGACCGACGTGTCCCCCTACTTCCCCATCACCGCCACCTTTAGCAAGGCACTCGACGCGGCGACGGTGACGGCGGCCACCTTTACCCTGGAAGACGCGCTTGGGCCGGTCGCGGGCGCGGTCAGCTACGACGCGGGGACGCGCACGGCCACCTTCGACCCGGCCGCCGCACTCGCCCCGCAGACGCGCTACACCGCCACGCTTACCACCGGGGTGCAGGACACACACGGCATCCCCATGGCTGCGGATTACGTGTGGAGCTTTACCACCGGCGACGCCGACACCACCCCGCCGACGATCACCGGCCGCGATCCCGCCCCCGACGCGACCGAAGTGCCGATCTCGGCCAACATCGTCATCACCTTCTCCGAGGCGCTCGACCCGGCGACGCTGACGGGCCATTTCACCCTCAGCAGCCCCTACGGCGCGGTTCCCGTCGCCATGAGCTACAACGCGGCGGCCTTTGTGGTGACGCTTGACCCGACCGCCAAACTGCTGCCCACCACGCGTTACACCGTCACCGTGGCAGCAGAAGTGGCCGACTGGGCCGGGTTGACCCTCGGCGCGGCGGAGACATGGAGCTTCCAGACCGCCGCCGAGCCGCCCATGTCCGCCTATCACGGCGACATCCACAACCATACCTCCTATTCCGACGGCTCCGGCACGCCGACAGAGGCGCTGGCAGCCGGCAAGGCAGCCGGGTTCGACTTTATGGCGATCACCGACCACTCGTACAAGATTGACGACGCCAAATGGGCCGACACACTGGCCGCCGTCAACGCGGCCACGCAGAACGGCGTCTTTGTGGCGCTGCGCGGGTTCGAGTACACCCAGGGGGCCGAAGGGCACATCAACGTCTACAACACCGTCCGCCACGCCGTGCGCACCACCGTCGCCGACTGCACCTACTGCGATTACACGCCCAACCTGGAGGCCGGCGTCACCGTGCAAGGCTTTTACCCCTGGCTGGCGATCACCGGCACCCAGGCTATTGACGACGCCGGGACGGTCATGCAGTTCAACCACCCCGGCTGGATCAACTTTAACGACTGGACCTACCATCCCGAAGTGGGTGACACCGCCCGTCTGGAAGAAGTGGGCAACGGCAGCGGCACATCCTACGCTTTTTCCGAAGAGGAGTACATCCGCTCGCTGGACTATGGCTGGAAGGTCGGCGCGACCAACAACGCCGACACACACTCCACCTCCTGGGGCACCAACACCCCGCATCGCACCGGCGTCTGGATGCGCACCCTCACCAGGTCCGACTTGCTGGAGGCGCTGCGCGAACGGCGCACCTTTGCCACCGAAGACGCCAACTATGCGCTCTATATCAAGGGCAACGGCGCGTGGATGGGGACGGAAATCCCCAACACCGGGCAGATCGTCTTTGAGGTCTATGCCAACGACCCCGACGGCGAGGCAGTCGGGACGCTCGAACTGGTCACCAACGGCGGGCAGGTAGTCACTGCAACAACCGTCGCACAGGACGAATGGACCTGGCAATTCGCACTCTCCATTACCCCCGGCGTGCACTACTACTACGTCCGCGCCACCCAGCCCGACGGCGACCGCATCGTCAGCTCGCCGATCTGGACGCAGGGGACGGAAAACATCGCCATCACCGACCTGACCGTCGAGCCGTCGCTCTTGACCATCTACAACCCCAGCCTGATCACGGCGCGCGTCACCAACCGCGGCGCGACCACGCAGACCGTCACCGTGACCTTTTCGGTCAACGGCGAGGTGGTCGGCGCCGTCCCGCTCACCGTGGGGACGTGCACCGTCGGCCCGTGCAGCGATGGCTATGCCAACATCTCATGGCAACCCACGGCCATCGGCCCGGTCACGGTCACCGCGCAGTTTGCGCCGGTGCCCGCCGACAACCCCGACGACAACAGCCGCTCGCTTGCGCTAAACGTGACCAACGAAAAGGTGCCGCTGGTGCTGATTGACGCCGGGCACAACAACATCGGCACGAGCAACCCCCGCGACGCGCGGCACTTTGTGAACGACCTGACCGCACATGGGTACAACGTGCTCTTTAACCTGGACGAGATCACCCCGAGCGACCTCAACACCGAGACGGTCAAACTGTTGATCATCAACGCCTACGGGCCGGATCAACTGACCGACGACGAAATCGCCGCCATCGCCGGCTTTGTGGCGGCGGGTGGCAGCCTGTGGCTCAACGGCATGTCCGACTATACCGGCAAAGTCCCCTGGGCCAATACCGTCGCCGACCTGTTCAATGCGCTGATCGCGGCGATTGAAAGAGCGACGGGCGCGCAAATCCCCATCCGCCTGAACGATGATGAAGTGCTCGACGGCAACAATAACAACAGCTACCCGTGGGGCGTCCTCTGGCACGTTTACCCGGCGGCAAACGAAACCGGCATCGGCATCAACGTCGAGCAAATCCAGTCGTGGTCGGATTGTTCGCTGACAGATCGCAACAAGAGCGCGTTGACGCAGGCCGATCTGGGCGCGAACGGCTTTATCATCATCCGGGGCGACCTGGATACGGGCAACGGCACCTATGGCTATCCCAACCGCACGCACGGTACCGATGCCGACGGTCAGGGCGATGCCTACATCTACCCCACCGACACGCCACTGGCGGGAGCCGCCGGATATGACATCCCCGGCGTCGCCGGACGGTTGTTCTTCTACGGCGACTCGAACGATCCGTTCAACATCTTTGCCTACACCGCCGGCGACGGCAAGCAAAACGAGCTGTTCAACCTCGAAACGACGATGTGGCTGCTCGGCGAACCACTGCGCAAGTCCACCATCGCCCAGGCCCGCGCCGACGCCGAACTGAACAACACGCCCGACAACCTCGACAAGCTGGTCTGGGTTGAAGGCAAGATCACGGCGGCTTATGGCGAGTTCTTTAACGTCCTGTACGTGCAAGATGAGACCGGCGGCATCACCGTCCACGCGCCGGCCGGCGACATCTCGGCCACACAGTTCACGCGCGGGACGACGGTGCGCGTCGTCGGCACGGTCGGCGCATACAACGGCGACACCGAAATCGAGTTCTTTGAGGCCGAAATGGTGCAGGTGCTCGCCCCCTCGACCGGCGAGGTCGCCCCCAGGCCGTTCACCACCGGCGGCGCCGCGCTCGAAATCAACGAGGGCTGGCTGGCGCAGATCACCGGCACGGTGACGAGCAGAGTGGGCGACGAGGCCATCTGGGTAGACGACGGCAGCGGGCCGGTGCGCGCCTTCCTCGACGGCTACAATGGCAATTTCGGCGACATTGCCGTCGGCGACATCGTCACCGTCAAAGGGCTGATCTCGGAGGATGGCGACGGGCGACGCATCCGCGTGCGCAACTACAAGATGCACCCGTCCATCGCCGACGATGTGATCAAACTCGGCGTGACGGCGTTGATGCTGGATAAGTCGGTGATGCCCACCGTGGGAACCTCACCCGCGACTTTCACGTACACGCTCTTGCTCGCCAACAGTGGGCCGGTCAACGCGCCGGACGTCGTCATCACCGACGCGCTACCGGCAGAGCTGACCTTCGGCGGTTTCGTCGCGGCCAACGGTGCAAGCTATGCGGATGGCGTCATCACGTGGCACGGTGTTGCGCCAACGGCATCCCCCGTCACCATCGTCTTTACCGCGACGGCCAACGTCACCGGCCAGGTAACCCAAACCGTCACCAACACGGCGTATTTCGCCGGGCCGGGCGTCGCGGGCAGTGACAGCGCGGCGGTGCAGGTCGTCCCGCCGGTGCTGCCGGTCATTGTCACGGAATTCTTGCCGGATCCGTTGGCCGTGGCGGACACGGCTGGCGAATGGCTGGAGTTGTACAACCCCAACCCCGTCGCTGTTGACCTCAAAGGCTGGAAGCTGAGCGATCTGGGCACCAACAGGCACACCATCACCCGCACGGTGACGATTCCGGCTGGCGGTTTCGTCGTGTTGGGGAATAACGCGGATCCGCTCACGAACGGCGGCGTGGATGTCGCTTACCAGTACAGCAGTTTTACGCTGGCCAATACGAGTGACGAAATCATCCTGACCGACGCCTTGGGTCGCGAGGTGGACCTGGTGGCCTACGTCTCCAACACCAACGACTGGCCACGGGTAACGGCGGGGCGCGCCTTCCAGATTTGCAACCCCCTGGCCGATAACAACGTCGGCAGCAACTGGAGCCTGGCGAGCGTGCGCTGGGCATCCGGCAGCGATTACGGCTCGCCGGGGCAGCCCAACCTCTGCGGCGTACTGACGATCAGCAAGAGCGTCTTCCCGCAGACGGCGGTGCCGTTGGGCAGCGTCATCACCTACACTATCACGGTTGCCAACACGGGCAGCGGAGACGCCGCCCCCGTCCGCGTAGTGGACGTTCTGCCGCGCGGCGTGACGGGCGCGGCGCTGGACTGGACGGGGGTGATCACGGCGAACACAAGCGTGGTGTTCACCATCCCGGCGGTGGTGACGACCGCGACCGAGTTCTACGGACAGGCACTGGTGAACACGGCGACGTATACCTACTTCACGCTGAGCGAGAGCGCCGCCGCGACCGTGACCCTGGCGACCGCGCCGCAGCTCACGTTGACCAAGACCGTCACGCCGACCGGGGACGTCTTCCCCGGCGACGTGGTCACGTACACCCTCACGCTGCACAACAGCGGCGAGACACCGACCTCCGGCATCGCGCTGACCGACACACTGCCGTGGGAGCTGGACTTCGCGGCCTGGGTGACGCAGAGCGGCGCAGCCGTGGCCGATGACGTAATCACCTGGAGCGGCGATCTGGCGGGCGGCGCGAGCCTTGTCATCAGCTTCCGCGCCGTCGTGCGCAGTGATTCGTTCTTCCTTGCGCATCCGGTGGTCAATACGGCCACGTACACGGCCAATGGCCTGCCTGACGGGTCGGCCTCTGCCACGTTCATGCTGGGCGGCGTGGTCGCGCCAGTGCTCGCCAAGACGGTGACGACGCCCAATCCGGTGTTCCCCGGCGATACCGTCACCTACACCCTCACCTTGAACAACCCGGCGGGTATGGCGGGTGGCGTGGTCCTGACCGACATCCTACCCGTCGAAGTGGATTTTGACGGCTGGGTGGTACAAAACGACGCGATCCTGACCAACGGTGTCATCACCTGGAGCGGCAATCTGGAGGCCGGTGCGAGCCTTGTCATCAGCTTCCGCGCCACGCTACACGCCGATTCGCTCTTGTACGGCACAACGATCACCAACACAGCGGCCTTCGTCGCCCTTAACGCGCTCCCCGGCACTGCGACGGCGGTGTTCACCGTCGCGCCGCAACCGACGGAGCCGCTGCTGCGTCTCAACAAGACCGTGCAGACGAACGGCGAGCCGTTGCCCGGCGAAAGTGTCGTCTATACGCTGACGCTCGCCAACCTCGGCGGCGATGCTACCGGCGTCGCGCTGACCGACACACTGCCTGTGGCGCTGGACTTCGGCGGCTGGATTGCACAGGACGGCGCGGGTGTGGCCGACGACGTGATCACCTGGAGCGGCGACCTGGCGGCGGGCACGAGTCGAACGCTTGTCTTCACCGCCACACTGCACAGCGACCCGGCGCTGTATGGGCAGACGATCACCAACACCGTGCAGGCGACGGCGGATAACGCGGATGAAGTAACCGCTGAAGCCGCGTTCACCGTCGGCAGCGGCGGCGTGGGAAATGTGACGATCACGAAGGATGTAGCGGCAACAACGGTGGTTGATGCAGGCGACGTCGTCACCTATACCATCACGCTGGCAAACAGCGGCGATGCCCCGGCGACCGGTGTGCTGCTCACCGACACGCTGCCCGTCGAGGTGGACTTCGGCGGCTGGATCGCGCAGAACGGCGCTACCGTGACCGCCGATATGCTCACCTGGAGCGGCGACCTCGCGGCGGGTACGACCACCTTCGTCTTCACCGCCACGGTACGCAGCGACGTGGCGCTCGACGGACACACGGTCGTCAACACGGCGCGCTTCACCTGGGGGGCGACCGGCGCGGAGGACACGGCCGGCTTCACCCTGCGGCGCATGTGGCAGATTTTCCTGCCGCTGACGACGCGTAATTTCTAAATCAAGTTAATCGTCAGCATTAAAACAGGCCGTCCGATGCCGGACGGCCTGTTTTTGCGTCCAAACCTGAGCGGGAAGACGCTCCCCTCAAAGCGACTGATAACTAAAACTACCCACTCGTCCCTGACGTCGGTGTCTCCGTCGGCGCTTCCGTCGGTGTCTCCGTCGGAGCCTCGGTTGGCATCGCCGTCGGAGCCTCGGTTGGCGTCTCGGTCGGGGGCATCGTCGGCGTCTCGGTCGGCGTCGGCGGTACAGTTGGAGTTTCGGTAGGCTGGAACGTGGGTGTCGCCGTCGGTGTTTCCGTAGGAGTAGGCGTGATGGTCGGCGTCTCGGTTGGCGTGATTTCGGACGTAGGCGTGGGCGTTGGGCCAACGACGTTCACCTGCACGCGGGTCTCGAACTGCGCGCCGCGCTTGTTATAGGCGACAATACGCAGCGTGTACGGTCCCGGCGTCATCTCCAGCGGAATTTGCCACGCGCCGAGCAGCCCGTCGCGTACCGGCACCGGATGCGGTCCACTGATCCAATCCCAGGCCTGCGGGTTGGTGCCGACACCATAGGTGATGTCATAGCGGTCGAAATCCTCGAAATCCACGGTCCCGCGAATCTCCACCCAGCCGTGGACTTCCTCGCCGTTTTTCGGGGAGGTGATGCTGACATCCGGTGATTTTTCCCCAACCGTGCAATAATCTTGTGGCGCGACCTCTATGCCTCGCTCGGCAGCCCATTGCCGCAGCCATGCCTGTCCGCCAGGATCGTGAATGAAATCCAAAACCACCATCACCTTTGTATAGACGTTGGCACGGCAAAATTGATTGGCACGCAAACCACTGTTTCCGTCAATCTCCACCTGCTGAAACCAGTCCTGATCGGCTTTGGGCGGTAGATGGTTGACCGAAAAGACTTCAACGCGCTTTTCGGGACAGTACGGCGAAGGTTCCGCGCCGGAGAAGGCACAAACCTCACGCTCAATGACGCCCGCCGGCCGTGGGAAACTGTGTGGGGGAATCGTCTCGTGGGCGCGACGCATAAAGGCGTTCCAGATCGGCGCAGCGCCCCCCGCCCCGGCGACGCCGTCCATTTCGGTATTGTCGTTGTTGCCGATCCACACGCCGGCCGCTAAATCGGGGGTATAGCCTACTGTCCAGGCGTCGTGGTTGTCATTGGTGGTGCCGGTTTTGGCGGCCACCGGACGATCCTCCAGCTCCAGTTTGTTGGGACAACTAAAGACGAGACAGCGCGCTTTGGTGTCGGAAAGGATGCTGGAGATGAGATAAGCCAGCTCCGGGGCAACAGCTTGTTTGCCCTGCGGTTGACGGTTGTCAATCAAGATTTCACCTTTAGTGGTCTCGACCCACAAGATGGGCTGCGCGGGCATATAGAGGCCACCGTTCGCCAGCGCCGCGTAAGCCGCCGTCAATTCGAGCGGCTTCATCTCGCCGCCACCGAGGGTGAGCGCCAACCCGTAATAGGGGCGCGTGTCGTAGGGATAGTCGGGACATTCCAACTGCGGCGAGACGATCGAGGTCGCGCCGAGGCGCTCGGCCATGTTCAGCAGACCGTCCACCCCGACGAATTCCAACGCTTTGACCGCCGGGACGTTCAACGAGTTCGCCAACGAGGTGCGGACGGACACCGGCCCACGGAATTTGCCATCGTAGTTGACAGGCCGGTAGGTGTTTCCGGCCGTGTCGGTATAGACGGTGGGGATGTCCCACAGGATGGTTGCCGGCGTCCAGCCTTTCTCGAACGCTGCGAGATATGTGAGCGGCTTGATGGCCGAGCCAGGCTGCCGACAGCGCAGGGTGACGTTGACCTGACCGTCTTTGGCCGCGTAGAAATCGGCGCTGCCAACCATCGCCAGGATGTGGCCGGTTGCCGGTTCGATCGCCACCAGTGCGCCGTTGGTGACCTTGCGCTGCGCAAGCGCGGCGACGCCGTTGCGCACCTCTTCCTCGGCGATCTGTTGCAGCCGGCGATCCAACGTGGTGTAGATGCGCAGACCGCTGCCCTTGTAGAGCGCGTCCGGGCCGAGTTTCGCTTCAAGCCACTGCCGCACGTAGACGATGAAGTGCGGCGCGGGGATGACATCGGTGTAGATGGGTTGGAAGTTGTATGCCTCCATCTCAGCAGCAGCGGCATCGGCTTCGGCCTGGGTGATGAAGCCCGCTTCGACCATCAGGCCGAGCACGACTTTGTGGCGCTTGAGCGCGGCGTCACGTCCCCCGTGGAAGGGGTCATAGACGCTGGGCAACTGCGGTAACCCCGCCAGGAACGAAGCCTGGGCCAGCGTGAGATTGGCGGCATTGGTGCCAAAGTAGGTGCGCGCGGCAGCATCAACGCCGTAGGCCAGGTTGCCGTAGTTATTGTTGTTCAAGTAGATTTCGAGGATTTCGTCTTTGGTGTAGCGGCGGGTCAATTCGGTCGCCAGTACGATCTCCTTGATTTTGCGGCTGACGGAACGTTCGCTCTTCTCGTCGGGCAGCAAGATGTTACGGGCCACCTGTTGGGTGATGGTGCTGGCACCGGAGACGACTTCTTTTTCTTGCAGGGCGTAGTAGATGGCGCGGGCCAATGCGATGGGATCGAAGCCGGTGTGGACATAGAAATTGCGATCCTCGGTGGCGACCGTCGCCAGTTGCAGGTAACGCGAGATTTGCTGGATGGGAACGTAGGTGCGCTTGCCCGCATTGGGATCAATGATCTCGTGGAGTAACTGCCCATCGCGGGCATAGATCTGACTGCTGGCGAAGTTGGGTTGGCGCGCGCGCAGTTCGTCAGGCGAGGGGAGCTGCGCAGCCAGCGCAATGTAGCCGATGACCATCACCAACAACGCCAAAAAGAACAGCCCCACACCGGCAAGCGTTACTGCCAACAAAGTTGCAGCGGCGCTCCGTCTCCTTTTGCGCGCCGGTTTAGCCGCACCGGTCGGCGGCCTGAGAGGCGGAATGGTCGGTAGAGGCGGCGTGGGGTGGATAGAGCGCATGGGTTGCGTCGGTACATCGCCGCCGGGCGGGAGCGTGCGCCACGTCGGTACCTGCCGGGTAGGCTCAGCAGGAGGAATGGAGCGCGCCGGCGCATGGGATGGTGGAATCTGAACCCGCTGTGTAGGTTCGGCGGGCGGGATACGGCGTGTAGGTTCGGCGGGCGGGATGCGGCGTATAGGTTCGGCCGGTGGGATGCGCCGTGTAGGTTCGGCCGGTGGAACCTGTTCTTCCGGCGGAATATGACGTTGAGGAGTTGGCACTCGCCGTGTAGGTTCGGCCGGTGGAACCTGTTCCTCCGGCGGGATGGGACGTTCGGAAGGCGGCACTCGCTGTGCAGGTTCGGCCGGCGGGACAGGAGTCGCCGCAGGACGCGCAGCCCCGGGACCGGGCAAACGAACGGTCGGCTCCCCGGCCGGCGGTTGACCGGAATGTGGTCGCAATTCAGCCGGACGCCAGCGAGCCTCCGACTTTTCATCGGCCGGGTGCTCGGAATCTTCAGGCGTCTCGTTACGACGTTTCTGGTCAGGTTCAAGCGGCATAGTTTAGCCCCATACCCCTTTGAGCAATGTATAAGCGCGTTGCGAGAGCGCGCGGGCGATGACGACGACTTCGGCCAGAACGATGAACGCGACGAAAACCGCAACCAGTTGAGCCACTTTATCCTGCGCGATCACCGGAATCAACGTGGGCAAGGGGACGTTTTTCTCGCCGGTCACTCTGAACAGCGGGACAAAGTAATGCGACGCCCCGGCGCCGATCAGCGAACCGGCGATGGCCCCAAACGATGTCAGGAACAGGTATTCCATAATCACCTGGATGCTGATCTGCCGACGTTGCAATCCCACGGCGCGCAAGATGGTGAAACGCCGGATGCGATCCTGCAACGAGGCGTAGGTGTAGATGAGCAGTCCCAACGTCGCCATCGCCACCGCCGCGAGAAAGCCCACCGACAGCGTACCGAAGACACCGACGCGCTCGAATTTAGCCTGCTCGGCTTTGATGAGCGCGGGAGCGTCACCCTCGTTGGTCGTGACCACATTCAGTGTCTTGACCTGTTTGAGCACCTCGGCGCCGGTCGCCCCTTCGTCCAGACGGATCCACAAATTATGGGGGACAATCATGCCGACATAAAAGTTGAGATAGTCCAGGTTGCCGATGAAGGTGATGGTGTCGTCATAAACGGTGGGGAAGTATTTGTAGGTGCCGGCGACTTTGAACTGTGAGCTGACGGTAAACTCATAGTTGATGCCGATGTGGAGGGAAATTTCGTCACCGATCTGCAGGTGATTCTCTTTGAACAGCTTTTCGGGGACAAGCACGCCGTTTGACCAGGGCGCCAACTGGTTCATCAGCCCACCCAGAGGTTCGCTCGCAAAATCGCCGCGGAACCAGGCGACCGAACCGAAGTCCACGCGATCCACCGCCATAAAACGCCCGCGAACATCACCGCTGCTGGGGAGAGAAGTTGACATCGTATACAAGCCCACGCGGGTAGCTTTCTTGACGCCCGGCAAAGCGTCGAATTGGGTGGGCAGGGGAATCCATTCCCCGGTGATGATGGTCGTTGGACCGGGCGTATCGCTCGAATCACAAGAATTTGTCAACGCACACGGGGGATAGACGCCGAACGACAGATCGGTACCGACTTTGTAGTACATCCGGTCAATCAGCCATTGGTCGAGGCTCGCCGCCATCGAGAGGGTGTAGACGCCCAGCGCCAGCGACACGATAACCAAAAGCAGTGGGTTGACGTAGGCCTGGCTTTCGCGTCCCAACTGACGCAGCGCCAGGTGGGGCGTCACCCAGGGGGTGAGGTTCGCCAGCAGGTCAATTCCGCGCATGATCAACGGGAAAATGCGCAACGTCAACAGCGCAAAGGTGAGGATCGCCAGCGCCGGCACCAGGATCAGGAGCGGATCCTGGTACAGGTCTTCGGGACGGTTGCGCACCAGAAGCGCCAGTGTGCCCCGATCGGCCAGTTGCCGATACGCATAGAGCGTGGGGATGAGCAGGATAAAGTCAAGGTAAGCGCGCTGCCAGAAAGGCGGTTTTTGCGGACGGGCGCGCTCGCGTTCGACATCCACCAGGCTCTGCCGGGCCGCTTGAAGTGCGGGCAGAATCCGCGAGATGAGCGTGACGGCCAATGCCACCAGGGTGACCGGGATGGTGACCCCTCGCAGGTTCACAGGCAGGATGTCACGGGAGGTAAAGGTCAGGAAGCTGGAGGTGAAGCCCATCAAAATGGCCAACCCCATCCCCGCAGCGATACCGAGTGGTGTCCCGATGAGGAACAGAATCAGCTCTTCAACAACGGTCAAAGTCAGGATGCTGGAAGCGCGCATACCACGGCTGACCATCGTGGCGGTCTCGCGCACCTGCCAGCGGGCGATAATGGCCGAGGTCAACGCCAGGAAGTAAAGCAGGAACCCAAACGCCGGGATGTTGAACCCCAAGAGTAAAATAGTGAGTGTGTTGCCGCGCCGGACAAAGGTTTTAAGAGGGTCAAGCGGTGGGGTGTTGATGCGCGCGTCGGGCAGGTACTTGTTGATGACCGTGATGCCGCGTTGGAAGCCCTCGATGTATTCGACGGTTTTATCGGGCAAGACTGCCTTTTCGTCCAGAATGATATGCCAGCTAAGATACCACGTTTTTCCGGGGACGATGGGTTCGACCAGGTTAAGGTAATCCTGACGGCGCACGAGGAGCTTATTTTGCAGGGTCGCATCGGGGTCCTCGAACCAAAAGTCCGCATGGGGGTCTTTTGCCTGCCAGAGGCCACGCACACGGATGACCACCGGCTCGGAAGTAACACTAATGCCCAGGTTGAATTCCTCCCCCACGTTGACGCCCATCTTTTCGGCCATGCGCGTGTGCATCCAGACATCCAACACGTCCTCCGAAACACCGGCCTCATCGAGTGGTTCGCCGTCGAGGATTTCCAGTTCATCGCCGACATCGGCGATATAGACGATGTCGGTGGATTCCAGGTAGTCCTGTTTATCGGCAGCATACGCCGTGCCTTCTTTGGGACGTAGCATCATGCTGCCGCTGTGGATTTCGAGGCCGGAATGGATCAACGGCAGTCCCACCTCCGATGATAGCGTCGCACCGACGTGCTCTTGTAGGGTCTCCGCATCGGTGAGGGAGATGGGAGTACGGGCGGAGGAAAAAGTATAAATACTGGTCGAGAAGGGGGGCCGTCCGGTCATCGCACTGAATTTGTCCAGCTCCTGATTCAGAATAACCTGATCAACGGCTTTGGCAAAGAACGACGCACTGTTGACCATCCCCACGGCAAAAATGATCCCCAGGAGTGCCAGGATTGACAGCCCCGGATGATTCCACAGACGTTTGACGGCAAGTTGTGTGATCGAAATCAGCCTAAGGAAAAACTTAATCATAGACTTTTACACCAGCTCGTTTTGATTATGCCTGCCGGTTTGCGGCCGGCAGGCAATGTAAGTATAACAGGGCCTCCGCTAGATGCAAGCCATAAAATTCCGGGACTTTATCATTCTCGTTACAATGACTTCATCCAGCTTCAAGCGGATCGCTACCTCTACATCTAGCTTCGAGCGGATCGCCAGATCCGCGGCTTCAAGCGGATCGCCACCTCTGCATCCAGCTTCAAGCGGATCGCCAGATCCGCGGCTTCAAGCGGATCGCCACCTCCATCTAGCTTCAAGCGGATCGCCAGATCCGCGGCTTCAAGCGGATCGCTCTACATCTAGCTTCAAGCGGATCGTCAGATCCGCGGCTTCAAGCGGATCGTCAGATCCGCGGCTTCAAGGATCGCTCTACATCTAGCTTCAAGCGGATCGTCAGATCCGCGGCTTCGAGCGGATCGTCAGATCCGCGTTTCTTCAAAGAACGTCAAATTCAGACAAGGTGCGCCAGCAGCGCAATCGCACGCTTGATGTCTTCGATCTGCTTGGGGCCGCTGATTTCGCGCTCGATGGTCAGTGCGCCGGTGTAACCGAGCGCCTTCAGCTTGGGGATGAGCACGGGGAAGTTGACGCGCCCCTCGCCGAGCGGCTTTTCGACGCCGAGCTGGCGCCCGTTGGTAGGATATTCGCCGTCTTTGGCATGGACGCCGCGCACGTATCGCCCGAACACATCCAGCGCGTCCACCGGATTGGCTTTGCCGTACATCAACAGGTTCGCGGGGTCAAGGTTGATGCCCAGATTTTCGTAACCCAGGTCTTCGATCACCCGCAGGAGAACGACGGGAGTTTCCTGCCCGGTCTCAAACCAGAAGCCCAGGCCGCGCTCGCCGCAGTACTCGACGATTTCGCGCAGCGCAGCGAGCACGCCGGGGTACAGCGGATCGGTCATATTCTCCGGGATGAAGCCGACATGGGTGGTGATGCTCGGTGCGCCCACCCGCGCGGCAAAATCCGCCCCCGCTTTGAGCGCGCTGAGGCGCTCGGCGCGGTATTCCGGTGGCACAATACCGATGGAAACCGGCCCTTTGACAAAGTCCCAGACATGCGGTCCGGGCACACCCGTCCAGATCGTGGTCACCTCGACCTGGTACTGTTCCGCCGCAGCGATCAACCGATCGGCCATCGCCGGTGTAAACAATTCTTGCGTCCAGCAGACCACCTGGCACGTGGGTAGCCCGAACTCGTGGACACGCTTCAGTTCCTCTTCCGGCCCATGTTCCAACGGGGCCATCACACCAAGTTTTAACGTCGTCATCACATATTCCTCCGTGGTAGTCTAGTAGTCAGGTAGTCAGGTAGTCAGGTAGTCTGGTAGTCTGGTAGTCAAGTAGTCAGGTAGTCTGGTAGTCAGGTAGTCAGGTAGTCAGGTAGTCAGGTAGTCAGGTAGTCTGGTAGTCAAGGAGTCTGGGAGTCTGGTAGTCAAGGAGTCTGGGAGTCTGGTAGTCAGGTAGTCTGGTAGTCAAGGAGTCTGGTAGTCAAGGAGTCTGGTAGTCTGGTAGTCTGGTAGTCTGGTAGTCTGGTAGTCAAGTGGCTCTCCAGACTGACAACTAACGACTATACGACTACACGACTACATGACTACGCGACTATACGACTACACGACTACACGACTAACGACTACATGACTACGCGACTATCCGACTACCCGACTAACGACTACACGACTACACGACTACACGACTACCCGACTACCCGACTACCCGACTACTCGACTACCCGACTACCCGACTAACGACTACTCGACTACCCGACTACCCGACTACCCGACTAACGACTACCCGACTACACAACCACCCGACTTGATACTCTTGATCTCTTTATCAATCAGGGCGATGGAGTCGCGGGTAGATTCGGGCATACAGCGGACGGGCTGCACGCCGGCTTCCACACATTCGATAAAGTAAGCAATTTCATTGAGATAGCCGTCACCAGGCTCAATGGCGGCGGGATGGCTCTTGACCTCCTTCAGGTCATCGAAAACCGTCAACTTACCCTCGGCGTAGCGCACGAAGCCGCGCTCGAACCACGCCTCAAAGCCGGCCTGGAACGGAATTTGCGCCGTGCTCCAACCTGCGTGCATGTGGATTTGCGGGCCGTCATTGTAGATGAAGCAGGCATGAATCACGTCATAGCTTTCCGGCTCAACGGTGACGCGGCCTGTGGCGTAGATCTGATCCGGCGCACCGAACACGGCATTGACATAGTCTACATCATGGATGTGCAGGTCGAGCAAAGCGCCGCCGCTGCGTTTGGGATCAAGGAACCAGTTGTCCGGCGACCAGCGTGGACGGCCTCCGATGCGGAACATATTCAGGGAAAGCAATGCGCCAAACGGTTGTTCGGTGATTAACTGTTGCAGGTAGAGATACTCCGGCCAGAAGCGCAGACACTGCGCGATCATCAACCGCCGATCGGCTGCTCTGGCTGCGGCAATCATCCGGTCACAATCGGCCACATTGAGCGACATCGGCTTTTCGCACAGCACGTGCAATCCGGCTTCCAACGCACGGATGGCGTAGGGCGCGTGCAGATACGTAGGCAGGCAGATGTCCACCATATCCACGTCCGCCTCGGCGATCAACTGCCCGGCTTCAGGGTAGCGCGCCACCTCTGAGAAATCAAAGGCGCGCTCGCCGCCCGCCAGATTGATAGCCACGGCCTCTTTTGCTTCCAGGCGTTCCGGCACAATATCCGCAATGGCGACGATGGACGCATTGGGCAAACGGGCATAACGCCGTGCGTGATGCCATCCCATGCCCCCCATTCCGAGAATTCCGACTTTTAGCATAGGTGAACTCCTTCTAAAAACAGTCTGATAGTCGTTAGTCAGATAGTCCTGCGATCATTTTCATTATCGGGGCTGTATCACCGGTAACGTCTCTAAAAACAGTCTGATAGTCGTTAGTCAGATAGTCCTGCGATCATCTTCATTATCGGGGCTGTATCACCGGTAACGTCTCTCACCCCCAAAACTTCGCCTCCAATGCCTTTACCTCCTCCGATCCAATCGGCACAAGCTCGCCGATGTGGGTGGTGGCGATGACGGCCTGCGCGCTGAACTCGGCCACTTCCAGGCGATCGAACGCCTGCATCAGCGTCTCGCCTGTGGCAAGAATGGCGTCGTTTTCCAGAAGCAGAACCGGCGTGTCTTTCCCCAGTTGTGCGACGATTTCCCTACCGTCGTCGAACTGCACGCCGTAGGGCAGAAGGGGAATATTGCGCAGAACAATGTAGCTTTCAGGAATCGTACGCGTATCGAGCTTGCGCCGGGTGACGGCATAGGCAACGGCGTTCGGCGATTGCGCGCTGATGATCGCGCCGATGTTCGGATGCGCCTGGTAGATCGCCATGTGCAGTCGCGTCGCCCGGCTCGGTTGCTTACGATGCTCACACTGCCCATCGCGGATCAGCACAACGTCATCCAGATCGAGGTACAGACGATCCACACCATAGGGGGTGATGAGGAAGCTGTTCTCATCCACACGTGCCGAGACGGTGCCCGCCGTGCTGGTCATCAGTCGTTGGTCATAAGCACGGTGCACAAGGTCAATGATCTGCTGACGCAATTCACGCTCATGGCTGGTGTGAAACGCCGGCTTGAAGGTCGGGAGCTTTTTGTGGCGTTTGTGCATCAGGGCAATTTGTGCATCGGTAAGCGAGTAAACCTCGCCGAGTCTATGCGCTTGAATCAGCGTGCGTGCACAGAAATCCAGCGTCTCGAAACGTTGAAAAGCTGTCAGCAAGCTATCGCCGCCGGCGACGACGCCATGATTTTCCAGCAACACCACATCGAACCCCTGCGCAAACGTATCCGCAATCACCGCGCCGAGTTCCTGACTGCCGGGGAGCCGATAGGGCGCGTACCCCACCGGGCCACAGACGATATGCGCTTGCGGGACAATGCGCGTATCGGGGATTTTGCGCGCGATGCTGAAGGCGACCAACGCCGGTGGATGGGCATGGACAATAGCCTTGAGATCGGGACGCTTCTCATAGATGGCGCGGTGGAACGGATACTCCGATGACGGCTTATGAGGCCCGATAATGCTGCCATCCGGTTTAACACAGATGATGTCCTGCGGCTTGAGCGTGCCTTTATCTATCCCGGCAGGCGTGATCCACATATCGCCGTTCTCATCCAGAATCGAAAGATTGCCGCCGGAAGTCGTCGTCATCCCGTAGCCGTAGATACGTTCCATAATCGTCACCAGTTGGGCACGTGGATGTAAAAGCGAAAACTTCATTTCAATAAACAAAACCGCCTCCATATATGCCAAAAGTGTCCGATGGTCAGAGTATTTTATACCATTTACTATCTACAGCAAAAGGGTCGGCAGAGTAGGGCTATCGCATTTGGCCGCTTCCGGCAACTGAATAGTAGATTACAGCATAAGAGAGAGGAAGTTATCCAGGGTATGCCGGGCGACGCGCGCCGCGGGCGCGTAATGCGGCAGGATGAGGTCGAAGGCATGATCGGTCTGTGGGAATTCAGCATACACCGAAGGAACGCCGGCCTGCAACAGCTTACGGTGCAAGGCGCGGGTGGCTTCGAGGGGCATGTAATAATCATGCTGCCCCTGAAAGAGCAAAGTGGGGGGTGACGCCGGGCCGGCATGGATAATGGGGGAAGCCAGCGCGTACATTTCGGGCACCTCATCCGGCGAGCCGCCGAGTAGCCAGCCGATCTCCGGGTTGCCGGGGACGTTATAGTATGTAGCGCGCATATCCACAGCCCCGTAGAACGAGACGACAGCGCGCACGGTCGTGTCGGCATCACGCAAATCCTCCGGCGTGAGGGCCGGGTGATGGGGCGTGTAGGCCGTCAACAGCGCGAGATGCCCCCCCGCCGAACCGCCGGAGACGACGATGCGGTCCGGGTTGATGCCGTAGCGCGCTGCATTGGCCTTGAGCCAGACAATAGCGCGTTTCACATCGCCGATCATACCGAAGAGGTCAGTTTCGGGCCACAGGCGATAGGCAATGTCCATAACGACATGTCCCTGCAACGCCAGATACCGAAACACCGGGCGCGTGCCGAAGTCCTTGTCCAACCGATGCCATGCCCCACCGTGACAGTAGACCAGTGCCAGCCCGGAGGGCGTGACATTCTCCGGCGGCTGCCACAGGTCGCACAACAAAGGACGCTCCTCGCCGGTTTCAGGGTTAGTCAACGTCCAATAGACCAGGTCGCGCGTCCAGCGGGGTTGAGGGACGAGGGCGAGCCGGCGCGGCAGATACCACAACACCCGCGCGCGGCGGGTACGGGCACGTTGCGCGGACGGGATTTTACTGCGCCAGTCCGGTCCAAACGCCTTCTCGAAACCGACATGCTGGGTCAGCACCCGCCACATATAAATGATAGCCAGCACACCACTCGCGCCACCGGCCACAAAGGGTGGCCATGCGCCGGAATTCAGGCCACGCATGGCCTGCATGATGCCGAACAGCGCCACAAAGGGCGAAAGCGCCGTGGCGAGCATTTTGCCCACGTACAGCCACAGATTCAGCGGCGTCCTGATTTTAACGAAGAACAATCCACTCAGCGCGACGCTCGCAAAGGTCGAAAGCCACGCGAAAAAATTCCGACGACGTTGTGCACGGGATGATTTTTCCATAGGTAACTCACTTTCAAGTCAGCAAACACCATGGGCTACGCGCTCCGCCCCAAAAAAGGTGCTATAATCTTAACACAGATTGCGATTTGTGATAGTCTCCCTGCTGAGTCAGGCTATCGCATGTGGGAAACTCTGTCCCGTCGTGTTGTTTGTCATATGGTGAACCTTTTTTGACAAACGGCAGTATCTTAAATAGGCTTATGGGTTGCGTGGATTGCAAAATACCAGGACAAACATATAATATCCCGCATGTACAACGGCGACCTTGAGCGAATCACAAACGAGGAATTTTATGACCAGTACAGAACATTTACTTGAAGTAAAACACCTGAGCACTCGCTTCTATACTGAAGACGGCGTTGTGTACGCCGTCAATGACATCTCCTATACCCTGGACGAGGGGGATACGCTAGGAGTCGTGGGAGAAAGTGGCTGCGGGAAAAGCGTCCATGCCTTATCCATCATGCGCTTGATCCCGACACCGCCCGGTAAAATTGTGGGCGGTGAAATTTATTTTCGAGGGCGGGACCTGCTAAAGCTGAGCGATGAGGGAATGCGCAAGGTGCGCGGTGCCGAAATCGCCATGATCTTCCAGGACCCGATGACCTCCTTAAATCCGGTGAAGACGGTGGGCTTTCAAATTATGGAAGCCCTCATGCTTCACGAAGGGATGGACAAAGCACGCGCACGCGCGCGCACGATTGAGTTGTTGAACCTCGTCGGTATCCCCGAAGCCGCGCAACGTGTAGATGATTATCCCCACCAGTTCTCCGGCGGGATGCGCCAGCGCGCTATGATCGCCATGGGACTGTCATGTAATCCAAGCCTGCTCATCGCCGATGAACCGACCACCGCGTTGGATGTGACCATCCAGGCCCAGATCGTGGACCTGGTCAAGCGTCTACAAGAAAAACTCGGTATGGCGGTGATCTGGATCACGCACGACCTGGGGGTGGTCGCCCGGCTGGCGCGGCGTGTGAACGTGATGTACGCCGGTCGGATCATCGAGTCCGGCCCCGTCAAAGAGATTTACGGGAACCCTCATCATCCTTATACCGTGGGCTTGTTAGGGTCCTTACCCAGCCACGGCACTCGAGCTGCGGCCCGCCTCTTTTCGATCCCCGGCGAGCCGCCGGACCTCATCGGCTTGTTGCCGGGATGCGCCTTTGCCCCTCGCTGTCATTACCAGGTTCCTCGTTGTCTGCAAGAAACGCCGCCGCTGGAAGAAATATCGCCGGGGCACGTCGTCGCTTGCTGGGAAAAAGATAAGGTGAGGAGGGTATAACCATGGCTGAGGCGCTCAGAACAGAGGCAAAGAAAGAAGTTTTGCTCCGTGTTGAAGGCCTGAAGAAGTATTTCCCGATCAAGCGTGGGCTTCTGCAGCGGCATGTCGGCGATGTCAAAGCCGTTGATGATGTCAGCTTCAACGTTTACCGTGGCGAAACATTGGGACTGGTCGGTGAAAGCGGCTGCGGCAAAACCACCACCGGGCGCACCATCATCCGCATTTACGAACCAACCGCCGGGCAAGTCATTTTCAAAGGGCAAGACCTGGCCAAGTTGCGTCCCAATGAGATGCGCGAGATGCGCCGCAGTATGCAGATGATTTTCCAGGATCCGTATGCCTCACTCAATCCCCGTATGAGCGTGTTGAACATCGTTGGTGAGCCACTGGAAGTGTACCATCTGGCAAACAAAGAGGAACGCCGCGAACGGGTCGCCACATTGTTGCAACTGGTCGGCCTGAACCCCGATTTTATGACGCGCTACCCGCATGAATTCTCCGGCGGACAGCGTCAGCGTATCGGCCTGGCCCGTTCACTGGCGCTCAACCCAGAATTGATCATCTGCGATGAGCCGATTTCGGCGCTGGATGTCTCCATCCAGGCACAGGTGGTGAACCTGTTGGAAGATTTGCAGGAAGAGTTGGGCCTCACCTATATCTTCATCGCCCACGACTTGAGTATGGTGCGCCACATCAGCGACCGGGTCGCGGTGATGTATCTGGGCAAAATCGTGGAGTTGACGGATCGGGATAGCTTATATGCCAATCCCCTGCACCCCTACACGCAGGCGTTGCTCTCTGCGATTCCCGTGCCCGACCCCGTCATCGAAGAGACCCGCCAGCGCATTATCCTGGAGGGCGATTTGCCCAGTCCGGCACATCCACCAAAAGGTTGCAACTTCAGCACCCGTTGTCCGCAGGTACGGGACATTTGTGAGCAGGAGGAGCCAGCGTTTATCGAAGTGGCTCCTGGGCATTACTGCGCATGCCATTTTGTGAAGCCAATGGCGTAAAATGACAAAAAAGGAGGTGATGTGTATCAGAGAAAGATAACTTACTTTTGGCGTTCGACAATACAATCCCATAGTCAAAACCTTAGTTTGAAGGAGGATGAACGTGTTTAAGAAACTGTTGTGGTCTGTAGCTGGTTTGTTGATTGTGGCCAGCATGGTGTTAGCTGCCTGCACGACGCCGACCCCTGAGAAAATCATCGAGACGGTGGAAAAAGTCATCGAGAAAGAGGGTGAGAAAGTCACCATCGTTGAGACGAAGGAAGTACAGGTTGTCGTCACGGCAACGCCTGAGCCGGAGAAGCCGGTGGAATTCAAGTCTGCCGATCCCAACACTCTGGTTCTGGTCGAAATCAGCGAAGGCATTGATACGCTGGATCCGGCCTGGAACTACGAGAGCGATGGTGACGGCATTATCTTGAACATCTACGATCAGTTGGTAACCTACAAGGGAAGCTCCGCCGTCGAGTTCGTGCCGGCGCTTGCCGAGAGCTGGACGGTGTCTGAGGATGGCAAGACCTACGTCTTCAAGATCCGCCAGGGTGTCAAGTTCCACAATGGCGCCGATCTGACCCCCGAAGATGTGGCCTACAGCCTCCAGCGCGGTGTGCTGCAAGGTGGCACCGATTCCCCGCAGTGGCTCTTCACCGAGCCGTTCTTCGGCATTGGTGTCCATGACATCGCCGAGCTGGTAGATGACACCGGCGCGTTGGATGATGACGCCGAGGCTTTGCAAGCTGCCGACCCCGAGAAGTTACTGGCCGCTTGCCAGGCTACGATGAATGCCATCCAGGCCGATGAGAACGCCTGGACTGTGACCTTCAACCTGGCGCAGCCGTGGGGGCCGTTCCTGGCAACCCTGGCGCAGAGCTGGGGTTCCATCCTGGATAAGGATTGGGCCATCGAAAACGGTGCCTGGGATGGCGATTGCGCCAACTGGCAGAAATACTACGGCGTTTCTTCCGAGAACACGCCGCTGCGCGACAAGACCAACGGTACCGGCCCGTATATGCTGGAAAGCTGGACCCCCGGCGAGCAGAAAGTCCTGGTGAAGAACCCCAACTGGTGGCGCACGGAGCCGACCTTCCCCGGCGGTCCGACGCAGCCCACCATCGAGCGTGTCATCTTCAAGGGCGTTTCCGAATGGGGCACGCGCTTTGCGATGTTGCAGGCCGGTGACGCCGATGTCGCGGGTGTGCCGGGCGAGAACTATGCCCAGGTTGACCCGCTGGTCGGCGAGTGGTGCGAATACGATGTCGCCGCCGATAAATTCACCTGCAAGGCGACCGAGAACCCCAACGGTCCCCTACGCCTGTATCGCGGTATGCCGAGCACGTCGCGTACCGACGCCATGTTCGTCTTCAACATCAATACTGACGGTGGCAACCCTTACATCGGCAGTGGGCAACTGGACGGCAACGGGATTCCGGCGGACTTCTTCAGCGATATTCACGTCCGCAAGGCTTTCAACTACTGCTTCGACTGGGAAGCCTACATCAAGGATGCGCTGTCCGGCGAGGCCGTGCAGGTTTCCGGTTTCTCGATCCCCGGGATGATCGGCTATGACCCGAACGGCCCGATGTATCACTATGACCCCGACAAGTGCGCGGAAGAGCTAAAGCTGGCCTGGGATGGTCAGGTGTGGGAGAAGGGCTTCCGTCTGCAGATCGGTTACAACACCGGCAACGTCACCCGCCAGACCATCGCCCAGATTTTGCAGGCGAACCTGGCCGATATTGACCCGAAGTTCCAGGTCGAAATCATCGGTCTGCCGTGGCCGAGCTTCCTGGCGGCCTACCGCGCCAGCCGCCTGCCGATGGCCGTCTCCGGCTGGCAGGAAGACCTGCACGACCCGCACAACTGGGCGCAGCCCTTCCTGATCGGCACCTATGCCTCACGCCAGCGTCTACCGGCAGAGCTGAAGGCGCAATTCACCGAGCTGGTCAACGCAGCCGTGTCTGCCACCAGCGACGCCGAGCGCGCCAAGCTGTATCAACAGCTCACCCAGTTGGATTACGAGAATGCGATTGCCATCCGTCTGGCAGTCGTTACGGGTCGGCGTTACGAGCAGCGCTGGATGGGTGGTTATTACTTCAACCCCATTCAGGCCCCGCGCGATCGCGTCTACACGCTCACCAAGCAGTAAAAATACAGGGTATATGCGGACAGGAGAGGGCTATGGCCCTCTCCTGATCCCCAAGATCGGAAATGGTGTTATGCGTGCTACGGAATGGGTAGTCTGGAAATGACAATAGCTTACGTATTCCGTATCACACATCACGGAGGTTAAACGATGGTCAACTATATCATTCGACGCCTGATTATGGTGCCTTTTCTGCTCTTCGGCGTCACCGTGTTGATTTTCCTGATGCTACAATTCCTCTCACCTGTGGAACGCTCGGCCCTTTACGTGCGTGAGATTCCCAAGAATGAGTTGGTTCTGGAAGGCATCATCAAACGCTATGGGCTGGATCAACCGATTTACGTCCAATACTGGAAGTGGCTGGTGGGGACCACCGACCCGCGCACCGGCGAGCGTGTCGGGGGCATCTTGCGCGGCGACCTGGGCTATTCACGCACGGCCTCGCAGCCGGTTGCCGAGTTGCTGGCGCGGCGCTTCCCGGCCACGCTGGAAATGGCGCTGCTGGCCGTCGTGCCGGTCATCGCCGGCGGCATTTTCCTGGGAGTAGTGGGGGCGGTCAACCATAACAAGTTTCTGGATCATGCCGTGCGGATTTTCGGCATTGTCGGTTGGTCTTTCCCGGACTTTGTGTTTGGGTTGTTGCTGCTGATGGCGTTCTACGTTGGGACGGGGTGGTTCCCGCCGGGACGGCTTTCGGATTGGGCCAATCAGGTGGTCATGTCGCCCGAATTTCACAATTATACCAGCATGGTGACTGTGGACGCCCTGCTGAACTTGCGGCTGGATATTTTCCTGGACGCGCTGCGCCACCTGGTTTTGCCGGTCATTTCGCTGGCCTATCTCTGGTGGGCATTGACGCTGCGGGTGACGCGCTCCTCGATGTTGGAAACGCTGCGCCAGGACTACATCACCACGGCCCGCGCCAAGGGGCTGAGTGAGCGTGTAGTCATCAACCAGCACGCGCTGCCCAACGGCCTCTTGCCGGTGGTGACCCTGGCCGGCGGCACGGTCGTCGGGCTGTTAAGCGGGGTCGTGATCATCGAGACGGTCTTCAACTACCCCGGCATTGGCATGGCTGCCGCCAATGCCGCAAGCAACCTGGATGTGATTACCGTGCTGGCTTTTGTGCTCTTCAACGGGTTCATTCTGGTGATCGCCAACGTGATCGTGGACATTCTGTACGCTTACATTGATCCGCGTGTGCGGTTAGATTGAGGCTGGGGAGGCAAAAACATGACAACACAGGAAGTGGCCTTGCCGCAATTGCGCCGTCGTGCGCCGGGTTGGTTTGAGCGTTGGGTAGGACACGATGTTTATCGCACCTTGAAAGGGTTGATCACAAACCCCATCTCGGTGATCGGCCTGGTACTACTGGCTTTCTTCATTTTTGTTGCCGCGGCCGCACCGATTCTGGCGCCCTATCCTCCTGGCACCAGCCCCTCACGGATTCCGCGCGATGGGTTTGGCGCCGTCCCCAAGCCGCCGGGCACGGAGTGGAAGACACGTCAGCCGCCGCTGCCGTTTTGGTGGAAAGCCGTCACCGGCAAAGATAAATGGGTGCACTTGATGGGCACGGCCAGCGGGCAGTGGGACATCTACTACGGCGTAGTGTGGGGAACGCGCACGGCGTTGTTGGCCGGGCTGATCATCACCGCATGCGGCTTCATCATCGGCTGTGTGATCGGGGCGGTCTCGGCTTTCTATGGCGGCTGGGTAGACATGGTGTTGATGCGCATCACGGACCTGTTCCAGGCCTTCCCCTTCCTCTTGACGGCAATGACGCTGTCGGCGGTATTGACACCTAAATTGGGCAAGGGATTGCTGCCGCCCGCCATCGCGCTGATTATGTTCAGTTGGATGGGCTTCGCGCGCCTCTTGCGCAGCGATATTCTCTCCTTGCGCGAGCGCGAGTACGTGTTAGCCGCGCGCGTGATCGGCGTGCAGGATACGCGCATCATGTTCCGCCACATCCTCCCCAACGCCATCTTTCCCACGCTGGTGCTGGCTTCGATGCGCATCGGCAGCTACGCGATCACCTTTGCCGGGCTGAGCTTCCTGGGTATCGGCGCCGAAGTAGGCTACCCCGACTGGGGGCAACTGCTTTCCTTCGCCCGCAACTGGATGACGCAGTTAGGCGACTACTGGTATATCGTAGTGTTCCCCGGTGTGGCGCTGGTGCTGTTCGTGCTTTCGTGGAACCTGGTGGGCGACGCGCTGCGCGATGTGCTCGATCCGCGCCTGCAGGGTTCGCGGTAAAGTTGCGGCCTTCTTGCGTAAACATACAAAAGACCTGACAGCAATGTCAGGTCTTTTTGCATATCCCCTGAAAAAACAAAGGACACGAAGCACACAGAGGGCTTTAAGGTTTGGATTAACAAAATTTCTATTTCTGCGGCGAATCACGAAAAATCTCTAGCCTTACCTGGAGTCCTCAATGTCCTCTGTGGTTGGTAAACCTTAAGTACATTGATCCACGGTAACAACGGCGTTCCCGTAGAAGCGACATGTCATCGTCGCCCCGGTGTCGAACTGCGCCGTCACGTACATCCAGGGGCCTTTTTGTGCTGTGATCGTCAGACGATAGGTATCGCTAAGTTGCGCTTGATGGGTCTGAAGCCACCCCAGCACCTCCTCGGACACACTGAATGTCTTCATCTGGCCCGCCAGCCACGGACGCTCGCCCGTTTTGGCGGCCTGCACCATCTGCCCAATGCGCAGGTTCAGCTTCGCGGAAAGATCATCGCAAAACGTAACCTGCTCGCCCATCACCAGGCAACGCAAGGCAAAACCGGTGTCGAAAATCACGTCGCTGTAGCCGGCGTAGAGCGTCTCGGTGGTGGTGTCGAAACCGGCAAAGTGGATGGTGTAGCGGGGGGTGAACCGTGGGCCGTTCCGCTGCGCCTCGATGATGTTCTGGCCGGTGGCACTCACGGCAGCTTCGCCGCCCTCCAGATACGTCTCGATGAGATCGGCCACGCGCACCTGTGGCGTGCGGACCGGTGCCATCACCAGGTAATCCAGGACAAAGACCGGGGGCAGCGCGACCACCCAGGCCACCAACAACCTGCTCCATGCGCCGATTTTCATCCGTCCATCGGGGGTGGCGCGATCCCATGCCCACTCAATAGCCAGCGTTTCCACGTATCCCACGGCAAAACCGTACACCGCGTAAGCGAGCACCACCAGCAGGGTGCGCAGTGCATTGGCTCCGGTATACGGCCACGGCGTCAACCCGGCAAAACGCGCGTCTATGATGCCGGCGAGCCAGCTCATGCCGGTAAAGGGGATGTGCCCGGCAAGCCAGCCAATCCCCGCCAATGTGAAAGCCCACACACACGTAGTCAGCAGTGTGGAAGGCGTCCATGCCCCTAGCAGCCCCGCCAGCCCCCCGATGACGAGCAGGCACGGGAGACCAAGCGTCAGCTTGCCCCAGGCCATATCGGCAGAACTGCGGCTCAAGGTCAGTGTGTCATAGCCCCAGACGTAGAGCGCGAATCCCAGGCCAAATAATAGACCGTATCCCGCGCCGGCACGCAACAGCACGGCGCGGGTGATCTTTTTAGGGGGTGGTGCGAGGACCAGTTTTTCTACCATTCCACCCTTCGATAGTCTTCCCCAGGGCCTTATCATTCTTGCGCCGAGGGAAACGCCAGCTCCCCGTTTTTAGCTGATAGAGTTGAGAAACACGGATCTGGCGATCCGCTCATAGCCAGCTGAAGTCACTGCAACGAGAATGATAAAGCCCTATAGTCTTCCCCTTAGAAGTTGACGCTTTTTTTCACCACAGAGCACACAGAGTCCGCAGAAATTTCTTAAATCTCTCAGTGCTCTCTGTGTTCTCTGTGGCTAAAGTATATGCTGGTTGATCTTCGTCAGCAACACCTCCGGCTCCACCGGCTTGGAAATGAACTCGCGGATGTCCAGGAACTGATCGGTGGGGAACGCTGCCGCGTACTGCGATGTGGTGATGGAGGAGACCATCAAGATAGGCACCCGGCGCAGTTGTGGGTCGTCGGAAATCTGCTGGGTGGTGTGATAGCCGTCCAATGGATTCGCCATCATCACATCCATCAATACCAGGTCGGGCAGGTGCGCCCGCATTTTTGCCAGGCACTCTTCACCGCTCGCGGCCTCTTCAACAGCATAGCCGGCGCTTTCCAACACCAGCCGGTTTGCCAGGACGATGTCAGGATCGTCATCCACAATGAGAACAGTTTTTTTCGCCATAGTTTTTCCTCCCTAAAAGTCTGTTACCAAGCTCTTCTCAACCCCACAAATCCTGTCAAAAAACAGCACCTCACGCAATGCTTATCTTTAGTCGGATGATTCTTCTGGGGCCAAGGGGCAGGCGACGGTGAACGTAGTCCCCTCCCCCAATCCACTTTTGACCCGAATCGTGCATCCATAGCGGGTAAGGATGTCTTTCGTGATCACCAATCCCAGGCCGGTGCCCTCTTTGACCTGCGTTTTGGCGTTGGGCGCGCGGTAAAACTCCTCGAACAGATGCGGTTGCGCTTCCTCCGGGATGCCAATGCCGGTGTCGCTGATGGTGCATTGCGCCTGCCCTTCTACTTCTTGCAAGCGCACCGTGATTTGTCCCTCCGCGGGAGTATATTTCACGGCGTTGGAGACCAGATTGTTGAAGGCCCGGTCAAGTTGCTCGGCGACCCCCATGATGTGCAACGGCACATCGGGCAAATCCAATTGCAATGTGAGATGTTTTTCTGCCGCCGGGACGGTGTAACGTTCAATTACGCGCGTGATGATCTGGTTCAGATTGACCGACTGCAGAGTTTCTTCCATACGCAATCCGGCTTTGCCGGCCGCCAGGTCCAAAAGGTCATCAATGAGCGTTTGCAGAAAATCGGTGCGCCGCAGGGCGCGGGCGATCATATCCGCCTGAACATCGGTGAGCGCGCCCGCGTAACCGCCCGCCAGCGTGCGCAGCAGGCTGCGCACCACACCCACCGGTGAGCGCAATTCGTGCGTGACCGTCAGAATGAATTTGCGCTTGGCGGCGTCGAGGTCGCGCAACGCGGCGTAGGCCAGCGCGTTTTCGAGGGCAATGCTCCCGTGGCTGGCGACGGTGGCAAGATACTGTTTGTCGTCATCGCTGAAACAGTATGGCTTTTCACAATATACACGGATGATGCCCAGCGGCCCCTGATGCCCGATCAGCGGCGCGGTCAATATGGCATGAATGCCCTCGGCCAACGCGGCTTCGGGATATTGCAATCGCGTATCGCCGGCAATATCATCCACGGCGACAACTTTGCCCGTGAGCACTTCACGAACTAAGGGGTTCTGATCCACCAGCAGGCAGCCTTTCTGGAAATAGGCGTCCGGCAGCCCGTAAGTGCTGGCGAGGCACAGGCTTTGTCCTCCGGCCTCCAGCAGACGGATGGTGCAGGCTTTCACGCCCATCACCTCAGCCGTACTGCGCGTCAGACGGTCGAGCACTTCTTGCAGCTCCAACGTCGAGTTGACGGTCTGCGCGCTCTCATAAAGCATGTGCAGGCGATTGTAGGCACGCTGTAAATCCTGGCTCAGCGCCACGATTTCGGCCTCACGCTTGCGCAGGCGGCCGGTCGTGCGTGTTGCCAGGTAAACGGAGCCGATGACCGCGCTGGCAAAAAAGACCAACGCGCTGCCCACATATAGCGGTCGCGCATAAAGCGGAACGGGCAGCAACCCACCGACCGTGACATGGGGAATCCACCCTCCGTACTCCAACCCCGCGAGTCCACCGACCAACACAATCGCCAATCCCGCAACGAAATAGGCTTCATGCACAGAAAGCAAAATCGTCGCCAGGATGATGTGGAAGAAAAAGTATAAGATGGCCGGGCTTTCGATGCCGCCGGAATAATGAATAAGCAGGATGATGGCGATCCAATCGGCAGCAATCTGCGCACGGGCCTGGGTACGCGCGGGCACGTTCGCGCCACTCAAATCGCATGTCAAACGGTTAAGCCAGCGGATGAACAACACATTGTAGACCAGGATGCCAACGCCGATCACCGTCAACGGCATCACGGCCAGCTCCAACCCCAGCGCCAGGCGCGCGAACCACGTCGCCAGGATCACACCCGCGCCTGCGATCCAGCGCAGCCGACACAGCCACTCCAGGCTGAGGCACAACTCATATTCCACCAATGTCCGGCTCTGCGGCGTCGAGAGGGCCGAGGAAAATCGCTTATCCATACCTGATTATGCTCACTGGCAAAGTAAGAACAACTCCGTATAATTTAAGTATAGACGAGGCGGTAAAGAATGCAACAGGGCCTTATCATTCTAAGCCCCAGAATGTAACTGAGAGAGCTTCCTGAAAAAAACCTGCTCATCACGGGAGGCGCGTTATGAGCGACGAAGATCTGACCCGCGAAACCGGGCCCGCCGAAATCCAGGCATTGCGTGACCGTGTCGCCGAGCTGGAGAAAGCGCAGATCGAATCCGAGCTGCGTGAAAGCCTGGTACGCTTCACCGCATTGATGGACAGTCTAAGGTTAGGTGTCTTATTTGAAGATGCGATGCGGCATGTGTTGTACGTCAACCAGGCATTTTGTCGCCTGTTCAACTTGCCCGGCCCTCAAGCCATCATCGGCGCCGATTGCGCCGCCGCCGCTCAGCATGTCAAAACCATGTTCCGCGACCCTGAGGGCTTTGTCCAGGGCATCGAAGCGCGGCTGGCAGCGCGGGAGATGGTGCACAACGAAGTTTTGTACCTGGCCGATGGACAAGTGTGGGAGCGTGATTATATACCGATTTTCCTTGACGGAGAATGTCACGGCCATTTGTGGCTGTACCTTGATGTGACCGAGCGCATGCGCGCACAGGAGGCGTTGCAGGCAAGTCTGGAGAAATATCAAGCGCTGGTTGAAGCCGCCACGGTCCTCAGCAGTTCCCTGGACCCCGACGCCGTATTGGATCATCTGCTGGAACAGGTGAGCCGCGTGATTCCCAATGACGCCGTGAACATCATGCTCATCGAAGACGGGCAGGCGCGGATCGTGCGCTGGCGCGGCTATGAGCGTATGGGACTGGAGGCGTATGTCTCCAACGTCGTCTTCGATTTACAGCAAACGGCCAACCTGCGACAGATGATCGAGACCGGTGCGCCGCTGGTTATTCCCGACACAGAACTGTATGCCGGTTGGGTGCGGTTGCCGGAAGTGAGCTGGTTGCGGTCGTATGTGGGCGCGCCGATCATCGTGCGCGGCGTGGTCGTCGGCTTTTTGAACCTGGACAAAGCGACGCCGAACTTTTTCACTCCTGCGCATGCGGCCACGCTGCGCGCTTTTGCCTATCACGCCGCGATCGCGCTGGAGAATGCCCGGCTGTATCAGAAACTGCAACAAGAACTTGCCATGCGCGCCCAAATCGAGGCTGCGTTGCGGGAAAGCGAAGCCTATTTCCACGCCTTGTTCGATCAGGCCAGCGACGCTATCTTCATTCAAGATTTGGATGACCATATCCTCGACGCCAACCGGCGCGCCTGTGAAATGCTCGGCTACACCCGCGAGGCGTTGCTGAATATGACTATCCCCGATCTACAAGCCCCGGAGTGCCGGGGGGTCAGAGGCCATGTGATTCAGAACGAACTCAGCCGGTACAAGGGCATGCCCTTCGAGGGGATAGATGTGCGCAGTGATGGCGTGCGCGTGCCGATTGAAGTCACCACCTCCCCATTACGGGTGGGCGAGCGCGAGCTGGCCTTCTCTATCGTGCGCGATATTTCCGAACGCAAGGAAATGGAAGAACGGCTGCGCCGCCAAGAGCGTCTGGCCGCCGTGGGACAACTGGCGGCTGGCATCGCGCACGATTTCCGTAACTTGTTGACGACGATCATCCTCTATGCCCAATTGGGGATGCGCAAACCCGACGTTCCCGCTGCTGTGCTTTCCTACCTGAATACCATCGTCGGCGAAGCCCACAAGGCCACCGACCTGGTCCAACAAATCCTCGACTTCAGCAGTCGTTCGTTAATCGAACGGCAGCCGTTGGATCTGGCGGCCCTCATCGGAGAGGTGTTCGCCATCCTCCGCCGCACCATTCCCGAAAACATCCATATCGCGTTGGAGGTTGGCCCGGGGAAATTCATTGTCGAGGCCGACCCAGGGCGTATCCAACAAGCGTTGACCAACCTGGCGCTCAACGCGCGCGATGCCATGCCGGGCGGGGGCACCTTGCGCATCGGATTAGAACGTCTCTATTTGCCCGCCGGCGCCCTGCCACCGTTGCCGGAGATGACGCGGGCCATCGAAGGTTCGAGGGAGCGCTCCCCCAACCCGGCTTGGATTTGCCTGACCGTCGCCGATACCGGTATTGGGATGACCGATTCGGTGCGGGCACATTTGTTCGAACCGTTCTTCACCACCAAAGAGGCCGGCAAAGGTACCGGCCTGGGGCTGGCGCAGGTTTACGGCATCATCCGCCAGCACGATGGCTATATCGGCGTGGAGACAGAAGTGGGAAAGGGGACAACGTTCCGCATCTACCTGCCGGCGTCGGCAACCGAGGTTGAGGAACCGGCACCGGGGGCGACAACCGTCCCGTTGGGACACGGCGAACTGATTCTGTTGGTTGAAGATAACGCCAATCTGCGCGAAGCCGGAAAAAGCATGCTTGCCGAACTGGGGTATCGTGTGTTGACGGCGACGAACGGGCGTGAGGCATTGACTCTGTTTCGCACTTCTCCTGACATTGCGCTGGTGATTACCGATCTGATCATGCCGGAGATGGGGGGAGAGGCGTTGCTCAACGAACTCAAGCGTTTGCCGGCGACCCGCAAAGTGCTTGCCATCACCGGTTACACCATGCAGATTGGCATCCGGGCCTTGAAAGCCGCCGGCTTTTACGATGTCGTCCACAAGCCTTTCGATGCCGACACTTTGGCCCATGTCATTCACCGTGCGTTGAGCGAACCGTAGCGGGAGCTACGGTGTTTAATGTCAACGGATCGAACGGATTTTAGATGGACATTCCGCTGGCCGTGATCTGGCTTACCCGAAGGCGCCGGGCCGACTATGGTGTGACATCGGCCGGGTGGCAAAACAACCTGGACATCGGGATCAAAGCGTATCTCGTGCGGTTCATCCCACTCGTGTTGGGGATGGGCGGTGCAACTGCTCTTTAGTGGCGGTACAGTGGAATCCCAAACCTGTTCAAGGTTCGCCCGCAGATCCCCAACAAGCTGCGGACTCCGATCTACTTGCAGAGGATACCCAAAATGTTCATCTTTACCAGTCAGAATGGCAGCGTGGGCATTGAAGCAGCGATGCAGGTGTTACGGGATGGCGGATCGGCGCTGGATGCCGTGGAAACAGGCATCCGCCTGGTGGAAGCCAACCCTGACGATCATTCGGTGGGCTACGGCGGCTACCCAAATTTGCTCGGTGAAGTCGAGTTGGACGCCGCGATCATGGACGGCAGCAATCTGACCGGCGGCGCGGTGGGCGCGCTCAAGGGCTATCCCCACCCCATTTCGGTGGCGCGCAAAGTGCTGGAAAAACTGCCGCACGTGTTCCTGGTGGGCGAGGGGGCGATGCGTTTTGCGGCAGAGATGGGCTTCGAGCGGCGCGAGTTGCTCACCGAAGCGGCGCGTGCCGTATGGGAGCAACGTCTCCGCGAAGACCTCCCCCCCGATGTGTTGGCGCACCTCGCGGAGCAATCGGATTTGTGGCGCTATGTCGAAATCGCCACGGATCCCGAGCGGGCGCGCGGCACGACTAACTTCATCGCACAGGATGCGCGGGGCAACCTCGCGGTGGGCGTAAGTACAAGCGGCTGGGCGTGGAAATATCCGGGGCGGATCGGCGATTCGCCGATCATCGGTGCGGGGTTGTATGCAGACAACCGCTATGGCGCGGCGGCCTGCACCGGCACGGGCGAGATGGCAATCCGCGCGGCGACGGCGCACAGCATCGTGTTTTATATGAAAATGGGGCTTTCGGTCATCGAAGCCGGACAGCGGGCGATGGCCGACCTGAACGACCTGGGCGGGCGCTACCTGAGCGGGATGAACTTCATCGCCGTGGACCGCGCCGGCAACCACGTGGGCTTCAGTAGCCGTCCCGATGTGAAGTATCTCTACTTCGCCGATACAATGGACGCCCCCGCCGAAGTCCCACGCCTTCACGTTCCACTCAAAGAACGTTGGGAGAAAATTGATCAGCAGATTTAGCGGATTAGGAATAAGTTCATCTGCTTAATCCGCTAAATCTGCTGACTATTTTGCAGGAGGTGCCTGATGTTTCATGCAGCCGATCGGGTGTTGGTAGGGGTGATGAACAATCCACGCGATTTTGAACTGGCCCGTGACGAGGGCTGGTATCGCATCCCGGTCGCCCACGCGCCGGCTTCGACGACCGATGCGGCAGTGCTGGCTTTCTACTTCACCACGGCGTTCGACGCCGAGAAGTGGGCCATTCACTGGTATGCCGAAGTGCGCGGGCACGAGCTGGTGCGGCGACGTGACCTGTTTCCCGACGAGCCTGACCATCCCCGCGCCGACGCTCCTTACTACAAGCTGCAAATCGGCCCGCTCATCCGCCGCGATCCCCCTATCCTGAGCCTGCGCTGGCGACGGGTGACATTCATCGAGAGCACCTGGGACCGCTTTGCCGCCGCCGAAGAACTCAACGACCTCTACGTATCGGGCGCGGAAGGTCTGTATGTGACGCTCAAAGAGAGCGGTTTCTTCCCGGAACTGAATTACCTTGTCCGCGAAGGCGAAAGCGAGTATCATGTTGATCTGGCCGTGCCGTGCCGCGAGGGTGTCGTGTCCGTCGTGTTGGGCGACGGCCCCGCCCCTGCTCAGGCACTGCGGAACGCCGATCCCGATGCGGTGCGCGCGGCAGTGGCGCGATTGGGCGGGGTGCAGTCGCCGAGAGTAAAAGATGCAACCGCGGATCACACGAATCTTCGCTGATTTTTAGGAGATACTGTATTGGTCAATGAGATATTGAACTTTCCGAAGATTGTTTTTACCGCGGAGTTCACTGAGAGCGCGGAGAAATTCTATAAATCTCTGCGGACTTTGCGCTCTCTGCGGTGCAATAGGAGATTTGCGTAGATCAACGGTTTATGTTCAGGGAAGGTACACACGAATGGCTATCCACTTCACACAATTGACGTCCCACCTCTGGGTGACGCAAAGCGCGCTCTTCGCCACAAACAGCGGCGTTTTTCTGGCAGGAGATGAGGCCTGTCTGATTGATCCGGGCATCGCGCCGGAGTCCATCGAAGAGATCGCGCGTTTTGTGGCCGACAGGGGCGCGACGCCACGTGCCATTGTCCTCACCCATGCGCATTGGGATCACGTCATGGGGCCGGAGTACTTCCCCGGTGTGACGGTCATCGCACACACCGATTACCTGCGCATTTTGCGCGAGCATGGTGCGGACCTGTACCGGCAGATCGGCGTCTGGGAAGCGCAAGCGCACATCCGGCGCGCGCGCCCTTTCATGCTCCCCACCCCCACCTACGTCTTCGATACCGCATTGACGCTTACCCTCGGCGACCTGCGCCTGCGTATCTTCCATGCGCCGGGCCATACTCCGGATCAGTGCGCCGTCTACCACGCGGAAAGCGCCACCCTCTGGGCCGCCGATATGCTCAGCGACATCGAAATCCCCCTCGTCCTCAGTCTGATCGCCTACGAGCACACGTTGACGCATCTGGCAACACTGGAAATCCGTGTGCTGGTTCCCGGTCACGGCGCGCCGACGACGGACGCGGGTGAGATTCAGCGCCGGCTCGCGGCGGATCGCGCATATCTGGCGGAACTGCGGGCGCGGGTCACGACGGCGGTGGCGGCGGGGCACACGCTGGCGGAAACCCTCGCGGCGTGTGCCGATATGCCGTTGCCTCGTCCGTGCGACGATCCCACCCCGCACACGTGGAACGTCGAGAGCGCCTACGCGGAATTGGGCGGGCCGGTGGAAGGGCCGGTAGGGTGGGAGCGGGAATGGTCGGCATAAAGATGCAAGAGGCAGGATGCAGGATAAGAGGTTGAGTCGATGCCGCCTTTGACGACACATTTGGTGGTTGCGGAGCGGGTTTTCCCGCATCTGACGCAGTTTGATTTGTCCGAGTACGGAGCATTTTTAACGGGCAATCTGGTAGTGGACGTGAACAGCTTCACCGCCGTTGCGCGCCGCACCACGCACTTCGTGGGCCGGGTGGATGAAGATGGAGATGCGGCGTTCACCAAGAGTTGCGCGAATTTCCTCACCCAGCGTGAGCGCCTGCTGGCGCGCCCCTGGATGGAGCTAACGCCCGAGGAACGCGCTTTTGTCACTGGCTATCTGTGCCACCTGGCAGCAGATGAGCCGTGGAAGGCAATGGGGGCGCGTTTACAGCAATTGCTGGGGCTGACTTCATTGCAAGATATACCTGTCCCACCTGCCGTGGTCTTGACAGCGTTCAGCGTGTTGAGCCACGCGTTGTTCGTCGATTTTGCTGCCGTGGCCGCCGAACTGCGCACAGCGCCGTTGCCCGATGTGTTCACGCATGTCGCCCACGCCGACTTTTTGCGGATGTGGGACGTCGTGCGGTTGCCGCTGTTGAAAGGGGATTCTCCGGAATCGTTTTTCGAGATGCTGGCGCGCAGTGGGAAAGACGCCGCCGAACTGGCAAAAGTCCGCGAGCAGCACGTCCGCCATTGGGAGGCGGCAGTGGCATTGATCGAGCAGGTTGGCGGCGTGGAGGCGTTTGTCGCGGAGGCCGTCGAACACGCGCTCGAAGTTTTGCCTGCTTTGAACGAGGGGCAATCGTGACCGATCTTTCTTTGGAGCGTATCCGCGCTTACCGCGCACGGACGTATCGCTTGCTGCCGGAACTGCGCTTGAATTCGGCGGACGAAGCCGTGGCCTTCGTCAAAGAGCGCGGCTTCGTCTATTTCTGGCCGATCAAAGGTGTGGAGATGCCGAGTTTGTGGGCTGCCGTCGCCGGTGATCGTCCGGTCGCCGATGAACACGACGATCCCGGCCACAAGACGTGGGGCTGGAAGGACGGTCTGCTCGGCAAGCGACGCTGGTACTACGCCAAAGTATTGCGCAAAAAGGCGACCATCATCGCGCTGGACATCGCCCCGTATTTCTACGCCCTCAGCGAAAACTACGGCGCGCCGGAAGAGGACTACCTCGATCAATACCGTCGTGGCGCGATGACGCAGGAAGCCAAAGCCATCTACGAAGCCTTGCTACGCGAAGGCCCGACGCATACTATCGCCCTGCGCTCCATGACCTTTATGACGACGGCGGAAATGGGGTATCGCTTCAACCGCGCGCTGGATGAGCTTCAGGCCGACTTCAAAATCCTGCCGGTGGGCGTGGCGGAAGCCGGCACCTGGAACTACGCCTTCATCTACGATTGCGTCCACCGTCATTTCCCCGACCTGCCCGAACGTGCGGGCGCGATCAAAATCAGCGAAGCGCAGCGCAAGCTGGTGGAGCTATATTTCCGCTCGGTGGGGGCGGCGCAGCCCGGCGACGTGGCGAAAGTCTTTCAGTGGGCGTCCAAAGACGTGGAACGCGCGATCCATTCGTTGGTAGAAGCCGGAACACTTATCTCCGGCCTGAAAATTCCCGGCCAAAAAGGCGACTGGTTTGCTCTGGCGGACTTTTAACCACGGATCTCCTACCTCATCATTCACCCTTCGGTAGATACACCGGAGCTGCGGGCGATCATTCCCGATGGCTGGCAGGTGCGCGATGCCGAGTATCGCACATTCTGCGATGAGCGCCTGCGCGCCACGTTCCGCGATGCCGGGATTCACGTGATCGGCTGGCGGATATTGCGTGACAGGTTGCGGACGGCGTTGTAATCTGGCGGATTTGCTCATCGAAAAGCCCTGAGGGTATAAAACCTCAGGGCTTTTTTGTGCTATAGGCGGTAACCATCCTGAAACATGACTTTAACCGCATACACGCAATCATGTGTTAGGATTTAGGTAGTCAGCTTTACAGAAATCAAAGAGGTAAATCCATAGGGGTATAGCGCGTTAAATTGGGGAGCAGGAAATGGCGTTGATTTTACTAATCGAAGATAGCCCACTGATGCGTCCGGCATTGCGGGATTTGTTGCAACTCGACGGGCACACCGTCATCACAACCGAAAAGGTTGACGAGGCGCTTAAACTTTTGAGGGACATTCCCGGCGTTGATCTGGTAATCGCAGATTACACCATGCCGGATATGGATGGGGCGACGCTGATACAAAATTTGCGTGAGGATCAAAAATATCGCACGACCCCTATCCTGATGCTGGCATTGAAGGGGGATCAGCGGGTAGGCCGGCAGGCCGTGAGTGTTGGCGCGGATGAATGTTTGACGCCGCCGATTACGGTGGCGATGTTGAGGCATGCTGTCGCTCAGATGCTCAACGGTCATCGCGTTGCACAGCGTCCCCTAACCCTGGTCCCTAATCCCTAGTCCCTGGTCCCTAATCACTATAAGGGAGTACAATGTTATGTCTGCCGCTATAGAGAGAATTCAGAATATCGTGATCGTGACGTTGGGAGAGCGAATGGATATTTTCAATGCCCCGGCGTTGATGAAGCAGCTGAATCAACTGGTGGGCAATGGAGCAACGCGCTTCATTGTGGATCTCTCGGCGGTCCGTATGGTGGATGCGGATGGGGATTACCCTTTACTTCACCTTTTGAAGCGTGCGCAAGAAGTCGGGGGCAGCGTGAGCCTCGTCTGCCCGCAAGGGAATCCCATCCGTGTGTTCTATGAAATGATGCGATTGGATACCCTCTTTGAGATGACCGAAACGCTGGATGCGGCGCTCGCGCAGATAGAGCTAACGCAGGAAGCAGTAGTTTAATTCACCGCAGTCGCCGCTGAGATCGTTTCCCTCTTGAGTGTTGACACTTCTTCTCGCCACAGAGAACAAGATTTCTTAGAGTTCTCAGTGCTCTCTGGGGTAAATTACGCCTCATCACAAAGACAGCAACTTGGATTATAATACGACTTGTATGGAATCTGTGGCAAAGTCATCGCCGGGTCATGAATAACCATGCAACCATCTCTCTCTGCGTGGATCAAGGATCGCGTTGAAGTGCTGCGTCGCTCACTGAGCGAGACGCGGCGCAATTTTTACATGCACCCGGAACTCTCCGGCGAGGAAAAACGAACCGCCCACATCATCGCTAACCGGCTGCGCAAACTGGGACTGACCGTGCAGACCAGAGTGGGCGGCTATGGTGTGGTGGGTGTGCTCGAAGGTGCTCGCCCCGGCCCGACCGTCGCCTGTCGGGCAGATATGGATGCCCTACCCGTGCAAGACACGCTGGAGACGCCCTATCGTTCGTCGGTGCTGGGGGTCAAGCACGCCTGCGGGCACGATGTCCACATGGCGGTGGCGCTTGGAGCGGCGGAGGTGCTCGCGGCGCTGCGGGATGACTTCGCCGGGACGGTCAAATTCATCTTTCAGCCGGCAGAAGAATCGCTCGAAGGCGCGCGCGCTATGCTGGCCGCCGGGGTGATGGCTGATCCCCGACCGGACGTTATCCTCGCGCTGCATGTCTCCCCGATCCCGGTCGGCACGGTGGGAGTGGCGACGGGACTGTGCCTTGCGGGGATGGAAGAATTCCGGGTGTCCTTTTCTGGCCAGACGACCAACCTCGACGTACTGATCGCGCGCGCCGCATCGGCGTTGCGCGCCCTCAGCGGTGGCGGCGCGCCGGGCGGCATGGCTACTTTCAACGCACTTGTCCGCGCCATGCGCGCCGGCACAGTCTCCACACACAATGTACTGGTGAGCTGTTGGCCTCAGAACGGCGACACGACCGCGCATGAGCACTTGCTGGGGCTGGTAAGCCTGCCGCAGATGGATTTGCAGGACGAGGTCCATGCGCGTATCCGGCAAATCCTGGAAGATGTGGTGGCCGGGACAGGTGTGACGTATGATCTGCGCTTTACCTTCTCCAACCCTCCCGTCATCAACGACGCGGCGGTGGTGCGCGAAATGTTGCCCGTCCTCAAAACCGTCGTCGGCGCGGATAATGTGTGGGTGTTCCGCTCACCCTACCCCTTTGCCCACGAGGATTTCGCGTTGTACCTGCAACACGCGCCGGGCGCCTTGTTCTGGCTGGGAATCGCCAATCCCGCAAAAGGCATCGCTCATCTGTTGCACACGCCCGATTTCGACGTGGATGAGGACGCGCTGGTCGTCGGCACACGTGTTATGACCACATTGTTGTTGCATTTCCTTCGATAAAGGTGACGGTGTTCTCTTGATTGCGCGTGGGGATGCGCTATAATCTAAGTGTTTTCAAACATATTCGCATCCCGCACGGTGCTGGCGATGGCGCAGTCCGAGAACAAACCGAAAATCCTGTACATTGACGATGCCCCGGCCTCCAGACGGCTTGTGCAGCGGCTGTTGTTCGCCCATTATGAGTTCTTCGAGGCACCGGACGGCCTCAGCGGCATTGATAAAGCCGTCGAAGTTCAACCGGATTTGATCCTCGTGGATTTGAACCTCCCGCAGTTTACCGGTTACGAAGTTGCCACGCGCCTGAAATCGCTGTTCCCTCACGTGCCGGTGGTGGCCTTGACGGCGGACATGACCGAGCACGTGCGAGAGCACGCCCTGGCTTCCGGCTGCGATGGCTACATCGCCAAACCCATTGATGCCGATACCTTTGTGGAGCAGATCGCCCATTTCCTCGGCGGGCGACGCGAAATTCTGGAAGATGACAGCTTCCGCGACGCCTATCAGCAGACGCTGGTCGTGCGTATGGAAGAAAAGGTTCGCGAGTTGACCCAGGCGCTCAAGAGCAACGCAGAGTTGAACACGCAGCGCGATCAACTGCTCAAAGAAGTCCAGCGACGCGCACGCCTGCTTGAGGCCGGCGCCAGGGTTAGCCAGACGATTACCTCGATTCTCCACCTCGACACATTGCTGCAAACCACCGTACAGGTAATCGGCGAGGAATTCGGATTCCACTATGTCGGCATTTTCCTGGTGGACGAGACCGGTGAGTGGCTGGTGCTGCGCGCCGAGTCCGGCCCAAGCGGCACGCAGATGGCAGCGGAGGGCTACCGCCTCAAAGTAGGAAGTCTCACGATGGTAGGGGCAGCGACCGGCCGCCGTCAGCCATTCCTGGCGCAGGACATGGAAGCCGAAACGCTGCCCTTGCTCGACACGCGGCTGCCGCTGACCCGCTCGGCGATGGCATTGCCGCTTATTATGGGAGACAATCTCGTCGGCGCGCTGACCGTGCAGAGCATCGTCGAAAATGCTTTCGATCAGGACGCCGTGCGTGCCTTGCAGGCGGTGGCCGATCAATTGGCGACGGCGATCGGCAACGCGCGCCTGTACGACGAGAACCAAAAGTTGCTGGCGCAGGCCGAGCGCCGCGCGCGCCTGTTGGAAGCGACGGCCCAGGTGGGACGAGTGATTACCTCCATCCTCAACACCGACGCGCTGCTCAAGAAGACCGTGGACATTCTGTGCAACGTTTATGGCTTTTCTTATGCGGGCATTTTCCTGGTGGACGCGACGGGGGATTGGGCCGTGTTGCGCGCCGGCCATGGGGAAGCCGGCGCCGAGCCAATCACCGAAGGCCACAAGCTCAAAGTCGGCGGCCTCTCGATGGTGGGGATGAGCATCGCCGAACGCAAACCGCTCATCGCTTCAGATATCGGTGAGGAACCCCTCCAGCTTGAAAGCCCGCATCTGTCGCTGACACGCTCCGAGATGGCGCTGCCGCTCATCGTGGGCGACAAAGTCATCGGGGCAGTGTCGGTGCAAAGCCGCGAGGAAGCGGTGTTCACCGCAGAAGATATGACCACGCTGCAAGCCATGGCCGATCAGTTAGCCATTGCCATTGACAACGCGCGGCTGCTCCATGACCTGGAAACCACCCACGCCGAATTGGTGCGCACCAAAACCTTCGAGGCAATTGCCACCGCAACCGGCGAGGCCATCCATTGGGTGGGTAACAAAGCCGCGCCGATCCCCGGCAGTGTGGCGCGCGTGCGCGAGGATGTCACGCGCTACTTGCTGATGGCGAACGCGCTTTTGGACGAGGCGCCTGCCGGGCTGCGCGAGCACAAGTTCGCCCAGATGCTGACATTGGCAGTGGAGAGCCTCACCGGGCTTGCTGCCGGCCTGGACCTGTCGGAAATCCGCGAGGAACTGGCACAGCAACCGCTCAAACGACTGCAACGCATGCTCAGTGTGGCCTCTATCTTTGAGGACCTGACCATCATCGAACAAAGCGCGCGGGCGATCCTGAACATCAAGGAAGACTTGATCGGACCGGCGCGGCAGAAGCGTCTGGAACCGGTCTTTTTGCCGGATCTGTTGCGCGAAACAGTGCGTTCGATGGGCATCCCGCAGGAGGTCGTCCGCTTCCTGCTGGTCGAAGACGTGAAACCCGTCCTGGCCGACCCCGATCAACTTGCCCATGTCTTCATCAACCTGATCAAAAACGCGATGGAAGCGATGTACAAAGTGGAGGACAAAAAACTGTTTATCTGGGTGCGCACGGCGGACGACCCGCGCTTTGTCGTCACCGATGTTACGGACAACGGGGAAGGCATTCCACCGGAGATGATTGACAAAATCTGGGTGGCGTTCTACACCACCAAAGGGGATCGCGGAGGCACGGGGCTGGGCCTTCCGGCATGCGCCAAGATTGTCAATCAATTGGGGGGCAAGATTCTCGTCGAAAGTGTGATCGGCGAAGGCACAACCTTCAGTGTATATCTGCCAGTCATGCAGGCTTAAAGAATACGGAGTAAGGAGATGGACGAAGAAATCAAAGTATTGCTTGTGGATGATGAAAAACTGGTGTTACGGAGTATGGAGAAATCGTTGTTGCGGGCCGGCTTCGATGTGGAATCTGCTGGTAACGCGAGCGATGCGCTGGCGCTGTTCCAACAAGCGCGGGAGGAAGGGGTACCTTTTGACATCGCCATTCTGGATTTGAACATGCCGAACCTCGAAGGTCAGGAAGACCCCAACGCGGGGTTGCAGCTCCTAAGCAAACTCCTGGAAGTCCAGCCGGATTTTGCGGTCGTGGTGCTCACGGCGTTCGACGAGGTGGAGCGGGCCAAAGAAGCCGTCAGACGCGGCGCGCGGGCCTATTTTGTCAAGGGCCGCGAGGCGGATCTGATCGCGCTTGTAGAAAGTATTGTTCAAGCATAGGGTGGAGGAAACAGGAATGGACAAACCAACGTTAGCCGAACGTCGCGCGGCTTTGCTGCATGCCGGGGCGCAGGTCAGCCGCAATATCACCTCTATTTTGGACCCGGAGGTCTTGTTACCCAGGACGGTAGACTTCATCTGTGAAGCCTTTGGGTTTTATTACGCCGGCGTTTTTCTGCTCGACGAGAGTGGAGAATGGGCAGTCCTGAAGGCCGGCTATGGTCCTGCCGGTGCGGCCATGCTCGCCGAAGGGCACAAATTGCGCGTGGGGGGCCTTTCGATGATCGGCGCGGCCACAGGACGCAACAAGGCGCTCATCGCGCTGGATGTGGGGGATGAACCGGTGCACTTCAAAAACCCGCACCTGCCGTTGACCCGTTCCGAAATGGCTCTGCCGCTGGCCATCGGCGACAAAGTCATCGGCGCGCTGACCGTGCAAAGCGCCGAAGAGGCCGCTTTCTCCGAGGACGACATTACCGCCCTGCAAGCCGTGGCCGATCAGTTGGCAGTGGCGATCAACAACGCGCACCTGTACACCGAAAATGCCCGGCTGTTGGCGCAAGCCACACGCCGCGCGCGCCTGCTCAAGGCCGCCGCCGATGTGGGCAAGGACGTGACCTCCATCCTGGATATGGATACCTTGTTGCAGCGGATGGTGGACATCATCTGCGAAGCGTATGGTTTCTACTATGCCGGCGTCTTCCTCCTCGATCCGACCGGCACATGGGCCGTGCTGCGTGCCGGGCGCGGAGAAGCCGGCGCGGCGATGGTCGCCGCAGGGCACAAACTCCAGGTGGGTGGACTTTCGATGATCGGCGCCGCTATCGCCGAGCGCAAAGCGCGCATTGCGTTGGATGTGGGCGAAGAGGCGGTCTTCTTCAAGAATCCGTACCTGCCGTTGACGCGCTCCGAAATGGCGCTGCCCCTCGTCATCGGCGATCAGGTCATCGGCGCGGTGACGGTGCAAAGCGTCGAGCCGGCGGCCTTCACGCCCGAAGACATCAGCTCCTTGCAAGCCATGGCCGATCAACTGGCGGTGGCGCTGAACAATGCGCGCCTGCTCCGCGAACTGGAAGCGGCGCACGCGGAACTCGTCCGCACCAAAACGTTCGAGGCCATCGCCACGGCGACGACCGAGGCCATTCACTGGATCGGCAACAAGGCACTGCCCATCACCGTCAGCGTGCAGCGACTGCGTGAAGACCTGGAGAGCCTTGCCCAAACCGCGCCTGACGTGGTGGACTCGATGCGCGAGGATTTGCTGTTGATCGAGGACAGCGCGCGGCTGATCGTTCAGGTGAAAGAGCACCTCATCGGTCCGGCCCGCGAATATAAACCCGCCCCGGCGATGATCGAGGACATCGTCAAAGACACCGTGCGGGTGATGAACATCCCCGCCACGGTGATTGACTACACTCTGGCTCCTGAAGTCCCGTTGGGGATCGTAGATGCAACGCAGTTGAGCCGCGCCTTTCGCTACGTATTGCAAAACGCCCTGGAGGCGACCGAAGATGTCGCCGCGCCACACATCCACGTCGAAATCGCGCCGTCGGAGGAAAACGGTCTACGCTATGTGGTCACGCACATTGCCGACAATGGGCCGGGCGTTCCCGAAGCCGACATGCACAAGATTTGGGCCTCCTTCTACACCACCAAAGGGGCCAAGCACGCCGGCCTGGGCCTGCCGGCCTGCGCGCAAATCCTCAAGCAGATTGACGGCAAGATCGTCGCGCGGCGTCGCCCGGAGGGGGGTATGGTTTTCGAGCTGTTTGTACCGGCCTTTGGCGGAACGGAGACAGAAAGCCCTGCCCGATTGCCTGTTGGGAGACGCTTCCTGCTGGTGGATGATGATGACGTGTGGAGTCGGTTCGTCATGCGGACGCTTGTGGAAGCACATAACATCGTCACCCGCGCCGTGAACGCCGAAGGCCCCTACACCGACTTCGACGCAATCATCGTGGATGATGTCTTGGAAGCTGCGGATAGCGTGAAGATTTTGAAGCACATCGCCAGGGCCGGTGCTGCCGGTAAAACGCTGGTTGTGGCTTCGAGCGTGCAGGTCGAGCGGATGATGGAGCTGTTACAATTAGGGGTGCGCGACGTAGTCGTTAAACCGTACACGCGGACGGCATTGGCGGAACGGCTGGCTTAGGTTCCCGTTCCTGCGCATGGATGGGGCATAATGCCCGGCGATAAATCGTCGGGCGAAAAGGACAAAGCGTGGTAAACCGCCCTTACTGTCGCTCCCGTAGGGACAAGTGTTCAAACGTCCCTACGGGGTCCAAGCTCCTGTCCCGCAGGGACATCTGAGCTTTACTTGACGCTTGAGCGTCGGGGCGCATAGAGGGAACATTCGCCTCCCGTAGGGACGCTTGATCGTCGGCGTCATCGAACAGGGGGCGAGTTATTTACCGGGAATCGAACGACTCCACGGCGTCGGGATAAGCGGCCAATCCCTGGCGTATGGTTTCCAAAAGCCAGGGGCGTTCTTCCTGGGGAATAAAAGCCGCCTCGACGGAATTCCGCAGCATGTGATAGACATGGTGCGGCGTCATGCCCAGGGCGCCGACGGCGACGGCGTATTCGTCGGCGAGCGTCGTGTCGCTGATGCTCGGATCGTCGGTGTTAAGGGTGACGCGCAAGCGCAGATTGTACAGATCGAGCAAGGGATGTTGCGCCATGCCCCACACCGCGCCGGTCTGCAGGTTGCTCGTCGGGCAGACTTCCAGGGTCACGCCCCTCTCGTAGAGCAGTTGCACGACGGTTGAATCTTCTATGGCGCGGATGCCGTGGCCGATGCGCTCCGCATTGAGCTGCGCCACAGCGGTGTAGACGCTCTGCGCGCCGGCCCACTCCCCCGCATGGATGGTGATGTGGACGCCGGCTTCACGGGCCTGCCGAAACGGCTCCGAAAATCGCTCGGCGGGAAAACTGATCTCATCCCCGACCAGATCAAGCCCCCGCACCAGGTCTCCAAAATGGGCAATGCTGAGTTCGGTGATTTCGTGGGCGATTTGTAGCGATTCTCTGCGGGGAATGCTCAAAATCAGGCAGGTGCGCGTGCCGGTCTCGGCCTGTGCGTTGCGGGTGGCCTCTTTGACCCATTCGACCACATCGTTCAGCGAGAAATTCTGGGCATGCGCCAGCGCCTCGGGGTTGAAACGCAGTTCCAGGTAGCGGATGTTATCGTGCGCCGCGTCAACAATGGCCTCACGCACAATACGCTGCACCGCCTCTTTGGACGTGTAGAAGTGTCGCAGCAGTTGAAATTTCCCCAGAAAACGCTGGTAATCGGGCGGATCGTCGGTAATCTGGACGTAAGGCCGCAACTGCTCGACATCGTAGCTGGGCAGGTCAATGCTGTGTTCAAGGGCGATTTCTGCCAGCGTGTTGAGTCGCAGGGAGCCTTCCAGATGCCGGTGCAGGTCAATCTTCGGCAGACTGCGCGCCCATTCCCACAGATGTTCCAACTCTTCGGGCGGCCTCGTATCTTTTAACATGCCTTTATCTTGCTTCATCATCATAACTTCAGCTAAGGGATTAACGCCGATGACGCGGCGTGGTCGGTTCAGCCTTCTCCTGACCGACATAGCGCGTGATATTCATCCGCATGTCGGACCGCAGATGACAATCCTTGTATTTCTTGCCACTGCCACACCAGCAAGGGTCATTGCGACCGAGTTTCTGGGCACCCTGACCGGCACGTGCGGGCATCGGGGGCTGTTCACCGCCGCGATTGATGCGCAGAACCGGCTGGCGCGTCGGCGCTGCCGGCCGCTGTGCCGGCGCTGTGCGGGTTGGCTGAGGAGCCAGGAAGAGCGAGCGCACGATTTCGGTCTGCACCGAGCTTAACATGGCCTGGTAGGTTGCATAAGCCTCTTTTTGATAGGCGACGATGGGATTTTGTTGTCCGACGGCACGCAATCCGATCCCTTCGCGCAACACATCCAGGTCGGTTAGATGGCGCACCCAATGGTTGTCCAGTTGTTGCAACATCAGTTGGCGGTCACGGAATAACCGCGCCACGTCAACAATGATGTTTTTGATCCGTTCCTCCAGTTCTTCAGGCATACGGCGGATGGGCTGATCATACCATTGGGCGACCGTTTCGTAGCCGATATCCTTGTGAATCCGCGCGATGATCATGGCGGCGAAAGGATCGCGCATTTCGGAAAGTGCCTGCAAAGACACCTCCTCCTGGCGCATGCTGTGATAAGTGCGTTCGCCAAGCTGCCGGTTGAGGTCCCAGTAGGACTGTTCCGCCTTGCGAATGAACTCCGCGATCATCGCATCGGGCGTCATCTGGCGCAATTGCGCCACGGTGTAGCCGCGAAGCACCGGAACGGCCGTGCGCAGTTCCGCAATCAACCCTTCGAGGTCCCACTCGTCCGCATCCCCCTGGGTTTTCGGCTCGACGATGCGTTGGACAACGCCCTTGAGCATATCCATCAGGTCATCGTGCAAATCTTCGCGGCTGAGGAGCTTGGCGCGTTCGGCATACACCACCTCGCGCTGCTTGTTGACCACATCATCGTATTCGAGCACGTGCTTGCGGATGTCGAAGTTGTAACCCTCGACGCGCTGTTGGACCGACTCGATGACTTTGGCAATGGCGTTGAACTCCAGCGGCGCATCATCCAGACCGGCGCGCTCCATCCACGGTTTCAGTCGCTCACCGCCGAAACGTTTCAGCAGCTCGTCTTCCAGTGAAATGTAGAAGCGGCTCGAACCGGGGTCGCCCTGGCGTCCGGCGCGCCCGCGCAACTGATTGTCAATACGGCGCGCCTCGTGACGCTCTGTGCCGATGACGTGCAACCCACCCAGGTCGTAGACGCGCTTGCGGTCGCGCTCACACTGCTGCACGCGCTTGTAGAGCACTTCGGCCCAGCGTTCGGGGTATCGGGTCATCGGATCAATCCCCTGACGCGCCATTTTGAGTGCGTCTTCCCACGCCAGCGAGGGGATTTGGGTCAGGTCCACACCTTCACGGCGCAGGTCATCGCGCGCCATGCCTTCCGGGTTGCCGCCCAGAAGAATGTCCACACCGCGCCCGGCCATGTTCGTGGCGATGGTCACGGCCCCCGGCTGCCCGGCCTGCGCGATGATGACCGCTTCCTGCTCGTGGTACTTGGCGTTGAGGACATTGTGGGGAATCTGCCGCGCCTTGAGCATTTTGGAGAGTCGCTCGGAGGTTTCGATGGCCGTTGTGCCCACCAGTACCGGTCGTCCGGCCTTGTGCACCGCCTCGATTTCGCGGATGACCGCATTGAACTTCGTCATTTCGTTCTTGTAAATCTGATCAGGCATGTCCAGGCGGCGGTAGTAGCGCTCCTCGTTTGGGCCATCGTAGACGGTGACTTTGTAGTTATGCTGTTCGGGGAGTACGCCGGCAAAAGCAACGTTGGAATCCTCGGGCCGGACTTCGTGCGCCTTCAGATTGCCGAACTGCGCGCGATATTCCACATTCGTCGGCAGGACGACGACATCCAGATTGTAGATTTTGCGCAATTCTTCGGCTTCTGTGGCGGCGGTACCGGTCATACCGGCCAGTTTGGTGTACATACGGAAAAAGTTCTGGAAGGTGATGGTGGCGTAGGTCAACGATTCGCGGCGGATTTCGACGTGTTCTTTGGCCTCGATGGCCTGGTGGAGGCCCTCGGAGTAACGTCGCCCGAACATCAGCCGCCCGGTGAATTCATCCACGATGATGATTTCACCGTCGCGCACCACGTACTCTTTGTCGCGCTGGAAGAATTCTTTGGCGCGCAAGGCATTATCGAGATAGGGGAGCATATGCGCGTGTTGGGGATCGTAAATGCTCTCGCCCTCGGGGATGTGAAGCAACCGCTCCACTTTTGCGGTACCTCTCTCGGTAAGAATCACCGTTTGGGTGCGGAGGTCAATCTCGTAATCCCCGTCTTCGTCCTGAGCCGCGGAGGAATCACCGGCCTCTTCCTCTTCGTCCTCGTAGTCATCTAAATCCTCACTGACCTTGCCCCGACCGTCCTTTTTGGGACGCAGCCGGGGGACGATTTCCGCAAAACGTCGGTACAGCTCCGAAGATTCTTCCGCCGGCCCGGAGATGATGAGCGGCGTGCGGGCTTCGTCAATAAGGATACTGTCCACCTCGTCAACGATGGCGTAATGCAGCTCACGTTGCGTGCGCTGATTCAGGTCAATGACCATGTTATCGCGCAGATAGTCGAAGCCGAACTCGTTGTTGGTGCCGTAGGTGATGTCGGCGCGATAGGCTTCGCGGCGCGTGATGGGGCGCAGGTACTGATAACGATCGTCATCGGAGGTATAATCGGGATCATAGACGAATGAGGCTTCATCCGGCTTGCCCGCGCCGGACTGAATCACGCTGACCCGGACGCCGAGGGCGTGGTAGACCGGCCCCATCCATTGCACACCGTATTTGGCCAGATAATCGTTGGGCGTGACCAGGTGCGCACCCTGCCCGGTCAGCGCGTTGAGATACAACGGCAATGTCGCCACCAGGGTCTTGCCTTCGCCGGTGCGCATTTCAACGACCTGGCCTGCATGGAGGATCATGCCGCCGATCAACTGCACGTCGTAGGGGCGCAGCCCGATGGTGCGGCGGCTTGCCTCGCGCACTGCGGCAAACGCCTCCGGTAAGAGGTCGTCCAGCGTCTCTCCAGAAGCCAGGCGTTCTTTGAACTCGGAGGTCTTGGCGCGCAGAGCTTCGTCCGAAAGGGCCTGGAACGCGGGTTCCAGCGCATTGATGTTCTGAACCGTCTTTTGCAAGCGCGCAATCGTGCGCTCGTTGGGATCACCCAAAATACGCTGTAGGAAGCTTTTTGCCATCCTGTTCTCCTAAACTCATCATTGTATCTCATTATACCATAGGCAAGGTGCGATACAATTTTGATGATAGGGCTATCGCATTTGGTCGCTTCCGGTAACTGAATATGGCCTAAAGACGCCGCTTTAGCGGCACAACAGACAACACTCTGACCGTGCCACTTCCGGGTCAGGCATGGGCAAACACAATCTGGAGACCGGCCTGAGCATCGCCCGAGCGTGCTGGTCTGAAAATACACGGCACTCCTGGAAGCATGGGGACCGGGTACAACATGGTCATTCGAGCAGGATAACACGTTCAGGCAGCATAATCGCCGGTTTGGCTGGATAGCAGAGGCCATATTAACGGCATGGCCCCCCGGCGAGGGGGGTTCCGGGGGGCCACCAGCCAAGGAAAGGAGGAGAGGTGCGATGGAATGTGTTAACCATCAAAACCTCATTCACCCTTATCATACCGTTTTTTCAGGCCAAACAAAGTGACGAATGGCTACTTCTTTTATGACGTAACTCCGTGAGGGTTCCGGGTACATTTCAACTTGGGGAAAAAGCCGGATCAACCTCTGATTTAACCGCAGAGTTCGCCGAGAGCGCGGAGCAATCTTTGATAACTCTGTGCTCTGTGGTAAAAGCCGCCCCTGTCCTGAAATGCGCCCGGTTCTGCGGTTTTTGTTCAAAAGCCTGTACTGTGATATACTATTGAAGTATACGCTAACCTGAGGAGGAACCATGAACGAAGAACTGAAAAACCCAACAGTAGAAGTCAATGAAGTCGCGGAGAAGGACACCACAGCACATGAGGAGGTCATCGCCGAGACGGTCAACATCGAGCAAGGCGGCGCCCAAAATGTCAAGGCCGAGACAGTACACATCAATCAGGGCGGCGTCGCCCACGCCGAGGGCAAATTCATTGATGTGCAGGAAGGCGGCATTGCCCTGGCGATAGGCGAAAATATGACGGTCACCGACGGCGGCGTGGCCGTAGTCGTGGCTGAAGACGTCAGGATGACCGAATCTGTGGCGCTGTTCGTCGCAGCAAACCAGATCAGCGGCGAGGATACGAAGATCATCTTCGACATGCGCGCAGCGGTTGTCTTTGGCGTGGTGATGGGGTTTGTCGCCGGCCTGCTGAGCAAACTTTTCGGACGCAAAGCGTAAACGCAGCTTTATGGATGGTGTCTCCGCAAAACAGCCGTCAGCCCAGGCCGAGTGGGACGATCTGCGCGCCCGCATCGCTGCATTGGAAAGCCTGCAAGCCGAATATGAGGCGCTGACGGCGAACTATGCGCGGGAGCGCGCACAAAGGCGTCTATCGGATGCGCTGCGTCGGGTAGCACAGATCATCAGCAGCACGCTTGATCTGGATGAGCTTTTGTCGCTCATCCTCGAACAACTAAAAACCGTGGTCTTCTATGATCGGGCGACGGTGTTGTTGCTGCAGGATGAACAGTTTATGCTGGCGGCAGGATACGACACCAACGAGCCGACCATAGCGCCTTTTACGTTGCCACGCGATCACAATGCGCTGATCACCGAGATGCTGCACACCAAACGCCCGGTGTTGATCCCCGATGCGACGCGCGATACACGGTGGGGCTTCCCCACTGCCATGCAAACGGCGCACTCCCTCATCAGTGCCCCGCTGTTGTTGCAAGATCAAACCATCGGCATCCTCTCTGTGGGACGGCGGGATGCCCTCGCTTACACCGAAGCGGATGCCGAGGCCGTGTTTGCCTTTGCCGGACAAATCGCAATTGCCGTACACAATGCACAATTGTATCGTCAGGCGCAGGATCGCTCACGGCGACTCTCGCTGCTCTACGAGATCGCCCTGGATTTGACCTCGACGCTGGACCTCAACACCGTATTGACCACGGCCTGCCGCAAATTGGTCGAGTATTTCCCTGCCGGCAATCACAGCGGCCTGGCATTTTTTGATGATGCCCGGCAATATGCGGAGGTCATTGCGGAATACCCCGACCATGGCGCATTAGGCATGCGGCTATCCTTAGCGGATAACCTGGCAACCCGCAAAGTGATCAAGACATTGCAACCCCTGGCGATTGATGATGCCCGGCACGATCCCCTGATGCGGCCGGTATGGGACGAAATGCGAACATTGGGGGTCTTTTCGATCCTCATTATTCCCGTCATCATCAAGGGGCGTGTCGTAGGCACACTCGGCCTGGACGCGCTTGAAGCACCGCACCACTTTTCACCCTCCGACGTCGCCCTGGCGCAAACGATCGCGGCGCAGTTGGGCGTTGCCATCGAGAACGCCAAATTGTATGCCTCGGTCCAGCAGGAGTTGGCTGAACGCCGGCGGGTCGAGGAGGCGCTGCGTCAGTACACTTTGGAGCTTGAGGCCAGCAATGCGGAACTCGATGCCTTCGCGCACACCGTCGCCCACGACCTGAAAAATCCCCTGACGACGATGATCGGATTTAGCACGTTGCTGGAGTCGCGCTTCCAGCGAATGTCGCCGGAGCGGGTGGCGGAAGATTTGAAGCGTATCACTATGACCGGCTACAAGATGAGCAACATCATCGAGGAGCTTCTACTTCTGGCAAGTGTGCGGAAGGTGGAAGAAGTGCAAACTGCCCCGCTGGACATGGCGGCGATCATCACCGAATCGTTATTACGTTTAAGTGGGTTGATCGGGGATGTCCATGCCGAAATCACCTACCCGAACACGTGGCCGGTCGCGCTGGGCTACGCCCCCTGGGTCGAGGAGGTGTGGACGAACTACATCAGCAACGCGCTCAAGTACGGCGGACGTGAGGATGTGGGGCTTCCACCACGAGTGGAGTTGGGATTCGACGAGCAGCCCGATGGGAAGATCCGCTTTTGGGTCCGCGATTATGGCCGCGGGCTGCAGCCGGAAGAACAGAGCCGTCTGTTTACCCCGTTTACCCGGCTGCATCAAGTACGCATCGAAGGTCACGGTCTGGGGCTTTCCATCGTTCGCCGCATCGTCAAAAAGCTCAACGGCGACGTCGGCGTCGAAAGTGAAATCGGACGCGGCAGCTTGTTTTGGTTCACATTGCCGACACCCCTTATCACTTGCGGATCTGGCGATCCGCTCGAAGCACGCGGAGCGGACGACCCGCGCGAAGCTGGGTGAGCTTTATCACTCTTGCTCCACTCTTGCTCCGAGGGGAACGCCAGTTCCCCGTCCGCGGATCTGGCGATCCGCTCGAAGCACGCGGAGCGGACGACCCGCGCGAAGCTGGTTGGGCTTTATCACTCTTGCTCCGAGGGGAACGCCAGTTCCCCGTCCGCGGAGCTGACGATCCGGGAACGCGGATCTGACGATCCGCTTGAAGCCGGGTGGAAGAAACGCGGATCTGGCGATCCGCTTGAAGCACGCGGAGCTGGCGACCCGCGCGAAGCTGGGTGAGCTTTATCACTCTTGCTCCACTCTTGCTCCGAGGGGAACGCCAGTTCCCCGTCCGCGGATCTGGCGATCCGCTCGAAGCACGCGGAGCGGACGACCCGCGCGAAGCTGGGTGAGCTTTATCACTCTTGCTCCACTCTTGCTCCGAGGGGAACGCCAGTTCCCCGTCCGCGGATCTGGCGATCCGCTCGAAGCTGGTCGGAAGAAACGCGGAGCTGACGATCCGCTTGAAGCTGAACATTCTGCATATTGAAAATGCCCAACTCAGCGTGCACCCGACGGGTGGGAATCTGCGTGTTTTCAGGCAGTTTACGTGGCTTGGAGCTGATTCCAATGGCTACTGCCTCCCCGCGGGTAACGCAAACCGTTGGGCAGTGGGCCACATAGTCAAAACGGTTCTCCGATATTGAGTTTTGCCCGGCGCTTGAGCGCCGGGAAGCATAGGGTGGAGTGCGAGAGCACGCAGAACCCGGAAGCGGCTCAAGTCGCACTCCACCTGACCTCTGACGGCTAATCGCCGACCGTAAATAGCATCCCTTCGCTACGCCCCCGCACCTCCGGAAGATACATCTCACTTGCCGTGGCGGGCAACACGCGATATTCACCCGGAATCGCTGCGCGCAGGTAATAGCGCACCTCGTAAGTCCCGGCTGCCAGTTGGCGCGCGTAGAAGACGGCACGCTCATCGCGCAGTTCCCGACGATCGAAGGTGGGCCACCACCAGATATGGCTGGTATTGATGCGTCGCGTTTCGGGTTCTGCGCCCTCTTGTTCGGTATTGAGGGTGGGGTCCACCGGTTCCATCCCCGCCGGATAGGCATCCTCAAGCACAAGGTAATTGCGCATGCGCGGCAGAACCAACGTCAACCGCACCTCGACCAGCTCGCCGGGTTTCGCCGAGGTCACAGGCGTGCAGTCGCCGAGGTCTTCATTCCATCCCAGGGCTTTAAGTGGGCCGCTGACCGCGCAGTAGCGACGCTGCACCGTAATTCCCCGGCTTTCGGCTTCCACCTTTTCCACCGGCTTGTAAAGGGCCAGGTGGGCGCTGTAGTACAGCGTCCCGTTGCCTTCACCGCGCGAGACTTCGAGGGCGTTCGGCCACTCGCGCAGCAACTCGCTCACCGGGATGGTGTACTCGACAGGCTCGCGCAGGTTCTCCGCCGTCACCTGCCCCGTGCCGCGCGGCACGGCGTTGACCGCCACCCCCCAGGTGTAATCGGCCTGCAATTCCCCGGTCGCCAGCATGACATCGGTGAGGGCGATGATGGCCCATGTGGTTTCTTGCGTGGTTTCCCAACGGTCGGCACTGCGGGCAATCATCAGCCAGCGGGTGGCCTGTGGAATCAGCGGATCATCGGGCGCCAGGCGCGCCAGCGCGTCCAGAGCGATGGAAGTGGTGCGCGTCCACGTCACCCAGTAATCGCTGTCCAGGCTTTCCCAGTGCGCGCCCCTGGCGGTGATATTGGCGTCGGCGCGCAGGTCTTCCAACAACGTCGCCACGCGCGGATCGACGGGGTCTTTCAAAGCCAGAGCCAACGCCAGGTAAGCACGCCCCGTCACTTCAAGCTGCTCCCGCGCCTCGAACAACGCCGTATCCGCACCGGCAGGCCACTCATAGCCGGCCTCACTGAGAACATAGAGCGTGAAAGCCTGCGGCAGCGTGCGCGCATTGCCCCGCAGACCCCCGGCCAGCGTGTCCTTCAGATACTCCAGGGCGCGGTTCAGCCGGTTGTCGCGGATGTCGAACCCGGCGCGTTGCGTCTGGATCAACGCGAAGGCCACGTAAGCCGTCATCTGCATATCGCTGCTATCCTTCCACCACCCCCAACCGGAGTCTGGAAGCTGGCGGGAGTAGAGTTCCTTCAACGCCCCGACGACCAGCTCCCGGAGTTTGGCTTCCAGCTCGGAATTGGAGACGCCCAACGACTTGAGCGCGCGATAGCTGACGACATTCGGCAGGAAACGGCTGACCAGTTGCTCGGTGCAGGCGTGCGGGAAATATTCCAGGTAGGTGAGTCCCTCGGTCATTCCGGCAGCCAGCGTCGGCTCCAGGCGCACGGTGAGATAGCTGTCCGGCCCGGCTTCCGGCGGGATGACGATGGCTTCCAGCCGCGTCCCGGCTTCGGTCAACGCGCCGGTCGTGCCGAACACGTCCGGGGTCTCGTAGCGGTAGATGGGCAGCGCGTGATCGGATTCACGGCCTACGGTGGGGCGCGCCGCATCGCGGTAGCCGCCACCCTCAACGCTGAAAGTCAGCTCCGCCACATCCGCATCGGCGGGCACATCCAGCGTCCAGCTCACCCGCACCCGCCCATGCGCCGGCACGCTGATTTGCCGACTCGCTGCTGTGTCGCTTTGCGAGTTCGCCGATTCGCCGATTCTCATATTCGTATCCAACCGCACCGTCGCATCTATATCCGCGTCGGTGTTGTTGTGAACCACTGCCGCAACCTCAGCACGGTCTCCGGCGGTGAAGAAGCGCGGCGTGACCGGGCGCACGAACAAGGGCTTGTTCACGATAAATTCGGCGGTGGTCTGCCCTACCCGCGTATCGGCGGTGACGGCGCGCACGTCGGCGACCCAGGTGGTGAGCGAGTCAGGCAATTTGAGGCTCACCTGCGCTTCGCCGTTGGCGTCAGTTTGCAGGCGCGCTTCCCACAGGGCGGTATCGGGATACTCCTGGCGCACGTCCGCCACATACACCTCACCGCCCCCTCCACCACCCAGGCCGCCCGCCAACATCTCTTTTGCGATACGCTCGGCGGTCTGTCGTAGCGCTTCGATATTGGCAGCGCTGCGGTTGAACAGCGCGATTAACCCATCACCGGTAAAGACGCGCAGCGCGCGCGGCTGATAGAAAGCCTGTTCCAGTGTAGGTGCGTTGGGATCGGCAAGCGCCAGCACCGCTTTATCTACGACGGCCAGCGCCACCGCAGCCGACACCGGTTGCCCTCGCACATCCCGCGTGCGGACGGTCAATGTGGCCCGGTCGCCGGGTTCGTAAGTCGGGCGGTCGGGCGTCACCTCGACGGTGAGGATTCTCTCCACCGGCTCGACTTTTAGCTCCACCATACCGATACGCACATCCGGCACCGGGTTGGCGGCGCTCACCCCCTTGACGGCGACGAAAGAAACAACGACGTTAGGCATATAATCGGCCATGATGGGGATTTCGATGAGCAGGTTGGCTTCTTGGGCGGTAAACCGGCGCACAGAAAGGATGCTCCCGCGTTCGACGGTCATCAGCACTTCGTAGGGCGCGGCGAAAGGTGTGGGCACCAACACGCGCGCCGTGTCGCCCACGCGATAGGAACGGGCATCGGCCACGGGGTTGATCTGCCCTTCGGGCATTTTCCAGCCGGCGACTTCGGCACCGCCAACCCACAGGTAGGTCTCACCGCGCACCGTCTTGCCGGCGCTGTCCCGGCTTTCGGCAAGTACGACGTAAGGGCCGCTGCGTGGCGGCATCAGCGCGATTTCCGCCTTTCCCGCGTCGTCGGTAGTGACGCTCAACGTACTCACGACGGTATCGGTGTAGATCCATGTAGGATCGGCGAAAGGTTCCTTCGCCGGAAGGTATTTCCACGTGCGCTGCGCCAGCGAGACGTTCACCGTCTGTCCAACAACAGGTTGCGCGTCCCAATCCAGCGCCAGCAGGTCAATCAGGGCCTGCTCTCCGGCCTGCGCCACCCATGAACGCGGCTTGAGGCCGATGTAGAAGCGCGTGGCATGGACGGTCAGCGTGTCCTTGTGGGTGACGGGGAAGCCTGCTTCATCGGTGACGGTGGCTTCGATGCTCCAGCTTTGAGAGCCGATAGCCGTGGCCCCGTCCGTGAGGGGCTGCAGCGTGGCGGGCAATTCGAGCAGGAACTGACCCGTCGCGTCGGTCATGGCGTCCCCTTCGGCGATGACTTTGGCTTCGTAGTACCACATCCAACCACTCTCGCCCGTATTCCAGTTCCACCAGCCGCCGACATTCGGGGCGAAGTAGAACGGCGTGGCACGCACAATCCAATGGATGCGCGCATTGCCGACCGGGCCGCCGGCATAATACTGCGCCGTGATCAGCGTGCGCAACATTTCACCGTCGAATATCTGCTTCTGCTCCGGCGTCACGGCAACCTCGAATTCCGGCTTGCGATAGGCCGCCACGGTAAAATTGAGGCTCCACGTCCGGTCGGTGACGCCGGGAACAGTGGCCTCCAGGGTGTAAACGCCGAGCAGGGCGTCCGCCGCCACTTCGATATCGCCGGAGAATACGCCCATCTCATCCACAGTCATCACCGTCTGGGTGACGATTTCCCAGTTGGCATTGCGCAGAGCGATTTCAACCGTCTGTCCGGCGTCGGGGAGGGTGTAGCGTGCATCATCATCGTTGCGCAAGATACCCCGCAGATGCACGACCTGACCGGGCCGATAGATGGGACGATCGGTGTGCAGATAGACCTGATAGGGCAGCGATTGTGAGTAGTCGGCCGCAATATCGAAATCCCACGGGGTGACGCCCTGGTTCCAGTCCTTGCGCGCCACGCCAAAGCCCGGTTGACCGGGGACGCCGGTGACGGCAGTGTAGTTGTCCCACTGGTTATTCTGCATCAGGATGGTGAACCGGGCGACGCCGTCGGCGTCCGTCACGCCGGTGCCGATTAGTTCCCCCAGGCGATTGAGCAGGCGCACTTCCGCGCCGGCGACAGGTTGGGCGCTGCGCAGGTCGGTGACCCAAACGAGAGCCTCTTCAGTCGTCATCTTAAGGGTGACGTGACGATCCACGACGGCAAAGCGGATGTTGGTATTCCACCACGATTCAGCTTTAGGTACCGACCAGCTCAGATGATAGTACCCTGTCGGCAGAGGCCCGCCGTCCTCGGTCAGATCCACCGGCACGACGCTGGCCTGATTGCGGGGGCTATCCAGCGTCAATGACCAACGGCGGATAGCAGCGCCCGGCATCCCTTCGTAATCCATAAAGCCGCGTTCTGCCAGCGTTGCCAGCGTGAGGGTAGCTTGCCCCACGTTCTGGGCGACGAAGTAAAGTCGCGCTGCGTCGGCCGCGTCGAGGGCAAGGGTGTTCTGGCGCGTGGCGACCGCGAACAGCGGCGGCAGATCGCCGGCGATAAAGCACGCCGTGGTTTCGTCGGTGATGACATTGCCGTACCGGTCGGCAATGCCGGGCAGCACCGTGAGGCAATACTGCGCTCCGGCGACTTTGTCCCAATTAATGTAAGCGTAGTTGTGATTTTCGTAATTATCCCACCAGAAGTTCACCTCGATGGGCTTTTCGTTCTCGGTCATGCGGAAATGGCCTTCGAGGGTGGTTTCATCAATCAAACCCTGAAATTCCACCCGCAGCGACTCATAATAGTTCAATGTCCTGGTGCCGGCGCGCTCATCCGTGCCGATGATTTTCACCACACCCGGGTAGGGCGCCGTCCTGAAGCGAATCTCCTGACCGGCTTTCACCGGGCTGCCGTTGATAGCACCTGCCTGATCGGTAACACGCACAACGTACTCCGTGTCCAGCGCCAGGTTTTGGGTGGAGGTAAACACCAGCGTGGCGTTATTGTCCTCCCAACGGATGGTGCCAGGAACGGGCACATCCCCGGGGGCGCTCAGACTGAAGGCTGCGGCGGTGGTCTGTGGGTCCATCGGCGTATTGAAGTACACGCGCACGTTGGTATCCGGCGCCACGTTCTTGCTTCGGTTGCCTGGTTGGATGTTGATGATTCTGGGCAATGCCGTGCCGAACGTCCATGTCACGGCTTCGTTCAACGTCGTACCGGCGATGGAAGCGACGCCGGCCGGGACTTCCACCGTGTAGGTTGTGCCGGCGTTCCAACCGGGCAGGGGATCAAAGCGGTAGGCGCTGGTGTTGATCCATGTCCCCTGGCCGACAACCCCCGGCGTGAAATTCAACGGCAAGGGAGGACAGCCGGCGTTCGCGTCGGCGACCTGACCGGTGCAGTTGATGGGCACCATCGGGTAGTTGAAGACGACGAGCACCGGCGTATCGCCGCGCAAGTCCCCACTTCCCTGCGCAGGGGTGGCATGCGTCACCGTGAGCGCGTCCAGCGTGGAAAAGCTGAATGCCAGGTCGCGGGTGAGCGGGAGGCCGTTCGCGGCGCGGGCCGTCACATCCAGGGATACGTGATAGCGCGTCCCTGCCGCGAGCACTTTAGGCTTGAAGGTGACAGTGCGGTCATCCTGCCAAGCGAAGGTCCCCTCAACTTCAGGGGTGACGCGCAGCGCGTTTTCGACGCTGGCGCGATCCATCGCACGGGTGAACTGCAAGAGGATGCCGGCCTGGGTATTGACTTCCTCGCCGGGACGCGGCACAGCCGCCATCACGGCCGGCGGCAGGTCGGCGGCGAACGCCGGCTCCGGTTCAGGCGTGGGCGCAGCAGTTGTCGCCGTCGCCTGTGGAACGGCAGCCGTGGTCGCAGGCGGACGAGACGTAGCCGTCGGCAACACCTCGACGACCTGCGTGGGCATGGTGGGGACTCCGCGTTTTCCGGGCAAGAGTGCCTGCGCCCCAAAGGTGATGATCAGAATGGTGGCGACGGCGGCGCTGAGCCAGCCCCACAACGGCACGCGGCGCGGGGCCGGCGCGGTACGCAACTTCCACTCGCGCCGCAACTGCATCGCCAATCGCGTCACAAAATTAGGATCCGGCTTAATTTTGGAGACCTTGTAACGCAGCGCTGCCTCCACCGGATCGCCTTCACCGATTCCCTGATTTCCTGGTTCTTCGGCTCTCTGATCCACTGATTCACTGATTCTTCCATTCACCGATTCGCTGATGCTTCCATTCACTGATTCTTTCTTCATGGTGTCACACACCTTTCTCTCAGATCCGCGATAGCGCGGGAGACTAGCATTTTAAGGGCGGCCTCACTGCGGCGCATGACTTTGGCGGCTTCCTGGACACTCAACCCACCCCAGTAACGCAGGTGCAGAGCCTCCAGCCGGTCAGGGCTGAGCTGCTTGAGCAGGCGTTCCACACATTCCAGGACCTCGTTGAGGAACAAACGATCTTCAGGCTCGTCCGGTTCCGGGTCGGTGATCTCGATATTGACGACCGGTTCTTGTCGTGTCGCATACGCCTTCCGGTAATGGTCGGCGCACTTGTGCCGCGCGATGCCGAAGAGCCAGGCCGAGAAGTTGCTCGTGCTGCGGTAACGCTGGATGGATTCGAGCAACGCCAAAAAGGTCTGTGCCGTCAAGTCTTCGGCGTCGGCGACATTATCGGTGCGCGCGTAGCAATAGCGATACACGGGCGTCACATAGCGGCGGTAGAGTGCCTCAAAAGCGTCCGGATTTTCACGCGCCAGGTCTACCAGTTGGCCGTCTTCCATTTGAGTATAGTCTTCCATTCGTTCTCCCTTCAGCGCTGATAGGAGTTCACAGAATACGTCGTGTACCTGAGAAAAAGGTAACAGCCGGATGTCATTGAGGCGGCGTCGGGCGGGTAGTCAGATCGTCGTTGGTCGGAGAATGGGCGTCGGCTGCGTCATTTTTTGCCAGGACAAACAGGATTTTCAGGATCGGGAAAGACTTTGTGAGGTTTGGCTCTTGAGACATTCCCGCATCAATCTTAGTGTATATTGCGCCAATCGTCAAGTCAGCTTTCTTTGAGGGTGAGGTTTTATCATTCTCGTTACAGTGACCTCATTTAGCTTCGAGCGGATCGTCAAATCTGCGTTGGATCGCCAGATCCGCGTTCCTCATCATTGTATCGGCTAAAAACGGGGAACTGGAGCAAGACTGGCGTTCCCCTCGGAGCAAGAATGATAAGGCCCTACTTTGAGGGGGCATTTCCAGAGTCTACAGAGGGAGTTTTCTACGTCAGGACTTACGCAGACGTATCCATTTTTCACCGCCGAGGCCGCTGAGAACGCCGAGAAATGAGAAAATCTCCGCGCTCTCGGCGTGCTCTGCGGTAAAGTTCCGCCGGTTTGCGTAAGTCCTGTACGTATCTCGATGGTCTCAGTGTGCTCTATGGCGAGATATGGGGCATCGCCGGGGAATTTTTTAATGGGGCATGCAAAAAGGCGACGTCTTCACGTCGCCTTTTTGGGTGCAGGGAAACGGCGCGCCTATGCCTGAACGGCAGCGCGCACGACGGCGGCAAAGGCCGTGGGGTTGTTGACGGCCAGGTCCGCCAGCATTTTACGGTCAATCGCAATGTTCGCCTTTTTGAGATCGTTCATCAGACGGCTGTAGGAGACGCCGTTGTCGTGGGCGGCAGCGTTGATGCGAATGATCCACAGGCGGCGCAAATCGCGCTTCCGGCTGCGCCGGTCGCGGTAGGCGTAGACCATGGACTTCATCCATGCTTCATTAGCTCGCCGAAACAACTTACGGCGCGTCCCATAAAAGCCTTTGGTTTGGCTGACGATCTTCTTATGGCGACGGCGTGTTACGGTTCCAGCTTTAACTCTCACAATTTCACCTCAGGTTGAATTTAAGATTTCTCGTGCAGATAGGGCGCCAGGCGACGCACGCGGCGCTTGATGCCGGCGCTGGTCACGACATGGAGTTGATCAAACATAGCGCGCACGCTGGCGGGTTTGTTGCGGCGGAAGTGGCTCTTCCCCTGCCGTGTGCGCATCAACACACCCTTGCCGCCCTTAGAAATGCGGAAGCGTTTGGATGTTGACTTGTGAGTCTTGAGTTTGGGCACTTTATATTCCTCCTACAGCTACTTTTTCTTTTTCGGCGCTAAGATCATTAACATCGTCCGTCCATCCAACTGCGGCGTCTGTTCAACAACGGCGACATCGCTCAGTTCGTTGGCGATTTCTTCGAGTTGCTCAATAGCCACTTCAGGGTAGGTAATCTCGCGTCCTCGGAAGCGGATACGCACCTTAACTTTGTTGCCTTCTTCGAGCCAACCCCGTGCACTTTTGACCTTGAACTGCGTATGGTGTTCGTTGGTCTTAGGGCGCAGTTGAATCTCTTTGACTTCAATTTGCTTCTGTGCCTTGCGCGCCTCCCGCTCTTTCTTGGTTTGCTCGTAGATGAACTTGCCAAAATCCATAATGCGGACTACCGGCGGCTCGGCGTTGGGTGCCACCTCCACCAGATCCAGTCCGGCTTCATTGGCCAGGCGGATGGCTTCCGCTGTGGGACGAACGCCCAGGTTGCCGCCTTCGGCATCAATGACGCGGACTTCCGGCACGCGAATTTCCCGATTGACACGATACTTTTGCTTACTGATACTGACCCCCTTCGTTGGTTAGATGATCCGGTACAATAGCGTGGGTATCATAACACGGAAGCACGTTCTGTCAAGTAGCAGTGTCCCCGTGTTTAACTCAATACGCCTTGCCGAAGATGGCAATTTCGGTGGCGGGCTTGCCGGTGTAGAAGCACACCCCACTGCCACCGGGTTGTTCGAGGGGGATACAGCGCACCGTGGCCTTCGTCTCCTCCTTGATGCGCGCCTCGTCCTCAGCGTCGCCGGCCCACCACGCACGAGCAAAGCCGTTCTCCACGGCCTCCTTGAATTCATCGTAAGTCTTCACGTCCCAGGTGTGACGCTCGCGGAAATCCAACGCCTTCTGATAGATCGCCTGCTGGATCGTCGTCAACATCTCGGCGACCGTCGTTTCCAAACCGTCCCACGAGGCGGACGTCTTGCCCTCGCGCCCGGGGATGTCGCGCCGGGCAAGCATCACCTGCCGGTTTGTCACATCGCGCGGTCCGATTTCAATGCGCAACGGCACGCCGCGCATCTCCCAATCGTTGAACTTCCAGCCGGCGGTGAAACCCTCGCGCGTATCCAGCTCGACGCGCAGGGTTTCCTTCAAGCGCGCATGCAACTGCTGTGCCGCTTCCAAAACTACCGCGCGCTCCTCGTCCTTGCGCCAGATCGGCACGATGACGACCTGAACCGGCGCAAGGCGCGGCGGCAGCAACAGTCCCTGATCGTCGCCGTGCGTCATCACGATTGCGCCGACCATGCGCGTGCTCATGCCCCACGAGGTCGTCCACGCGAGCTGCTGCACGTTGTTTTCGTCGAGGAACTTGATCTCGAACGCCCGCGCGAAGTTCTGCCCCAGGAAGTGGCTGGTGCCGGATTGCAGCGCCTTGCCGTCCTTCATCATCGCCTCGATCGTGTAGCTGGCGACGGCCCCGGCGAACTTCTCGCTCTCGCTCTTGCGCCCGGGGATCACGGGGATCGCGGCCTCGTTCATCGCAAAGTCCGTGTAGACGCCGAGCATCCGCAGCGTCTCCTCCATCGCCTCGTCGCGGGTGGCGTGCGCGGTGTGGCCTTCCTGCCAGAGGAACTCCGTCGTGCGCAGGAACAGGCGCGTGCGCATCTCCCAACGCACCACGTTGGCCCACTGGTTGATGAGCAACGGCAGGTCGCGGTACGACTGGATCCACTTGGCGTACATATGCCCGATGATCGTCTCCGAGGTAGGCCGCACGATCAACCGTTCCTCCAATTCCTCTCCTCCACCAATGGTGACGACGGCCAACTCCGGCGAAAAACCCTCTACGTGCTCGGCTTCCTTCTGCAAAAAGCTCTCCGGGATAAAGAGTGGGAAGTAAGCGTTGACGTGTCCCGTCGCCTTGAAACGGCGGTCCAACGCATCGCGGATGTTCTCCCAGAGCGTGTAGCCGTAGGGTTTGATGACCATGCACCCGCGCACAGGCGAATAATCGGCCAAATCCGCCTTCTGCACGATTTCGTTATACCACTTGGAAAAGTCCTCGCTTTGAGAAGTTAAAAAGTCTGCCATGATGATCCCTCTGGAAATAGTCTCGTAGTCTTTAGTCGCATAGTCGTTTCGCTGAAAATAGTCTCGTAGTCTTTAGTCGCGTAGTCGTTTCGCTGGAAATAGTCTGGTAGTCTTTAGTCGCGTAGTCGTTTCGTTGAAAATAGTCGGAAGCCCCTTGAGAATCCGTTAAAATCCGTTTAATCCGTTGCCATAAAAACTCGTCATTTGTCCGGGCTGAAGCGGCGGTAGTTCACCGCGAGCTTGTCCATGATCGCCTGCTCCAGATCAATACCGGTGAGGTAAGCCAGTTGCAGCAGATAGAGGGCGACGTCCGCCAACTCCTCGGCGAGCGCTTCGGGGACGGCGTCCTCGCCCCACTGGAAATGCTCCAACACCTCCGCCGCTTCGAGCGACAGCGAAATGGCGATGTTGCGCGGCGACTGCACAAACGGCGAATCGTCACGATACCACCCCATCGCCGTGACAAAGGCATTCATTGCTTCGGTGAGTTCTTTAAGTGTCATAAGACGCGAGTATACAATGGATTGACGAGAGAGCAACCGGAGAAATTCCATCTTCAATAGAGAGGTTTCACCATGCGCCTGATATATGATACAATAGACGTTATGCACCACAAGGCTTTTTATGACAGGGCTAATGGGAGGTGAACATGCACACGACGATCTTTTACTATACCGGCACCGGAAATTCGTTGTGGGTAGCGCGCAAGCTGGCCGAGCTGTTGGGAGAGACGGAACTTGTTCCGATCGCCAAACACCCCGACGGACTTGAGACAGTTCCCCACGGCGTCATCGGACTGGTGTTCCCGGTTCACATGTGGGGTATCCCCGCGCCGGTCCTGCGTTTTGTGAGAACGCTGCGCTCCGGACAGCCGGATTATGTCTTCGCCGTTGCCGTCAACGGCAGTCAAGTCGCCGCTACGTTGGTGCAATTGCAAAAAATTCTGGGCAGGAACGGCCTCACCCTCGCAGCGGGCTTTGAAGTCATCCTGCCCTCCAATTACACCCCTTTCGGCGGGCCAGGCCCACAAGAAGAGCAAGACCGGCGCTTCAAACTTGCCGGGGAAAAGGTCCTTTACATCGCCGATAAAGTAAAGGGAAAGGCCAGCTTGCCCGTCGAAAAAGGGCCGTTCTGGCAGAGGATGTTATCGGCGACGATCTACAAGCTGAGCTTCAACCAGGTACCCCAGATGGACAAACAATTCTGGGTAGACGAGAAGTGCAACCACTGCGGGATTTGCTACAAAGTCTGCCCGGCCAATAACATCGCATTACAAGAAGGCAAACCCGTCTGGAACCACAAGTGCGAACAATGTTTTGCCTGCCTGCAATGGTGTCCCCAAGAGGCCATACAATTCGGCAAGAATACCTCACAACGCAAACGGTATCACCATCCAGAGGTCTCATTAAAGGAGGTCATCCTGCGCTAGGGGGTGCATTTCAACCTGGGGGAAAGGCCAGATAAACCTCTGATTTAACCGCGGAGTTCGCCGAGAGCGCGGAGCAATCTTTGATAACTCTGTGGTAAAAGTCATCCCGTCCTGAAATGTACCGCGATAGATGATCCGATTGACAAAAAACGCGCTTGGGTTATAATGGATTTGTAATTTTCAGGAGGCTATGCTGTGGACAAGTTCAAGGATTTCGTTTGCAATGCTCAAATGCCCGCAGGCGGTGCGGGTGTCTTGCCTTGTCGCAGTGCGCCTCTCGGAAGGTTAAAATAATCTAACCATTAAAGAACAAAAGGCCGTGGGCGTCTGCGATGTCCACGGCCTTTTTATTTTTCTGCGCCCTTTTTGCACATTGAAGGCCGGGGACCCCACCACCGGCCTTTTTTGTTGGCACAGTCACAAGAAATTCGCCAAATGCAACGACTACCTGACTAACGACTACCCGACTAACGACTACCTGACTACCGACTACCTGACTACCGACTACCCGACTACCGACTACCCGACTACCCGACTACCGACTACCCGACTACCCGACTACCGACTACCCGACTACCCGACTACCCGACTATCTGACTATTTCTAAGGAAGAAAATCATGACCGCACAAACGTATCAAAACTATCTTTATCGTCCCGCGTGTATGGAAGACGCGGAGTCCGTAACCGAGCTGTTCAACCTCTGCTCCTTGGAGGATGTCAGCGCAGCGCAATTTCTCGTGGAGGACAATCTCTCCTGGTGGCAGTCTCCCGGCTTCAACCTGGAGGCCGATACCCATGTGGTTCTCACACCCGATGGCACGCCGATCGGTTATGCAGATATATGGGATGTCGCGCCACACGTTCGCCTTTTCGGTTGGGCGCGCGTCCATCCCGATTACCGGAGCAACGGTATCGGCACCCACCTCGCGCAGTGGCTGGAGACACGCGCCAGGGAATCTATCCCCAAAGCGCCCGAAGGCACGCGCGTAGTGTTGCTGCAAGAAACCCTCGCGCATGATGAGGCCGCACAGGCACTTTTGCGTGAACAGGGTTACCGTCGCGTGCGCTACTTCTTCCGCATGGTCATCGAACTGGACACCCCGCCGCCACCCCCCCTCCTCCCTGAAGGCATCACGATCCGCCCCTTCGTCCGCGGGCAGGAGGAACGTGCGGTCATTGAGGCGCAGCGCGAAGCGTTCAAAGATCACTGGGGGCACGTCGAACAGCCCTTCGAGGAAGAATTCACCCGTTGGATGCACTGGATTGATAACGATCCGGATTTCGACCCGTCGCTGTGGTTTATCGCCGTGGAGGGTGACCGGATTGTCGGGATGTCGCTCTGCTCGCCTAGAATCGCCGAGGACCCGGACATGGGCTGGATCGGTACGCTCGGCGTCCTGCGGCCCTGGCGCCGTCAGGGGGTGGCGCTGGCATTGCTGCATCACAGCTTCGGGGAGTTCTACCGGCGCGGGAAACGCCGTGTGGGATTGGGGGTGGATGCAGATAGTCTGACCGGCGCATTGAACCTGTACAAGAAAGCCGGGATGCATCCGGTACGCCAGTATGCCAACTACGAGAAAGAGCTGCGCCCTGGCATCGAGTTGAGCACGCAGACTTTGGGGTTTTAAGTCTATCAGCAAATTAAGCAGATTTTTCTGCGATAAAATCAACCAGAAGGAATGAACAATGAATACTCATCTGAAGACAACAAACGAAATTACCATTTTCAATGCGCCCGCTATCAACGGCCTGGTCTTTCGGGGCTTCCGTGGTCCAGAGGACTATCCTGCCATGGTCGCCGTCATCGAGGGCAGCAAAAAAGCCGATCAACTTGAGCGCGCGATAACGGTAGAAGACATCGCCCGTGATTACAATCATCTGATCAACAGTGATCCCTATCGGGATATGCTGTTCGTCGAGATGCATGGTGAGGTCATCGGCTACAGTCGCGTATACTGGTTCAAACTTGACGATGGCACGTACACCTATGGACACTTCGCCAACCTGTTGCCGGCCTGGCGTAAGCTGGGCATCCGCCGCGCCATGCTGCGACACAACGAGCGTCGGCTGCGCGAGATTGCAATGGGCCACGCCAACGGCAATGGGCATGACTGCGCCGGACGACATTTTGAGTGCTGGGCCAGCAAAACGGAGACGGACTGGCGTGCTCTGTTGACCGAAGAAGGCTACACGCCGGTACGTTACGGTTATCTCATGGTGCGGCCCGATTTGGAAAACATTCCCGATCTGCCGCTACCCGCAGGACTGGAAGTACGCCCGGTGCGTCCGGAGGATTACCTGACGATCTGGTACGCCTCCAAAGAAGCATTCCGCGATCACTGGGGTTACACCGAGGACGAATGGGATGAGACGAACCTGCGGAACTGGCAGGAGAGCCACACCTTCACACCGGCACTGTGGCAGGTTGCCTGGGATGGCGATGAAGTTGCCGGCATGGTGTTGAACTACATTGATGTGCAGGAAAATACAGTCTACAATCGCAAACGCGGCTACACGGAGAACATCTGCGTCCGCCGCCCCTGGCGACGACAAGGACTGGCGCGCGCATTGCTCGCCCGCAGTCTTGCCGTGCTTAAGGCGCAAGGGATGACCGAGGCGGCCCTCGGCGTGGACGCACTTAACCCAAACGGTGCGCTACAGCTCTACAAAAGTATGGGCTTCTGCCCGGTGAAAGAGGATACGGCCTTCCACAAACCGCTCGTCTGAGCTTTCTCCTTCCGGGAAGCGGATCATCGCTTCCCGGATTGATGGCCGATTTAGAGCCGGTGAATGCAAAGGATTGCAATTTATAAAACGGCGATGTATAATTGAAGATGCTAGACTTTGTTGTTGTCATACAGCCTTGGTCAAGCGCATTGTTACAGGCGGTTTTTTTAAGATCTTTCTACGACTTGCCGATGGCAACGGAGCCGGAAAGGTCCTTTAGCCTATCATCTATTTCATTTCTGGAGGTTAACCATGAAACTGAAGCTCAATGCCCCTAAGCAGGTTACTTTCATAGTCGCAGTAGTGCTGGCAGTTCTCGGTTTGCTCGGTTTTCTTATTGACATTCCGGTACTTTCCAATCTGGATATCTGGTTAGTGTTGGTCGGCTTTATTCTCCTGGCTCTTGGCAACCTGCTTGAAGGTCTATAAAAATCGGTAAGCACGAACAGAAAAGGGTACAAACCGGTGCTGCTGGTCGGCTCCGCAGCCGCGCTGGTTTGTACCCTTTGTATTTGAAGGCGCAAATGCCTCGATAAATCACTCCCGTAGCACAGGCTTGACACCTGCGCTACATTCTCCGATTGTGTAATACACTACGAATCTCATCAATCCCCTTGACATTCCCGACAATCTATGCTATAGTCAGATTACTGGTCAGACCACTTACCAGATAGGGATGCCCTGAGAACCACCATCACCGCCGGTCGGATAGAAATAACTTCGCCAAACTATTTTTCTGAGGTCAAAGGATGACAAATACCTGGTCCGCGCCGCAACGTCCGGCATTCTACGCCGAACAAGCCCTGATCAACGCCATTCTGGATGGCACTTACCCACCCGGCAGCGCGCTGCCCGCCGAACGTGAGCTGGCAGCGCAACTCGGCGTGACGCGCCCTACCCTGCGTGAAGCCTTGCAACGCATGGAACGCGATGGCTGGATCAGCATCCGCCAGGGCAAATCCACGCTGGTACGCGACATCTGGACCGAGGGCGGTCTCAATGTGCTTAGCTCGTTGGCCCGGTACGGCAACGGCGGGGTCGAAAATCACATCCCCTTCGACTTTGTCTCGCGTTTGTTAGAGGTGCGCCTGGCCCTGGCGCCGGCCTACGCGCGCGCCGCCGCATTGGGTGAGCGGTACCCCACTCTCATCACTTATCTGAACGTCCCTCCCACCCACGACGATACTGCCGACACCTACACTCACTATGACTGGCAACTGCATTACCGGCTCACCGTGGCCTCCTGTAACCCCATCTACACACTGATTTTGAACGGTTTCGAGATACTGTACGCAAATATGGGGCACATCTACTTCATGCAACCCGAAGCACGTGCCGCGTCAAGCCGTTTTTATGCCCATTTGCTCGACGGTTTCCAACGCCGCGACGCCGACGCCGTCGAAAACGTCACCCGCGCGGCGATGGCCGAAAGCCTGCTCTTGTGGAAGACAACCCAACGTGGAGAGAATCTATCAGCAGATTAAGCAGATTTAGCAGATTTACAGAAAGAGAATCTGCTAAATCTGTTGACCAGAAGGAGAAAGCTATGCGACGGTGGAATGGTTGGGGAGATGATACATTTCGCTATCCGCTGCCGGAGACGGCGTTGCCGTTCTTGCAGAAAGTCGTCGGGCCGGGGACGGTCACACCGGATGCCGCATTGGAGGATGTGCTGACGCAGGTGCCCCCCTCGCGGCTACCGGCACATCCGTTCATCCACACCGACGCGGAGGCGCGTCTGCGTCATGCCCGTGGCCATAGCCTGCCCGATTGGATCGCCCTGAAGAGCGGTACCATCGGCGTTTTTCCTGACGGCGTAGCCTATCCGATTACCGAGGAAGATGTGCGCGAATGTATCCGTTTCGCGCAAGCCGTGGGCGCGCACCTTATCCCCTACGGCGGCGGTACGAGTGTCGTAGGACAAATCAATCCACTGCCCGGCGACCGGCCGGTGCTGACCGTGGATATGGGACGGATGTGTCGCCTGCGCGCCTTCGATGCCACCAGCCACCTGGCGACGTTCGAGGCCGGTATCAGCGGGCCGGATCTCGAGGCACACCTGCGCGCACAGGGCTGCACATTGGGGCACTTTCCGCAATCCTTCGAGTATTCTACCCTCGGCGGGTGGATCGCGGCGCGCTCAAGCGGGCAACAGTCGCTCGGCTATGGGCGGATTGAGAAGCTCTTTGCCGGGGGATGTCTCGAAACGCCAATAGGGACGTTGGAGATTCCGGCGCACATTCCCGCTTCTGCCGCCGGACCGGATGTGCGCGAGTGGGTATTGGGTTCGGAAGGACGACTGGGCATTATCACCACGGCCACCGTGCGCGTCACGCCGTTACCGGAACGTGAAGAATTCCACGCGCTGTTCTTCCCCACCTTTGAGGCCGGGCTGAACGCCGTCCGCGAAATCATGCAAGCGCGTTTGCCGCTGGCGATGGTGCGCCTGAGCACCGCCGCCGAGACGCAGACGACGTTGGTGATGGCCGGACACCCACGACTTATCGGCGGATTGGAACGCTATCTGGCCTTGCGCGGCGCCGGCGAGGGAAAATGCATGCTGATCCTGGGCGTTGCCGGACGTGAGACGCTCACCCAAACAGCGTACAAGGCCGCGCGGAGCATTGTGGCCGATCATGACGGTGTGTATGTGGGACAGACGTTCGGCAAGACGTGGCACAAAAACCGCTTCAAGACGCCCTACTTGCGCGATTCGCTCTGGGAGGCCGGCTATGCAATTGACACGCTGGAAACGGCCACCGATTGGGGGCGCGTCCCGGCGCTGATTGACGCCATCGAAACGGCATTGCGCACCGCCCTCCTCGACAGAGATGAATTCGTCCATGTCTTCACCCATCTCTCGCACACTTATCCCTACGGCAGCAACGTCTACACGCAATATCTTTTCCGCCGTGCTTCTACCCCTGAAGAGACGTTCGAACGCTGGCAGGTACTCAAAACCGCTGCAAGCCAAGCCATCGTCGCGCAGGGGGCCACCATCAGCCATCAGCACGGCGTCGGCGTAGATCACAAGCCGTATCTGGCCGCCGAAAAGGGGGAGGTAGGGATGCGCGGACTGCGCGCCCTCGTCGCCACCCTCGACCCCGACGGCATGATGAACCCGGGCAAACTGCTTTAGACTGTTTTTTATCAGCAGATTGAGCAGATTGAGCAGATTCTTTTGATCTTTCAGTAAAAAATCTGCTTCA